>UOFV01000145.1_pt1 | contig 9198 bp, 9 predicted proteins | sample 1988291 | NCBI WGS metagenome assembly UOFV01 (sample SAMEA4712194, study PRJEB27164) | hydrothermal vent metagenome | biome: marine basaltic hydrothermal vent biome; feature: marine hydrothermal vent; material: mineral | place: Pacific Ocean | collected 2011-06-14/2011-07-23 | depth 1689 m | reverse complement strand
CGTTTATAACACGCCACTTGTCAGCACCATGGCAATATTCAAGTGCGCAACACCCGTTAAAAAGTTAATTTCTTTGCCAGTAATTGCTGTCGGTCTGGTAAATCCTTGAGTATCTGCACCGTACGCTCTGTCATGTGCCCATCGCCGTAGGGTGAGCTGCCACAATCAATTTGCTGACGGTAATCTTTATCATTAAGCGCCCGCTCAAGTGCTGCCTGAATAGCTGCTGGTTCTGCCGGTACAAACTGTACATTGCCACCTGACAGACGACCTTTCTGTCGTTCACCCACATTCACCGTTGGCAGGCCAAGATACCCTGCTTCGTGCAAACCCAGTGATGAGTTGCCTGCCAGACAGCGGGCATAACGAAGAATAGCGGTAAAAGCGTCGCGTGGCAGATTACAGTAGGTATGCAACCGGGAATAGTTTGCAAAGTGGTTGATCATTTCACGAATTGACTGTGAGCCAGGGTCACTGTTGGGCGCGCCGACGAAGACCGGCAAACCCGTGGCCAGACACTGTTCCAGCACCCGTTGCATTTCATCGCTGGCCTGTTCAATGGCCGAACTGACCGGGTGATGAATCACCAGCAGATAGTCACCCAGTACATGCTCACCAACCACTTCGGCGAGTTGTTCCCGGCTGATGCCCGGGTTGTTGCGTAATCGGTCTATGCCTCCGCTGCCGACGGTATGCACCCGCCAGGATTCTTCGCCCAGCCGTTTCACCCGTTCGCTGTGTTCTTCGGCCATGGTGAGATGTATATGGCTGAGTTTGCTGGTGGCGTGACGCACTTCTTCGTCCACATTGCCACCGGCCGGATGAGTGTGATCTCCTCCCGCCAGATGTACTACCGGAATAGACATGTAACTGCCTGCCAGCGCACCTGTCACGGACTCTTCGCGATCACCCAGCACCACTAACAAGTCAGGTGTTTCCCGTGCCAGGGTTTGTGACAGCCCTTGCAAAAGCAGACCGGCTGATTTGGCTTTGCTGGCACAGGAGTCGGAGAAAAGCAGGTTTTCGATAACATCGACAATACGAAAGCCATCATCACGAATGTGCCGAATAGAATAATCATGTAACGGTGTCGGGTGCGCGCCTGCGACAATCACACCAACATCAAAAGCATCATCCGTTTGTAATGCGCCAAGCAGCGGATACAACAAGTCGTATTCGGAGCGGATACCCGTGAGTGCGAATATTTTAATCCGGCCATTGCAGGCTGCTAACAGGCCATCATTTTTCATAACTGATAATCCAGTGGTGAGAGGGAATACCGTCGAACTCATGGGCAAACCAGCCGGTCTTTATTGCCTTGCCCGGAAAGCAGTCGGGGAGCTGTGCCTCCTGGACAATCATGATGAGTGCCCCCTCCTGACCACGACTTTGCAATTCATACAGGCCGTTATGCAAAGGTTTACCGTTCTGTTCCATAAAATCACCGGGGGCACTCATGGTCGCAATGAAAATCCCCCCCGGACACAGCACCCGGTCCAGTTCAGCAAGGATGACCGGCAGACTGTCCCAGTCGTTATAAGTCAGCACCTGCCAGGCCACAATCACATCGAAGCTGGCATCTTCAAAAGGTAATGTCGCGCCGTTAATTAACGAAAGGTCCGCATTCAGGTCAGCTTCCTGTAACCGGTGACGGGTGGTTTCCAGTGCGCTGTCACTGATGTCTGCACCTGTCATTTGAAATCCACGCCGTGCAAGATGGAGCAGGTTCTCACCTGAGCCACAGCCATAATCAAGTACACGGGGATGAATGCTGCTGTCCAGAAGCCGGTGAGTAATACGCACAAACACATCGTTTGGATAACTCAGTTTATGGCCACCTTTGTACAGGTCTTCCCATATGTTTTGCGTGACATCAAATCTGTGACTCACAATCAGTTCTCCAAACAGGCCCGAATTTGTGCCGGGTTCTGGTGCATGAGCATATCGATCATCGACAGCCCTGGAATAAACTCCATTTCCCCCTGAGTGTAGACCGGTGGCGTTGATTTCATAAATTCAATAGCGATACCCGCCTCTGCAAATACGTCAGTATCCAGATAACCGGAAGCACCATGACCACTGACGTAACAATCTGCATTCAGCGCTTTACAGGCATTCAACACCAGACTGGACTTGCTGCCATTAACATTCAGGGAGGATAAACTCACTACCGGTATATCAATTTCCAGCACATTTAAAAAAAAGCGGATAAAGACCTCGTTGACCTCCCCTAACGTGGTATAGCTGCCCTGATACAACACCTCCAGTGCCTTTTTGTGCTGACCCCAGTAAGGTGCCCGCCCATAGGCCGTTTGCAAAGATTGCCAGTGTTTGCGTGTCCAGCCTGCATCAGCGATGCGTTTATCCGCAATGTGATCTTCCAGTTTCCCCGACACCGGTATGGTCAACCAGAAGGCTCCCTGTTTGTTGCGTACCTGATTACGGTTTTGCATGCCATTTTTCTGGAACTGCACATTGTCCATCAGTACAAAGCAGTCCACCGCCATCATTTTCTTGAAATAAGGGGGCCAGGGCAGATACTGGCTTTGATGTAATGCAACCTTCATCACAGCAACGCCAGCAGTTGACGGCAAACATAGTTGACGCTGGTTTGTTCCAAACCTTCGTGCAGCGGCAGGGAAAGCAGTTGTTGCTGCCAGCGTTCGGCATTGGGGTAATCGCCCGATAGTTTCAACGTGCGGTGCAACAGTTGTGAGGCCAACGGCCAGGCAGATACTCCGCACTGCTGTAATGCTTGTGCCAGTTCGGGTGCAGATCGTCCTTCGGGCAAACGCAACAGGTAGCGAAACGGCACGTCGGTTTGCAGCCGCTGCAAATCACCAAGCTGCCGGTCATATTCTTCAACCCATACCTGCCGACGTGTGATGGTGTCCTGATAACGATCCAGTTGTGCCAACAGCATGGCACATTGAAAATCAGCAACGGGCGCGTGAATACGGAATGGCAGGTCATCAACAGCCCCGCCCTGCTCTGCTTCATCCGGTGATAAAAAACACTGAATCCTGTTATGTACTGTTGCGTTATCTGTTACCACACCGCCGCCATAACCCATGGTCTGCAATTTGGTGGGCGAAAAGGAATACACGGAAACTGCTGCCAGTGGATCACGTTCCGGGCGCTGACGTTGCGCACAGTCTTCGATGATAATCAGGTCACGTTCATGCAAAGGAAGCAGATCAACGGATAACCCGAACATATGCGGCGCAATAACAAAACGGGCTCCCGTTATATCTGCTGAGAACCGATCAGCATCCAGCAAGGGCAATTCTGTGCCAACGTCCATCAGCACCGGCTCTGCTCCCAATGAGCGAACCGCGTGATAAACACTCGGACAAGTGACCACAGGAACAATGACCTTTTCGGCTGCACGTACACCAGCTGCGGCCAAAGCTGCCTGCAAGGCTGCAAAACCACTGCCCGTCACCTGCGCATAACCGGCATGTGTGAAGGATGCCAAACGTGCCTCCACCTCAACTTTGAGCCGGTCACCGGAAAAACATCCATCCTGCAAGGCGCGGGTTGCGGCTTCCACTACACCTTCGCTGTAACCGGGAAAACTGTGGCTCACCTTCATTTGCACATTGTCACTCATCACGCCACGTTAAGAGCATCGTACACTTCCCGCAACACATCATTCATAAAAAAAGCGCTGCCACTGGATTTTCCCAGCAAGTGGAGATTATTCAATTGCCGGGTCAGACAATCAGCCTGCTGCTTTCCGGCTGCAACAAATTCCTGGCTTAATACCGGAAACCCGGCGGCTAAAGCTTCGTTGTTGATATATCGACAAACCGCGTCTTCGGACACCAGCCCCATGGCAATCAGTTCATTATGAATGCGCTCGCTTAACAAAGATGCGTCTTCTTTTCCATCAGATAACACCTCAACCGTACAGTGGTATCCATGTTCCGGGTCATGATCCTGACCGGCAACATTGGAATACAGGGTCACACGAAAAGCACTCATGGCCGGATCATGCACATAAAGGTAATGTAAATCCGTGGTAAAAGGTCTGTCGAAAATAAAATGAAACAAACGGGTATGGCGCAGCTGTGGTGCATGCATGGGCACATCCAGGTCTGCGGCTTTTGCCAGTAAAAAAGGCGGTACCGTCCACACCAGTTGATCACAATCCAAATGCCTTCCATCGTCCAGAGTTATGCTGTCAATCTGACCATTCTGATGACTAACGCCCTGCACAAAATGTCCGGTAAGCATCTCTACACCGGCTGCGCTGAGTTTTTCTGTCAACCCGTCGATCCAGCGACCAATGCCACCATGACGCGGATAAAATACACTGGCCTGGTTTACACCTTCATCCAATTGATGGAAAGCAATACATTGGTCATACCGGGGAAGGTTTTTCAATTCACGACTGGCGTCCGCAGACAATATGAGTAAGCGCTGCAAACCAAATAACAAATGTGCATCAGGGGCCAACTGTTGCGGTTCAACACCAAACAGTTTTTGTAATACCGGAGTGAATAACTGTGTACGAAAGATCACCCCATAAGTGTCATCCAGTTGCTGTTCAAGATTGACCGGCGTTTCGTCCGAAGGTGTGGCGAGCAGCATCTGCTCCAGCCCTTCCAGATAGGTCTGTCGCGGAAGGCTGCGTGCATCAATAAAGGTGCTATTACCGTTCAGTAAACCTCCATGATAATGACCGGCCTTCAGGTAATCGAACTCGTACCAGTCTTCAGCATTCACAAAATCGAACAGCAACTCATCGAGATCATCCAGCCCTGTAGTCGCAATAAAATGAGTACCGAAATCAAAGGACAAACCATCCCGGGTATGCGAGGTGCGTAACAGTCCTCCTGGCACCGCTGCCCTCTCCACCAGCAACACATTATCGTAGTGTCGTTTTAACAGCAGCGCACTGACGATCCCTCCAATACCGCCACCGACTACAATTGCTGTTGTCATGCCTGTGTCTCCGGGTAAGATAACCACCAACGTTAATGACTCTCGAAATCAACAGCAGATTTCATGCCAAGCAGGTTATAGCCTATGCCCGGTTTTCTCGGATTAATTCTCGCCCGCGGTGGCAGCAAACGATTACCGCGCAAAAATATTCTGCCACTGGCAGGCAAGCCTTTACTGGCCTGGACTGTTGAAGCAGCAAAAGCGGCACAGCATCTGGATCGTGTGGTGTTATGTACCGATGATCAGGAGATCGCGGACATCGGCCAGCAATACGGTGCCGAGGTGCCTTTTTTGCGTCCCCCGGAACTGGCCGGTGATACCGCCACCAGCCTGGACTCGGTTTTGTACACGCTGAAAACCCTGGGAGAAAAAGGAGAACACTACGATTACGTGGTGATACTTCAACCCACTTCGCCCTTGCGCATTGCGCAGGACATTGATGGTGCCATCGAACAGTTACTGGAAAAACAGGCCGATGCGGTCATCAGTGTCTGTGAGACTGATCACCCGCCGGAATGGAGCAATACTCTGCCGGATGATCTATCCATGGCCCACTTTTACCGCCCCGGCATTCGCAATACCCGTTCTCAGGATTTACCCAAAAGTTATCAATTAAACGGTGCTGTCTACATCTACAACTGCACACGACTGATTGAAAGTGGCAATCTCGATATGGACGACAACAGTTATGCCTACCTCATGCCGAAAGAACGTTCAGTGGACATCGACACCAGGATAGACCTTGAGATAGCCCAACTGTTTTTTAAACACTTCGGTCCGGGAGAAAATAAAGAATCATGAGTGATGCTGTTTATGTGATTGCCGAAGCCGGTGTGAACCATAACGGTGATCTGGATCGCGCCCTGGCCATGGTGGATGCCGCTGCTGAAGCCGGTGCGGACGCAGTCAAATTCCAAACCTTCAACCCCGAAGCACTGGCCAGCCGCCACGCCGCACAGGCCGATTATCAAGTCCGCAATGAAGGCGGCTCCCGCGATGCACCGGGTTCCCAGCTTGCCATGCTGAAACGTCTGGCGCTGTCATTCGACCACCACCATGCCCTGCTTGCCCGCTGCAAAGAACAAAACATTGCCTTCCTGTCCGCACCGTTTGACCCGGACAGCGCCCGTTTCCTGATCGATGACATGGCCCTGCCCCGACTCAAACTGGGCTCGGGTGAACTCACCAATGGCCCGCTGCTATTACAAATCAGCAAAGCCGGCCGATCACTCATTCTCTCCACCGGCATGGCCACACTGGCCGAGATTCGTGAAGCCCTGGGTGTGCTCGCTTTCGGTTTTTTGCAGAACAAAACGCCTCCATCACGCCCTGCCTTTAATGATGCCTTTTGCAATCAACAGGGACAGGCGCTGCTGAAAAAACACGTTGCGCTGTTACACTGCACCACCGAATACCCCTGCCCGCCGGATCAGGTCAACCTGCGCGCCATGGATACCCTGACGGAAACTTTTGGCCTGCCCGTGGGGTATTCCGATCACACACTGGGTATTCATGTTTCACTCGCCGCCGTGGCACGCGGCGCACATATCATTGAAAAACACTTCACGTTAGGCCGTCAGTTACCGGGACCCGATCACCTTGCCTCACTGGAACCCAGAGAACTGAAAACCATGATCGATGGCATCCGTGACCTGTCACTGGCCCTGGGGTCAGCCAACAAAGTACCCGGCCCAGCAGAACAAACCAACATGGTCGCCGCCCGCAAAAGCCTGATTGCTTCACAGGCAATCAGCCGTGGAGAACATTTCACTGCGGACAATGTCACCATCAAACGTCCCGGCAACGGACGCTCGCCCATGGACTACTGGGAGGTTTTGGGACAAACAGCGCGACAAAATTATGACGCTGATGAGGTGATTCAGTGAATAAACCACTGATTCTTGTCGGTGGTGGCGGGCATGCTGCCGTATTAACGGAAATCATCAACGACCTGCAACACACCCTGCTGGGGTTCACCGACATACAGCCCCCGGATGACAACACAGTGTTAACCGGGCTGAATTTCCTGGGTGATGACCCGGTGATATTATCGTCTCACAGCCCTGATGAAATCAGCCTGATTAACGGCCTCGGCTCAACGGGCGACATCAAACACCGGGCAACACTGTTCAATCGTTTTATTGCAAAACACTATGGTTTTGCTGACATTATTCATCCCACCGCCAGCCTCAGCCCTTCGGTCTCTTATGGCCAGGGACTGCAAATCCTTGCCGGTGCCATCGTCAATACCGGCGCACAACTGGGTGACAATGTACTGATCAACAGCCGGGCACTGGTGGAGCACCACTGCATCATCGGCGATCACACGCATATCGCCAGTGGTGCTGTGCTTTGCGGAGCCTGTCAGATCGGTCAGTCAGTACATGTCGGTGCCGGTGCCGTCATCAACCAGGGCATCACCATTGGCCATGGCGCAATTATTGCATCAGGAGCTGTGGTTATCGCCGATGTCCCCGCCGATAACCTGGCGGTCGGCGTACCGGCCAAAAACAGACCACACGCACGGTGATCAAACAGGTGTAGATTTTGGCAACAGGCCGCTGACATAATGAAAAGCCACTCAACTCACATCTACGACTGGAAAAAAACCGCCATCCACTCCGACGCCAACATGAAAGACGTGTTGATGACGATATCCGATGGCAACATGCAAATTGCCCTGGTGGTTGATGATGGCTGCCACCTGGCAGGCACCGTAACCGATGGCGATATCCGCCGCGCACTGCTGCGTGGTGACGGACTCGACACGCCCATCAGTGCGTTCATGAATGACAACCCCACCACCGGCCTGCTGGATGAAGACGAATCCCTGTGGCAGCGCACCATGCAACGGTATACCCTGCGACACCTGCCATTACTGGATGCCAACGGCTGCATGGTAGGACTTGCACGCTTTGAACCCCCCAAAGAACCTGTACGTGATAATCCCGTGGTATTAATGGCCGGTGGACTGGGCACACGCCTGCACCCGCTGACCCACTCACAACCAAAACCACTATTGGAAGTGGGATCAAAACCGATACTGGAAACCATCATTGAAAACTTTGCAGACCATGGTTTTCACAACATCTACCTTTGCATTAATTACAAAGGTGAAATGATCAAAGAATACTTCGGAGACGGCAGTCGCTGGAACGTTAACATTGAATATATCGAAGAACACAAACGCATGGGCACAGCCGGTGCGTTAAGCCTGTTACCCAAAAGACCCGAAACGCCTTTTTTTGTAATGAACAGTGACCTGTTAACCAAAGTTGATTTCGTGCGTTTATTACGTTTTCATCAAAAACAATCCGGCAGCGCCACCTTGTGTACCCGTGAATACACTCACCAGATTCCTTATGGCGTTATCAACCTTGAAGGCCACAAAGTGCTCGACATGGTGGAAAAACCAATCCAGCGCTTCAGCGTGAATGCCGGTATTTATATGCTGGAACCGCATACCCTGGACGAAATTCCTGCCGATTGTTTTTATGATATGCCCAGTTTAATTAACGCCTTACTGGAAAATAAAAAATCCGTCAGCAGCTTCCCTATCCATGAATACTGGATTGATATTGGTCATATGCAGGAGTTTAAAAAAGCAGGTGAAGATTACGGAGACCAGTTTATAAACAAATAATGTCCGGTATTAACCCGTCAGTGCTTTAACTCCTCATCTGACGGCACTACAATTTTCCCTCTGAAATCAAAATCGATATCAAGAACAAACCCTTACCTGACAGGCTCTATACCCGCAAACGGGTTGTCACAAACGTTGCCTCTTCAACAGCGATTGAAACCAGAAAGCCCATTTCACAGGCAATAAACCGGACTATTAAGCTCCAGCTTTCGAAAGATTCAGAAAATAAAATCTAACGCAAAGGTGCAGAGAACACACAGACCAGCCGCCCGGTGGATGAGACTAATGCTGAGGTTTCGTGGGTTGGTCAATGACCTTGCTCATGAAAGGTGGCCCGAGGATGAAAAGGTGGCTATTATGCGAGTTTGACTGAGACTCAGCGATTAACGGAAGCGATAAAAAAAGAAGCTTAGGAATGGAACACAATAACTCATACCATTGGCACCTCTGCTTCAGCCCGCCTTCGCCCGTTCTTCAATCACAAAAGCTCGGCATAGAACGACTATTCCTGCACTTTTGTTCAATCAGAACGAACGAATACGCACTAAATCAGAGCGCCACTTATATAAGTTATTGTGTTCCATTCCTTATGTGTTCGATTTCCT
>UOFV01000298.1_pt1 | contig 9346 bp, 7 predicted proteins | sample 1988291 | NCBI WGS metagenome assembly UOFV01 (sample SAMEA4712194, study PRJEB27164) | hydrothermal vent metagenome | biome: marine basaltic hydrothermal vent biome; feature: marine hydrothermal vent; material: mineral | place: Pacific Ocean | collected 2011-06-14/2011-07-23 | depth 1689 m | reverse complement strand
GCCCATTTTTTTCGGCAAACCACACTGGTGCAACCTGAGCGTCGGTCCCACCACGATCACTGAACGGCCAGAGTAATCAACACGTTTACCCAGCAGGTTTTGACGGAAACGGCCCTGCTTGCCCTTGATCATATCGGCCAAGGATTTCAGCGGGCGCTTGTTAGAGCCCGTGATGGCACGACCGCGACGACCGTTATCCAGCAACGCATCCACAGACTCCTGCAACATGCGTTTTTCGTTGCGCACAATAATATCCGGTGCATTCAACTCCAGCAGGCGGCGCAGACGGTTGTTACGGTTGATGGCACGACGATACAAGTCGTTCAAATCGGAGGTCGCAAAACGACCACCATCCAGAGGAACCAACGGGCGTAATTCCGGCGGTAATACCGGCAATACGGTCAACACCATCCATTCCGGTTTGTTGCCGGACTCGATGAAAGCTTCGATAAGCTTCAGACGTTTGGTGTATTTTTTGTATTTGGTTTCCGACTTGGTGGCACCGATGTCTTCACGAATCTGAATGACCTCAGCTTTCATGTCGATAGCTTTTAGCAATTCGAACACCGCTTCGGCACCCATGCGGGCATCGAACTCATCACCATACTCTTCGATAGCTTCCAGGTATTGCTCATCACTCAACAACTGGAAACGCTCCAGCTCGGTCATGCCCGGATTCACTACCACAAAAGCTTCAAAATAAAGCACACGCTCGATGTCACGCAGAGTCATGTCCAGCAGCAAACCTATACGCGAAGGCAAAGACTTGAGGAACCAGATATGAGCCACCGGGCTGGCCAATTCGATGTGCGCCATACGTTCACGACGCACTTTAGCCAGCGTGACTTCAACGCCACATTTTTCACAGATCACGCCGCGATGTTTGAGGCGTTTATATTTACCACACAGGCATTCGTAGTCTTTTACCGGGCCAAAAATTTTGGCGCAGAACAGCCCGTCGCGTTCCGGCTTGAACGTACGATAGTTAATGGTTTCCGGCTTTTTCACTTCACCGTAAGACCAGGAACGAATTTTTGCTGGTGAGGCCAGACCAATACGAATCGCATCGAAGTCCTGAACCTGACCTTGGTTACGCAAAATTTTGAGTAGATCTTTCATGGTTTCTCCAGTTTAAAACCTGATGGCGATTAGCGATCTTCTTCCAGCTCGATATCAATACCGAGGGAGCGAATTTCCTTGACCAGCACATTGAAGGATTCGGGCATACCCGCTTCCATGTGATGATTGCCGTCCACGATGTTTTTGTACATTTTGGTACGGCCAGCCACGTCGTCCGATTTCACAGTCAACATTTCCTGCAAAGTGTACGCTGCGCCATAAGCTTCCAGCGCCCACACTTCCATTTCACCGAAGCGCTGGCCACCGAATTGTGCCTTACCACCCAACGGTTGCTGGGTAACCAGACTGTACGGCCCTGTAGAACGGGCGTGCATCTTGTCATCCACCAAATGGTTAAGCTTGAGCATGTACATGTAGCCAACGGTTACCGGGCGATCAAAATATTCGCCGGTACGACCATCAATGAGCCGGGTTTGTCCGCTCTCGGGCAGGTCGGCCAACTTCAGCATGCGGCGAATCTCTTCCTCGTTCACACCATCAAACACCGGCGTAGCCATGGGCACACCTTTGCGCAGGTTGTGGCTCATTTCGAGCACTTCATCATCGTTGAGTGATTTCAGATCCACCGTTGCACCCACGCCACCATTGTAAATTTCATCGAGGTAGCTGCGGATATCTTTGATTTTGCCATTGTTATCCAGCATCTTGCCGAGTTTCAGCCCCAGGCCTCGCGCTGCCCAACCCAGATGGGTCTCCAGCACCTGTCCCACGTTCATACGCGAAGGCACACCCAAAGGATTCAGCACGACATCGACCGGAGTACCGTCAGCACGATACGGCATGTCTTCTTCTGGCACGATCATGGAAATAACACCTTTATTACCATGACGACCGGCCATTTTGTCACCCGGCTGAATGCGACGTTTCACGGCCATGTACACCTTGACCATCTTCAGTACGCCCGGTGCCAGATCATCACCCGAGGTGATTTTCTGCTTCTGCTCTTCAAACTTGGCATCCATTTCTTCGCGGTGACGCGTCAATTGAGCAGAGAGTTTTTCCAATTGTGTATTGGCGTCTTCATTGCGCAGGCGCACTTCAAACCACTTCCCGCGCTCGATTTCAGCGAGGTAGGCATTAGTCACCTTGGCTCCGGCTTTCAGCTGGTTCGGACCACCATCGGCAACCTTACCGGACAGCAGTTTTTCCGCACGCTGGTAGATGTCGTCTTCCATGATGCGGTACTCGTCCTGCAAATCTTTCTTCACCGAAACGAGATCTGATTCTTCCACTTGCAGGGCACGAGTGTCTTTGTCCACACCGTCACGGGTGAACACACGCACGTCGATAACCACGCCATCCATGCCCGACGGCACACGCAACGACGTATCTTTCACGTCCGAAGCCTTTTCGCCAAAGATCGCGCGCAGCAGTTTTTCTTCCGGAGTCAGCTGGGTTTCACCCTTCGGTGTTACCTTGCCCACCAGGATATCCCCTGGCCGTACTTCGGCACCCACATACACCACACCCGCTTCATCCAGGTTGGCCAGCGCTCCTTCACCCACGTTGGGAATATCGCTGGTCACTTCTTCCGAACCCAGTTTGGTATCCCGTGCCATGCAGGTGAGTTCTTCGATATGAATGGTGGTGTAACGATCTTCCTTCACCACACGCTCGGAGATGAGAATGGAATCCTCAAAGTTGTAACCATTCCAGGGCATGAAGGCCACCAGCATATTCTGGCCCAATGCCAGCTCACCCATGTCAGTAGATGGACCATCGGCCAGCACATCACCACGCGCCACCACATCACCGGGTTTTACCAGCGGCTTTTGGTTAATACAGGTATTCTGATTGGAACGGGTATATTTGGTCAGGTTGTAAATATCCACACCGGGCTCACCCGCAGCGGTTTCGTCATCATTGACACGCACCACGATACGGCTGGCATCCACCATATCCACCAGACCACCACGCGAGGCAACTACGGTGACACCCGAGTCAATAGCAACACAACGCTCAATACCCGTACCCACTAGCGGTTTATCGGCACGCAAGGTTGGCACAGCCTGACGCTGCATGTTCGAACCCATGAGTGCGCGGTTGGCGTCATCGTGTTCAAGGAACGGGATCAGCGCTGCGGCGATGGATACAATCTGTCGTGGTGACACATCAATGTAATCCACCTTGTTCGGGAAGGACATGGTGGTTTCATTCAAATGACGAGCCGCCACCATGTCATCAATCAGTTTACCTTTTTTATCGAGCGTGATATTAGCCTGGGCGATCACATACTGACCTTCTTCGATGGCAGACAGGTATTCAATATCACCCGTCACTACGCCATCGATTACTTTGCGATACGGCGTTTCCAGGAAACCATAATCGTTGGTACGCGCATACACTGCCAGCGAGTTAATCAGGCCGATATTCGGGCCTTCAGGTGTTTCGATGGGACAGACACGACCGTAATGCGTCGGGTGAACGTCTCGCACCTCAAAACCTGCGCGTTCACGGGTCAGACCACCTGGGCCCAAAGCCGAAACACGACGTTTGTGAGTGACTTCTGACAGCGGGTTGTTCTGATCCATAAATTGCGACAACTGCGAACTACCAAAAAATTCCTTGATAGCAGCGGACACCGGCTTGGCGTTGATCAGATCCTGTGGCATCAGACCTTCGCTTTCGGCGATGCTTAAACGTTCTTTCACTGCACGTTCCACGCGCACTAAGCCAACGCGGAACTGGTTTTCTGCCATTTCACCGACCGAGCGCACACGACGGTTACCCAGATGATCGATGTCATCCACGACACCATTGCCGTTACGAATATCGATGAGCATTTTCAGCACATCGACAATGTCGTCCGAACTTAATACACCATCGCCAGTATTTTCCGCACGACCGAGGCGGCGGTTAAACTTCATACGCCCCACAGAGGACAGATCATAACGATCCGGATTAAAAAACAGATTCTGGAATAGAGTCTCGGCAGCATCCTTGGTAGGTGGCTCACCAGGACGCATCATGCGATAGATTTCCACCTTGGCTTCGAGGTCATTAGTGGAATTATCTGCACGCAGAGTATCTGCAATGAACGGGCCACGATCAAGGTCGTTGGTGTAAACCGTTTCAATACTTTTGACCCCTGCTTCCTGTAGCTTAAGCAGTAATTCTTCGGTGATTTCTTCGTTGGTGTTAGCAACGATTTCGCCGCTTTCCTTGTCCACCACGGCGCTCGCCAGAGCTTTGCCAATCAAATACTCAAACGGCACAGGCAACGTTTTGATGTCGGCCTTTTCAAGTTCCTTGATATGACGCGCAGTGATGCGACGCCCTTTTTCCGCAATAACTTTGCCTTTGATTTTGATGTCATAGGCAGCGGTATCACCCCGCAGGCGCTCAGGCACCAGCTTCAACTTGGCTTCTTCTTTACCTAGCGTAAAGGAATCATTTTCGAAGAACATCGCCAGAATTTCTTCATCGCTATACCCCAAGGCATGCAGGATAACCGTAGCAGGCAGTTTTCGACGACGATCAATACGCACATGCACCAGGTCTTTGGGATCAAACTCAAAGTCTAACCAGGAACCGCGATAAGGAATCACCTGGGCATGATAAAGCAGCTTGCCCGAAGAATGGGTCTTACCCTTGTCGTGATCAAAAAATACACCTGGCGAACGATGCAGCTGGGAAACAATAACGCGCTCAGTACCGTTAATCACAAAGGTACCGTTGTCAGTCATCAGGGGAATTTCACCCATGTAGATTTCCTGCTCACGGATTTCCTTGATCGGCTTTGGATTTTTCTTGGAATCCTTATCGTAAATGATCAATTTGACCGTCACGCGCAATGGCGCGGAATAAGTCATGCCACGCAGCTGGCATTCCTTCACATTAAACGTCGGGGTACCCAGACGATAATCAACATACTCCAAACCCGCGCTGCCGGAATAACTGACAATAGGCAGCACGCTTTTCAGAGCACCATGCAATCCATAGTCACCACGTTCCGCCAAAGGCACGTCGGTCTGGAGAAATTTACGGTACGACGCCAGCTGGATTTCCAGCAGGTACGGTACCTCCATGACTTTAGGAAACTTGCCGAAATCTTTACGGATACGTTTCTTTTCAGTGAAGGAGTAAGCCATCTGCGTTCCTCTATTATGACAACCCGATGACGCACAAGCGCGCCATCAACGAATAACGCTTCTCAGTAGCGACAAAAGGCCGGTGACAAAAGTCACCAGCCAATGCCGCTGTTGAGAAGTCTGACCGGGCTTCTTGAAACAAGAAAGAGCCCCGGGTTTCAGCACTCAACAAGCGAGTCTTATTTAAGCTCGACTTGTGCGCCAGCTTCTTCCAGCGTCTTTTTGACCTCTTCAGCTTCGGCCATTTCAACGCCTTCTTTCACTGCAACCGGTGCGCTTTCTACCATGCCCTTGGCTTCTTTAAGCCCCAGACCGGTAATGCCACGAACAGCCTTGATCACCGCAACTTTGTTGCCACCGAAGCTAGTCATCATTACATTAAATTCGGTCTGCTCTTCAGCAGCAACACCGGCGTCAGCAGCAGGAGCAGCAACAGCGACAGCAGCCGCTGCAGACACACCAAATTTTTCTTCCATTGCTTCAACCAAGTCCACCACTTCCATGACGGTCATGTTTGAAATGCTTTCCAGAATATCGTCTTTACTCACAGCCATGATATCAATCTCCTAATACTTTCAACTCATCGGGCTTTTAATCGCCCGAAAATAAGTGTTTTTTGTTTTCAACAATAAATCGCAAATCGTCGTAAAAAAATGCGCGCATTTCGTTTAAAACGATTATGCAGCATCTTTTTGGTCGCGAACCGCAGCTATCACACGAACCAGCTTGCTCGGCACTTCGTTCAACGTACGTGCCAGCTTCTCTACCGGTGCATTCATCACCGACATCAGCATGCTGATTGCCTGATCCTTGGTTGGCATACTGGCCAGACGTTTAATATCGCCTGCATCCAGCAACTGCCCGCTAATAGAAACCAGCTTCACCACCAGTTTGTCATTTCCTTTTGCAAAATCGGAAATAACACGGGCAGCGGCACCAGGGTCTTCTTGCGAGAACGCCAAAACCAATGGACCCACCATGGCATCACTCATACATTCGAAGTCAGTGCCTTCAAATGCGCGACGCGCCAGGGTATTTTTTACTACGCGCAAATAGACATTTTCTTCACGGGCTTTCACCCGTAAAGCTGTCATGTCATCCACCGTCAAACCAATATACTCGGCGGCAATAGCAGAATGCGCATTAGCTGCGACTTCGGCGACTTCGGCGACGACTGCTTTTTTCTGATCTAAATTCAGAGCCACTGAAACACCTCCAGTCGTTAACACTGTTTTTATTAACAAAGAATGGGTTAGACGTTTGTCTTTCCCGCTTGTACTACGTGCCGGCTTTCACCAACACTCTTTAATACAGCGTGACCCAGGAAAAGCTACCAGGGAAACACCATCTGCGCAGGCTGACTGTCATCATTAAGCTCGGCGAATAAAAAAAACATCCACTTCACACCTACGGTCTTTGACGGCAACGGTTTTTCAGGACATGTGTCTAAAAAAACCGCACCCTCAAATTCTGTTTTGTTGTATCGCGGCAACCTAGATCGGCAACGACGATTTATCCACCACTACACCCGGACCCATGGTGCTGGATATGGTCACTTTTTTCATATACACACCCTTGGCAGAGCTGGGCTTAGCCTTCAGCAAATCTGCCAACAGGGCTTCAAGGTTTTCACGCAGAGCGGGCACTTCGAAGCTAAGTTTGCCGATGGGACAATGAATAATACCGGCTTTGTCGATGCGATAACGCACCTGACCTGCCTTCGCATTTTTCACTGCGGTGGCCACGTCAGGCGTCACCGTGCCCACTTTAGGATTTGGCATCAAACCACGGGGGCCAAGTATCTGGCCTAGCTGGCCCACCACGCGCATGGCATCTGGGGAAGCAATGACCACATCAAAATCCATGTTGCCTTTTTTTACTTCCGCAGCCAGATCGTCCATACCCACGATGTCAGCACCCGCCTCTTTGGCAGCATCGGCATTGGGTCCCTGAGTAAACACCGCAACACGCACGGTTTTACCGGTACCATTCGGCAACACGGTGGCGCTACGCACGGCCTGATCAGACTTGCGGGCATCCACACCCAGATTGACACTTACGTCAACGGACTCTGAAAACTTTGCGGGGGGTAAATCCTTAAGTAAGGCTAACGCATCATCAATAGCGTAACTTTTTCCAGCTTCCAGCTTTTCGCTGATTGCCTTGGCACGTTTAGACAATTTAGTCATTATTTCACCCCCTCAGTTTCCAGACCCATACTACGGGCAGTGCCAGCAATAATGCGCACAGCGGCATCCATATCAGCCGCATTCAGATCCGGCATCTTGGTGGTGGCAATTTCTTCTAGCTGAGCACGATTGATTTTGCCCACTTTATCGCGATTCGGCACACCGGAGCCCTTGGCAATACCCGCTGCTTTCCTCAACAGCACGGAAGCCGGAGGAGTCTTGGTAATAAAGGTAAAACTACGATCACTATAAACGGTAATCACCACGGGAATGGGCAAACCCTGTTCCATGCTCTGCGTCTGTGCATTAAATGCCTTGCAGAACTCCATGATGTTAACGCCATGCTGACCCAATGCCGGGCCTACAGGCGGGCTGGGGTTGGCTTGGCCTGCAGGAACCTGCAGCTTGATATAGGCTTCAATCTTCTTTGCCATGTCTTATTACTCCCAAGTGGGTGCAAGCGCCTTGCGGCTCCCCTGTTTAAAAATAGTGCTAAATGCCTGGAGTTAAGTAAAAACTCCTGGCATTTCAGCTTATCCCTTTTCGACCTGCCCAAACTCCAGCTCAACTGGCGTGGAACGACCAAAAATCAAAACCGATACATGCATCTTGCTCTTTTCATAATCCACTTCTTCGACAACACCGTTAAAGTCATTAAAGGGACCGTCAATAATGCGCACCATCTCGCCCGGTTCAAACAACACTTTGGGCCGTGGTTTCTCCACACCTTCCTGCACACGTTGCAAAATGGAATCAGCTTCTTTATCAGTAATCGGGGTCGGCCGGTCACCAGTGCCACCAATAAAACCCAGCACTTTGGGTACGTCTTTTACCAAGTGCCAGGAATCATCATTCAGCTCCATTTGCACCAGTACATACCCGGGGAAAAATTTGCGTTCACTGCGGCGCTTTGTGCCCTCACGCATTTCAACGACTTCTTCCGTAGGCACCAAAACTTCACCAAAGCTGTCCTCCATGCCCATACGATTAATACGCTCCATCAAGGAACGTTGGACCTGCTTTTCAAAACCCGAATAGGCGTGTACCACGTACCACCGCATTGCCATTTATCGTCTTCCTCGTTAACCGGCCAGTATTACCCCTGACCTGTCGCAATCAATTGGTTAAGGCACGAACCACCCAAGCCAGTATACTGTCGAGCGCCCATAACAGCAGTGACATGATAATCACCACCACCAGCACAATCATTGTGGTCTGTGTTGTTTCCTTGCGCGTCGGCCAAACCACCTTGCGCACTTCGATAATCGCATCACGCCGAAACGCCCAGGCCGTCTGACCTAGTGCCGTCTGCAAAGCAATCATGCCGCTGATGCCTACCGCCACCAACAACGCAATAACTCGCATCCACTGCGGGTAATCCTCAAAGTAATAGAAGCCGCCGATTGCCGCAGCTATCGGAAGCACTGCTACCGTCAATAAAAACTTATCCAATGTCGATGTCCCAAACTGCGTACAACAAAATTTGTTTTCAGCCTACCTGCCACTACCAAGTACCACTTAAAACTTAATAAGTAGTATGCACAGCTATAAGCCGTAGCACGCCACGCCCGTTAAGCCGCAGCAAACCATAGTGGCAGGCCAGGAGGGAATCGAACCCCCAACCTGCGGTTTTGGAGACCGCTGCTCTGCCAATTGAGCTACTGGCCTAAAAAGTGTTCACATTCTTACATTAATATAAGATGCAACTAACGTTCACGGGCGCGCGATCATACCGTACGCCCATGAATGAGTCATCTTTTTTATATAAAAAATGGTGTTACTCAATAATCTTCGCGACTACACCCGCACCCACGGTACGGCCACCTTCACGAATCGCGAAGCGTAAGCCTTCTTCCATGGCAATGGGGCCGATCAGTTTTACTTTCATGTTGACGTTGTCGCCAGGCATGACCATTTCGGTGCCTT
>UOFV01000391.1_pt1 | contig 9489 bp, 10 predicted proteins | sample 1988291 | NCBI WGS metagenome assembly UOFV01 (sample SAMEA4712194, study PRJEB27164) | hydrothermal vent metagenome | biome: marine basaltic hydrothermal vent biome; feature: marine hydrothermal vent; material: mineral | place: Pacific Ocean | collected 2011-06-14/2011-07-23 | depth 1689 m | reverse complement strand
AGGGCAAGGTTAACAGTTTTAGCAATGGGCCATTGGTGTCATGTAAACGTAATGGTCGTTCTTCAGCGCTGCTGATTTCGATAACCGCCAGCATGTCGCTGCCGCCTTCCGGGCTGGTCTGGGTGCGTACTATTTTGCCGACACCCTGGCCGGATTCGGAACCTTCGGCATACAGTGTGTCTCCGGCCTGAATCGGTGAGGCATCCTCCGTATGTGCGATAAACATACGTCGTTTGAGTTTACCCAGGTAATGCATGCGCGCGACAATTTCCTGTCCGGGATAACAGCCTTTTTTGAAACTCAGGGCATTGATGGCTTGCAGGTTGAGCATTTGCGGCACGAAAGCTTCCTGAGTTGCTGTATAAACATCGGGCAGGGCGGCATGAATGTCGAGCAGTTCCCAGGCACCGGCACCCACGGGTGTGGCGTTATCGGCCAGTTGCTGCCAGAGATTTTGCACTGCTGTTTCATCACCGTAAATCTCAAAACGGGTATCGGCCTGAATGCAGATTATCGTCAGGCCAGCGGTGTGTGTAACCGCATCGGTGGTGGTGGCTACGGCGTCAAACAATGCGCGAAGCTGCTGACCAGCTTGCGGACCTGCGCAACCCATGCGTGCCAGGGTGTCGCTGGCATCGCTTAATGTGGTCTTTGTCATCATTACATACATGCGCAGACGACTGAGTGTGGGTTCGAGAATTTCTTGGGGCAACCGCAGATAATAACCATCTTCACGTTGAAACAAACGGAAAAAGGCCAGCACACGTCCTTTGGGGGTGCAGTAAGCATTAAGTTGGCTTTGTAGTGTTGAGACCTGATGTAGGTCATTACAAAACTGGTTTTGTAAAAAGCCTTCGCTTTCCGGGCCAATGGCCTGAATCAAACTATAGTGGGAGAGGTCGCATAGAATGGTTTGCTTTCCCGCCAATGCCATGCGTTTTTCTGCTGTGGCATTGCCAGGGTCATCGCCGAAATACTGTACCTGACTGTGGTGCGTATCACTATTTCCGGTGTCATCCCAATGGGCACCCTGCGTGGTTAGAAATTGTTGCCAGTTATTGTGTGTCATGTTTTTGAGTTTGCTCATTGACCTTGTGTAGAGTTCGGTTAATGATAGCGAATAATGATTCGGCTCGTAATATCGATTTATGAATATGTTGAATAAACAAAATAAACAGAATTTCAACCTGCATAGATAATCAATGAGCACCACTGACAGCAGACCGGTTTTTCTTAATCTTCTTCGGATACGCCAGCCGGTGATGGCAGTGGTCTCCATTTTTCACCGAATCAGCGGTGTGTTAATGATTCTGGCGTTGCCTGGTCTGGTTTATTTGCTGAATTTATCCCTTAGCAATCAGGCGGGCTTTTCACAGGTGGCGGATTTGCTCACCAGTCCCGTACTTAAGCTTCTCGCCGTGCTGCTTGGCTGGGCGCTGACGCACCATATTCTGGCGGGTATTCGTTTCATGCTACTGGACTTTGACCTGGGTATTGACCGTGCTGTCGCACGAAAAACCGCGTGGCTGGTACATGTGAGTGCGCTGTTACTGACCGCTGTGCTTGCAGGTCTGATTTTTGGTGTATTGCCCGGGATGCCGTCGTGAGTTGGCGGGCATCTTCCGGCCTGCGCTCCTGGCTGACACAACGGCTGACAGCGCTTTACATCGTGGTTTTTCTGGTGGTGTTTGCCTTTGTCTGGGGCGGGCAGACGATTACCTTTGAAACATGGCGTGCCTGGGTCGCCCATCCGGCGGCCAATATTGCACTGTTATTGTTTATTTTTTCGTTGCTGATGCATGCCTGGATCGGTGGGCGGGATGTGGTGATCGACTACGTTAAATCCGCTTCTACGCGCTATGTGTTGTTAATCATATTTGCTTTGGGGTTAGGCATCATGGGTCTGTGGACCTTGCGTATATTGTTGCTGGTAGGAATGGAATGAGTGCTTTGAATATTGAACGGCGGCAGTTTGACACGCTGGTGATTGGTGCAGGCGGGGGCGGTTTGCGTGCAGCCTTGCAGATGTCTGAGGCTGAAGCCAATGTGGCGGTGGTATCCAAGGTTTTTCCCACGCGCTCACACACCGTTGCAGCCCAGGGTGGCATGAATGCGGCGCTGGGCAATGTGATGCCGGATAACTGGCACTGGCATATGTACGACACCGTCAAAGGCAGTGATTATCTTGGTGATCAGGATGCCATTGAATACATGTGCCGTGCCGCTTCACATCTGGTGGTAGAACTGGAGCACGCCGGTGTGCCTTTTTCTCGTCTGGCCAATGGCAAGATTTATCAACGGGCCTTTGGTGGACAAAGCCGGGATTTCGGCGGCGAACAGGCCGCACGCACCTGTGCAGCCGCCGACCGTACCGGTCACGCCATTTTGCATGCCCTGTATCAGCAGAACATCCGTGCCAAGACACACTTTTTTGACGAATATTTTGCCATTGATCTGCTGAAAGACGATGACGGTTACATTCTCGGTGCGGTGGTGCTGTGCATCGAAACGGGCGAACCGCTGATCATCGAAGCAAAAACCACATTGCTGGCAACCGGTGGCGTGGGGCAATTGTTTCGCACCAATACCAATGCACGCATCAATACCGGTGATGGTATTGCCATGGCCCTGCGTGCCGGTATTCCCGTGCAGGACATGGAGTTTTTTCAGTTTCATCCCACCGGTATCGCAGGCAAAGGCATGCTGATTACCGAAGGCGTGCGCGGCGAAGGTGGTTATTTAGTAAACAAAAATGGCGAGCGTTTTATGGAACGTTACGCACCGCATGCCAAAGATCTGGCCAGCCGTGATGTAGTGAGCCGTGCCATTGCCATTGAAGTGCGTGAGGGCCGGGGCTGTGGGCCCGATGCCGACCATGTGATGCTCAAACTGGATCACCTGGGCTCGGATGTGATCAAAAAACGTCTGCCCGGCATTCGTGACATGGCAATGACCTTTGCACATGTAGACCCCATCGAAACGGCCATTCCGGTATTTCCCACCGCGCATTACACCATGGGAGGGATTCCCACAAATCGTTATGGACAGGTAGTGGTGCCGTTGGAACAGAGTGCCGAAGAAGCCATTCCCGGCCTGTATGCCGTGGGTGAATGTGCCTGCGTGTCAGTACATGGAGCCAATCGCCTGGGAGGCAACTCGCTGTTGGATATTGTGGTGTTTGGTCGTGCGGCGGGTAATCATGTGATCGAATATCTTAAAGAAAACCGTTATCACCGGCCATTTGATGAATCCACGGTTGAAGAAGCCATGAAACGTATCGGCCACTGGCAAAAAACCGGAGACGGTGAATCTGTTGATGGTTTGCGTGATGAATTACAAAGGGCTATGGAACACTATTGTGGTGTATTCCGCACCAAAGACATTTTGAGTGAAGGTGTCGAAAAAGTACGAGCGTTGGTGGCACGAGTAAAAGACGCCCGCTTGAAAGATCAAAGCAAAGTATTTAATACGGCACGCATCGAAGCACTGGAGCTGGAAAATCTCATGGGGCTAGGGCTTGCCACCGTTGAATGCGCGCTGGCGCGAGAGGAAAGCCGTGGCGCGCACTCCCGCATGGACTACCCTGAACGAGATGATGAGCGTTGGATGAAACACAGCCTGTACCACACCGATGGCCACATCGAATACAAACCAGTGCGCACCAAGCCGATGACGGTAGACACCTTTCCACCCAAACCGCGTGTTTATTAAGAGACTTTTTATTAACGGATGTTAAGCAGGTCTCAGGATTACATTGGCATACCTTTCCACGAAGGACTGAGGAAATCAGAAAATACATAACAAACTCACATTATTGATTTGCTGCAACTGGCTGGTTAGCGTTGTGGCAATGACAATAATGAGATAATGAAAAGGAAAATGTGGGTGACAATACCCACTCTAATGAATGTATTTAATAATGAGAGCAATGTATTTAGCGGTGTAATGGCCAAGTCTATAGAAATTGCATGTAATGAATTTGAGAAAAAGCTAAATGTGAAGTGGGAAAACTATATTGTAACGATTGGCGAAGTTGATGTTTGCCACATTGTAAATTTTAGCCCTAAAGTCGTTTCTCCAGGATTTAGAGGGTCTTCAGATGGAGTGCCAGGGTTTGAAATTAAAATAAAAAAAAGTAACTATGAAATAATCGAATCACAGTTTGTCAGGTAAGCTCAATAAGATTGCTGGTGTGGCAGATATGAAAGTCAGAAGTTCGTGAAGAGAGCAGTAAAAAGAAAATCAATGTATTGAATGTCAAAAAATTCCTGTTTTTTTGACCTGGTCAGGAAAACTGCTGTATTGCTGGCTCACGAAAGTATCAAAGACACCATTGAAACACAGAAGAAAGAAGATATTAACAGCCTCTCCCCCAATTACAGACACCAGCCTTATGAGACTTCACAATATCATCCACGACGAATTTAAAAAGCATTATTACCGGGTTCATGTTATGGGTGATTCCCCGTTACATACCGACATTGAGCCAAAAGAATTCTGGAGTGCGACGATGGCAGAACGTTTTGTTGATCGTCTGGATGTTTATCCGGATTATTGGCGAAGGTTGGTAGCAGACCACCCTTTTCATGGGCGAGACTTTGCCAACAACACCTTCAAAAATACAGACAAAGGCCGCGCCAGCCGGTTACTGTTTTTGGGCATTATAAAGCTTTACCCCGTCAAACACCTCGATGGACAAGACAGCGACAAGCCGCCCGTTCGGTTTCCTTTATTATCCGTAGTAAAAGGCAGTAACTACACGCTGGTGCCTCCCAGCGTATTGCTGGTTGAGTCCAGTCCTATCATTAAAAAGTTCAGCGACCAACAACAGGCCACCCGTTTTTTGGCTGACCTCAACATAGACTCAACCCGCCTGAATGAACTGTCCATGACCATGGGTATTGCCACTGCAAACCCGGAGCCCGTCAAACAAATACGAAAAGCTGAAACAAAAGTAAAAGAAACACAAAAGCCACATGTCATCACCCTGCAAATAACGGCCATGGCCCAGGCATTGATGGACAGGCAGTTTTTCCTGCTTGAACAACAGCCTGAAAGCAGACCGCCAAAACGTACCGGCTCGGAAGACCTGCCTGTTGAAGAGTACACACCCAAACCCTATACCCTGGGACCGCATGAAGAACCCGGGTATGTGCCACCGCCCCCAGTGGCCAAAAGCGACACAGAAAAACGCAAAGAAAACTACGAGGAGCGAAAGCAGTTAGCCGCCAATGCTAATGACACTCCGGAACAACAAGCCGCTGCCGCACGATTACTTGATAATAATGACAATATCCTGCGTGCGGAATCAGCAGCTTATGTTTATAGAGTAGACGAGTTTAATCGCGAGCATATTGATGCACTCCCCGAAGCGCCTACCGGGCTGAATCTGCTGGACCCCAAAGAAATACCAGGGCTGGAAAATGCGACTTTTACCAGCAAAAAAACGGGCTTTGGTGCTGCGCTGTTTGAATCGGAGATTAATGGTGAAACCATGCTGACCTACCGGGGTACCAATAATAAGGTGACAGGCTGGGAAGATTGGAGAACCAATATTGCTCAGGGGGTTGGTCAGGAAACAGCGCAATATGATCAGGCTATGTATTTGGCTGAATTAACCAATAAAACTTTAGAAGGGAATTTCGTCACTGTTGGCCATTCCCTGGGTGGTGGTTTGGCATCCGCAGCGACAGCCGTGACAGGCGTTAAAGGATATACCTACAATGCGGCAGGATTGCACCCCGAAACCGCCGTCCGCAAAGGTGGCATGGCCAATGATGCTACAGGAAAATTAATACAAACCCGAGCCGTGGAGGGTGAAGTGCTGACCGGCACACAGCGTCATGGCAACAAAACGCTGAGTGGGCTGGGAGCAGGGGGCGGTGCGCTCGCAGGTGGACTGGTAGGCGCAGGACTCGGCTATCTGCTGAGTAAAGCATTACCAAAACTACCTGAAGCGGCGGGTGAAATGAAAACCCTGCCCAGTGTCAACGGTGGAAATCCTGTCACACGCCATGGCATGGATCAGGTTATTGATGGCATAGAGGCACAGAAGAAAGAAGATATTAACACCCTCTCTTCCAAATGAGAGAATATAGCTATTATGTTAACCCTCAAAAAGTCCCTTGTCCTATTTGCCTGCCTGCTTTTTGGTGTGCTGGCCAATTGCGGACTCACAGGAAAAACCATGAAACTCACTGATTTTTTTAACCCCGACATGGTGGAACTCATTCGCGCCATTGAAAAAGGCGATGAAAACAAGGCGCGCGTGCTTATCGAACAGGGTTTGTCGCTGAATGTGCATGGTGAAGAAGGCATTACGCCCTTGTTCTGGCTGATCATGCAAAAGGATAAGCCTGCCATACGTTTAGCCATCAAACTGGGTGCGAATCCGAGTTTTGCCGACTTGAACGGAGATACTCCTGTGACAATGGTCACCGGTGGTAATGACGACGAGTTGTTACTGATCCTGCTGGAAGGGGGAGGGAATGCTAACGCGGTGGACAGCGATGGTCATCCCGCAATTTTTGCCGCAGTCGCTGGAGAACGGGTGGAGCAGATCAAGATGCTGATGCGTTTTGGTGCGGATATTAATTTGACGAACCGATCAGGTGCCAACAGTGCTTTGTACGGGGCTGACATTAACCGATTCGAAATGGTGCATTATTTGATCGAGCAAGGCGTGGATTATGCCGCGCGTGATGCGACTCGCGGAGATATTGCCTGGAGCGTACATAATAAACTTTCTAAAAACTTGCTCAGCCCCGAATACCCTGCCTACGGTTGGGCCTTAAAAGTTAAACAACAGTTGATTGATCGCGGCGTTAAATTCCCACCTCTTTCGCCGCGAGAAGTGCGTTGGAAAGAAGGCAAGCCGAATAAATATGATATTAAGGCGCGGGAAAAAGAGCGCCTGGAAAATAATGGTCAAGGGAATTAATCACAGGAATTGCTACGCTATAATAGTGCAGAACACCCGTTATCAAGAGAACTTTGCCATGCGATTTTTGATTCACCGCTACAACCCCGAGACCGATAAAAAACCGCGTATGCAGGAATACACGTTGGACGGGTTTAACTCGGGTGACATGTTGCTGGATGCACTGTTTCGCATTAAAGAGGAAGACGACAGCCTGAGCTTTCGGCGCTCCTGCGGCGAAGGTGTATGTGGCTCGGATGCGATGAACATCAATGGCCGTAATGGCCTGGCCTGCATTACCCCGCTGAAGTCACTCAAAGAACCGATTGAAGTACGCCCGGTGCCGGGCCTGCCCATTGTGCGTGATCTTGTTGTTGATATGCGTCAGTTTTATCACCAGTACCGCTCCGTCAAACCCTGGCTCACCGTGCATGATCCCGAGCCGGAAACGGAATATCTGCAAACACCCGAGCAACGTGATCAGCTCGATGGCCTGTACGAATGTATTTTATGCGGTGCCTGCTCAACGGCCTGCCCCTCGTTCTGGTGGAACCCGGACAAATTCCGTGGCCCGGCAGCCTTGTTGCAATCCTGGCGTTTTCTGGCAGACAGCCGTGATCAGGCCACCGCCGAACGCCTTGAGGAACTTGAAGGTGCGTATCGTTTATTCCGTTGTCACAGCATCATGAACTGTATGGACGTGTGCCCCAAGGGACTTAATCCCACCCAGGCAATTGGTAACATCAAAAAAATGATGTTGAAGCACCTGGTGTGATATCCACTGCCAGTAAAAACCGCATACACTGGCAATGCCGCCGAGGTATGCTGGAACTGGATGATATGCTGCACGGTTTTCTCCGTCGTGGTTTTGATGAGCTGGCAGAAAATGAGCGCGATCAGTTTGAAAACTTGTTAACCTGTCACGATAATCTGTTACTCGAATACCTGATGGGCCGAACCGTGCCCGCAGACCCGGATACCGCCAATGTCGTCAACAAAATACGCGCAGCCGCTCAAGCTGCAACCTGAAGCATCCCGCATTCTTATCGGGCTTTTGATCGCCGGTCATCTCGGCGCTATTGCGGTATTGTTCCCACTGGATTTAAGCCTGCCGATAAAAATCACCATTGCAGTAGTGTTGCTGGTGAGTCTGGTCATTGCGCTGCGCAAACAGCCGGGCAGAATGGGGGAGGGCGGTGTACAGACACTCATCTGGCAGACGGATGGTGAGTGGCTTCTGGAAACCGCTGGAGGCAAAAAAATGGAAGCAAGCCTGCACGAATCCACCTATGTACACCCATGGCTGGTAGTGCTGAATTTTCGGCAGGAAAACAAACCCGGCATGTTAACGTTTACATTAGCCCCGGATGCTCTGGACCGGGAAACTTTCCGGGAATTACGTGTACGCTTAAAAATGGCAGGAAAAGCGGAAAAGGGTCGTTAACCATGGCTCTCTGACTATGTTTCATATCCTGAAACTGCTTCTGCCTGCGGTGATTCCCTCCTGGCGATTCTTCGACGTGATCGCACCTTCGCCGCGCATACAGTTTGTACTGCTGAATTCAGCAAGCCCACCTTCGGATGAGCACTGTGAATGGCACGAATTTCGTCCACGCCCGGCACATCTTTCATTTCTGCAAATGCTCGGACGCATGTTCTGGAACCCGGAGCGTAATGAATCACTGTTTCTGGTTAGCTGTGCCGAGCGCATTGTGCAACAACCAACACAACACAGTGAAGATGAAATCCTGAAGCGTATTATTACTGAACTCAAGAGCAATCATTCCGGTTTGACGGAAAAAATAACACACTTGCAATTTCGGCTGCTGCTGGTGCAGCGACAAGACTCCCAACTTCAGCAACAAGTGGTTTTTCATTCACGTATTCAACCGTTATCCACACAGGATAAAACGTGAGCTTCGATGATGCCATTCGGCTGACCGAAATTTTACTGGGCTTTGCCTTTGCTCAGCAAAGCATTGAGCATTTCAAAAGTTTTCCCAATGAACAACGCCTGTTTATACCGCGCTTTGTTTTGGCCGTGTTGCTGATAATCGGTTTTCAAACCGCCTGGATTGCCATTTTGTTGTTTTTATTGGGGCTGGCAATGTTGCATCGTTTTCAAGGCCCGTATAATGGCGGCTCTGACCGCATGAGTTTGTTAATCCTGTTCTGCCTGTGTCTGGTGTATCTTGCCCCCACGCAACGTTGGCAGGAAATCGCTTTTGGTTATCTCGCCATACAGCTGGTTTTTTCGTATTTTTTTTCAGGCTGGGTAAAAATAGTGAACCCGGAATGGCGAAGTGGCCGGGCTTTGTGCGATGTGTTTCAGTTTTCAGTCTATCCCGCCAGTGAATCTTTACGGCAATGGTCGAAATCACCCCGTGTACTTTTTGTGATGGCCTGGGGAGTGATGATTTTTGAATTGATTTTTCCATTGTTATTGTTATCACGTATCAGTTTGATCATCGCGCTGATTATTGCCGCAGCTTTTCACTTCGCAAATGCCTGCCTGTTTGGATTGAATCGGTTTTTCTGGATATGGATTGCCGCTTATCCATCCATACTCT
>UOFV01000274.1_pt1 | contig 9493 bp, 8 predicted proteins | sample 1988291 | NCBI WGS metagenome assembly UOFV01 (sample SAMEA4712194, study PRJEB27164) | hydrothermal vent metagenome | biome: marine basaltic hydrothermal vent biome; feature: marine hydrothermal vent; material: mineral | place: Pacific Ocean | collected 2011-06-14/2011-07-23 | depth 1689 m | reverse complement strand
GGAGGACACCCTCGAAGAAGAACCGGTAATGTATATTGGCCTCGATAGCCATGGCTTAGTCAATACTGCACCCCGGTATCCGGTCGATACGCTCCTTGATCTATGCACCGGGTCCGGTGTCCAGGCACTGGTTGCCAGTCGTTATGCCAGTCAGGTAACGGGTATCGACGTTAACCCGCGAGCCCTGCGCTTCGCACGTTTCAATGCCCAGTTCAATAACATCAGCAACGTGACATTTATCCAGGGCAATCTCTACCAGCCGCTCGGGAAGCAACGTTTCGATATTATTATTGCCAATCCACCCTTCGTTGCCAGCCCCGAACAAGCGCTCCGGTTTCGCGATGGCGGTGACAATGGTGAAATCGTACTCGCGGAGATTATCACTCGGGCCGCCGCCCACCTTAATGCCAATGGGCGTCTGCATATTGTCACCGATCTGGTTGATGTTGCTGACTACCAACGTAAACTCCAGCACTGGTGGCAAGGCGAACCAACGGACAGCCTGGTTTTACAAACAGCTGACCGGGATGCCATGCTTTTTGCCGTACCTCATGTGCATCAGGCCTTCGGCCAGCGTTTTCACGACTATAATACTGAACTGGCGAACTGGCTGGATAATCTCCAACAAATGCCACAGCCGGTAGCCATCAACTTTGGCTATATTCTCATTCATTGCCACACCGACAAGACACGACCATCGTCGTATTACACACGGACGATCCATAACCCCAGCCAACCGATTGACACTCAGGTTGGCGATTATTTTCGCCAACGACAACTCATTAATGCACCGGAGACCCAGCCCTTGCAATTAACTATCAACCCCCACATCCGTTTTCGGGTTGATTCTGATACCTGCGGCATTACCACAGACATCACCCTATTCTCACCCACAAGCGCCTACTATACTCACTACCAGATTGACGACACCGTCTTCCAAACGCTGCAAGCCATTGCCACCCGGAACATCAGCATCGTCAGTTCCGCTGATATAGCAAAACAGCCGATCTTGTTAGATTTACTGCATAAGGGGGTATTGTCTCTCCACAAAACAAGCAGCTTCGCTACATCTGATACCTCCATCATCAATCTCCAGGCAAGCCAGCCGACATCCATTTCCGGGGATTGCAAAAGCGCGCCCTCGCCAAGCGCGATTCAGGAACAAGCGACGGCAACAACCCCGACCTGTTTATCCTCTTATTGCCGTTAAGGGACGTGTATGCTTTGCCGCTAAGAGACGTGCATGCTTGCGGTTACCCCTTGTAGCCGTTACAGTCACCCACACCAAGGAGGCAAGAATGAACGCTGCACAAACCGTATTGTTATTAATCGGTTACCAAAATGATTATTTTTCCCCCACGGGGATATTACGCGATGTCGTCGAGGCACCTGCCCATCACCAGACAGTGCTGAGCAACACGCTGGACCTGGTACAACGCCTGGCACCCAGCCCTGTTCGCATGGTAGACACACCTATTGTCTTCACCGACGATTATCACGAGCTGGTGAATCCCATCGGCATTTTAAACACCATCAAAGAACTTGGAGCCTTTAAGGTCGGCAGCGACGGCGTAGAAACCATTCCCGAACTCCAGGCCTTTGCTAACCGGATTACCACCATTCCCGGAAAACGCGGATTGAACGCCTTTTCCAACACTGCGCTGGAAACCTTGTTTCAGCAATGGGAGATTAGCGATATTGTCATTGCCGGTGCGATCAGCTCAATTTGTGTTGACTCCACCGGGCGTCATGCTCACAGTCTGGACTACCGGGTGACCATACTCAGCGACTGCACCCTGGGACGCAGCCCGGTCGAACAAGCCTTCTACTGCGAGCAGATCTTCCCGCTCTACGCCCAAACCATGACACATCACGAATTATTACAAAAACTGGATATAAACACAGACTCTTTATAACCCGCTTGACATGAACTGACTGTGATCACAGTCACGATGCTGACAGCAAGGACAAGCTAGCCAGATGGATAAACACAGCGATCAAATTCATTTCCAGATTCAGCAACGCCTGACCGAGGAACTGATCAGCTCTGAGCAGCGTCACCGGGGATTGGTAGAAGCGCTCCGGGAAGTGGTCTTCAAACTTGATGCCCAACTGCACCTGACCTATGTCAATCGTGCCTGGTTCGAGCACCTCGGCCACCCCATCGACACCCTGCTCAACACCCCATTGACAGATTTTATCTATCCGGAAGATCGCGGACAGATACTTGAAGAACTGCAAGGCACGCCCTCACAAGGAAAACACCCTGCGGTTCGCTTTTGCCGCCAGGACGGCAGTCAGATGTGGTTCGAGTTATCCTGGCGTCCCGATCCCAAAGGAGGTGGGATCGGCCTGCTGTACAATATTAACCAACACAAATTATTAACCCTGGAACTGGAAAAGGCACAAGAGCAATTAGAGCGGAGAGTTGAAGAAAGAACTGCCGAATTAACCAGGACGAATCAGGAATTACTCATCGCAAAAGACAAGGCCGAAGCCGCCAGTAAAGCCAAAAGCGCCTTCCTGGCCAATATGAGCCATGAACTGCGCACACCGCTGAACGCGATTATCGGCTATGGTGAAATACTCCAAGAGCAAATGAGAGAGGAAGCGCTCGCCGACGATTATATTCAGGATATAGGCAAGATTCTCGGAGCGGGGGATCAGTTGTTACAGCTCATCGAGAGTGTTCTGGATTTGTCCAAAATTCACGCTAATACCATGACGGTTTCTATTCAGACCATGATCCTGACAGAGTTCCTCGACGAGGTCATCAACACCGTAACACCGATGGCACGGGCTAACGGTAACACTCTTCATGCTACCTCCCAGGAAAATATCCCGCAGATTGAAACCGATGTCCTCAAGCTACGGCAGATCATATTAAATATTCTCAGCAATGCCTGTAAATTTACTCACGATGGTGATATTACCTTACGCGTCACATACGAGCATCACGACACCCTGGTGTTTACCATCAGTGACACCGGTATTGGCATTAGTGCGGATGATCAGCGCAAGCTCTTTAAAGACTTCGTGCAAATCGATAATTCATCAACGCGACAATATGGTGGCACGGGCCTGGGATTGGCAATCAGCCAACGTTTGTGCCAACTGCTGGGCGGTGAAATCCATGTCAGCAGTGAGCCAGGAAAAGGCACAACCTTCATTATCAGCCTGCCCACCACCGCCAGGACCGAGCCCCCTCGTTAAGGTGGCTTTAACTTTTGGCTTATATTTAACTCAAGTTTCGGGGTTCAAAATATTGTCTTTCGAATAAAATCACTCATTATTTAAACTCCATTTTCAACGTGAAAATATCAAGCTGGAGAGCCTGAACAAAGAACTCGTCAATACGAGTATCAATTACCATCATGACGGCCTGTGTCAATTTTCCAAACTTTTCTTTAAGGCCATCTATCGCGCCATTGATTAGTGCTCTGAATAATTGCCACAAACGCTGAGCAAAATCAAGCGTGGTAAGTTGCTCTTTCAACTGAGATCGAACATCACAAATACGAAGATCATTATTTCCATGCCTGGCATACACCAACATGAGGTAACGTATTGCGGTGAGATGAATCGATGCTGTATGAGAGGCGAATGTCCAGGTCTGCTCTTTTAGAAAACCAAGATGCTGTTTGGCTTCTTTGAAATAGACTTCAATTCCCCAACGCAATGCGTATATCTCCAATATCTTTGTCGTACTCATTTCGGCATCGGTGCTCAGAAACAGTGCCCAGTCTTTCTTTCCGACGCAGGGCTTACTCTGTTCCGTCGCGCCACGAACAAAGAGCAACCGAACATTGATAATATTGGGTTCTTTACTCTTACCAGATGCGATATCCAGCTCAACATCTATTGTTACTGCTCGATAGGGCATACCGCGAACTTTTTTCCACTCACCCTTCACTGCCTTATGATAAAGCTCATTGGCATCAAGCGCTTCAATCTGACCTTTTTGACTCAAAAAACGGTATTTCATCTTGTTCTTTTTCATTCTGAAAATACCCGTCACTTCCAATGATAGCGCTGTTTCTATCATCGGTTTGGTGCCAAACCAAGCATCAGCAACAAGATAGTCAGCCTTGATACCCACACGCTTTGCGCGGCCCAACATTCCCTTGGCGATTTCGGGTTTACTTTGATCTACTGCTTCATCAAAGCGCTTGGCACCGGTACTGCGTTTATCTTTAAATGCCCGAATGAGCCCCTGTGCTTTTGAGTCACTCACGTATATCTGAGAATCAAGCGGCATAAACAATTTTTCGGTCACCAGCCCTAACGTCAATACTTGCTGTCCCATGACATGACGCCCTTCGGTATGGTCAAAATGGCAGGACACGCCTTCCATCTTTTTCCCACGACGTTTTTTTATCGAGTCGTCTAATACATAAGCTTTTATGCCGCTTGATGAGATATTTTGTTGTGTATAGAGTGTTTTGGCAACGTTTGTATTCAACCCACGCCAATCAACGTCTTCACGCTTAAGCAATTCATACATGACATCCTTTTTTGCCTCAGAAAACACCTTCAATGATTGCTTGGCGAAAACCGCAATAGAGGAAACATCGATCCATTTCCACAGCACTAACAAAAAGACAGAATCGATGATCGGTACACCTGATCGCTTCTTAAACCCTGAACGTTGGATGAGACGACTGAAACTTAAACCTTTCCACACGCGTGCAAAAACGTTGTCAACGCATTGCCCCGGATGTTTTAGTACATCGTCAATCAAACTTGGAAATAGGCGGGTCTTCGTGTCATTATTCATACTGGCCTCCGGTTGGTTTTGATGTTGGGCGTTGAACACCTACATTATAACCTACCGTGAGGCCTACTTTCTTTATCTATCAATTAGTTGCATCATATTTCTGCTTGATTTTGAACCCCGAAACTTGAGTTAATAAGCGTTAAGACTAAAAAGAGAAAATCACTATGAGTATAAATCTGGACTGTACCTAGTGCCGATAAGTTAAGCCAATCTTTCTGTTTGTTGTAGGTTGGTGGTGAGCTTGCGAACCCCAACCTACGGTATGCCGCTATTTGATAATTTATGACATTGGGTTTTCACCCTTTTTAGTTTTCTGGCATCGTCTTCAGCATTAATCGTTAGATTCACCTGCGTAACAACATCGAATTTTCCTTTCAGCATATTACTCGCTGTAGCTGTAGCTTTAGATTTATTACCGATTTTTGACTGTTGCTGTAATTGTTGAAGCTGGCTATCGCTAAGCGATTTACAGTATTGAAAATAAAATCACGTAGTTGCTATTTATTTTTTCGTAAAATAAATACGGTGATTAACACTGGAAAATAAAACTATACCTATGACAGACACGTATATTCCAACAAAAAACTGAGCGGTCTGCTCAACTGATTTTCCTGTAATACAAGCCAGCTTCTTTGCGTGTGCTGAAGGTTTTATAGAGGAAAGTCCAAAAGCATTAATCAACATAGTTATCCTGTTGATTTGGATGACATAACACAAAATTGCATCTTTTGTTGCAATGGAGAGTGTTGCAGCAATGTTAAAAACCCTGTAGAAATACTGAATGAAAAGGACTTAATTATGAAATATTTTAGGAAAAAAATTCATAAACACATACTGCTTGGCATTTCCGTACTCAGTATTTTTTTCGCTTTCCCTGCTTATGCGCATTTAAAATGGTTTGTGGAGCCAGGGCAACCAACTCAGGCATTTACAGGAAACCTTGTCGCTTATACATCTGCATGGCTGTTAGTCGGTCTTACTGTAGCGCTAACAGGCATTCTTTTAGACAAATTCTACCCCAAAATTTCATTTACTTGGGAACCTAAAAAAATCGAGCCTTATGCAACTGCGATCATCGGAATATTGATTGGCGCATCACTCTTAATCAATGCATCACAGGGTGGGCTGTTTTCGATAAACATTAATGATATTGGCCCCATACATGTCACGTTATTAATGCTGGAAGGGTTTATTGGCTTGAGCCTGATACTGGGTCTCGCCGTGAGACAGGCCTCATTGTTACTTATTGGGCTTTGGCTTTGCGTTTTGTATCTTTCTAATACTATTGATGTATTGGAGAATATCTGGATTGTGGGTGCTGCCTTGTTTCTCTTTTTCCGGGGGCGTACGGTGCTCCGCTACACTCATGAAGATATATTCTATTCGTATGATATTACGTTATCCCAGGCACAGGCGATTAGTTTTCTTCGGGTATTTTTGGGTATCAATTTAATCATTTTGGGTTTTAGCGAAAAAATCATGTACTTGCACTTGGGGCTTCATTTTTTGCAGGAGCATCCATGGAATTTTATGGCACATTTTGGCGTCACCTGGTTTACCGATGAATTATTCGTTTTTTCAGCGGGCGCGGTTGAAATAATACTGGGGCTATTTCTGGTTACTGGCTGGGTAACGCGGCTCACGGCGGTGGTTCTGGCTGGTTTCTTTTTGACACCACCTTTTTTTATGGGTCCAGAGGAGCTGATTGGCCATATTCCTCATCTGGCTATGGTGGCGGCCGTATTGATCTTCGGGAAGGGTGCTTCTCTTAGTGACGTGTTTTCTACATTAAGCAGGAAATGGAATGCGCGAGACTCACACTCTGCGCCGTTGTCATCAACAAAAAACATGTAACCGCTATCGCATTTTTACCTGCGGTTTTTCCCTGTTGTTTCGAGCCATATCAGGCTGACCATACGCCCGGTATTGCCGTCGCGCCGAAAGGAATAAAAATCATCGGCTTCACTGAAAGTGCAATGGCCTCCACCGTACACACTAGTGACACCAATCCGTGCCAAATGCTGCCGAGCCAGCTGATCAAGGTCGGCGTTCCAGTGTCCAGACCGCGTCGCCATAAAGGCTTGCTCAGCAGCCGGGTCAACATCACAAAAGGCTTGTCGCACCTCATCGCCCACTTCAAAAGCCTGTGAGCCAATGGCCGGACCCAACCAGGCAAGCATTTCTTCTGGCGCGGCGGCAAATGTCTCTACCGTGGTTGCCAATATTCCAGCGGCCAGTCCTCGCCATCCCGCATGTACGGCAGCAATTTGTGTGCCGCTGCGGTCACAAAACAACACTGGCAGACAGTCTGCGGTAAGCACGGCGCAAACGGTGTTTGCAGTACGGGTAATGCTGGCATCAGCATCGGGCAACTCACTCAAGGCATCATCGAGATCGACCACTGTCGTGCCATGCACTTGATTGAGCCAGTGCGGTTCGCCGGGTAACGCAAGTTTTTCCGCGAGTCGGCGGCGGTTAGCCACCACATCGGCCATCCGGTCATCCACATGCAGAGCAAGATTGAGGCTGTCAAACGGAGGCTGGCTCACTCCGCCCTGTCGTGTGCTGCTGGCGGAACGCACTCTGGCGGGTGCAGGCCAATCTGGGGTCAACAGTTTCATGCCCCGGCAGCAGCGATCATATCCTGACGACAGACAGACAGCAGTTGTTGCATGTCTTCGGGCAATTCGGCCTGCCAGCTCACTGATTCACCACTGAGCGGGTGAACAAAACCCAGACTCGCGGCGTGCAGAGCTTGCCGCTTGAACGCGCGCAGCACCTTGTCCAGCTCCGGCGTCGCGGCAGGCGGAATGCGCAAACGCCCGCCATAAACCGGGTCACCCACCAGGGGGTAATGGATGTGCGCCATGTGTACCCGAATCTGATGGGTACGGCCGGTTTCCAGCTTAACGTTTACCAGCGTATGTACACGAAAACGCTCGGCCACACGATAGTGGGTAATGGCTTCCTTGCCGCTGGATGAACCTTCTATGGTCACCACGGCCTGTCGTGTGCGGTTGATGGGGTGACGGCCAATGGCCGCATCCACAGTACCGCCCGCCGTCATTACGCCCATCACCACGGCTTGATATTGGCGCTCAAAGGCACGGGCCTGTAGTTGTTCCACCAGGGATTTTTGTGCCGTCAGAGTACGCGCGACCACCAGCAGCCCACTGGTGTCTTTGTCGATACGATGCACAATACCGGCGCGGGGCACGCTTTCCAGCTCCGGGGCATGGTGCAGTAGCGCATTGCTCAATGTGCTGTGCTGGTTGCCCGCGCCTGGGTGTACCACCAAACCCGCAGGTTTGTTGATCACCAGCACGGCTTCGTCTTCAAAGACGATATCCAGCGGTAACGGTTGCGGCACCCAGCGGGTCTCCTCCGCTAGCACTACGGTCAACGATACCTGTTCACCGCCATGCACCACGTCCCGGGGGCGCAGTTGCTTGCCGTCTACGGTAACGTGGCCATCCTTGATCCAGCGTTGCAGGCGTGCTCGGGAATAATCCGGGAACAGACTGGCCAAAGCCTGGTCCAATCGCGCACCGGCCAGTTGTTCGGGAATCTCTGCGCTAAGTTGTTGGGAATCGCCCATGGAATAGTCTTTCTCTCTGTGTGCCAGGGCCGCTATAATAGCGCGAATCTTTGCAGCGGTTTCTTAACCTGTTGCTTTATTTTTATTTCGGGTCTTTAACTATGTCCTATTTTTTGCTCAATCAAAAATCATCCGCAAAACTGCTGCAAACCATCGTCGCCATTATGGTTCTGCTGCTGAGCGCCTGCGCTGCCAATCCGGACAAAGAAGATGACATGAGCAAATGGAGCGCAGAAAAACTGTTTGAAGAGGCCAAAACGGCATTGAAGGCCGGGGATTACGAAACCGCCATCGAGACTTATGAAACCCTGGAAGCCAAATACCCCTTTGGACATTATGCTGAGCAGGCGCAACTGGATACCGCTTATGCCTATTTCAAATTTGACGAGCCGGACACAGCCATTGCCTCTGCGGATCGTTTTATCAAGCTTCACCCCCGCCACAACAATGTAGATTACGCTTATTATTTGCGCGGGCTGGCCAGTGCCAGTAAAAACGATAACCCCATGAGCGTCATCGCGGAGCAAGACCCCAGTTTACGCGACCCCAGCTCAACACAAAAATCCTACAATTATTTCGCGATGCTGATCAAAAAATTCCCGGAGAGCCAATATGCGCCAGATGCATTGAAACGCATGGGCTATTTACGCAATGATCTGGCCATGCACGAAATCCACGTAGCCAACTACTACGCCAATCGCGGCGCTTATGTTGCCGTCGCCAATCGAGCCAAATATGTGGTGAGCAATTTTCCACGCACCCCGGCTTCACGTTTGGCGCTGCAATTGCTGGTAGACGCCTATAAAGAACTCAAACTGGATGACCTCGCCGCAGATGCACAGCGAGTATTGCAATTAAATAATTAACTGATGTTACACGGGCCACAAATGTGAATTAAGCGCTAAAAATATCTGTTTCAATAACCACCGGGTATTTAACGCAGAGGTCGCAGAGACGCAAAGGACGCAGAGAAAAACACGAAAAACGTTGCGTCCTCATTTCGGGTGCGTAACGTCAGTCATTAACGATAAAAATGCACACCAATCGACGGTGTTATGCTGTTCACAATCACACCCTGTTCTAAGCGGGATTGGCGAAATGCCATTTCCAGGGCAACA
>UOFV01000215.1_pt1 | contig 9587 bp, 6 predicted proteins | sample 1988291 | NCBI WGS metagenome assembly UOFV01 (sample SAMEA4712194, study PRJEB27164) | hydrothermal vent metagenome | biome: marine basaltic hydrothermal vent biome; feature: marine hydrothermal vent; material: mineral | place: Pacific Ocean | collected 2011-06-14/2011-07-23 | depth 1689 m | reverse complement strand
AGCATTACATACCAGCGCCCATACCTCCGCCACCACCACCCATGCCACCGCCGCCACCGCCCATACCACCGCCACCACCGCCGCCACCACCCATGCCACCGCCGCCACCGCCCATACCGCCGCCGCCGCCGCCCATACCGCCACCGCCGCCGCCCATACCACAGTCTTGTCCCATACCCATAATAAATCTCCTTTCAGGTTTACTGTTAAATTTAAGATGTACTCATTATTCATGAGTTCGATGAGTACATTTTTCGCCAAAAACAACATTGACTTTTTTGTGTTTTATCATCCTGTTGTTGGATAAATGAACACGCCGAAAATCTAGCAGTGGGGTAGTTTGTTGTCAATTTTTCAAGCTGTTTTTTTGAAGAGAAATACTACCTATAACTTATTGGAATTTAAAGGGTTATTTTGGTGTCTGGTACCGAGTTAACCTGATGGCGGTAAGTTAAAATAGAACATTTGGTTAGTGGATAACCAGTAATTGAATCGATTGTCTGATAAAGACGGTTTTTTATAAAATATAACAATATATAGCTTTTTTATTGCAGCCCTGTATGCTAGATTTTTTACAAAATAAAAGAGTTAATATGTGAATAAATTAACCTAAAAAAAGATACCTTTATTCATTACCGGTTCAAGGTTTCATCATAGCTTATAAGCTATAAGAATGCCCCGATAAAATTTTTATACGAAGCCCGCTCAATATTCATGAATTTTTTTGGAGTAGCTGTAATCATCTTTTTTGTGAGAGGCAAGGTTAAATACTTTTGTGGGAAAGTAGTATTCAGTCTGATCGGTAAGTGTTTCGCCTTCTGGATTATATGAGTGGTGATAGTTGGTTGGTTTTTTATTTTTTTCTCTGTTTTATCTGATGGCTCTGAGGTGGTTTTTTTTATTGATTGTGTTATTTATTGAGTCTCGTCAGGAATGAATTTATTTTGAAAAGAAAGCTTGAGATATAAAAATATAAGTGATCTATTTTCGGTTGGTTTTTTATTTTTCGAGATTTCATATTGAAATACCAATCAGTTTCATTGGGAAAAAATTAGAGTGAGCATTGTCGCAATAGCAGGGAGTGTTTGAATAATGGTGGTTGCATTTTCATGTGTTTTTTGATAGAAATAGGACACTGGATATGCGTAAAAGATAACGTTATTAATAAAAGACAATAATCGTTATAAGTTAATAAGCGGCATGAGGACTTGGCGGAAAAAAGCAAACGGTTTGTTGTTAGATAAAGTGAACGACTGTTTCTGAAGCGTGTCTTTATAGGTGGTGTTATTAGTCTCTCTGGGAGTTTGCAATGGCAGTATGACGGCATCCCGGAGTTTGAAGTAAGGCGTATTGCAGTGCTAGCGATATTTGATGTTATTTATCGTCAGTAGTATTGCTCTATATTTTTATGTTCTGGTTCAGTGATAGAACCTGTGTAAATAAGTGGGTCATATGGATATGAATGAATCAATAAAGAATAACCCGCTTAATAAGTCTGAATTTGGCGAGATACCGCCCAGACTGTTCTCAGAGAAAAGTTTTATTTCTGAGGGCGCTGCGGTTATTGTTGACCAACCATTAAGTACCTTCCAGAAAATACTGTTAACGACTGATGGTACGGTGACTGATCTCATCGCGCTTTACACGGGTGAGTCTATAAGAGTTAAAAAAATTGGACAGAAAATGTTTCTTAGCGACGATCGTCAGAATTTTTTTTGTCCATCTGAGACACCGTTACTTGAAAGAAATGTTTTACTTTGTGGTGCCAGCAAAAACTATCTTTATGCAGAATCTGTATTTGTCGTCGGATTACTGTCCCATTCGATTCAATACAAACTGCTGGAAACGGATTGCCCCATAGGGCTGATGTGGAAGGAAGAAAAGCTTGATATGTATCGTGATATTCTTGGTCATAAAACAGAAATTTGTGCTGCGGTGGCCGCACATTTTGATGTCTCCCCTCAAACCCCGATTATTTCACGGACCTATTCGATTTATCACCGTGGTAAAATTTTAGGCACGATTACAGAAAAATTCCCCATTACATACTTCAGGAGAGAGATGTGAAAGAGGGCAATCCAGCGATGCGACACCCGTAGCGATCAAAGCCAGGTTTTTTATTTTCTTCTTGATGTTGGCATCGGCATTCAGGAACGAGTATCTCCATTCCTCAGTATCATGTAATACTTCACTGACTTTACGTGGGTGTGCTGGATATTGTGGACTGATCCTTGATGAGTGTTTTTTCTGAAATGTGTCATTCGGAGCCAAAGTGGGATTCTCCTCCTGCTGATTTCACGATAAGCGATAATGAGGTCCATCTCTGGCAAGCCAGTCTGGATCAGTCCTGCTCACGCATCCAGGAATTGGAACAGTTGCTTTGTCCGGCGGAAAAATTGAGAGCTGGAAAATTTGTATTTGATAAACATCGTCGGCGTTTTATTGCCGGGCGTGGATTTTTGCGCAACATTTTGGGCGGATACTTAAATCAGCAGGCTGTAAACCTGGAGTTTTCCTATGGTCCACAGGGAAAACCTGCGCTTATCTCTCCCAATATTCACGATAAGCTGTATTTCAATGTGTCTCATTCTCATGAAATGGCGCTTTATGCCATTTCCAGAAACCGCCAGGTGGGTGTTGATGTCGAATACCTTCGGACAAAGCAGGATGTGGAAAATATCGCACAGCGTTATTTTTACCCAGGTGAGTGTGAAGTTATTGGTTCTCTTTCCGCAGAGAAAAAAAAGGAGGCTTTTTTCAAGGCATGGACTCTCAAAGAGGCTTACGCAAAGGCGACTGGAGAGGGATTGTCCGTATTAGAGCAGGTTGAGACCTCACTGTCCCCGGACGGTCCGGCAACATTGCTGAACGTCCATGGGAATTCTGGCGCACTGGCTCATTGGTTATCTCGCCAGATTCATCTCTTTCCAGACTATATGGCGGCACTGGTGGTTGAGGGTCGTGACTGGCACTTACGCTGTGTAATGCATAATCCCGATTGATGTTATTCGTTTCACACGGGTCCTTCCGCTTGCGTAAAGCTTGTAAATCGATTGCCGATAGGACTTGGGAATGAAAATGGTATAAGTTATTCAATTTCAATTCCTTAGAGGCTACAACAGCAGAAATTCCTTGTTATTGTTATACCCTGAGAGCTTGATGGACATGATATTGGTGGTGTGAGGCAGCTGAATGAAAAAAGCAGCAATGAAAGCAATGCAGGACAACAGTTATTTGTTTAGCGCAAATGCCGGGTTTGTCGAAGAACAGTACGCGGTGTTTTTGAAAGACCCGTCAGCCGTGAGTGCTGACTGGCGGGCTCTTTTTTCCGATGAACAATTTTCCGGTTCTCGAGCTGAGGATGGTGTGTCCGGAACCGGGGTGGACCATCAGGCTATACGCGATGAGTTCAGGCGCATGGCCCGGCAGCCCCGGATGCCCACCGCCGCGAATGCAGCCGTGCCGGAAAAATCCTGTCTGGATGCCAAGCAGGTGGCTGTTTTGCAGCTGATTAATGCGTACCGTTTCCGTGGCCACGAACATGCGGATCTGGACCCGCTGGAACTGCGTGATCAGAATCTGGTGCCGGAGCTGCATCCCGCGTTTTACAAACTGAGCGATGATGACATGGCCACCGTGTTCAACACCGGTTCACTGGTGGGTGAAGATACCGCACCGCTACAGGAAATTCTGGAAATTCTGCGCCGTTCATATTGTGGGCACATTGGTCTGGAATACATGCACATCACGGATACGCAACAGAAGCGCTGGATACAGCAACGTGTCGAGGGTGCTGGCAGCCGATATGAATTCCCGAAAAAACAACGTCTGGACATGCTCAAGTCCATTTTGTCCGCCTCGGAATTTGAGCGCTATCTGCATACCCGTTATGTGGGACAGAAACGCTTTTCACTGGAAGGGGCAGAATGTCTGATTCCCATGTTGCGACAACTGGTGCAGCAGGCAGGTGAAAACAAAGTGGCCGAAGTGGTGATTGGTATGGCCCACCGTGGACGCCTGAATGTATTGACCAATATTCTGGGCAAGGCACCCAGCTCGTTGTTTGATGAATTTGAGGGTAAATCAGCCGGACAAGTGGTTAATGGCTCGGGAGATGTGAAATACCATCAGGGGTTTTCATCGGACATCGAAACCGCTGGCGGCATTGTGCATCTGGCCCTGTTGTTTAATCCGTCACATCTGGAAATTGTCGGCCCGGTGGTCGGTGGCTCGGTGCGTGCCCGACAGCATCGCCGTAAGGATACAACCGGCAGCATGGTTTTACCTGTACTGATTCATGGCGATGCTGCATTTTCCGGTCAGGGCGTGGTGATGGAAAATTTTAATATGTCGCAGGCGCGTGGTTTCAGCATCGGCGGCACAGTACACATTATTATCAACAACCAGATCGGCTTCACCACCAGCAACCCGCTGGACTCGCGTTCCACAACCTATTGCACCGAAGTGGCACGCATGATCCAGGCACCGATTTTTCACGTCAACGGCGATGACCCGGAAGCGGTGGCGCGCATCATCAAAATCGCCCTGGATTTTCGCATGGTCTACCGCAAAGACGTGGTGGTTGACATGGTGTGTTATCGCCGCCATGGCCATAGTGAAGCCGATGAGCCCGCAGCAACACAGCCGATGATGTATAAAAAAATTCGCCAGCATGCCCGGGTTGCCCAGCTCTACGCAGATCAACTCATCGATGATGATATTGTCAGCGCAGACGACGTGGATGCAATGAATCTGCAATACCGGGACAGCCTGGACAACGGTGAAACGGTGGCACCTGACATCGTGAACAAATATTACGACAAGCCTTACTGGGTGGACTGGAAGCCGTATCAGGAAACCGACTGGACCGAAAATAGTGATACCCGCAAATCACCATCGTACATACAGGACGTGGTGAGCCGGTTATACCACCTGCCGGACAATATGATGCCGCACGCCAGTGTGCGCCGCATTCTGGACGACCGCCATAAAATGGCCCGGAATGAAATGCCCATGGACTGGGGGTTTGCAGAAACCATGGCCTACGCCAGTCTGGTGGAAGAAGGCTATCCTGTCCGTCTGTCGGGACAGGACAGTGGTCGCGGCACCTTCTTTCATCGTCATGCGATTATTCATGATCAGCAGACTGGTGAAAGTTATACTCCGTTACAACATCTTGCAGAAGAGCAGGGTGATTTCGTCGTGATTGACTCCCTGTTATCCGAAGAAGCGGTACTGGGTTTTGAATATGGCTTCAGTACCGCTGCGCCCGATGCATTGGTCATCTGGGAAGCGCAGTTTGGTGACTTTGCCAATGGCGCACAGGTGGTGATTGACCAGTTTATTACCTCGGGCTTCTCCAAATGGGGGCGTCTGAGTGGTCTTGTGATGTTTTTACCACACGGTTTTGATGGCCAGGGGCCGGAACACTCATCCGCCCGCCTGGAGCGTTATTTGCAGTTATGTGCCGAAAACAATGTGCAGGTGTGCATGCCCAGTGAACCGGCACAAATGTTTCACATGCTGCGCCGCCAGGTGTTACGCAAAATGCGCACACCACTGATTGTGATGACCCCCAAAAGCCTGCTGCGGCACAAATTGTCAACATCGCGCCTGGAAGATCTGTCCGACGGCGAATTCAAAACGGTGATTGATGATCCCGATGGGCTGGACGCCAAAAAAGTCACCCGTATAGTGGTGTGCAGTGGCAAAGTGTTTTTTGATTTGCTGGATGCGCGCAGAAAGCGTGAGCTGCACACTGTGGCACTGATTCGTATTGAGCAGCTTTATCCTTTCCCTACCACACAGTTTTGTGACGTACTGGAAGCATACCCGAAAGCAAAACAGATTGTCTGGTGCCAGGAAGAGCCACAAAATCAGGGTGCATGGCAATATATCCGACCCACCCTGCGCGACAGCAAACAGGATAAACAAGTGTTGTCTTATGCAGGGCGACCGGCCGCAGCCGCACCGGCAGTGGGGAGTTACAAAAAACACATTCAGCAATTACAATCATTAATTGATACCGCATTATCGGAGTGATACTCGTCATGACATACGCAGAAAACAGTCCGCGTTTACACAATATTCTGGAGAATTTTTATGCTTATTGATGTAAAGGTACCCGCCTTGTCGGAATCCATTACTGACGGAACCCTGCTTAACTGGCACAAAAAGCCCGGCGAATTCGTCCGGCGTGACGAAAACCTTGTGGATCTGGAAACAGATAAAGTCGTGCTGGAAATTGTGGCACCGAAAGATGGTGTATTACAGGAAATCAACAAAGGTGATGGTGAACTGGTGGCAAGTGAAGAAATTATTGCCACGATCAATGATGAAGGAAAACCCGGACAGCATGCAGAAGAACAGGCAGTTATCGCTGAAAAAATAACCACCACCGAAAAAATACCAGAGGTCTTGTTGAGTCCCGCCGCCAAAAAACTGGTGGCAGAAAACAATATTGACCCAGCGCGTGTATCGGGAACCGGTCGGGATAATCGTGTCACCAAAGCCGATATTATTCATTATCTGGAAACGCGGGGTGGCGGCAAAAAACACGAAAAAACCGCAGATGAAACCATCGATGAAAAGGTGACGGTTGATTCTGCAAAAGCACCTATAATGAATATACCAATGGGAGCCCGGCCGGAAAAGCGTGTACCCATGAGCCGCCTGCGCGCGCGCGTGGCAGAGCGACTCAAGGATGCGCAAAACACGGCAGCCATCCTGACCACATTTAATGAAGTCAACATGCAGCCGGTGATGACGCTGCGTGAAAAATACAAAGACCAATTTGAGAAACAGCACGGTACCCGGTTAGGCTTTATGTCCTTTTTTGCCAAAGCCGTTACCGAAGCGCTAAAGCAATTTCCGGTCATCAACGCCTCAATAGACGGGCAGGATATCGTCTATCACGGTTATTTCGATATCGGCATCGCCATAGGCTCACCGCGTGGACTGGTGGTACCGATATTACGTGACGTGGATCAACTGAGCTTTGCGGACATCGAAAAAGGCATTCGTGACTTTGGTCAGCGTGCCCAGGATGGAAAGTTATTGTTGGATGAACTGACCGGTGGCACCTTCAGCATCACCAACGGAGGCACCTTCGGCTCCATGTTATCCACGCCCATACTGAACCCGCCACAAAGCGCGATACTGGGCATGCACAACATCCAGCAACGGGCCGTTGTGGAACAGGGTGAAATAGTGGCACGGCCTATGATGTATCTGGCCCTGTCTTATGATCATCGCATTGTCGATGGCAGTGATGCCGTATTGTTTCTTGTCGCCATTAAAAATACACTGGAAGATCCTGCGCGTCTGTTGTTGGAAATATAATTTTTATAAGGAACGTGTACGCCCCCAAGCCTGCTACAAAAAAATAAATTCAAGGAATCAAGCCATGGCAGATTTTGATGTAATCGTTATTGGCGGTGGCCCCGGTGGTTACGTGGCCGCTATTCGTTGTGCCCAGCTCGGCCTGAAAACAGCCTGCATTGATGATCGTGTAGATGAAAAGGGAGAGCCCTCTCTGGGTGGCGTCTGTCTTAATGTAGGCTGTATTCCCTCCAAGGCATTACTGGACACCACCCATCATTATCATCGAGCGCAACACGAGTTTGCCGGGCATGGTATTAACATCAACGGCCTTGAAATTGATATTGCCACCATGATGGCCCGCAAAAAGAAAGTGGTTAAAACCCTGACGGACGGTATTGCCATGTTGTTCGTCAAACATAAAATTACCTGGCTCAAAGGGCGGGGTGAACTGGTAGGCGAAAATCGTGTGCGCGTATCACCGCACAATGACAACAAAGGTAATGACAACGAAAGTCACGAATACCAGACAAACTATATCATCATCGCCACCGGCTCTTCGCCGGTAATGCCGGATGCAATACCGAAAGATGAAAAAATCGTAGACTCTACCGGTGCGCTGGCATTTGAATCCGTACCAAAACGCCTTGCGATTATTGGTGGTGGTGTCATCGGCCTGGAGCTGGGTAGCGTATGGACACGCCTGGGAGCCAAAACCTCCATTATTGTGCGCGGTACTCAATTTCTAAAAAATGTTGACCAGCAGATTGCCAAAGCCGTACAGCAGGATCTGGAAAAACAGGGCATGAATATTTTGTTAGGCGCAAAACTGGTCTCCATAAAACCTAGCAAAAAAAATGTCACTATCATCTATGCAGCAGACGATGGCGAGAAAAAACTGGTCGTAGACAAAGTATTGGTTGCCACCGGCCGCACACCCAACACCGAAGGCATCGGCGCGGACATAGTGGGGTTGACGCGAGATGCCCGTGGATTTATTGAAGTGGACGCGGAATGCCGCAGTAACCTGCCCAATGTATTTGCCATTGGTGACGTAGTGCGTGGCCCAATGCTGGCACACAAGGCATCGGAAGAAGGCGTCGCCGTGGCAGAACGCATTGCCGGTCAACAACCGGAAGTGAATTACGCCGTAATTCCTTCGGTGGTGTACACCTGGCCGGAACTGGCATGGGTCGGCCTGACAGCCGAGCAATTACACTCTACGGGCACCCGTTTTAAATCCGGTGTGTTTCCCTTTACCGCCAGTGGCCGCGCCCATGCCTCAGGCGATACCCGTGGCATGGTAAAAATTCTCAGCGATGCCAGCACCGACCAGATACTCGGCGTGCATATTTATGGCTCCAATGCCTCAGAATTGATCAGCGAAGCCGTGGTCGCCATGGAATATTCCGCATCAGCGGAAGACCTCGCACGCACCGTGCATGCCCATCCCACCTTATCGGAAGCCGTACATGAAGCCGCATTAGCCGTTGATGGGCGCGCATTACATTTCTGAATATCAGAAGCTCTTGGACAATTGCTCCAGTCTATTGAGAGGTTCTGTTGTCGTGGCACTGACAAGTGGGGTGTTATAAACGCAGAGGTCGCAAAGACGCAGAGAACGCAAAGTGTTTAGTGTTTTTCTCTGCGCCTCTGCGACCTCTGCGTTAAATACCCGGTGATTTTTAAATCCGATATTTCTAGCGCTTAATTTACTTTTAAAGCCTGTGTAACATCTTGCTGTAGGCGGGTGGTAAGCTTGCGAACCCCAACGGAACCTAATTCAAATTGTGGAGTATCCCACACTCAGCCTAACCCTGTTTCGTTAAATCTTGTTACTGAATTTATCCTGAATAACAACCTCATCAATATCAAGTTGCCCACCTCGTGGTGCGGCATCCTTCACTCCTTTCCCGATAGCAACAAACATAGAAATCACATGGTCATCCGGAAGCTGAATAAGTTCAGCCACTTTATCAAAATCAAAACCATCCATAGGACAAGAATCATACCCCATCTCTTTAGCAGCCAACATTAACGTTTGCGCCGCAATACCACAGGACCGAAACGCCTCGTCTCTTTGCACCTCTTCTTTTCCCCGGTAATAGCCATCAATAGTGGGAAGCATAAAATTCTGGACCTCACTTCCCGCATTGGCCCAATAGCGAGCAGGCTCTTTTTCCCAGGCTTTCAGGTCAGCACAAATGATAACCAATAAAGAACAATCGGTTACCTGCGCCTGACCCCACGCCGCCTCCTTTATCTGG
>UOFV01000494.1_pt1 | contig 9691 bp, 14 predicted proteins | sample 1988291 | NCBI WGS metagenome assembly UOFV01 (sample SAMEA4712194, study PRJEB27164) | hydrothermal vent metagenome | biome: marine basaltic hydrothermal vent biome; feature: marine hydrothermal vent; material: mineral | place: Pacific Ocean | collected 2011-06-14/2011-07-23 | depth 1689 m | reverse complement strand
GCCAGCAGGATACTATCGTCAAATTGAAAATTCAGCTTGCCAGCTTGCGTGAAACACGGGCTTTGACGCCCCCCATGCGTTCACTGGAGGCCACAGGGCCGGGTAGTTCGCTGATTGTTATGTTGGCGTTGGTGCTGGGGCTGATGTTGGGCGTGTTTGTGGCATTTTTTGCCGAGTTTTTGTCCAAGGTGCGTAATCAAAACCTGGTTGCACGAGATTAATGCCAATGTTGGGTTGCCAATTTTGAAAGACGCACGCATACTCGCGTGGAAAATTAATCGTACTAAATTTCCTATCATTTATTTATGAAAATCCAACCTGTAATTCTTTCCGGCGGAGCTGGTGCTCGCCTCTGGCCATTATCACGAGAGCAATACCCTAAACAGTTGCTGGCATTTCAGGGTAAGTCCACTCTGTTGCAACAGACGGTTCAGCGTCTGGAAGGTTTGTCGGCATTGGTGGGGAGTGTTGCCGAGCCAATGATTGTTTGTAATGAGCAGCACCGTTTTTTAGTAGCTGAACAGTTGCGTGCCATTGGCCATGAGGATGCTGCGATTTTGCTGGAGCCTGAAGGCAGGAATACCGCCCCGGCATTGACGGTGGCGGCACTTGCTGCTCTCAGTAAGGATGATGACCCTGTCTTGTTGGTCATGCCGGCAGACCATGTGATTATTGATTCCGATGCTTACCATGCGGCGGTGAAAGCGGCTGCTGAATTGGCGAACGATGGCGCACTGGTAACTTTTGGCATTGTGCCGACAGCACCTGAAACGGGTTTTGGTTATATCCGTAAGGGCAGTCCTATCAATGCCGCTCAGTCGTGTCGATTAGACGCTTTTGTGGAAAAACCTGATGCCGACACGGCTCGCGCCTACGTGGAGTCCAATGAATACCTGTGGAACAGTGGCATGTTCGTGATGCGTGCCTCGGTGTGGATTGAGCAACTGACACAATTTCAACCACAAATGGTGGCTGCCTGTCGACAGGCATTGGAACAGGCTGCTGATGACCTGGATTTTTGTCGACTCGATGCGGCTGCCTTCAAAGCTTGTCCCAGCGATTCCATTGATTACGTTGTCATGGAGAGGCTGGGTGTGAATGCTGGGGGTGAGGTATTGGCAGCCGTTGTGCCGCTGGATGCCGGGTGGTCAGATCTGGGTGCATGGTCGGCAATTTGGGAAGCAGGTGAATCCTGTGGTGATGGCAACGTCAGTAAAGGTGATGTTTTGTCACATAATTGCAGCAACAGTTTGTTTCATGCAGAACACCGGCTGGTGGCGGGCGTCGGTCTGAAAGATATTTTGGTGGTGGAAACGGCAGACGCAGTCATGGTGGCACACAAAGACCATGCTCAGGATGTGAAAAAAATCGTTGACCAGCTTAAGGCTGACCAGCGTAGTGAGCGTCTGGTGCATCGCCAGGTGTATCGCCCCTGGGGCTCCTATGAGGGTATCGACTCCGGGGAACGTTTTCAGGTGAAGCGTATTGTGGTCAATCCGGGAGCAGCTCTTTCTTTGCAAATGCATCATCACCGCGCGGAGCATTGGATTGTAGTGAAGGGAACTGCCAAGGTTACTTGTGGTGACAAGGAGTTTCTTTTGTCGGAAAACCAATCGACCTACATTCCCATCGGTGAAAAACATCGGCTGGAGAACCCGGGTACGATGCCGCTGGAGATTATCGAGGTGCAGTCTGGCAGTTATCTGGGCGAGGACGACATCGTCCGCTTTGAAGATCGTTATGGCCGAAAAGGGGATGGCCGTCACGAAGTGAATTGAAAGGTAATCGATCTGCGGGTAAAATACCCTGTTTTTTTGCCTACATATATCAATCGGTTATTAAGAGTAAGGAATACAAGCATAATGACGAATTCGCATTTATTTACCTCGGAATCCGTTTCCGAAGGACATCCAGACAAGGTTGCTGACCAGATTTCTGACGCCATTCTTGACGCGATTTTTGAGCAGGACACTGCGGCCCGTGTGGCCTGTGAAACCATGGTTAATACCGGAATGGTGGTGATTTCCGGCGAAATAACCACCTCGGCCTGGGTCGATATGCAAGCCGTGGTGCGCGACACGGTGAAGCGCATTGGCTACGACAGCTCCGAGATGGGCTTCGATTACGCCTCCTGCGCGGTGTTGACTTCCATAGACAAGCAATCTGCGGACATTGCTGTGGGGGTCGATGAAACTGACGCCCATGAGCAGGGTGCTGGTGATCAGGGTTTGATGTTCGGTTATGCCAGCAATGAAACCGATGTGTTGATGCCCGCGCCTATTACTTACGCTCATCGTCTGGTGAAGCGTCAGGCTGAAGTGCGTAAAAATGGCACTTTGCCCTGGTTGCGCCCGGATGCAAAGAGTCAGGTCACCTTTCGCTACGAAGATAACAAACCTGTGGGTATCGACGCTGTCGTACTTTCTACCCAGCACAGTGAAGATATTGATACTCCAGCCCTGCGTGAAGCAGTGATGGAAGAAATCATCAAGCCCGTATTACCGGGAGAATGGTTGACGGCAGATACCAAATATCATATCAATCCCACTGGCCGTTTTGTTATTGGCGGACCCGTGGGTGATTGTGGCCTCACCGGGCGTAAGATCATTGTTGATACTTACGGTGGGATGGCGCGGCATGGTGGTGGTGCCTTCTCCGGCAAAGATCCTTCCAAGGTAGATCGTTCAGCGGCTTATGCTGCTCGCTACGTGGCGAAGAACATTGTTGCTGCTGGTCTGGCGGACCGGTGTGAAATTCAGGTCTCGTATGCCATTGGTGTGGCAGAGCCAACCTCCATCAGTGTTGAGACTTTTGGTTCTGGTAAAATTGATGACAGCCGCATCGTGCAACTGGTACGGGAATACTTTGATTTACGTGCGGGTGGTTTGGTGAAAATGCTTGATCTGTTGCGTCCTATTTACAGCGCCACTGCGGCGTATGGCCATTTTGGTCGTGAGAATGAAGGTTTCCCTTGGGAAGTGACTGACAAGGCGGAAGTTTTGCGGGATGCCGCAGGTATTTAGTGTTTTATTGAGGTAACACAAAACAGGCATTTCTTGAGGGGCGCTGCAGCGGGATTTCCCGCCAGGCTCAAGAGATGTTGTCAAAAGTAGGAACGGCGCTCATTCAACTTTTTATAGCTTGCATCCAATGCCGCATTTAATATCAGGCACGATGCAAAAAGGAGAATGAAATATGAACGCTGTTGTTGATTCCGGATTTACTGATTACAAAGTTGCCGATATCGGTCTGGCCGAATGGGGCCACAAAGAAATCGCTATTGCTGAAACTGAAATGCCGGGTCTGATGGCCCTGCGTGAAGAATTCGGAAAAGAGCAACCTCTCAAGGGTGCCCGTATCATGGGTAGCCTGCACATGACCATACAAACCGCAGTGCTTATTGAAACCCTCGTGGCATTGGGTGCCGAAGTACGTTGGGTGTCGTGCAACATTTATTCCACACAAGACCACGCTGCTGCTGCCATCGCAGTCCAGGGTATTCCGGTTTTTGCCTGGAAAGGTGAGAGCATCGAAGAATACTGGTGGTGTACCGAGCAGGCTTTTAACTGGCCTGGTGGCAAAATACCGAACATGATTCTGGACGACGGTGGCGATGCCACGTTGCTGGTACACAAAGGTGTTGAGTTTGAAAAAGCCGGTGCTGTGCCGGATGCTAAAGACGGTGACAACGAAGAATATGTCGCAATTCTCGAAGTGCTGCGTCGTAATCTGCCCATTGACAATACCAAGTGGCAGAAAATGGCTGAAAGCATTCAGGGTGTAACGGAAGAAACAACGACGGGTGTGCATCGTCTTTACCAGATGGTGGAAGCGGGTGAGCTGTTATTTCCAGCGATGAACGTCAATGACTCGGTGACTAAATCCAAATTTGATAATCTGTACGGTTGTCGTGAATCGTTGCTGGATGGTATTAAGCGTGCAACGGATGTCATGATCGCCGGTAAAATCTGTGTGGTGTTAGGTTACGGTGATGTGGGCAAAGGTTGTGCGCAGGCTTTCCGCGGTATGGGTGCCACTGTATGGGTAACTGAGATCGATCCCATTTGTGCATTGCAGGCAGCAATGGAAGGCTACCGCGTGGTGGACATGAATGAAATTGCCAATCAAGGTGATATCTTTGTTACTACCACTGGCAATTTCGATGTTATTGACCACGATCACATGGCCGCCATGAAAAACGAAGCCATTGTCTGCAATATTGGTCACTTTGATTCCGAGATCAACATCGCCTCACTGGAAAAATATGAGTGGGAAGAAATCAAGCCACAAGTGGATCACGTTACCTTCCCCGATGGCAAAAAGATCATCGTGCTGGCCAGAGGTCGTCTGGTGAATCTGGGTTGTGCTACTGGCCACCCCAGTTTCGTGATGTCTGCCTCTTTCACTAATCAGGTGCTGGCGCAAATTGAGTTTTTCACCAAGGGTGATGACTATAAAAACGAAGTTTATGTATTGCCCAAAACTCTGGATGAAAAGGTTGCACGACTGCATCTGGAAAAAATCGGTGTGAATCTCACGACTCTGTCGCAAGAGCAGGCTGATTATATCAATGTGCCAGTGGAAGGGCCGTACAAGCCTGGGCATTATCGATACTAGGGGCCTGGGCTTAAAATTAACGTCATTCCCGGTGAAAGCCGGAATCCAGAACTGGCAATTAATAAATAGTGTTTTGGGTTCCGGTTTGCGTGAAATGGCGAAATTTGAGCGAATGACCAGGAATGTTTGCCTGAATTAAGTATCGCCTTAAGCCTTTCGGTATATCGCAAAGAAAAACCGGAGATAGAGTGAATATGGTTTTTCCAAAATTGCAACAGGTGTTGGATACACAGCCAGACATTGAGCTGGCTGTGCTTGTTGGAAGTCAGGCAGAAGGCTGTGCGCGTCCCGAAAGTGATTGGGATATCGCCATTCAATGGAAGCGAGACATATCGCTGCTTGATAATTTGGCGAAAACCGAAATTCTGAGACGTTTGTTGGCGACGGCATTAAGGATTGAGGAAGCCCGCATTGATTTGATTGATCTGCCGGGTGCAAGGCTTGCCATGCGTGCCGTAGTTGCCGAGGATGGTGTGCCATTGAAGGGAGAAGACAGTCTGGCCTGGAATCATTTCCTAGGGCGAACGTGGCGCGAGCTGGAAGCCTGGGAATGGGAAAAACACCATGCGGCTTGATCTTTACCAGGCCGAGACCGCACAGATCGCCGGAGAGCAAAGCTCCCTGCTTGACGAGGCCCGACAGAGATTACAGGCGGGAGAGAAGCTCTCACGTCTGGAAGAAAATGGTGTGCTGCATGCTTTGCAGGCACTGATTGAAAATGCCATTGGCAAGGCAAAACAGATTCTTAAAGCGAAAGGTGAACCGGTACCTGTTTCTGCATATGATGCGCTGGCAGCACTTGCGCGTATCGGAGTGATTAGTGCTGAAGATTTGTCGGCCTGGAATGCCGCCATCGGATTGAGAAACCGCATAGTGCATGAATATATGAATATTGATGTGAGTCGTGTGCTTGAGCTTGTTTGCGTGGATCAATACCGATTTGTTGTTGAATTTCTGCTGGCTTCGGTAAACGATATATAACGAATAATGAGGAAAGAAACCCGGCGTCATGTCTGAGTCTTGTTTTCTAAAAAATTATGGAATCACAAAAAAAATACAAACCCGCTTTTAGTATCGAGTTTTTTCCTCCAAAAACAGAAGAAGGGAAAATCAAACTACGCAAGACCCGTGAAGAACTGGCCAGACTTAACCCGGCGTATATCTCTGTTACCTATGGCGCGGGTGGCAGCACTCAACAGGGTACACTGGATACGATACTGGAAATAAAAAATGCAGGCATTGATGCCGCACCGCATCTCACATGCGTAGGCTCAACAAAAGAAAACATCAGGGAGCTTTTGCAAACCTATATCGATAATGGCGTAAGCCGCATTGTTGCGCTTCGTGGTGATATGCCCTCCGGTATGCATGAAATGGGTGAGTTACGTTATGCGAGTGAGCTGGTGGAATTCATTCGTGCCGAGACAGGCGACCATTTTCATATCGAAGTGGCGGCTTATCCGGAAGTTCATCCTCAGGCCAAAAGTGCCACAGCTGATTTGGAACATTTTAAGCGCAAAGTTGATGCAGGTGCCAGCAGCGCTATCACCCAATATTTTTACAATGCGGACGCCTATTTTTGCTTTGTGGATGATTGCGAAAAGATGGGGCTGAATATTCCCATCGTGCCGGGCATCATGCCCATTACCAATTATAAAAATCTGGCGCGCTTTTCGGACATGTGTGGCGCTGAAATTCCCCGCTGGCTACGCAAACACCTGGAGGATTTTGGCGACGATGTTGCTTCGCTGCGCGCTTTTGGTCAGCAGGTTAGCACGCAACTGGCCAAAACCTTGCTCGACCAAGGAGCCCCGGGCCTGCATTTCTACAGCATGAACCAGGCCGATTCTACACAGGCTATTTGGCATGAGTTGCAACTGAGTAACTAGAAGGTAGGAGTCAAAATGATTGTTGCTCCCCCCTCCCATAAATATGAATTAAGGGTCGCTCGAACAATAACTGTCGCTTTTTGGTTGGGTAAAGAGTAATACAGGCTGAAAGGGTTGATGTTCTTCCCTTGACCTTTTGGTGGAACCGCTACGCTTGTTCCACCCTACGGCTTTACCTTGTGTTTGGGGAGACGGAACAAACAAACCACTCCCCTGATTCTGACCTGTTTCCGACCCGGATTATGAATACGCCAACGTCAGTGATGTACGCAGGTAGGGTGGAACAAGCGTAGCGGTTCCACCAGAGTCTTGTGCATGCCCAAAAAAACCGAACCCGCTCACCAATGTGACAGTTATTGTTCGAGCGACCCTAAGCGCTAAATCACTCCGTTAGCGCTTTTTAGTGAAAACATCGTCATTCCGGCATGTTTTTAGCCGGAACCCAGGCGATAAAATACTCATTGTTTTTTTAGGATGAGGGTGTTTTTTGCCCTTAATTTCTATTTCTAAGTGCCTCTTTACCAATCTGCTATATTTTGAGTGCCTTTTGTCTATCGATATAAAAATGTAAAAGCAAAAACATGCTTCCGGCAACCTTGTCCGGTAAATACCAATGACTGCCGGTTCCAAAAACTATCTGCGAGACACTCATCAGTGTCTGACCCTTGGTGCTTGAGTGCCAGGCCTTTTTGTTCAACGCTCAGCTCTTGACCCCACAATCAATACAAGCTCTAATACGCCAACCGTTCATTTTGTGAACATGTTCGAGCAGGATGGGTAGTGCCCCAGCAAGAGACACACGCAAGTCCATGCCCTACGACGAAATTCACTATCGCATCTTCAAGTTTATTGAGGCTCAGCCTGACATTAGTCAGCGCCAGCTTGCCAAGGCATTGGGTATTAGTCTGGGAAAGACTAATTACTGCCTCCGCGCACTCATTGACAAAGGGCAGGTGAAGGCCCGCAACTTTCAACGCAACCCTGGGAAGAGAAATTACGTCTATTTATTGACCCGCAAGGGGATTGAGGAAAAAGCACAGCTCACCGCGCGTTTTCTCAAACGTAAAATGGCTGAATACGAATTGCTTAAAGTTGAAATCGAACAACTGAAAGACGAGTTTGATGTGTTGGAAAACCTGAACCCGGATATGCGATCAGGGTTTGAGCATGGATGATCGAATCGCCGATATTGTCAGACTGGCAAGCAAAAATCTGCCAGGACTTATATCAATATACCGTTTTGGTTCATGGGGTACACCATATGCGCGCGCAGATAGCGATATCGATTTGGCTGTACTTCCTCAAAGCGCAATGGACAGCGCATCTCTGTGGGAAGTTGCGCAGGATATTGCCAAGGTAATAGGCAAAGATGTTGATCTGGTCGATCTTCTGCAAGCTTCGACTGTGATGCGAATGCAGGTAATTTCTACTGGCAAACGTCTGTATTGCAGCAACCCAATTATTTGCGAACGGTTCGAAGACTATGTCTATGCTGCTTACGCTCGTCTTAACGAAGAACGAAGAGGCATACTGGAAGATATAAAGCAGCGTGGTACGGTTTATGGTTGATGACGTGTTGTTGAACAAAGTCGCTTCGATTGAGCGTTGTTTAAAGCGAGTTGCTGACGAATATGTTGGGCATGAAAATGAGCTTGAAACCGACTACACTCGACAGGACTCCATTGTTCTTAATTTGCAGCGGGCTTGTGAGGCTGCGATTGATGCCGCTATGCACCAAGTCAGAATTAAAGGGCTTGGTATTCCTCAGGAAAGCCGTGATGCTTTTCGTATGCTGGAAGAAGCGGGTTTGTTGTCAGATGAGCTCAGCGCTCATATGCAGGCCATGGTGGGTTTCAGAAACGTAGCCGTACATGATTATCAGAAATTGAATTTAGCGATTGTCCGTGCAATTCTCAATGAGCGCCTGGATGATTTTCGTCAATTTGCCAAAGTGATGGTGTCGATTTGAGTTTGTAAACAGATGTTGTGTGGTGCTTGGACTTCAGAGCCTGTAACGAAAAACAATCATCCTGATGGAAATTGAAGATATGATTTTTTCATCGATAAAGTAACGGTATACAGAAGCTTGAGTATGCGATTGATCGAGAAGCAAATCAATTTTATTCGACAACTGATGGAACAGTTGGCAGGGGGTCGTGCGCAAGCCCACGTGTTTGGCTCTCGTCTGGACGGTACAGAGAAAGGAGAAAGCCTTGATTTATTGCTGGAGCTGTCTGACTCCGTTGAAAGTCCGATAATGCTTGTGGCGTGTATGTCAGCAAAGGTGCCGCGAAAAATGCATGAATGTAAGGTGGGTATCTTTATAGGCACCTTAATTCCAAAAAGTTACCGATCCATGACATCGGACACAGGGAAGGACAGTTTCTATGACAATAGATAACAAAGCCCGGTTACGCCCCCGGTTTCTGGCACGCATGGTTGCAAAAGAGCGGAATCACCTGTTTGCTACCGTTCAACGTTTGTTTAGCCAGTCGTTTGATATGAGTCGTGTAATATGGGTAACATCCCCTTTTACTGGTCGAGTATAAATAATGCGTGTGGTTGGCAAACGAAAAATTCGTCCGATAGTGGAGAGAGCCTCCGGTGTCCTGTTAAAACAGGGTGCTGTTTTTAATGATGAAATTCATCGGCTGCCAACGGGAACAGTTACTTATTTCCCTAAAGGGATTTATCGCTATAAAACTAATGAAGAGGCCAATGCTCATTGGGATTTATGTTTGATTGAAGGGATGGCCAGAAATGCCAAAAAATGAGTATAGTCGGCCAGCTAACCTGGATGACCTCAGAAAAATTATCCAATCCCTTAATGAAAAGAATGCTGAATACATACTGATTGGTGGTTATGCACTTTTCTCTCATGGTTATCATCGAGCCACGGAAGATATAGATTTGTTAGTGCCGAATCGTGCTGCATCATCAAAAGCGATTATTGACTCTTTGTTGGTTCTTGCGGATAAAGAGTCAGCAAATCTTGAAGCCGCGTGGTTTGATGAAGGTGAAAACATACGGCTTGCTGATGAGGTAGTAGTCGATCTTATTTTTAAAGTCCCCGATAGGGGATCCGTAAATCCCACGCCTTCAGGCGGCCAGGGTCAAGTGGTATGCTTGGGGTATGCAGCAGAATTATAAGCATGGCGGCCCCACTATTTGGGATTGTAAATATC
>UOFV01000153.1_pt1 | contig 9786 bp, 11 predicted proteins | sample 1988291 | NCBI WGS metagenome assembly UOFV01 (sample SAMEA4712194, study PRJEB27164) | hydrothermal vent metagenome | biome: marine basaltic hydrothermal vent biome; feature: marine hydrothermal vent; material: mineral | place: Pacific Ocean | collected 2011-06-14/2011-07-23 | depth 1689 m | reverse complement strand
CTTGACAACAGGACTGGATTCGACCAGTAACACACTGGGGGGCACCAGTGTGTAGTGGATGCCTTTTACAGCGGGTAATGAGGGAAACCGGACAGGCGGTTTGTCGTCATCTTGTCCATTGAGGTGTTTGATGGGGTAGAGCTTTATGATACCCAAAAATATTAACTGACTGGCACGCCCTTTGTCGGTGTTTTTAAACTTATTGTTGACAAAACCGTGCCCGCGAAAGGGGCAATCTGCTACCAGCCTTCGCCAATAACCTGGATAAACATCCAGCCAGCCAACAAAACGTTCTGCCATCGTCGCAGTCCAGAATTCTTTTGGCTCAATGTCAGTATGTAACGGGGAATCTCCCATGACATGGACTCGATAGTAATGCCGTTTAAATTTGTCGTGGATAATGTTGCGGAGTCTCATGGAATCGGTGTCTTGTCTGGTAAGAGGACGTATCAACAGCTGTGATGCACAGGGTGCGTGATTAATGATGACGTGTTGTTTGTTGCTGTTCGTCCAATGTGTTGAGCAGGTCACGCAATTGGGCTTCGCCCTCGGGGGTTGCTGTGAGTTTTTCGACAAATGCCAATGCTTCTGCTTCTGAGGAAAATGTCAGGGGCTCTCCGGGATGTCCTTCGGCTTTCTGTGTGGTCAGCATGTCGTAGCGATTGCCGTCTTTGTCTTTTATACGATGGGCCATGATATTCCTTCTTTAAAGGGATGAGTATGCACGCTACTGATGGCACCGATATTCAGGGTGTCGATTGTCCCATTGCCGATGATGCCGGTAAAGCCAAAGTAGTTTTCAGCGTTGAGATTGATGTTACTTGCATTTGCAAAATTGGTCCATTCGTTACTTTGACCTCCACCGACAAGGTTCTGAATATTATCGGTACCAATGCCGAAAATCACGCGCCTTGTGCCTCACGCATCAACTGCTTTATTTCACGCACTGCCGGTTGCAGGCCGCTGAACACTGCCCGGGCAATAATGGCATGCCCGATATTCAGTTCACGAATACCTGGAATGGCCGCAATGGCTTGTACATTATGGTAATGCAGACCGTGGCCTGCATTAACCTGCAAGCCAAGGCCGAGACCATGCTCCACCGCCGTGACAATTCTGGCTAGCTCGATATCACGCTGCGCTGGTGTTTGTGCATCGGCAAAATGTCCGGTGTGAATTTCGATGACGGGCGCACCTACTTCAGCCGCAGCGTCAATTTGCAGCGGGTCAGCATCAATAAACAGCGACACCCGTACCTGCACCTCTGCAAGACGGGAGCAAGCCTCACGCATGCGCTCACGCTGCCCGGCCACATCCAGACCACCTTCGGTAGTCAGCTCCTCACGGCGTTCCGGCACCAGACAACAGTCGGCTGGCTGAATACGGCTGGCGATAGCCAGCATTTCCTCGGTGACCGCCATTTCCAGGTTCATACGGGTTTGTAAAATATCCTTGAGCATCTCCACGTCACGATCCTGGATGTGGCGGCGGTCTTCGCGCAGATGCAGGGTAATGGCATCGGCACCGGCCTGCTCGGCTTCGATAGCCGCTTGAATGGGATCAGGGTAGCGTGTACCACGCGCCTGACGTAGCGTAGCAACGTGATCGATGTTGACGCCCAGTAACATGGCGTTTGAGTTTATATTTGCCTGTGCCATAAGAGAGAACCTGTGCTGTTTGTTGTGTTGTAAGTCTTTTCGTAGAATTAGTTTTCGTAAAATCAGGGTGTCATGCGCTGTGCCAACTGAGCACTTTGTTGCAGTAGCTGTCGGCTTTGCAAAGGTTTGGGGCCGAGATAATGCCCCAACATAGCACGCAATAACTGTTTTGCCTGACGGCGGACGGGGGCTGTTGATAAATCATTTTCCTGCAATGCCAATAACGTGTGCCCGGATATTTTAATCCCCATAAGCGCTTCATTATTTTCTGTCGGTGCAAAGCCTTCAGCAAGCGTCGATGCAGAATCTTCAACAAATAATACCGGCCCCTGTTCAAGAAAATAAATATAGTCCTGTCCAGCCTGCACGGGTGTTGCGCTATGTACATCATAATCAAGCACTAACCCATATCCCAGAGCCGTCAACAGGCGTATTTCAAAACGGCGTAAAATGATTTCCAGTTCTATTTGTGCATCTTCGGCCTTATTCAGTGCCGCCAATTCACGCAAGGCTGCATCGTACCAGCCAAACAATTCCAGTTGTGCATCATGGCGCTGTAAGAGACGTAACAGAATCTCATTCAGATAAAATCCGCTGGCAATTAAATGTGGATTGATACGCAATGCGGTACCCTGTGCTTCGGCGTCCGTTAACAGCCCCAGTTCACCACGCTGATTAAACGATACCAGTAAAGGCTGGAAGTTTTGCAACAGCCCGCGCCAGCGTGGTTTGTTGCCGCGCACACCTTTGGCGATGACACCTACCCTTCCCTGTTCAGGGGTAAATAATTCGAGAATGGCACTGGTATCGCGATAGGCTCGCTGGTGTAAAACATAGGCGGGTTGTAACGACACCCGCACATTAGTCATCCTGATAACCGAGGCTGCGCAGGGCGCGCTCGTCATCAGCCCAGCCACTGCGCACTTTCACCCATAGCTGCAAAAAAACCTTACCTTCGAAGGCTCGTTCCATATCCTTACGTGCCAATTCGCCAATGCGCTTTAATTGCTGGCCTTTTTTACCGATGATAATGCCCTTTTGGCCATCACGCTCCACCCAGATAATGGCATGAATATGGCGAACACTATTTTCCACCGAGAATTTTTCAATTTCCACTGTCGTGGAATATGGCAGTTCCTGCGATAAAGAACGCACCAGTTTTTCGCGCACAAATTCGGACGCCATAAAACGTTCACTACGATCCGTTACCTGATCTTCCGGGAAAAAAGGCGGTGCCGTTGGTAATAATTTTTCAATGGCAGCTTCCAGTTGGCTCACACCTTCACCGGTTTGCGCAGAGATGGGCATCATCTGTGTAAAGGCATGTTTTTCAGCTAACATACCCAGATGCGGCAGTAACACATCCTTTTCTTTCAGACCATCGACTTTATTGACCACCAGAAACACCGGCACGGTGACCTGTTTTATTTTTTCCAGGACGTGCGTATCTTCGTCGGTCCACTGGGTGCGATCCAGCACAAAAATAATCACATCCACATCAGTAATACTGCCCGAAGCAGCACGGTTCATAAAACGGTTAATGGCTTTTTTCCCACCGAGATGCAAACCGGGTGTATCCACATAAACCACTTGGCAATCATCTGTGGTTTTCACCCCTAAAATGCGATGGCGGGTCGTTTGCGGGCGATTGGCAGTAATGCTGATTTTCTGGCCCAAAATACAATTGAGCAAAGTTGATTTGCCAACATTGGGACGGCCAACAATAGCAACATAACCGCAGTGAAAATCTTGTTCGTTTGTTGGTGTATTCATTTTATAACTGCTCAGGCTGGTTTTTTACCGATAAATCAAGCGCTGGTTTTGCAAGCATTTGATTTTAGGCATAAAGGGTTATTCCAGTATTTCATGAGGCACTCATTCAAATTTATTACTGGGTAATTACCGCAAAGTTCACGAAGACGCAAAGGACGCAAAGAAAAACAGTATACACTTTGCATTCTTTACGCCCTTTGCATTTACAATATTTGGCTTGATAGTATCATTTCATTTTTGACTGTCGTTTAACAGCAGCAGAGCCTGTTCTGCGGCATCCTGCTCTGCCTTGCGCCTGCTACTGCCAATACCGAAGACCGGTTGGGACAAGCCTTGTACGACACAGCTAATTTCAAAACGCTGATTATGTTCATCACCCGACGTGCTGACAACGGCATAAACCGGGAGCGGAAAACGACGCGCCTGCAAAAATTCTTGTAAGCGTGTTTTGGGGTCTTTTAATTCATTTTCTGCGGAAAGATTGGCAAGCCGTGGACTAAGACACTTTTCAATAAATTTGCGCGCACTGTCCAGCCCATTGTCCAGATAGATTGCACCAATAATAGCTTCCATACCATCAGCCAGTATGGAGTCACGGCGAAAACCGCCGCTCTTTAACTCACCAGAACCCAGCAATAAAAAATCGCCCAGTGAAAATTCACGAGCCAGCTCCGCCAGGGTTTCTTTTTTTACCAGAGAAGCACGAAAACGACTGAGATGCCCCTCCGGTACAGAATCAAACTGAAAATAAAGAAGGTCGGCAACCACAAAACCAAGAATGGCATCACCCAAAAATTCCAGCCGTTCATTATTGGCTGCACCTTTGCTGCGATGGGTTAACGCCAGGGTAAGAAGAGCGATATCACTGAATTGATATTCAAGTGCATGTTGTAATCGTTCAAGTTGCACATCCGGTTTATTCACAACAACGTCAATCCAATTTTGTTAATCCAAAGCTACCTCGTCAACAAAACTCACCACCATATCGACATTGCCTAATGCCGGGGTACGCACTTCATATTCAATGGCAATAAGCATGGAGCCATCTTTATTGCGCTCAATAAAAATATTGTCATTGGTGACATTTTTTACATCATCAATGGAAAAGCGCTTACTGAGCGTATTGAGAATTTCGTTGTTGGTTTTTTTCGTAATCCCCGATTCCTCGGCGAGACTTTCGAGATGGGAGGTAACATTAAAATGTTCCATATAAATAGGAAACAGACGTATGGCAATCGTGGCAAAAAAACCAATCATCGCAAGAATTAATATGACACTGATAGCGGTCAAACCCTGTTGACGGTGTGGGTGCCGCTCAAATCGCTGGATTGTTCTATTCATTGTTCTTTGGCTCCACTCACTTTTTGTTGTATTCAATCGTCATCATTGACACTAAACCTGAATTCTGCAAGTCCTGAATACCACACATCGGCCCGGTTTTTCATCTATTTAATGCTGCTCCCCAACCGATCCCAGGCAATACCGCTGGCTTTTGAGTCCCAGTTCATCCAGATCATAAAGGCCTTACCCACCAGATTTTCTTCCGGCACAAACCCCCAATACCGACTATCGTTGCTATTGTCCCGATTATCGCCCATGACAAAATACTGGCCTTCCGGCACAATAAACTCACCTTCCATCGTACCCCGCCTTTCGTCAATCAGTATTTCATGATCCACGTCTGACAAGTGTTCCAGTCGCACTTTTGCCCCCGACATGGGGACGCCGGAGCCAACACCGATATAGGTTCCCTTTGCTTCCTGTTTGACCGGCTCGCCATTCACAATAAGTTGTTTGTTGTAGTAAGCAACTTTATCCCCTGGCAAACCGATTACCCGTTTAATGTAATCAATGGAGGGGTCTTTGGGATAACGGAAAACCATAACATCACCCCGCTTCGGTTCACCCACATCAATGATTTTGCTGTTAAGCACGGGCAGGCGCACGCCGTAGGAGAACTTGTTAACCAATATAAAGTCGCCCGTTAATAACGTGGGCATCATGGAGTTTGAAGGAATGCGGAAAGGCTCCACCAAAAATGAGCGCAGTACCAGCACAGCCAGTATTACCGGGAATAACGAACGTGCATACTCAACCAGTACAGGCTCTTTAAGCAGTCTTCCTTTTGCTTCGGACAGTGTTTCAGTGGGAGATGCATCTTGTTCCGACAGCGCATCAGCCGCCGCACGTCGTTTAGGTGCCAAAACATAGGCATCGAGCAACCAGATAATGCCAGTAATAAAAACCGCACTGACCATAATCGCGGGAAAATTAAAATCCATGAGCTTCTTTACCTGTACTTGTTATTATTTGCTTTTACCAACCTGCAATATCGCCATAAAGGCTTCCTGCGGAATTTCCACGGAGCCCACCTGCTTCATGCGTTTTTTACCTGCCTTTTGTTTTTCCAGCAGTTTGCGTTTACGTGATATATCACCGCCATAACACTTGGCGGTCACATTTTTACGCAAGGCTTTGACATTGCTGCGTGCCACAACATGGGCACCAATCGCTGCCTGAATGGCCACATCAAACATTTGTCGTGGAATAATTTCACGCATTTTCTCGGCCAGTTCACGACCGCGATACTGCGCCTGCTCACGATGCACAATCACTGACAGCGCATCCACCCGTTCACTATTGATCAGCAAATCCAGCTTCACCAGATCAGCGGCCTGAAAACGGACAAAATGATAATCCAGTGAGGCATAACCACGGCTGACGGATTTCAGCCTGTCGAAAAAGTCCATTACCACTTCGTTCATCGGCATTTCATATTCCAGGGATACCTGGTTGCCGATGTAAAGCATTTTGCGTTGTACACCACGTTTTTCAATACACAGGCTGATCACATTGCCAACGTATTCCTGAGGCAACAAAATGTTAGCCACAATAATCGGTTCACGCAATTCTTCAATCTTGCCGGCATCAGGCAGTTTTGAGGGATTATCCACCTGAATCACTTCACCATTACTGGCCAGGACTTCATATATGACCGTGGGCGCAGTGCTGATCAGACTGAGATCGTATTCACGCTCCAAACGTTCCTGCACGATTTCCATGTGCAACATGCCCAAAAAACCACAGCGGAAACCCAGCCCCAATGCCTGCGAAGTTTCCGGCTCATAAAACAGGGATGCATCATTCAGACGCAGTTTTGCCAGGGCATCGCGCAGGTCTTCGTAATCTTCGGCACTGATAGGGAAAATACCGGCGTACACTTGCGGTTGCACGGCCTTAAAACCCGGCAAGGGTCCCGTCGCCGGATTATCTGTCAGGGTCAGCGTATCTCCTACCGGTGCGCCCTCGATTTCCTTGATACCTGCAATAACATAACCCACCTCTCCCGCCTGCAAAATATCCGTATCCTGCCGTTTGGGATTGAAAATACCAACATGGTCCACCAGATGACTGCGGCCCGTGCTCATGACCAGAATTTTTTGGCGCTTTTTCAAGGTGCCCTGCTTGATGCGCACCAGTGACACTACGCCCAGATAATTATCAAACCAGGAATCAATAATCAGCGCCTGCAAAGGAGCGTCCCGGTCACCTTCCGGCGCAGGAATTTTTTGCACCAGGTCTTCCAGCAGCTCATCGACACCCAGTCCCGTTTTCGCACTGACTCGCGTGGCTTCGCTGGCTTCCACGCCAATGATGTCTTCGATTTCGTGAATCACCCGCTCCGGATCCGCAGCAGGCAGGTCAATTTTGTTAAGCACCGGCACCACTTCCACATCCTGTTCAATGGCGGTGTAACAATTGGCCACACTTTGTGCTTCCACACCCTGTGAGGCATCCACCACCAGTAATGCGCCTTCGCAGGCCGCCAGTGATCGTGACACTTCGTAGGAAAAATCGACGTGACCGGGAGTGTCAATAAAGTTTAGCTGGTAGATTTCACCATTTTTTGCTGTGTAATTGAGCGTAACACTCTGCGCCTTGATAGTAATGCCGCGTTCGCGTTCCAAATCCATGGAATCCAGCACTTGTGCAGACATCTCTCGCTCGGACAGGCCACCGCACATTTGAATGAAGCGGTCAGCCAGCGTGGATTTTCCGTGGTCTATATGCGCAATAATGGAAAAATTGCGGATGTTTTCCATTTTTGACATGTAAAAGGTATCACCGAATTAAGGGAATGAAATCACGTTCGGAAGGAACGACCGGCGGGCATTGTAATCTATCTGGCCCGCCGCCGAAACAGAAACCCCGCAGACCATGACGATCTGCGGGGATTTTTGCAAAACCCGAGTGGGTTATTTTTCCTTGATTTTCAGCGCCAGAAAAACAGGACCGCCACGGCGCTGCACCAACAGTGGTAACGACTTGTCCACGGGCAGTTCTGCCGATATCTCGGCAAAGTGCTTGGCATCTTTCACGTCCACATTGTTGATCATCAAAATCACATCACCACGCCTCACCCCGGCCTTACGTGCCGGACCGGCCTGGATTTTCTGCACAATCACACCACCATCCTTGATTTCCAGCTTTTTACGCTGCTCGGCAGTGAGATCCATCACGGTGATATTCAACCGGGTCTCGTTGGCTGTGCTTGGCTCACCACCAGCCACCTGTATGTCGTCATCGGGTAATTCACCCAAGGTCACCTTCAAAGTCTTGACCTTACCCTTACGCAAAATTTCCACCTTGACCTTTTCACCCACCGGGCTGATGCCGACCAAGGGTGGCAGATTTGAAGAACGCACCACCGGCTCATCATTGAAACGGGTGATAATATCGCCGACTTCCAGTCCTGCTTTTTCTGCGGGGCTGTCTTTTAGTACCTTGGCCACCAGAGCACCACGAGGTTTGTCCATGCCAAACGATTCTGCCAGCTCGCGAGTGACATCCTGGATCAGTACACCCAGCCAGCCACGGGCCACTTTGCCACCATCTTTTAACTGATCAACCACCTGCATGGCCATGTCGATGGGAATAGCGAATGACAAACCCATGAAGCCGCCAGTACGACTGTAGATCTGAGAATTGATACCTATTACATTGCCATCAAGATCAAACAAAGGACCACCGGAGTTACCGGGGTTGATGGCGACATCCGTCTGGATAAACGGCACATAATTTTCACGGGGCAATGAACGACCCTTGGCGCTGACAATACCCGCCGTCACCGAATGGTCAAAACCAAAAGGTGACCCAATGGCCAATACCCATTCACCCACCTTCAATTGACCCGAATTACCAATTTTCACCACAGGCAGGTTATCCGCATCCACTTTTAACAAAGCAATATCACTGCGTGCATCACTGCCGATCACTTCAGCCACCAATTCACGCCGGTCAGACAAACGCACCAGAATTTCAGTGGCATTTTTCACCACATGATGATTTGTCATCACATAACCATCTTCGGAAATAATAAATCCTGAACCCAGCGATTTAGCCTCTTGTGGTTCAATGCCGCCACGACTCCCATCATGATCACCAAACCCGCGACCCTGTTCACCAAAAAAATGGCGGAACAAATCACCAAACGGGCCTTCTGGAATTTGCTCAGGCATGCCGTGCGGCCGACGCGAAATTTTCGGGTGTTTGATTTTTTGCGTGGTACTGATATTCACCACCGCCGCACTGTGGTTCTCAACCAGTTCGGTGAAGTCAGGCAAACTGCCCGCCTGCACCTGACTGGACAGCATCAAAAATACCAGGACAACACCCATTACCAAGCCAGGTGAGGCAGCCAAAACCATCCTGCGCCTAGCTGCAAAGTTACCTGCGTTACTCGACCGGACACTCTTAAAATTCATGTTTGCTCCTAACATTCAACATCACCCTTTTTATTCAACAATATTTACCGCAGTGTAATACCAATAACACGTCGCAACAGCACAGGCTGGTAGCGCGCATCATCTGCAATCCTCCGGGTAAAGCGTCGTACCCAGACAAACCCCAGCAATAAACCTGAAAGGCCCAGCACAATAGGCAAAATATCCTGATTTGTCATCAGCAATTGTGTGCTCAATAACTGGCCCAAAAAACCAAAAACAAACAACATCAACAACGGCACAGTGTAAACGGCCAGCGAGCCACGCACCAATGCCTGCTCATTAATGCCAATAATCACTTCATCACCGACGGCCACCGAGGTTGCCTGTGGATTCAGTGTGCGCACCTGACTACGCTTATTGCCCAACACCTTGGCCAACGTTGCTGTACCACAGCCTTTGTTTGCAGCACATTGGCCACAGGCACTGCGTCGTTGTGTTTCCACCCACACATCGTTATTTTCCAACGCGATGACTTGTGCGTGTTCTTCAATCATTCTTCCACGCCTGAGACAAATATCACGGAACGTGCAAGCTGTTCAACCGTGTTTGCCGGGACTTCACCGATAATG
>UOFV01000428.1_pt1 | contig 9996 bp, 9 predicted proteins | sample 1988291 | NCBI WGS metagenome assembly UOFV01 (sample SAMEA4712194, study PRJEB27164) | hydrothermal vent metagenome | biome: marine basaltic hydrothermal vent biome; feature: marine hydrothermal vent; material: mineral | place: Pacific Ocean | collected 2011-06-14/2011-07-23 | depth 1689 m | reverse complement strand
TCACCCACTCCGCCAGAGGCAATTACCGGCACGGTCACGGCATCACTGACCGCGCGTGTCAGCTCCAGATCAAAACCGATTTTGGTGCCATCGCGGTCCATGCTGGTAAGCAGGATTTCGCCAGCGCCGTAATCCACCATTTTTTTCGCCCATTCGATGGCGTCAATGCCTGTGGGTTTACGACCACCGTGGGTAAAAATTTCCCAACGTTTGTTTTCGCCATTCCCTTGCGAAGAGTCACTCACGCACTTGGCGTCGATGGCCACCACAATACATTGCGAACCAAACTTGTCTGCTGCCTCGCGTACAAACTCAGGATTAAACACCGCTGCGGTATTGATACCGACTTTATCTGCGCCTGCATTCAGCATGCGCCGGATATCTTCCACGGTACGAATACCACCGCCGACAGTTAAAGGAATAAACACCTGACCGGCCACTTCTTCCACCACATGCACCATGGTTTCCCGGTTATCAGAGCTGGCGGTAATATCCAGAAAGGTGATTTCGTCTGCACCCTGCTCATCGTAACGTTTGGCGACTTCCACCGGATCACCGGCGTCGCGAATATCGACAAATTGCACACCCTTAACCACGCGGCCATTGTCCACATCAAGACAGGGAATAATACGTTTTGCCAGTCCCATTATCTGGCCTCTATTTTCCGCTAGCCAAGTCGTCGGCCAACTTCTGGCCTTCCACAAAATCCAGCGTACCTTCGTAAATCGCTCGCCCGGTAATAGCGCCCACGATGCCTTCGTCAGCGACCTTGCTCAATGCATGAATGTCATCGAGGTTGGTAATACCACCGGAGGCAATCACCGGGATTTTAATGGCTTGCGCCAGCTTTACCGTGGACTCCACGTTGACACCATTCATCATGCCGTCACGCGAGATATCCGTGTAAATAATGGCTTCCACACCGTCCTGCTCAAAGTGTTTGGCCATGTCGATAACGTCGTGATGCGATAGTTTGGACCAGCCATCAATGGCCACCTTGCCATCTTTGGCATCCAGCCCGATGATGATGTGGCCGGGGAAGCTCAGGCAAATATCGGATACAAAATGCGGTGCATTAACGGCTTTGGTGCCAATAATGACATATTGCACACCGGCATCCAGATAGGTCTGAATGGTGTCTTCGTCACGAATGCCACCGCCAATCTGTACCGGTACATCCGGGAAGGCTTCAACGATGTCATGCACGATACTGGCGTTCATGGGTTTGCCTTCAAAGGCACCATTCAAATCCACCAGATGCAAACGGCGCGCACCAGCTTCTACCCAACGGCGCGCCATAGCTACGGGATCGTCAGAAAACACGGTGTCGTCTTCCATGCGGCCTTGCTTGAGGCGCACACATTTGCCATCTTTAAGATCGATTGCTGGAATCAGTAACATTGTTATTTCTCGTTAAATATTTTGTTGAATCGGGGCATTATAAAATAATGCCGGTGGCTTATGCCTGCCCATCCCAGGCTACAAAATTAGCATACAACTGCAAGCCTGCCTGCGCGCTTTTTTCCGGGTGAAACTGCACGGCAAAAATATTCTCTTTGGCAATGGCGGCCACAAACGGAAAACCATACACCACTGAACCCGCCACCGGCTCCGGCCCCGCCGGTTGCACATAATAACTGTGTACAAAGTAGAAGCGTGTGTCCGGCAGGATGTCCTTCCACATGGGATGCGGCATGGTCTGGTCCACCTGATTCCAGCCCATGTGTGGCACTTTAAGATGCCGGCCATTGAGGGGATCACGCAGGTCGGTGCCAAAAGGCTCCACCGTGCCGGGAAAAAGTCCCAGACATTCAACACCGTCATTTTCTGCGCTGTGTTCCAGCATAGCCTGCATGCCTACGCATACCCCCAGCAACGGGCGACCACTATCGGCGACTTGTTTCACGACCGTGTCCAGTTTCAGGCGTTTTAATTCACCCATGCAGTCGCGCATGGCACCCACACCAGGCAATACCACCCGGTCAGCGGCCAGAATCTGTTCGGCATCGGAAGTCACCACCACCTGATGATCACCCGGCACATGCTCCAGCGCCTTGGCCACCGAGTGCAGATTGCCCATGCCGTAGTCGATTACTGCAACAGTATTCATAATAACAATCGACTCTTACAGCTTGCCTTTGGTTGACGGCAGGATGTCGCCCATACGGACATCCACCTCCACTGCCATGCGCAGGGCACGACCAAAAGCCTTGAAGATGGTTTCCGCAATGTGATGCGAATTTTTACCTCGCAGGTTGTCCACATGCAGCGTGACCTGGGCATGGTTGATAAACCCCTGAAAAAATTCCACCAGCAGATCCACGTCAAAATCACCCACGCGCGCGCGCGGATACTCGGCATGGTGTTCCAGGCCGGGTCGGCCGGAAAAATCGATGACGACACGCGACAATGCCTCGTCCAGTGGCACGTAGGCGTGACCGTAACGGCGAATACCTTTTTTGTCGCCTACGGCTTCAGCAAAGGCTTGCCCCAGGGTAATGCCCACATCTTCCACCGTGTGGTGAGCGTCGATATGCAAATCGCCTTTGGCAGCGATATCCAGATCGATCATGCCATGGCGTGCAACCTGATCCAGCATGTGGTCGAGGAAAGGCACACCCGTGTCCACCGTGCAGGTGCCTTTGCCATCAAGATTGATGCTGACCTTGACCTGGGTTTCCAAAGTGTCGCGTTTTAGGGTGGCTTTACGATCAGCCATGGATTTTTCTCCGGCACCGCTGGTGCTGTTTGTTCGCTATAGTTTGTTGAGCCGCCTAGCATAACGGCTAGCGCCGGTTGATTGAAGCAGAACCTCAAAACTCTGCACGCCATGAATATCGAAATTTTGTGATTCGATATACCCTCTGGCCCCGGCCTGCGCCGGAGTGACAGTGAAAATTATTTCCGGATAAGCGCCAAGATCATTAAATTAAACCGAATTTTCTGTTTGTCGTAAGCAGCGTTGGGGTTCGCAAGCTCACCACCAACCTACGCTATACCATTATTTGATCGTCCGGGACAACGCCCGCAAAAAGGCAGCATTTTCTTCCACTGTGCCCACGGTAACCCGCAGGCATTGTGCCAACGGGCCGTGTTCTGCGCCCATATTTTTGATCAGCACTCCCTGTTCTTTCAGTGCGGCAAACACCGCTGCGGCCTGCGGCACACGAAACAGGATGAAATTGGCACGGCTGGGAAAAGTCGTGATGCCATCCAGTGCCTGCAAGTCTGTCATCAGTTTTTCACGGTCCATGCAGATTTGTCGGGTCTGCTTATCCAGCACTGCGCGGTGAGTGAGTGCAAACTCTGCACTCACCTGCGTAAGTACATTGATGTTATACGGCAGGCGTGTTTTGTCGAATTCTTTCAGCCACTCTTGCGGCCCGGCCAGCAGGCCCAGTCGCAAACCGGCCAGCCCCATTTTGGACACGGTGCGCATAACCAGCAGATTATCGTGTTTGCCCAGCTCGCCCATGAAGCTGTCATCAGCAAAGGCGTGATAAGCCTCGTCCACTACCACCAGACCGGGGCTGGCCTTGATGATCGCGTTAACGGCGGCGCGGTCAAACAGGTTGCCGGTGGGATTGTTGGGGTAAGCGAGAAACACTACCGCGGGCTGGTGTTGCTCGATGGCGGCGAGCATGGCCTCCAGGTCCAGCGAAAAATCCTCCGCCAGCGGCACGCCCACGTAGTCCATGCCGGTCATGGTGGCGATCATTTTGTACATCACGAAGCCGGGCTCGGGAGCCAGAATTGCCCGGCCCGGCTGTGCCAGCGCCAGGGCAATCATCTGGATCAGTTCGTCAGAGCCGTTACCCAGCAACACTTCCTGTCCCGCCGGAACACCCATAGCCTCGCCCAGACTGGCTTTGAGTCCTGCGGGAGAGGGATCGGGATAGCGATTGAGGCTGACTTCGCGTAACACAGCGAGCCATTCCTCCACCATTGCTTGCGGCCAGTGATAGGGGTTTTCCATGGCATCCAGTTTAATGAAGTCCGCTGAGTCCGGCACATGATAGGCTGACAGATCTCTGATTTCAGAGCGAATCCAGTCTGCCACTCTGGTGTTGATATTTTGAGCCATGCGTTCTTCGCGTTGCATACTCATCACTGTAAACATTAACCTTTGATCCGGTATTCTGCCGAACGCGCATGCGCCTCCAGCCCTTCTCCGCGCGCAAGAATCGAGGCCACCTTGCCCAGTTCCGAGGCACCCTCCGTCGAGCACATAATCAGGCTGGAGCGTTTCTGGAAATCGTACACACCCAGCGGTGACGAATAGCGCGCAGTACGCGAGGTAGGCAGCACATGGTTGGGCCCGGCACAGTAGTCACCCAGCGCCTCGGAGGTGTAACGCCCCATAAAGATGGCTCCGGCGTGTTTGATGTTTTTGGCCATGGCTTCGGGGTCCGCCACAGAGAGTTCGAGATGTTCGGGCGCAATGTGGTTGGTTATCGTTACGGCTTCGTCCAGGTCTTTTACCTGAATCAATGCGCCACGGCCCACAAGCGAGGCGCGAATCATCTCCGCACGCTGCATATCAGGTAACAGCTTGTCGATGCTGGCCTGCACCCGGTCAAGGTAGTCAGCATCGGGACACAACAAAATGGATTGTGCGTCTTCGTCATGCTCGGCCTGGGAAAACAGGTCCATGGCAATCCAGTCCGGGTCGGTCTGGCCATCACACACGACAAGAATTTCCGACGGCCCGGCGATCATATCAATGCCCACAGCGCCAAACACGTAACGCTTGGCGGTGGCCACGTAGATATTGCCGGGGCCGACGATCTTGTCCACCTGCGGTACCGTTTCGGTGCCATAGGCCAGAGCGGCAATCGCCTGAGCACCGCCCACGGTAAATACACGATCCACGCCGCAAATAGCAGCGGCGGCAAACACCAGTTCGTTGATCTCGCCGTCCGGTGTGGGCACCACCATAATCAGTTCAGCCACACCAGCCACTTTGGCGGGAATGGCGCTCATCAGCACCGATGAAGGATAAGCTGCTTTGCCACCGGGTACGTACAAACCCACGCGATCCAGTGCGGTGATCTGCTGGCCCAGCACAGTGCCATCAGCTTCGGTGTAACGCCAGGAGTCCTGTTTCTGGTGATCATGATAAACACGCACACGGTCCGCAGCCTTTTGCAGAGCTTCACGCTGATTCACGGGCAAGCCGTCCAGTGCCTGTTGCAAACGTTCTGCCGGAATTTCCAGTTCGCCCATGTCGCTGACTGACATGCGGTCAAAACGGTTGGTGTATTCCACCAGCGCGGCGTCGCCACGGCTGCGGATGTCGGCAATGATGCCGGTGACAGTATCGTTCACTGCTTTGTCGGAAACAGACTCCCAGGCCAATAAGGCGTCAAGGTCTTGCCAGAAACGGGTATCGCTGCTGTTGAATCGTTTGATCATGACAATGTTTTCCTGCACGAAAGAGGAAGGAAACATGGGTAAATATTAATTCCCCGTAAAAAACGCAGAGGGCGCAGAGACGCAGAGGCACAGAGAAATGCATGCAAAAAAAACTCTGCGCCTCTGTGCCTCTGTGTCAAATTGCCCCAACAGGCCATTACCTTCATCATTTAACCCTTCCCGGAATTCACAGCTTCGCTGATTTGTTCAATCAGTCCCTTGACCCGAGCATGTTTCATCTTCATCGCCGCTTTGTTAACGATGAGCCGCGAGCTGATTTCAGCGATATGTTCAAAAGGCTCCAGACCATTGGCTCGTAACGTATTGCCCGTGTCCACCACATCAACGATTCGATCAGCCAAACCTACCAGCGGTGCCAGTTCCATAGAACCGTAAAGTTTAATGATTTCCACCTGTTCGCCACGACTGGCATAAAAACGCCGCGTGCTGTTGACGAATTTGGTGGCGACACGCAGGCGTCGGCCAGGAATCACGCCCTGCTCGCCCTTGCGTCCGGCGGTCATCAGCTTGCAACAGGCAATCTTCAGGTCCACCGGTTCATACAAGCCTTCGCCACCGTGTTCCATAAGCACATCCTTACCTGCCACACCAACATCCGCTGCACCATATTGCACATAAGTCACCGGTTCATACAAACCTTCGCCACCATGTTCCATAAGCACATCCTTACCTGCCACACCAACATCCGCTGCACCATATTGCACATAAGTAGGCACATCCGTGGCGCGCAGAATCAACACCTTCACATCATCATGGTTGGTGTCGAGAATCAGTTTGCGACTGGTGTCGGGGTCGTCCACCAGTTCGATGCCCGCATGTTTCAGCAGCGGCAGGGTTTCTTTGTAAATACGGCCCTTGGAAAGGGCGATAATCAAGCTGTCGGATTCACTCATATTTGCCACGTTTCAAGGGTGGGCATCGCCCACCGGAATTATTCCAATGTCATCAAGTCAACAAAAAACAGCGTACCGTAGGTTGGTGGTGAGCTTGCGAACCCCAACCTACAACCAACAAAAAATTCAGTTTAACCTAATAATATCAGGGTTACTCTCAAGCTACCGCACGGTGGGCAATGCCCACTCTACGCATTATTTCACTGATGTTACGCACTCGTCGCCATAGGGTGGGCAAAAACACATGCCTGTCTGCGGTATAGCCTATAGCCATCAGACCCAACCGGGTAGGGTGGAACAAGCGTAGCGGTTCCACCAAAACCTGTTCAAGGTTCGCTCAGTTATCGACGTTGACCCTGACTCGCCATTGACCGGTGAGTTTTTGTGGCATAAGCGCTTTTCTCTCCTGTTTCAGGCCATCGTTTTTTTGTTGCAAAGTGGTTTTTGTCAGTGGTCGTGAGCACAGAGGCGATTTGTTGTTCCTTATTTAGCATATCAGGTGGAACCGCTGCGCTTGTTCCACCCTACAATCGGAGGCCTGTGTAACATCAGTTATTTCAGTTCGGCACACGACGGATGGTAGCACCCAACTGCTGGAGTTTTTCCTCGATACGCTCATAACCCCGGTCGATGTGATAAATGCGATTGACCTCGGTATCCCCCTTTGCCACCAGTCCGGCCAGCACCAGACTTGCCGAAGCGCGCAGGTCGGTAGCCATGACCGGTGCGCCGGTCAGGCCTTCACCGCCGGTAATGATCGCGGTATTGCCTTCCAGTCTCACATTCGCGCCCATGCGCTCCAGTTCCTGCATGTGCATGAAGCGGTTTTCAAATACGGTCTCGCGAATAGTGCTGGTGCCTTCGGCGATGGCATTGAGCGCAGTAAACTGGGCCTGCATATCCGTGGGAAAGGCCGGGTACGGCGCAGTATGCACATCCACCGCTTTGGGACGTTTGCCGTGCATGTCCAGACTGATCCAGTCTTTACCCGTCTCAATGTCCGCACCGGCATCCCGCAACTTGGCCAGCACCGCATCCAGTATTTCCGGGCAGGTGTCCTTGACCATGATGCGCCCGCCGGTAATCGCGGCAGCCACCAGATAGGTGCCCGTCTCAATACGATCAGGCAGCACGTCATAACGCACACCATTAAGTTTTTCCACACCTTCGATGGTAATGGCAGAGGTGCCCGCACCGGTAATTTTCGCACCCATTTTGTTCAGACAATTGGCCAGATCCACTACTTCAGGCTCGCGGGCGGCATTTTCCAGCAGCGTGGTGCCATCTGCCAGTGCAGCTGCCATCATCAGGTTTTCCGTGCCCGTCACCGTCACCAGATCCAGAACGATGGTCGCACCTTTGAGGCGATCAGCCCGTGCCTTGATGTAACCGTTTTCCACAGTGATGTCTGCACCCATGGCCTCAAGCCCCTGAATATGCAGATTCACCGGCCTGGCACCAATGGCACAACCACCGGGCAGAGAAACTTCGGCCTGACCAAAACGCGCCAGCATGGGGCCCAGCACCAGAATCGAGGCACGCATGGTTTTCACCAGCTCGTAGGGGGCCGAAAATTGTTTGATGGTGGATGCATCCGTCTCAATGGCCAGCTTTTCGTCGATGACCAGGGTAATGCCCATGGCCCCCAACAACTCCATGGTGGTGGTTACATCTTGCAGGTGCGGCACATTACCGACGATCATCGGCCCGTCAGCCATAAGCGTGGCACAAAGTATTGGCAGGGCAGCATTTTTGGCCCCGGAGATACGAATCATGCCATCCAGTGTGGCACCGCCGGTGATGATTAATTTATCCATGGTGTCTCATTTTATGTGTTCAGGGCTGCTTGCGTAAAACGCGGGCATTACTATTTGGTCAAAATAAAAAGGCCACCCGGGATGCAACAGGGTGGCCGTTGTTGCTGTGCTAATTACCGCCCGTTAACCAGCGCCAACCTGTAACCTGCTGGCCTTTTCCCACTCCGCAGGAGTATGGGCCTTGATGGTAAAGGCATGCAACTCACCACTGGTGATATGCTCATTGACGGTGGCATAAACCATTTTCTGTTTGGCCACTAATGATTTGCCCTCAAAAACATCAGAAATCACTACAGCCTGAAAATGGCTGCCGTCACCAGTGACGGTAACTTTTGCACCGGGTAAACCGGCCTCGATCAGGGATTGAATTTCACTGCATTCCATTATTAATAACCGGTTAATTAAGTTGATGAAGTCGGGTGCGATTGCGATCCCGCTACTGAGCTGCGTAGAATACCGTTATTCGCGGATTTTGTAACCCTTGTACAGCATCAACAACGCCACCGCACTCAGCCCCAGCAGAAACACCAGGGTAACGCTCAAACTGAGCATGGGGTCGGCGTCTGACTGCCCAAAAAAACCGTAACGAAAGCCATCAATCAAATAGAAAAACGGATTAAACTGCGACACGGTTTGCCATATACCCGGCAGGGAATGTATGGAATAAAACACGCCACTCAAAAACGACAGAGGCAGGATGAAGAAATTTTGAAACCCGGCCAGCTGATCAAACTTTTCTGCCCACACTCCGGCAATCAATCCCAGCACCCCCAGAGTCGCACTGCCCAGCACGGCAAAAACCAGCACTGCCCATCCAGCTTCCAGCGGCAGATCAACAAACAGGATCGCCACCAGATACACGGCCAGTGCTACCAGCACGCCACGCACCACAGCCGCGGCGGTAAAAGCAATAAAAAACCCCAAACTGCTAATAGGCGATAACAAAACAAAGACCAGATTGCCCATCATCTTTGACTGAATCAGACTCGATGAACTGTTGGCAAAGGCATTCTGGATAATCGACATCATCATCAGGCCCGGAATCAGGAAGGCTGAATAAGCCACGCCCTCATAAACTTCGATATTACCTTCCAGCGCCTGACCAAACACCAGCAGGTACAGTAACGCCGTCACCACTGGCGTCAGTATGGTTTGCACAAACACTTTCATGAAACGCCATACTTCTTTGGCGAACAGGGTATAAACGCCACGCAGGCTGGCAGCATTCATGAGCGCGTCGTCTTTGCGGGCAGATCAGCGGTGAGTTCAAGAAACACTTCTTCCAGCCCCGATTCTTCCGTGCGTAAATCCGTCACTTCGATACCGGCTGTTTGCAGCGCTTTGAGCGCGTCACCTATGTGATGGTCGGTTTTGTGCAGACGTAACGACAAACGATTGCCCTCTGCCTCTGTTACTAATGCCTGTAACGATTCGGGCAGGCGGTAATCGCTTTGTGCCAGAGTGAGCCGCAAGGTGCGGTAAGGGCAGCGTGCCAGCAACGCCGTTTTACTTTCCTGCGCGACAACCTGCCCGCGATTCAGAATAGCGATTTCTTCGCACAAGGCTTCAGCCTCTTCCAGATAGTGGGTGGTTAACACGATGGTGCGGCCATCGGCGTGCAGACGCCGGGTAAATTGCCACAATGCCTGACGCAGCTCAACATCCACCCCGGCGGTAGGCTCGTCCAGCACCACCACATCCGGTTTATGTACCAGCGCCTGGGCGATAAGCACACGACGTTTCATGCCACCGGAGAGATCGTGCAAATTGGCATCGGCCTTGTCGGCCAGACTCAGGGTCTCGATCAGTTCGTCGATCCAGGGCTGGTTTTCCGGGCCGTGGCCAAAATA
>UOFV01000440.1_pt1 | contig 10702 bp, 8 predicted proteins | sample 1988291 | NCBI WGS metagenome assembly UOFV01 (sample SAMEA4712194, study PRJEB27164) | hydrothermal vent metagenome | biome: marine basaltic hydrothermal vent biome; feature: marine hydrothermal vent; material: mineral | place: Pacific Ocean | collected 2011-06-14/2011-07-23 | depth 1689 m | reverse complement strand
CAGCAAGGCACTGCTTCTTCCTGACATTTGAGCCTCTGGACTGTTATACTCATCCACAACCTGTTGTGTAACGGGCTTACATTTTTCACACTCAGACCGCGTTACAATTAAAGTCGCATTTTCTCGTGTGTATTGCCACCGCCACCGCCGTTCATTGGTTTTATTGATGGATTGAGATGTGTACTGCTTAAATACGGGCTCAGTCCATTCACTGCTTAGTAGGAAATTAAGTTCAGTGTCTTTTGAAACATCCGCATAGGTTACAGCAAGACTGAAGCTACATGTAACCAGGAGCATCCAACGAAAAATATTTATCGGTGTAATAAATTTTATATCAACCATTTTATTCAGTTACCATCATATTTTGTATTGTCACGAACCCTCATATTTTCATTATTTGTTGTAGGGAGTCACATAACAGGGACGTTATTGTACGAATAAGGTGTTGTATCTTCTCCCGGGTTTTTTCGACTTCATGAAGCTCTTGACCATCTGTTTGCATTTATGAAATCACAGGAAATAATTTATACGAGAACGGGTCCAACTTCCGAAACCCGCCTGAATTCCAACTATTTTTTTAGTTTGTTTTTCAAGTTTTGCAGATAATCTACCAATTCGTGTATTTGTGTACACGGGTTGTCGGTGCCATTGGCCTGTGCAGTCTTCAAAGCACGAGCGGCATTGGTTTTGGCATATTCCAATTGCCTCAGTCGTTGTTCAAACGCACCATGGACCGCTTTTTCGTATTCAGGCCATTTCTGCTTTAATTCCTGTAACACCATCCCGGCAATGCTATTTTTGCCCGTGGCATGAAATGGTCGATCAGTATAATCGAAGTGCAATAGCAGCCAATACTCAAAACAGGGAACAGAAGTAATCGCCTCAAATACTTTCCTGGGTCGCATTCTCGTCAGTTTATCTATAGCCGCCTGATAATCACCATGGGCATCTTTATCAAACACACAAAAGACCCTGTCAAAGGCATCACCAGCTTTCTCCGCCTCACAATAAATATCCCACGCGTAATCCACCACATTCATGGGGCTAGAGCCACAATCACCGGTGATTGTGGCACTGTCGAGTTTGCAATAATCTTTCAGCTCTTTAAAATAATTGGGTTCGGTTTTTTCGCCTTCGCAAACAATCAATACCTTGTCATAAGGTTTTCTGTTTGCCTTTTGCCGAGCCAGTTTTTTGGCTTTACGTTTGTGAAAAAGGTTATCCGTCCCCATACAATGCTCACGCTGTCTTCAATTTTCGGATATACGGCAAAGCACCGTAACGCCCAGCCAGATAGGATAACTCCAGATTTTCCCGGCCTTTTCGTGGACTGAAGTCGGACAGCGGAATTAATTCGCTGGCCTGCCCTTCATCTTTTTCGCAAAACCAGATCTGGTCACGACGAAACACTTCCTGACTGAGGATGGAAGTCTCATGGGTAGTAAATACCAACTGCGCATTGTTGGGGTTGGTTTCCGGGTTGTGAAACAACTCGATCAAAAAACGCACCAGCTTGGGATGCAAATTGTCGTGCAACTCATCAATAAACAGCACATAACCATTTTTCAGGCTATCCAGCCAGGGTCCGGCAAAACTGAAAAGCTTTCGAGTACCGTCTGATTCTTCATCAAACTCGAACATCACAGTACGACCATCCAGAGTTTGATGCACTGTTTTAATTTCAAGAAGGCTTTTGTTTTTCAACTCTTCGGCCAGCTGCTGCTTATACGCTTCAGGCATGTCATCCGGCAAATTGCGCACATCAAATTTCTCTTTACTCACCTGCACGTCATGAATATCCAGGTCTGCCGCTTTCAGAAAAGCAAGCACTTGTTTACGATGATCCATTTTTTCACATAACGAAGCAGTAAAAGTGGGGCCCCATTCTCCTACCTGAGCGGTGCGCAGGATACGATTAAACCAGTCATATACAGGCTGTAGCTGTTCGCTGTTCAACTGTACGGCGGTGGAAAGGAATAATGCATTTGGACGCGTGGACTCCTGCCACAATTGCTTTTGGCCGGATAACGCTTGCCCCATTTTCCAGCTATACGCTTGTTGCGCTTCATCCCATGCCCGGCTGAACCAGCGCTGAGGCGGCCCTTTTGGAAAAGCCAGCAACCATTCCTCCATCACTCTGCTACGGGTAGCGGTAAAGCCATATTGAAAACGCACACCATCAGCAACAAACACGGCCTCAAATTCACTGGGAGCTTGCTCCGTTTCCCTGTCCAAACGAAAGGGATTCATGGGAAGTTCATCACCGTGTTGCATTTTCGTAGCTGACTCAATCACCACCAGGCGCATAATTTCCAGCGCTCTGACAAAGTTGGATTTACCCGCCGCATTGGGGCCATAAATAGCTGCCGAACGTAGCAAATCAGGGTTTCCCGCTCCTGAAAGCTGGAAAACATTAGTGTGCTCCAGCTCATCCCCCTTGCCCTTAACGAGACTGAAGGATTGCTCCGTTTTAATGGACCTGAAATTGGCCACTGTAAATTCAACTAACATTACATCAAAACTCCAACATCATTTTTGACAATTAAAACCAATAAGTAGCACAAAACACCAACACATATCTAATTTAATTTCGATTTATGCCCATTTTTACCAAAATGGTCATAATTTTTATATCTCCCACAAAAAAGCCCTGCCGAAGCAGGGCTTTTTTGCTCGTATTTTGTACGCCGCTCTATTGAATTCGGGCCAGTGTTTTTGCGGCTACTTTGGCAGGCAGGGGAATGTAACCATCCTTTATCACCACTTCCTGTCCCACTTTCGACAATACCAGCTTGATGAATTCGCGCTCCAGTGGAGCCAGTGGTTTGTTGGGGTGTTTGTTCACGTACACATACAGAAAACGTGACAGCGGGTATTTTTTGCTGACGGCATTTTCCGAAGTGGCGGCGACAAAAGGTTTGCCGGGTTTTTTCGCCAACGGTACTGATTTCACTCCCGAGGTTTTGTAACCGATACCGGAATAACCAATGCCGTTGAGCGAGCTGGATACCGACTGCACGACCGAGGCTGAACCCGGCTGTTCATTCACGTTGTTTTTGAAATCACCCTTGCACAGCGCTTTTTTCTTGAAATAACCGTAAGTACCGGACACGGAGTTACGACCATACATCTGAATCTTGCGATTGGCCCAGGCACCGGTCAAACCCAGGTCACCCCATTTGCTCATATCCTGTTTGCCTCGGCATTTGCGGGTGGAAGAAAAAATGGCGTCAACATCGGCGATGGTCATACCTTTGATGGGGTTGTCTTTGTGTACATAAACAGCCAGTGCATCAATCGCAACGGGAATGGCCATGGGTTTGTAACCAAATCGTTTTTCAAACGCGGCAATTTCTTTGCTTTTCATTTTTCGGCTCATGGGGCCAAGGGCTGCTGTTGATTCGGTCAGCGCGGGGGGAGCTGTGGATGAACCGGCGGCCTGAATTTGAATATTAACATTGGGGTATTCACGCTTGAATTCTTCGGCCCATAATGTCATCAAATTGGCTAACGTATCTGAACCCACGCTGGACAGGTTGCCGGATACACCACTGGCACGCTGATAGTCTGCCAAACCTTCATCCAGTTTGGCTCCCGCTGAAACAACACCGGTAAATAATGTACTGGCTGCAATTACGCCAATCACTGTTTTGCCTATTGTTGTTTTCATACAAAAACGTGTTGTATTCATTTGCTCTTTGACTCCGGAAATTAAAATTATGCCGTTTGTGTGCATTCAGTATCGCGCGCAAAAATGACAATGGTGTGACACTGATATGTCCGTCACATGACCATTGCTGTTTGCTCAGCGGTTTTCTGTTGATGCATCACGGTGCATCAACATTTTTGGCGCAAAGGTGCAACGAAACACGCTGCCTTTGCCCGGTTGGCTTTCGATACCCAGCCATGCTTCATGCCGGTCGAGCACATGTTTGACGATGGCCAGCCCCAGTCCCGTGCCACCATGTTCACGCGACCGTCCGGCATCGACGCGATAAAATCGTTCCGTCAGCCGGTGTACGTGCTGAATGGCAATGCCGATGCCGTCGTCCTGCACTTCAAAGCAGGCGTTATCACCATCACGATACCAGCGTACGGTGATATGACCTTTGTCCGGTGTGTATTGCACGGCGTTGAATAACAGATTGGAAAAAGCACTGGTGAGTTCTTTTTCGCTGCCACGTAACCAGAGATTGTCATCGCTTTCCAGGCTGATACGATGCTGGTTTTCTCCACTGAGCACACGCGCGTCTTCCACTAGCGATGTGAGCAACGCTGACACTGCCACGGGGTCACGCACGGCGGTTTTATCTTCGTTTTCCAGGCGTGACAGCATCAGCAGGTCTTCCACCAGCCGGGTCATGCGTTGCGTTTGTCCTTGCATTTGGTGCAGGCACTTGCTCCATTGATTGCTCTGTTCGCTGTCGTCCGCCGCCATGTTTTCCAAATAACCGGAAACCACGGTTAACGGTGTGCGCAGTTCATGTGACACATTGGCAACAAAGTCACTGCGCATACGTTCCAGGCGTTTGATGCGACTGATATCCCGCACCACCAGTAATTTGTGTTGATTACCATAGGGCACGACACGAAAGGCAAAATAACGCTGTTCATCCAGTGGAGAAACCATTTCCAGGGGTTCTGAAAAATCACCCCGTGCGAGAAATTCGCTAAAGCGTGAATGGCGAATCAGGTTGTCGATACGCTGTCCTATATCCTGTTTGCTTTGCAGCCCCAGATAACGTTTGGCTGCTTTGTTGAACCATTCGATGTAATCATCTTCGGTGAGTATTATCGTGGCGTCTGGCATCGCTGCGGTACTTTCCTTGAAGCGCGAAAGGATCGTTGCCAGCTTTTTTTTACGCTGACGATCACTGCGCTGCCATTGATAAATATGCTCGAAGACTTCACCCCAGATACCGGAAGCCGTAGGTGGCTCGGTTTTTTTGCGCCGGCGGTACCAACGTTCCAGTCGGTGGAGGTTATAGAGGTGCCAACCGAGATAACCTGCCAGGGCCAAGGTCAACATGCCATGCGGCACGCCCAGCAGCCAGCCTACAAACAGCGCGCCACCAAACAACGCCACCATGCGCCACAGTTCACGGAGCCAGGGATTAGACATGCCGGAAAATGTTGCCTATGCCTGCACAGAAAAACGATAACCTGCACCACGCACGGTCTGAATCAGCCCTGCTGCCTTGTGGGGCTCCAGTGCCTTGCGCAGACGACGAATATGCACATCCACCGTTCTGTCATCGATATAGACGGTGCGCCCCCAGACCCGGTCCAGCAATTGCTCACGGGCAAACACCCGCTCCGGGTGCTGCATAAAAAATCGTAACAAACGATATTCCGTTGGCCCAAGCACAACTTTTTCCTTGCCTGCCCGTACCCGGTGGCTGGAGGGCTCCAAGGTCAGCAGGCCGAGGGTGATGGGGGTTTCGTCTCCCCCTCCGGCACGCCGTAATACTGCTTTGATACGTGCGATCAGTTCCCGGGTGGAAAAAGGTTTGGTGAGATAATCATCCACACCGCCTTCCAGGCCGCGCACCATATCTTCTTCTGCGTCCCGTGCAGTGAGCATGATCACCGGCAGGTCGCAGTTACTGGCATCGCGCCGTAGCTGACGCGCAAAGTCCAGACCGCTGGTACCTGGCAACATCCAGTCCAACAGCAACAAATCCGGTGCGTTATCAGCCAACAGCGTACGCGCCTCCTCCACGCTGCCCGCCGCCAGCCAGCGAAAACCGGCACGTTCCAGACTCATGCCGATCATGTCGCGAATCGCGACTTCGTCTTCCACCACCAGTATTGTGCTATCGCTCATCTCTGCCCCCTACTCCGCATGATGGCATTAAACCGGGGCAATGTTACCGTTTTATGACACTCGTCACTGCAAAGCCCGGCCTGATTCCCAAAACCGGCAGGCCGCGCTATCACAATCGTCTGGTTGTCTGGCAAGCGCTGATCACAAAAATTTGGTGGAGAAATCAGGATAGCTACATGTTGATGTCAGGCCCATGACCTGATGACCCCTCATATTAGCAAATCAACTTGCATGGTATGTTAGGCACACAATGAAACCCATACAATGGAAGAGGCATGCCTGACCCGTTGAATAAAAATACACCCGAAATAGCCCCCGCAGTAAAACAACGCAAATTGAAATGGGGCATCGCCCTCCTTGTCATCGTGCTGCTGTTTGTTTCATTGCTTCCCGTTGGTGTGCGCTATGGCACCATTCAGGCGTTGAAGCAGCAGGGCATGCAGCAAGCAGAGATCGCCGATATAGATATCAACCTGTTCAGCGGTGAACTGAAAGTGACAGGTATGCTGGTCAGTGGCGACGGACAGGGTCGCGCCCGGCTCGATTCTTTATACGTGAACCTCTCCATGCTGGCACTGTTTAAAAAACAGCTGAAAATAGAAAACATCCTGCTCGATGGTCTGATACTTGATGTCAAAAACAACACGGGCGGCGAATGGATTGTTGCCGGTTATCGTTCACCTCCCGCAGCAGAATCCACCGACGGTGAAGCGACAACAACATCCACCTGGGGCATAGGTATAGATTCGCTTCAGCTGAAGGCGATCAAAACACGACTTGATTTGCCACAATTGCAAACCATCCTCAGCCTGGATGAGTTACAGATTAAGCAACTCGCCAGTTGGCTGCCGCAGCAACTAACACAGTTCAACATGCAGTTGCGTATTGATGAATCGCCTTTAAACATAGACGGCGAGGTGCAACCCTTTCTTGCCGCACCAAAATTAAAAACCAATGTAACACTGGATAAATTACCGCTGGCGCTGGCCAAAGATTTCGCCGCAGAGGCCAATATAAAAGAGCTGACCGGTACGCTGACCCTGAGCACAAATATATCCGCAACGTTTAACGCGGACCAGCCGCATATTGAAGCAACAACAACACTGACTCTAAACGAACTCTCGTTACAGCAAAGGCAATATAAAATCACCGCCAACCAGTTTAACTGGCAGGGCGATGTAGCCTATGTGACACCCATATCACAACGTGATCCGGGTGTGCGTGCCAGTGGCAATATTGTTACAGAGCAGTTTCAACTGTTTGACAATGATGCTGCGCTGGCTTTGGTATTGTTAAAACAGTTAGCAATAAATGATATTCGTCTGATTGAAGAGCAGCAGGCAAGTGTTGCCAGTATTCTGCTCAAGCAATTACAGTTATTAAATAAAAGCAAAGAGGATGAGTTACTCAATATCGCCAGCACCAGTATCGAAAAAATCGGTTACGATGGCCTTACAACCGTCGCCATTGATAACGTCATCTTGCAAGGATTGGCGGCAGACATACAGATGAAACAAAACGGCCAGCTGCATTTGATTGATGCGCTGACCAAAACACAAAATCCGGCGACGGAAGCAAAAGCCACGTCAGACCAAAACGAACCCCAGCCCTGGCGCATAAAACTGGCCAGGTTTCATATCGACAAAAGCGCCCATATCACCTTTGATGACCAAAGCGTCAAACCGCCCTTTCACGCGGAAATATCCCCCCTTGAACTAACCATCGCCAATATCGACACTGGCGCAGTAGAGCAGGCAATGGATATCACGCTAAACAGCACCATTAACAAACATGAAAAACTCAACATCAACGCCAGCGCCCAACCATTTGGTGAAAAACTCAACGCAAAAGCCGAGGTAAAAATCAGCTCCCTCGAACTGCCACCGCTATCACCCTATATTGAAAAACAGATTGGCTATTATTTAAAGCGCGGCCAGCTGGATGCCACCATTGATGTCAACGTGAACAACGACCAGCTCGATACCAAAGTGCTGGCCCACCTCAACAAATTCAATATTGAAGAAGGCGACCCCGCCAGGGTGGAGAGCATGACCGAAAAGCTCGACATGCCACTGGACGCTGCCCTGAACCTGCTACGCGACAAAAACGACAACATCAAACTGGAAGTCACCATTGACGGCGACATCAATGATCCGCAGTTTGATGCCAGCAAAGTCATCAACAAGGCCATGGCCAACGCCACCAAAATGGCCGTCGTCAGTTACCTTAAGCACATGCTGCAACCCTGGGGCACTCTGCTGACGGTGGTTGACATGGTCAGCAAGGCAACCGAAACACGCTTTGAGCCACTACAATTCACCGCAGGCAGTGCCGAGCTGACCGATGATAACAAAGGCTACCTCAACAAACTCGCTACGCTGATGCAAGAGCGTCCAAAGCTGGTGCTCAATATCTGCGGACGCGCATCAGAACAGGATCGCAATGCCGTTTTGCAGCAAAGCCAGGAAAACACCGATGGTCAGCAAACGGAAAAAAATACCGTCGTACCCGAAGCAACAAACGCACAACTGCTCCAGCTGGCCACAGAGCGCACCAACCGCAGCAAAGACTGGCTGGTTAAATCCGGGGTAAAAAGCGACCGATTATTCGCCTGTTACTCCGACATGGAGGGCGTGGAAAAAAATGCGCCTATTGTTGATCTTTCCTTGTAATGCAGCTCGCCACGCTGGCTTTAATAAGAACGAATCCATACAAGCTTTGTCCTTTAACGGTGAAATTACTCTCAGGCTTCAATAAACCCTTGCAATGCAAAAGGATTGAGAAACTGCCGTTTCCAGAACAGGGCACGATCCATTTCACTCAAATTTGCCTCATCGCACACGAGCGACCAGTTTGCTTCAACCACCTCAATTTGCTGTTTGATAATGGTGCCAGCCTCATCGCGAGAAAGTAGAAAATGCTGTGCTGCTTCCAGGCAAACGTTAAGCTGGCTCATCCGGTTATCACCGGAAATCAGCATTGCTTGCGTGGCCTCATTTGCCGGTGTGAGGCAGAGCATATCCCCGTCCCAAAAGGCGGCATGGTTGCGAGCATGATCGTCTGTATTGCCACACAAGATATTAAAGACCAGCCGGGAAAACAGTTCCTTTAATGTTGTAGAAGCACTCCTGAAACGGTGGCGAATAATCTCGGCAAAATCCTCATAACTTGCATATCTGGCCATCATCTCATTCAGACCGAGCAGCGTCAGCCCGGAGACCATGGCTTTACGTTGCCAATCCTCTTGCACCTGAACACGATCAAAGCGCTCGATCAGCAATACATCCTTGTTGGCAGCCTGTGCTATGGATAGTGGCCAAATATCATATTTTCTTCATCACACTCCGACAGGGATACGTATAACGTGGTTTGGATGGTAGATGTCATATAACCCCGTGTAGCATTGATCAATCCTGTCTTACAAAAAGGCTCGTTCCGATCACCCCACACGTCGCCACTTACAAATCGCCACTTCACCCGGTTCCCGAAACCGGCAGACCACGCTATCATAGCCACCTGCACAGAGGCAGGTCCGGCAATCACAAGTGGTTGTTGACAGCATTTGTCACAAAAACACAATAAAAACCACCAAACATAACAGTCGATGCCGTTAACACGGCGCTCAGTCAAGGAGTTATCGTGGCCTTTACCACCATTTCCAGCATGTTCGGCACTTCACCTGTTCGCCCTCTGCAAAAGCATATGGAGAGTGTACAAGTCTGCATTTCTCAGCTCACACCCTTTTTTGATGCTGTGTTGGCCGGAGACTGGGACGAGGCACGCAAGCAACAGGCCGAAATCTCCCGTTTGGAAAATGCCGCTGATGACCTGAAGCGTGAACTGCGCCTCAACATGCCCAGAAGCCTGTTTATGGCCATGTCCCGCCGTGATTTGCTGGAAGTGCTCACCATGCAGGATAAAATCGCCAATAAGGCCAAGGATATCGCCGGGTTAATCACCGGTCGTGAAATGTGTTTCCCGGCTGATTTTGGCCCGCTGCTCAAGGATTTCATTGCGCGCTCCATTGACGCTTCGGCACAGGCACAAAAGGCGATCAATGAACTCGATGAATTGGTGGAAACCGGCTTTCGCGGCAACGAGGTACAGCTTGTCGAAGCCATGATTCATAAACTCGATGAGATCGAGAGCGACACAGACACCATCCAGGTCAAAATCCGCTCCGCACTGTTTGCTATCGAAACCGAACTCAATCCGGTGGAGGTGATGTTTCTGTATCGCATCATCGACTGGATTGGTGACCTCGGAGACCTGGCGCAACGAGTCGGCAGTCGTCTTGAATTAATGCTGGCCAGGTAGCAGGAAGATGATTATGGAATATGGAATGATTTTCATCGTACTCGCCTGCGTGTTCGGTTTTTTCATGGCCTGGGGTGTGGGTGCCAATGATGTCGCCAACGCCATGGGCACTTCGGTAGGATCAAAAGCAATCACCGTCAAGCAGGCAATCATCATTGCCGTCTTCTTCGAGTTTGCCGGAGCCTTTTTGGCGGGCGGGCAGGTCACCGCCACAATCCGCAAAGGCATCATCGAAACCAGCAGCATTTCAAGCTCACCCGAGATACTGGTTTACGGTATGTTGGCCTCTCTGCTGGCAGCCGGTATCTGGCTGTTGGTAGCGTCACGTTTAGGGTGGCCCGTTTCCACCACGCACACCATCGTTGGTGCCATTGTTGGTTTTGCCATGGTTGGCATCGGTGTAGATGCAGTGAAATGGGGGAAAATCGGCTCTATCGTCAGTAGCTGGGTGGTCTCTCCGGTGTTGGCCGGCAGTATCGCCTATGCGTTGTTTTTCAGTGTGCAAAAATTGATCCTGGGAACCACTGATCCTCTCAAAAATGCTAAACGCTACGTGCC
>UOFV01000456.1_pt1 | contig 10726 bp, 8 predicted proteins | sample 1988291 | NCBI WGS metagenome assembly UOFV01 (sample SAMEA4712194, study PRJEB27164) | hydrothermal vent metagenome | biome: marine basaltic hydrothermal vent biome; feature: marine hydrothermal vent; material: mineral | place: Pacific Ocean | collected 2011-06-14/2011-07-23 | depth 1689 m | reverse complement strand
TGGAAGCCGCCGGTGCGCCGATTATCGGTACCTCACCCGATGCCATTGACCTCGCGGAAGATCGTGAGCGTTTCCAGAAGCTGGTGCAAAAACTGGGTTTCAAACAGCCGCCAAACCATACTGCGCGCGACCCGGAACAGGCCGTCAAATTGGCTGCTGACATTGGTTATCCACTTGTTGTTAGGCCCTCGTACGTGCTTGGTGGTCGGGCCATGGAAATCGTTTACAAAGAGAGCGAACTCAAGCGTTATATGCGCGAGGCAGTGAAGGTCTCCAATGATTCACCGGTGCTGCTGGATCGTTTTCTGGATGATGCCATCGAAGTGGATATTGATGCCATTTGTGATGGAGAGCAGGTGCTGGTGGGTGCCATCATGCAACATATTGAACAGGCCGGAGTCCACTCCGGTGATTCCGCCTGCTCCTTGCCACCTTACAGTTTGTCCGAATCTATACAGGTACGCATGCGTGATATGGCGCGCGAACTGGCCCTGGCGCTGAATGTAGTTGGGCTGATGAATGCGCAATTTGCCATTAAGGGTGATGATATTTACATCATCGAAGTGAACCCCCGTGGCTCGCGCACTGTGCCGTTTGTGTCCAAAGCCACCAGTCTGCCGCTGGCGAAAATTGCAGCACGTTGCATGGCAGGTAAAACACTTGCTGAACAGGGAATTACTGACGCAATGATTCCCAATTATTTTTCAGTGAAAGAAGCGGTATTCCCGTTTGTGAAATTCCCGGGTATTGACCCTATTCTTGGGCCGGAAATGAAATCCACAGGAGAAGTCATGGGCATCGGCAAAAATTTTGCTGAAGCTTTTGCCAAAGCCTTGCTGGGTGCCGGAGTGAGTCTCCCCTCCGAAGGAGCGGCCTTTGTCAGTGTGCGTGATGATGACAAGGCCGGTGCTGTTGCGGTGGCTGAAAAATTGGTTGCACTGGGTTTTGGTATCGTGGCAACCCATGGTACTGCCAAGGTTTTACGCGATGCTGGTGTAAAATGCTCACTGGTGGATAAAGTCGGTGAGGGTCGGCCGCACATTGTGGACATGATCAAAAATGACGAAATCAGCCTCATTATCAATACCACAGAGGGTACACAAACCATCGCCGACTCTGGCACAATCCGCAGTAATGCACTACAACGCAAGGTCACTTACACTACGACATTGGCTGGCGCGGAAGCCATGTGTCTGGCCATGGCGCAGGGTGAAAGTTCAGTCGTCAACCGGTTACAGGATTTACATCAGGAGATGGGAAAATGACGGGCAAGGTACCATTAACAGCGCAAGGCGCAGCAAAGCTTCGTGAGGAATTACGTGAGCTGAAAAATGTGGTGCGGCCACGCATTATTGCTGCGATTGCCACGGCGCGTGAGCATGGAGACCTCAAAGAAAATGCCGAATACCATGCGGCGCGTGAGCAACAGAGCTTTGCAGAAGGCCGCATTGCGGATCTTAACGGTAAACTGAGCAATGCACAGATTATCGATATCACCGAAATCAAACCCACCGGCAAGATTATTTTTGGTGTGACGGTTGACTTGGTGGAAGAGGAAACAGGCAAAGAAGTCACCTACCAGATTGTTGGTGAAGATGAGGCCGATATCAAAGTGGGCAAAATCTCAGTGACGTCACCGATTGCTCGTGCGCTGATCGGTAAGCAGGAAGGCGATATCGCCGAAGTGCAGGCACCTGGCGGCATTAAAGAATACGAAATACTTGAAGTGAAGCACATCTGATCATGCTTGGAATTTCCCGAGATTGCTGGTGGGCAGGCGCAGAACGAGTCGTGTTGACCTTATGGGTTGGCGGGTTATGGATTGCCGGGTATGTGGTTGCTCCGAGTTTGTTTGCCTCGATGGATGATCGCCAACTGGCGGGTCGAATGGCAGGGCAGATATTTCAGCTGGTCAGTTATATCGGACTGGCGGTGGGCGCGACCCTGCTGCTTTCAATTATCCTTCAAAAGGGTGGCGGCTGGTTGCGGGACAATCGCGCGCGCATTGTGTTGTTGATGTTGCTGCTCATCGTGCTGAGTATCGGTGTATTGGTGCCGATGATGCAGGAGTTGAAACTCATTGGTCTTGCGCCCGGTAGTGAACAGGCTACGCAATTTGCCCGTTTGCACGGCGCAGCTTCAATTTTACATTTGATTAACAGCTTATTGGGTTTATGGCTGGTGGCGACGGGCTTTAATGATGGGGCGAAAGCACAGAAATAAGCCCGGTAGATTGGGGTGAGGCACGAACCCCAACCTACATACTACCTGGGCAATTTGATAATCGGCTCTTTCGCCTGACGGTAAAGTACCGCAATATGGCCAATGGTATTGACCAGCTCACTGTTTGATTCCTTACACAGGTTTTCTGCCATTTGTCGGCGCTCGTCCCGGTCTACGCCGCTGATGCGTACCTTGATGAGTTCATGATGTGCCAGACGCGCTTCAAGTTCGTTGAGAACGCCTTCGGTGACACCGCTATTGCCGATCATTACCACGGGTTTGAGGTCATGTGAGAGGCCGCGAAGATATTTATTTTGCTTGTTTGTCAGTGGCATGGTTAATTTTTCTTGAAATTGGATTAAAGTCTGAATTAAAAAATGAAAAGTATTAAACAATCTGCGTCGGTCGAGGAAAAAATGACAGATTCCACTTCTGCTACCACAAGTGTATCCAGAGGGTTTGGTGTGGCTGCCAGCCCATTTAACGGCATCAAGCTGGAATTGGGCATCTGCATCGTTCTGGGTCTGCTGTTGTGGCTGGGCGCGGATTCTATCACAGCCAATGAGGACACACAGCTACTGATGTTACTGGCATACAGTTTGTCCGGCACAATCTGGTTGGTCATGCGTACCCGCGCGGTGCTACAGCGTTGTGCAACGGAGCAGACCGAATCATGAAGCGCACCAACAGCAGTCAGAATTGGTTGCGGCGTCATTTTAATGACCATTATGTCAAGGAAGCACAGAAGGCGGGTTACCGCTCGCGGGCGGTGTTTAAATTGCTGGAAATTCAGGAAAAAGACCGTATGCTTCGACCAGGGCAGGTGGTCGTTGACCTGGGAGCAGCCCCCGGAGGCTGGTCGCAGATTGCTGCGCCCCTTGTCGGTAGCAAAGGTACTGTCATCGCCATGGATATTCTTTCCATGGAGCCGCTTTCCGGAGTCACCATGATCGAAGGTGATTTTACGGAACAGGATGTGCATGACCAATTAACGACGACGTTAAATGGACGCCCGGTAGACCTTGTAATGTCAGATATCGCCCCCAACATTAGTGGAATGCGTGCGGTTGATCAGCCGAGAGCAATGTATCTTGCTGAATTGGCTCTGGATTTTGCGCAAGGTGTACTGAAGCCGGGTGGTGATTTTCTCACCAAGGTTTTTCAGGGTGAAGGGTTTGATCCCTATTTGTTGACGTTACGCAAATCATTTAGCAAAGTGGTTATTCGTAAACCGAAAGCGTCACGGCCTAAATCGCGCGAAGTGTATATACTGGCGCGAGGCTTTAAAGCACAAATCTGATGCAGAATGTAAAATAGAGTGATATAAAGCATTAATTTACTAAAAGCGTGCAGAAATTTATGTCGTACTGACACGTAACACGGACACATTGAGGTTATCCATTTGAGTGACTTAGCAAAAAACCTTGTTTTATGGGTTGTTATCGCCATCGTTCTGGTGTCGGTATTTAATAATTTTGGGCCTAAGCCCACTTCAGCCAAGCCCATGGACTATTCAGAGTTTGTGACGGCGGTCAAACAGGGCTCGGTTTCCAAAGTGGAAATTGCCGGTCGTACCATCCGTGGTTTAACCGCGAACGGGGAGCGTTTCACAACTTATAGTCCCGATGATCCCGGTTTGATTGCCGACCTGCTTAACAATGGCGTGATTATCAATGCCAAACCGCCGGAACAGCAGGGCATGTTAATGCAAATTTTCATCTCCTGGTTCCCCATGTTATTGCTGATTGCGGTGTGGATTTTCTTCATGCGCCAGATGCAGGGTGGTGGCGGTGGTCGCGGAGCCATGTCCTTCGGCAAAAGCAAAGCACGCCTGCTGGGTGAAGATCAGGTGAAAGTCAGTTTTGCTGACGTGGCAGGCGTGGAAGAAGCTAAGGAAGAAGTGGCCGAGCTGGTGGAATTCCTCAGTGACCCTGGCAAGTTCCAGAAACTGGGAGGCAAGATTCCACGCGGCGTATTGCTGGTGGGCTCGCCCGGCACGGGTAAAACACTGCTGGCCAAGGCCATTGCCGGTGAAGCCAAGGTACCGTTTTTCACCATTTCCGGTTCAGACTTTGTGGAAATGTTTGTCGGTGTGGGCGCATCCCGTGTGCGTGACATGTTTGAGCAAGCCAAAAAACATGCGCCATGCATTATCTTTATCGATGAAATTGATGCTGTTGGTCGTCACCGTGGTGCCGGCCTGGGTGGTGGACACGACGAACGCGAGCAGACGCTCAATCAGTTGCTGGTAGAAATGGATGGTTTTGAAGGCAATGAGGGTGTAATCGTTATTGCCGCCACTAACCGTCCTGATGTGCTGGACCCGGCCTTGCTGCGTCCTGGTCGTTTTGACCGTCAGGTGGTTGTGAGCCTGCCTGATGTGCGTGGACGTGAACAGATTCTCAAAGTACACATGCGTAAAGTACCGATTGCCGATGACGTAAAGCCCAATATTATTGCGCGTGGCACACCCGGGTTCTCCGGTGCTGATCTGGCCAATCTGGTGAACGAAGCGGCCTTGTTTGCGGCGCGCGCCAATAACAAGCTGGTTTCCATGGGCAATTTTGAAAAGGCCAAAGATAAAATCATGATGGGTGCTGAGCGTAAGTCCATGGTGATGGATGACGCCGAAAAGAGGCTGACGGCTTATCACGAAGCAGGGCATGCCATCGTGGGTTTGAGCGTGCCTTCGCATGATCCGGTTTACAAAGTAACCATCATTCCGCGTGGCCGAGCTCTTGGTGTGACTATGTTTCTACCCGAAGCAGATCGTTACAGCTATAGCAAGGAACGACTGGAAAGCCAGATTACCAGCATGTTTGGTGGACGTATTGCGGAGGAGCAGGTTTTTGGTCCTGACTCGGTGACCACGGGTGCCTCTAATGACATTCAGCGTGCCACGGAAATTGCACGCAATATGGTGACCAAATGGGGGCTCTCTGAAAAACTGGGCCCGCTGACCTACATGGAAGAAGAGGGTGAGGTTTTCCTTGGGCATTCTGTTGCACAGAATAAGCATGTTTCCGATGAGACTGCGCATATCATTGATGAAGAAATTCGTGTGATCATCGACAAAAACTACAAACGTGCGGAAAGCATCCTGAAAGAAAAACGGGATAAACTGGACAAAATGGCTGATGCTTTGATGAAGTTTGAAACCATTGATCAGGCGCAGATCGCAGACATTATGGCAGGCAAGCCCCCGCGTCCTCCTGCTGACTGGGAAGACGAAGGCAGTGATGACAACAAACCGACAGACACCAGCGCCAAAGCTGACAACAATAGCGATGATGGCAAGGAAAAGCCGAGTGACAGCACTATCGGTGGTCCAGCAGGCGAACATTGATTAACTCTTAACTCTGTTCGCAGGTGTTCAGCGTGTTGGAGTGTAACGGCAAGTTGCTGGATCTTTCCCTGTTAACACCACCTAAAGTAATGGGTATTCTCAATATCACCCCCGATTCCTTTTCGGACGGGGGTCTTTTTTTGTCCGCAGATAAGGCATTGCAGCAAGCGCAACAGATGGTACAGGATGGTGCGGCGATTATTGACGTGGGTGGTGAATCTACACGCCCCGGTGCGGCAGCAGTGACTGCACAGGAAGAACTTGACCGGGTTATACCGGTTATTGAATCAATTCACCGGGAATGTGGTGCTATTATTTCCATTGATAGCAGCAAGCCTGAAGTCATGCGTGAGGCGGTAAAAGCAGGAGCAGGCATGATTAATGACGTACGTGCATTGCGTGAGCCGGGAGCAATGGAAGCCGCGAATGAAACAGGTGTGCCAGTATGTCTGATGCATATGCAGGGTGAGCCTCGGACCATGCAAAAAAAACCGGAATATACTGATGTGGTACAAGTCGTAAAATCATTTTTACAGAAGCGTATTATGAGTTGCGAAGCGGCGGGTATTGATGCGGTGTTGGTTGATCCAGGCTTTGGTTTTGGTAAAACCGTTGATCATAACCTGCAATTGGTGAAAAACCTGCGCGAGTTTACGATGTTGGGTAAACCGGTTTTGATGGGAGTATCCCGCAAATCCAGTATCGCAGCATTATTGAGCAGGTCCACGAATGATGAGCGTTTGGCAGGTAGTGTTGCAATGGCGACCTTATGCTGCCAATACGGAGCAAGCATTATTCGCGCGCATGATGTGGCTGCGACAGTTGATGCGGTAAAAATTTATCATGCAGTGACTCATGCTGGCACTTAACATTTATTTAACTACAGACACTTTGACCAATATACAGCAGCATATGCTGCATACACTGTATTGCTTTAAGGAAATAGAAAATGGATAAAAAATATTTTGGTACTGACGGAATACGCGGCACTGTCGGTGAAGGTGTGATCAACCCGGCATTTATTCTGAAACTAGGCTGGGCTGTTGGGCGTGTTTTGGCAAAGGGAGATTCCGGCAAAGTACTGATTGGTAAAGATACGCGTATCTCTGGTTATATGTTTGAAAGTGCGCTGGAAGCGGGGCTGGCTGCGGCAGGCATTGACAGCTTTTTGCTGGGACCGATGCCCACACCCGCCATTGCCTATTTGACACGCACTTTTCATGCGGATGCAGGTATTGTGATCAGTGCATCACATAACCCGTATCAAGATAATGGCCTTAAGTTTTTTTCCTCACAAGGCACCAAGTTGTCGGATGAAATCGAACTGGCGATTGAAGCTGAGATGGAAAAAGACATGCAGTGTGTGGATTCTGCAAAACTGGGCAAGGCTGAGCGTATGGGTGACGCCGCTGGGCGTTATATCGAGTTCTGTAAAAGCACGGTGCCATCGACGCTGAATTTGAAAGGAATGACAATTGTGGTGGACTGCGCACATGGCGCAACGTATCACATTGGTCCCAGTGTTTTCTCTGAACTGGGTGCCGAGGTTATTGCCATTGGTGTTGAGCCCGATGGTCTGAATATCAATGAGAAAGTGGGCTCCACCCATCCGGCGGAATTGCAGCGCACTGTGTTAAAGCATAGTGCTGACCTGGGCATTGCGCTGGACGGTGACGGAGATCGCCTCATCATGGTTGATCACAAAGGCGAGATTGTTGATGGTGATGAACTGCTGTATATCATCGCCCGCTCACGACTCAGTGAAGGCTGCTTGCAGGGAGCAGTGGTAGGAACTCTAATGAGCAACCTTGGGCTGGAAGTGGCATTGCAGCGGGACGGTATCGATTTCAAACGAGCCAAAGTGGGTGATCGTTATGTCATGGAAGTGCTCACCAATGGTAATTGGAGTCTGGGGGGTGAATCCTCGGGGCATATTATCTGCCTGGATCGTACCTCGACCGGCGATGGTATCGTGGCGGCCTTGCAAGTGTTATGTGCGGTGAATCATAGCGAACTGAGTTTGCACAAACTGAAATCCGGTATGAGAAAATTTCCACAGCGCATGGAAAATGTACGGGTCAACGGTAAAGTGGACATTGAAGGCTCGGACAGCATTCAGCAGGCAGTGCGTGCCGCAGAAGATGAATTAGGCAGTCGGGGCAGGGTGTTGCTGCGCCCCTCCGGTACCGAGCCGTTGGTGCGAGTGATGGTAGAAGGTGAAGATGCTGCCCAGGTGACACGATTGACTCAAGATTTGGCGCAAGTAGTGAAAAAGGCTTTTTCTGGTTAGCGCATTAATGTAATGCGAATTAAGCGCTAAAAACACGCCACTTTTAAAAAATCACCGAGTAGTTAACGCAGAGATTACAGAGACGCAGAGGCAGCAGCGAAAAATACCAAACACTCTGTGCCCTCTGTGTCTCTGCGATCTCTGTGTTTATAACACGTCACTTGTCAGCACCACGACAACATAACTTTCCAATACACTGGAACAATTGTTCAAGGATTTAAGCCCCCTGGATTCCAGCTAAAAACATGCCGGAATGACGGTGCTTTCAGTAGTATAAGGGACTAATAGAGTGGTTTAGCCCTTAATTCACATTATGTTGCAACAATAATTCGGGTTGCATCAAGGCGGACAGTGGCTGTGGAGAGCGCTATTTTGATTGCCTCTCGCTGGCTTTTGAAAAACTGAATTTCTTCTTCACGTACGTTGGGATTGTGCGCCTTTAATGCTTGCAAACGTTCTATTTCAGTATCAAGGGTGGCCATTGCCTGTTGACGGGCTTTGGCAATTAACTGAGGTTTTCTTTCATTTGCCAATTGCTCACCGGCCTCAATCATTGCTTTGATTTCACTGGTTTGCGAGCGCACGACATTTTTTGCGGTATCGGTATCAATGGATATCAATAATTGATTGATCAGCTCATGGCGTAACGTGCTGCTAATATTTTTCCCCTGTTGATCGGTAACCAGATGAATCGTGGTGGGTGGCAGGTAGCGTTTTGACTGCAATTCTTTTTGCGCGACAGGTTCCAATACGTATACACATTCCAGATAGAGTGTGCCTGCACTCAGCCCGGGATGTTTAATCGCAACCAGGGCAGTGTTCCCCGTTTCATTGCTGAGCACCAGCTCCAGGGCTCCCGTAGCGATGGGATGTTCCCAGGTAATAAATTGCATATCTTCGTTTGATAACGCCAGGTTTCTGTCAAATGTGACTTTCATGCCGTCATTTTCAAGCCCGGGGAAGTGCGTATGCATGTGCTCGCCGGGCTTCACGATATAACAATTGGCGCTGTGGATTTCTGTATCAACACCAAAACAGTCAAATACATCGTTGAGATAATCTTCGACGCTTATGCCCGCATCTTTTTTGCGGGCTTTTTCCTGCAAGGCATGAGCAACCCTGGGTAAACAGGAATTGTATTCCAGCAAAATATCACGACCTTTGTGCAATTGGTCATTTAGTGTTTTTGCGAGTTTTTGTGTGGAATTGATTAACGTCTGATGTGTTTCTGTTTTTTTAGCCGTTTTTCCAAATGAAGCGAGTGCGGTTAGCAATTCTTCTTTATATTTTGCAAACACACTGGCACCCGCCGGGCTGGTATGTTCAAAGGCAGATAATCCCTGTTGATACCAGTCAAATAATAATGACTGCGGGCTATGGGCGAAGTGAGGTACATGAATCTGAATAATGTCTGTTTGACCAATGCGGTCTAACCGGCCAATGCGCTGTTCCAGTAGATCAGGGTTCAGGGGTAAATCAAACAACACTAAGTGATGTGAAAACTGGAAATTTCGCCCCTCGCTGCCGATCTCGGAACAAATGAGAATTTGTCCGCCATTGTCGGTATCAGCGAAATAAGCCGCCGCACGGTCACGCTCGATAATGCTGAGTTGCTCATGAAAAACAGGTACATGCGTACCTGTTTTTGCTTTAATGGCTTGCGCGACATCGAGAGCTGTTGTGGTGTTAGCCGCAATAACCAAAATCTTTTGTGGCTTGAGTGTATCGAGTGTCTCAATCAGCCAGTCCACTCGGGGATCAAAAGATGTCCATGCCGGATGATGCGGATTTTTCTGAACAAGCAATTCAGGGCAGATCAGGTTTTTTGCCTCAGAGAGCGTTATTTCTGTATTGGTTTCTACAAAGTCTTTATAGGCATCGGCATATTGTTCGGGTAATGGTAAGGGATGAGCATTCACCTGTCGTGCAGGAAAACCTTTTACGGTGGCGCGGGTGTTGCGAAATAATACGCGGCCGGTACCGTGTCGGTCGAGCAGCCGCTCAATAAGCTGCTGTTTGATTTTTTCTGCATCATCATTAGTTTCAGTGGCGAGTGAGTCGATTAATAACAGATTTTCAGTTTCCGGTAGTGCTGTCCGCAGAGTACTAAGTGTTTGTGCAGAAAGTGGAGAGTGATTATCTGAGCCATTTTTTGAATTCAGTAATTCTTCCACGGCCTCGGCCACGGGGCGGTAATGAGCTTCCTCTTGCACAAAAGACGCAAAGTCAGGAAAGCGATCCGGGTCCAATAAACGTAAACGTGCAAAGTGGCTTTCTTTGCCCAGTTGCTCCGGTGTTGCCGTTAACAGCAACACGCCTTTTGTTTTTTCCGCGAGGGCTTCAATGAGTTGATATTCTTCACTGCTTTGCGTGGGCGACCATTGCAAATGATGGGCCTCATCCACCACCAAAAAGTCCCATTCACCGGCCAGCACCTGCTGGCTGCGTTTATTACTTTTGCACAAAAAATCCAGGCTGCATAAAATAAGTTGTTCGGAATAAAAAGGATTTTCTTCTTCTGTTGAATCACTTTCCTCAATCCCCGCGCAACGCTCTTCATCAAACACGCTGAAACGCAGGTTAAAACGTCGTAACATTTCCACCAGCCATTGATGTACCAGAGCTTCCGGTACCACAATCAGTACACGTCTGGCGCGCTCGGTTAATAACTGTTGGTGCAGTATCAAGCCGGCTTCGATAGTTTTTCCCAAGCCCACCTCATCGGCTAGCAACACGCGCGGCGCATAACGTTTCGCCACTTCATGGGCGATAAACAACTGATGAGGGATCAGACTGGTACGCACACCGGTCAAACCGTACAAATCGGAGTGTGCCAAACGGTTGGTGTGTTGCAGGGTTTGAAAGCG
>UOFV01000100.1_pt1 | contig 10783 bp, 10 predicted proteins | sample 1988291 | NCBI WGS metagenome assembly UOFV01 (sample SAMEA4712194, study PRJEB27164) | hydrothermal vent metagenome | biome: marine basaltic hydrothermal vent biome; feature: marine hydrothermal vent; material: mineral | place: Pacific Ocean | collected 2011-06-14/2011-07-23 | depth 1689 m | reverse complement strand
GGTCGATATATTGTTTAATCGCAGACTCAACCTGCTCATGGGTAACGCTACTCATGTTCACTGCTCCTGTTCACAACGAGAAAGGGACTTAATAAAGAGACGCGAGTTTACACAATTTATCCGTGCATCGTAATATTACCTTTTGCATAAACCGTTAGTATTTAAGGGGTTTCCAGTCCGGCAACATTTATCCTTTATTGTGTTATTAACCGCGCAAGACCTAACGCAAAGACGCAGAGGCGCGAAGATCGCAAAGAATTATTACTTTAAAAAACAAATAGTTGAAACCAAGAAAGTGAAAGACAGATAACCCTTTGCGATCTTCGCACCTCTGCATCTTTGCGTTAGATTTTTTTAATGAGAGCCTAATCAATGAACCACCCAGTCCGCAAAATCCTCGTCACCAGCGCCCTGCCCTATGCCAATGGCAGTATCCACATGGGGCACATGGTGGAATATATCCAGACCGACATCTGGGTGCGTTTCCAGAAAATGCGTGGTCACCAGTGTATTTACGTGTGTGCGGACGATGCCCACGGCACGCCCATCATGCTGCGCGCACAAAATGAAGGTATTACGCCGGAAGAACTGGTGTCGCGCATTGGCAAGGAACACCGTACGGACTTTGCCGCCTTCGATATCGGCTTCGACAATTACCACAGCACCCACAGCGACGAAAACCGTGAACTGGCGGAAACTATTTATGGCCACCTCAAAGAAAATGGCCACATCGTCAGCCGCATCATTGAGCAGGCCTATGACCCGGAAAAAGAGATGTTTCTACCGGATCGTTTTGTGCGCGGCACCTGCCCAAAATGCGGCACCGACGACCAGTATGGCGACAATTGTGAGGCCTGCGGGGCCACTTATGACCCCACCGATCTGATTAACCCGATATCAGCAGTATCCGGTGCCACGCCTATTCGCAAAAAGTCCGAACACCTGTTTTTCAAACTTGCCGATTTTCAGGACATGCTCACCCAGTGGACCCGTGCCGGGCATTTGCAACCCGAGGTCAGCAACAAACTGGACGAATGGCTGAAGGAAGAACTGCGCGAGTGGGACATCAGCCGTGACGCACCTTATTTTGGTTTCGAGATTCCCGATGCCCCCGGTAAATACTTTTACGTGTGGCTGGATGCACCCATGGGTTATTTCGCCAGCTTCAAAAACCTGTGCGACAAACGCGACGATATCAACTTCGATGATTTCCTCGCCAAAGACAGTGATGCAGAGCTGTATCATTTCATCGGCAAAGACATCATCAGCTTTCACGCTCTGTTCTGGCCTGCGGTGCTGGCGGGAGCCAATCTACGCACCCCCACCGCTATCTATGCGCATGGCTTTCTGACCGTCAACGGACAAAAAATGTCCAAATCCCGTGGTACCTTTATTAACGCGCGGCATTATCTGGATCACCTGGACCCGGAATACCTGCGCTACTATTTTGCCGCCAAACTCACCAGCCGCATCGACGACATCGATCTCAATTTCGAAGATTTCATGGCACGGGTGAACAGTGATCTGGTGGGTAAAGTGGTTAACATTGCCAGCCGCTGTGCCGGATTCATCAGTAAAAAATGCGATGGACAACTCTCTGCCCAATGCAGTGAGCCAGACTTGTACCAACGCTTTGTAGATGCAGGCGAAACCATTGCCACCTTGTACGAAGGCCGTGAATTTAGTCATGCCATGCGCGAAATCATGGCCCTGGCTGATCTCGCCAATCAGTATATTGATGAACAAAAACCCTGGGTGCTGGCCAAAGATGAAGCTACCACCGCGCAGGCACAGGCGATATATTCCACTGGCGTTAACCTGTTTCGCGTGCTGATGGCTTATCTCAAACCGGTACTGCCGGTAATGGCGGAAAAGGCGGAGGTCTTTTTGAATATCGAAGCACTGAACTGGTACAGCTGTGCCGAACCGCTAACGGATCACCTCATCAAAAAATTCAAACCATTAATGACCCGCATCGAGCAAGACAAAATCGACGCGGTGCTGGCCGATGCGCAAAAGACCTTAGCGGCAGAACAGCCTGCCAAACCCGTTAACAAAAAAGAGACCAGCAACATGGACCCCATCGCAGAAACCATCCAATACGACGACTTCGCCAAGATTGACCTGCGCATCGCACGCATCGCCAAAGCCGAACACGTCGAAGGTGCCGACAAACTGCTGCAACTCACCCTGGATCTCGGCGATGAAACCCGTAATGTCTTCGCGGGTATCAAAAGTGCCTATACACCGGAAGACCTGGAGGGCAAACTCACCGTAATGGTGGCCAACCTCGCACCCCGCAAAATGCGTTTCGGCATTTCCGAAGGCATGGTGCTGGCTGCCGGACCCGGTGGCAAGGATTTGTGGATACTGGAACCGGGCGAAGGAGCACAACCGGGAATGCGGGTTAAATAACGGCAAAAACGGACGGAAAAGAGAGACAAGGATAAAGACAAAAGACTCCCTCCTTTGGGGGTTTGGCATGATGCCTACAGGAAACGATATACTCCACCTATCTATCTTTATTACCTAACAGTCTTTTTGTCTGCGTAGAGGGTGGTGTAAATTTGCTCGTCGCCTAATGATCCGATTAACCGCTCACCTAACAGGAAGCACCGCAGCCTGCACAAACCATGTCACAAACCATTCCCTATAATTCATGACCGAATACGCACTCATTCTCATCAGCACCGTGCTGGTCAACAACTTTGTCTTGGTTAAGTTTCTTGGGCTGTGTCCATTCATGGGGGTATCCCGCAAGCTGGAAACGGCCACCGGCATGGCGTTGGCCACCACCTTTGTACTTACCCTTTCCTCGGTTGCCAGCTATCTGGTCAATGAATATTTACTGGCACCGCTGGATCTGGAATACCTGCGCACCATTACCTTTATTCTGGTCATCGCTGTGGTGGTGCAATTTACCGAAATGGTTGTACACAAAACCAGTCCATTGCTGTATCAGGTACTGGGCATTTTTTTACCACTCATCACCACCAATTGTGCGGTACTGGGCGTAGCATTGTTAAACGTGCAACAACAGCATGGTTTTTTACAATCCGCTGTTTATGGCTTTGGCGCTTCGGTGGGTTTTTCACTGGTATTGATTTTGTTTGCCGCCATGCGCGAGCGCATCAACGTCGCTGATGTGCCCGAGGCCTTTCGCGGTGCGGCCATTGCATTGATTACCGCCGGACTGATGTCCATGGCCTTCATGGGATTTTCCGGTCTGGTAAAGGGCTGATTAAAAACTCATGTTAGCCGCCATCATCGCTTTAAGTATTCTGGCAGCCCTGTTCGGGCTGTTGCTGGGTTATGCGGCAATCCGTTTCAAAGTCAAAAGCGATCCCATGGTGGACAAAATCGACTCGCTACTGCCACAGACACAATGTGGTCAGTGTACTTACCCCGGTTGCCGACCCTATGCGCAGGCCATTGCCAACGGCGAGGCAGATATTAATCAGTGTCCGCCCGGTGGAGAAACCACCATCATCGCACTGGCAGACTTACTGGGGCGTGATCCCAAACCACTGAATGCAGAAAACGGGGTCGAGGAAAATGTCAAAACCGTGGCCGTTATCGATGAAAAAATCTGCATCGGCTGCACCCTGTGTATTCAGGCCTGCCCGGTGGATGCGATTCTCGGTGCCGCCAAACAAATGCATACGGTAATTGCTTCCGAATGCACTGGCTGTGATCTATGCCTGCCACCCTGTCCGGTAGACTGCATCGAAATGGTGCCCGTCAGCACTGACCTCAATAACTGGAAGTGGTCATTCCCGGAAGAAGCGGAAGAAACAGACCACAAACAGGAGAAAACAGCTTGATGCAACGCCTGTTTCAATTTCATGGTGGTGTTCATCTCAAGGAACACAAAAAAGATGCCATGACACAACCCGTGCAAGCTGCGCGTCTGCCCAAACAATTGGTGTTGCCTTTGCAGCAACACATCGGGGCACCGGCTGAAGCCATCGTCGCCGTGGGCGACAAGGTATTAAAAGGTCAACTCATCGCCCGCCCCACCAGTACCATCAGTGCTCCGGTACATGCCTCCAGCTCCGGCACCGTAGTGGCCATTGCCAACCACCCCGTATCACACCCTTCGCATCTGGATGCACCTTGTATCATCATCGATACCGATGGCGAAGAACGCTGGCACACAGACAGACACCCCATCACCAACTACCACGAGCTGCCACCGGAAAAAATACGGGCACATATTCGTGATGCCGGTATCGTCGGCATGGGGGGGGCAGGCTTTCCGGCGCACATCAAACTCACTCCCGGTGATCATGTGGTGGACACACTGATCCTCAACGGTGCTGAATGCGAACCCTACATTACCTGTGATGAAATGCTGCTGCGCGAGCGTGCGCTGGAAGTTATCGTTGGCTTACGCATTATGCGTTATGCCTTGCAAGCCAAACGCTGCATTATCGGTGTCGAAAATAACAAAGCTGCTGCATTCCGTGCCTTGCAGGAACAAGTGCGTAACACTGGTGCCGATTTTATCGACGTCATCCAGGTACCAACGGTGTATCCCACTGGCGGTGAAAAACAACTGATCCAGGTACTCACCGGCAAAGAAGTACCCGCCGGTGGATTGCCACTGGATATCGGCATAGTCTGCCATAATGTTGGTACCGCCTATGCGGTTTACCGGGCCATTGAATTTGCTGAGCCACTTATTTCCCGTTATGTAACCGTTGCGGGCAGTGTTGCCCATTCACGTAATCTGGAAGTGCTCATCGGTACACCGGTCATTGACCTTATCGAAGAATGTGGCGGCAATCGCAATACCCTGAGCCGGGTTATTCTGGGCGGGCCTATGATGGGCACCGCCCTGCACAACATCACCGCCCCCGTCACCAAAACCACTAACTGCATTTTGGTCAATTCCACCATAGGCGATGTGCCACTGCCTTCACGCGACAAGCATGCCATGCCATGCATCCGGTGTGGCAATTGCGCAACTGCCTGTCCCATTGATTTGCTGCCACAACAATTATACTGGTACGCACACGCCAAGGATTTTGACAAAGTACAGGATTATCACTTATTCGACTGCATTGAATGCGGCTGCTGCGATTATGTCTGCCCCAGCCAGATTCCACTGGTGCATTATTTTCGCTATGCCAAAACAGAGATATGGGCACAGCAACACGAAAAAACCCTGGCAGATATCGCCCGTGAACGACATCAGTTTCGTGAGCAAAGGCTGGAACGTGAGAAACGAGAGAAACAGGAACGACACAAGAAAAAACGTGCTGCACTCAAACCGGCTGGCAATGCTGCCAACAAAGAAGACGAGGCCAAAAAAGCAGCCATCCAGGCAGCAATGGAACGTGCCAAAACAAAACGTGAGAGCAACAGCATCAAACCCAAAAACACACAGAACTTAACGACGGAACAACAACAAAAAATCAGCGAAGCCGATGCCCGTCGCACGGAATCAAATAACGGCACCATCAACAAACAGGATGTCGATGTCCAACGGAATCCCTTGCAGGACAACAAGCCATGAATCTTGATACGCCATCATCACCCCACATCCATTCCGGCGTCCACATCACCGGCATGATGGCGCGCGTATGTCTGGCGCTGGTACCTGCAATCATTGCTTACACCTGGTTTTTTGGCTGGGGTCTGTGCATCAACATTCTGATTGCCGTGGGTACCGCATTGTGTGCCGAAGCACTGATGCTGCGCATTCGCCAACGCCCCATTGCACCTTTCCTTACTGATGGCAGTGCTGTACTCACAGGCGTGTTGCTGGCCTTTTGTCTGCCGCCCTTTTCACCCTGGTGGATCACTGTAATGGGCAGTGCCTTTGCCATTATCGTCGCCAAACAATTGTACGGTGGCCTGGGTTATAACCCTTTCAATCCGGCAATGGTGGGTTATGTGATGCTGCTGATTTCCTTCCCATTGGAAATGACTCAATGGGTACCGCCCAATATCGTCAACCAACTGCAAATAGGTTTTCTGGACACGCTGAATATTATTTTCACCGGCAGCTTTCCATATCTGCTCAGCATCGATGCACTCAGCATGGCGACACCGCTGGATACGGTAAAAACCGAATTGGGTCTGAATGTCACGGTCAGCGAAATTGTGAGTGGCAATGCCATTTTTGGTGATTTTGGCGGTGTCGGCTGGGAATGGGTGGGCAACTGGGTTCTGCTGGGTGGCGTATGGTTAATCTACAAACGCATTATTACCTGGCATATTCCGCTGGCCGTAATGGGCAGCCTGTTTGTGATTTCGTTTTTCTTTTTCATGCTGGACCCAGACACCTATGCATCCCCCATGTTTCACCTGTTTAGTGGCGCTACCCTGCTGGCGGCTTTTTTCATCGCCACTGACCCGGTCAGCGCCAGCACCACGCCACGGGGCCGTATTTTTTACGGTATCGGCATCGGCATACTTATTTATGTGATCCGCACCTGGGGCAGTTATCCTGATGGTGTGGCTTTCGCGGTATTGCTGATGAACATGGCGGCACCCACCATCGATTATTACACCCAGCCACGGGTCTTTGGTTACAAGAAGAGCTATGAAAAACAGTCGTCTAAATCCGGTGATGGAGGCAGCACCTGATGCTAGGCAAATACATGAGTCGCAGCGCTATTCTGCTGGGTCTGTTTGCCCTGGTGGGTACCGGGCTGGTGGCGCTGATTTTCACTGGCACCGAGGAACGTATCGCCGAATCCGAACGTCAGTTCATGCTACGCAATCTGCACGCGGTGATTAAACCGGAACTGCACGATAACGATATTTTCCACGACATGATTGCCGTCACCGATCCGCAACGGCTGGGCACAAAAGATCCTGTACCGGTATTCCGTGCGCGCAAAAACGGTCAACCAGTGGCACTGGCTATAACACCTGTTGCTCCGGATGGTTACGTCGGCCCCATCAAAATACTGGTGGGTATCACCTTTGATGGCACCGTACTGGGTGTGCGTGTGCTCAGCCACCGAGAAACACCCGGACTGGGTGATGGTATCGAAGAAAAACGCTCGGATTGGGTGTTTGGTTTTAACGGCCGCTCACTGGGCAACCCGCAAGACAAAGGATGGGCAGTACACCGTGATGGTGGCCAGTTCGATCAGTTCACCGGAGCCACCATTACACCACGGGCAATCGTCAAAGCCGTACATAGCGCACTAAAATTTTATGAATTAAACCGGGATCAGTTATTCCAAAAACCCTCCCTTTCACCCGAAAAAGTGCATACTGAAGTTACCTTGGAAGAAGCCCGCCATGAATAACGATAACGCCAAAATCCTCAAAGAAGGCCTGTGGAACAACAATGCCGCGCTGGTGCAATTGCTCGGCCTCTGCCCGCTGCTGGCGGTTTCCGGCACAGTGGTTAATGCTCTGGGGCTGGGTATCGCAACAACGCTGGTGATGGCCGGTTCCAACGTCACCGTGTCACTGATTCGTAATCTGGTACGCCCGGAACTGCGTATTCCCTGTTTCGTACTGGTTATTGCCTCCTTCGTTACCGCTGTGGAACTGCTGATGCAGGCCTTTCTTTACGACCTGTATCTGGTGCTAGGCATTTTTATTCCACTCATCGTCACCAACTGCGTCATTATCGCCCGTGCAGAATCATTTGCCTCCAAAAACACTGTAGGGCGATCACTGCTGGACGGACTGAGCATGGGCATCGGTTTCACCCTCGTATTGTTATTGCTTGGCGCGCTCCGGGAAATCCTCGGCCACGGCACCCTGCTTGCCCAGGCCGAGTTAATGTTTGGCGAAGGAGCCCAGTGGCTCACCATCACCCTGTTCGACGACTACCGGGGATTCCTGCTGGCCATCCTGCCGCCCGGTGCTTTTTTGGCTTTGGGACTGCTCATTGCGGGTAAAAATGTCATCGACAAACGACGAGCACAACGCATGGCGCAAACAGTAGCCGCACCGGCACCGGTCGAGTCCACTACCTGAACCCGGTACCACCCCACAAAAAAACAGCCTGGACCTCACCGTTAGTCAGACCATATAGCCCGCTCATCTCGAAGAACCTGTTTTTTACCCTTAATACTCTCCTGAATTCCCCTGAGTGCTACCGCACCCGCCTCCGAATATAAAAAAATAAAGATTTTATTTCAACAAGTTATAAACACTACTCTCTACCCACGCAACCCCAAACCCTAGGTTTGTCGAAATTTTGACCAGCGGCTACATATTCCAGATCAATGGTCGATAAAACGGCTACCGGATAGCCCTTCAGCGATTAAAATTTGTACAACATTTTGTAAACACTCGCACGAGCAAAAGCGTATGAACCAAAACAGACAGACAACAATGCGTGGTTTCACACTGATCGAAGTGCTGGTTACCCTCGTGGTATTAGCCATTGGCTTGCTGGGACTCGCCGGTCTGCAAGCCAGCAGCCTGAAGCATAACAACAACGCCTACCAGCGCACCCAGGCCACATTCCTTGCTTACGATATTCTGGATCGCATGCGTGCCAATCCCATGGGGGTTGAAGCAGGCAGCTACAACACTATTGATACCGGAGGAGGCCCACTGTCAGACCCGGGATGCATTGACACCAGTTGCGACCCGGCAACATTGGCTACCAGCGACACCTTCGAATGGGCAACTCGTCTGACCGCTGTTCTACCATCCGGTCGTGGCATTATCGCCGGTACCAACGCCAATGCACCCTTCACCGTCACCGTTATGTGGGACGACATGCGCACTGGTGCCATCGGTACAAATTGTGACCCGGCAGACCCCAATGACATGATCTGTTTTTCTGTTACCGGGCAAGTGCTTTACAACCGCTTCTAAAAACCCCAATAACCTCGATTCTACAAACACGACATCATACCCATGAAAATGACACACACGATGCACCCACAGCAAACCGGCCTAACGCTCATCGAGATTCTGGTCGCCATGGTGATCAGCCTGATATTAATGGCCGGGGTATTGCAGATTTTTCAGGCCAACAGACAGAGTTTCCGGGTGCAGGAATCCCTGTCTCTTATTCAGGAAAATGGCCGCACGGCTATGCGCATTTTGGCGGAAGACCTGCGCATCGCTACTTTCTGGGGCTGTCGCAGTCAAGATGTCACCAGCATCAAGAATAACCTCAATCCTGCTGGCGCAGGCTATGTGGATCTGCTCGCTAACGGTGGCATCGCGGGCACAAATAATGACGGCCTTAATGCTTCCGACAGCATCACCATCAACGGAGCCCGAAGTGACGGATTTGCACTAAGTAGCCCCATCGGAGATCCGAGCAACGATATCCCTGTGACCAACGGCAACGGTATACAACCTGGCGATGTCATGCTGATTACCAACTGCGAAAGGGGAGAATTTTTCCAGGTCACCAACGCAGCTCCGCTCGGCCCCGCCGACCTCATTGAACACGCCGCTGGCGGCCCGATGCCGCCGGGTAACAGTACGGACGATCTGAGCTTCGGTCGTTATGAAACCGAAGCGGTGGTATTTCCGACACGTCAAACCACCTACGCTATCGCAGCAGATCCTGACAGTAATGAACCTTCACTGATCCGCACCGAAGGTGCTGCCGAGACATTGGTGGAAGGCATTGAAGACATGCAGATTGCATATGGTCAGCTGATTGATGACGGTAACGGTGACATGCGCTATGTACCCGCCGATGCAGCCGGACTCGATATGAGGCAGGTACGCAGCGTGCGCATTACTCTCACTGCCCGCAGCATAGCCAGCAACGTGGCGGTCGGTGGCGACGGTCATCTACGCCGCACTTTCAGCAACACCATCAGCATACGTAACCGGAATCCGTAATGAACCACACTGATATTCACAAGAGGCTTCGCATGTCTCCATTCACTGACCTAACAACATGCATGCTGTCAGTCACGCGCAAGCACCAGACTGGCGCAGCACTCATTGTCAGCCTGATGCTGCTGATAGTACTCACTCTGCTTGGGCTGTCCGGCATGCAATCCACCATTATGCAGGAGCGCATGTCCAATAATGTGCGTGATAAGGGCATGGCTTTCCAGGCTGCAGAAAGTGCCCTGCGTGGTGGTGAAAACTGGGTAAAAGACCAAGGCATACTGACACCACAAAATGGAGGCAGCTGCACTGCCCCCTGCGACCTAGTTCACCTGGATGATTATATCGACATGATCACCCAGGATTTCACTTGGTGGAAAGACAATGGCCGCGCCTATGTCGGTATGCCCACTGGAACGGTCGCCTCCGCCCCACGTTTCATCGTGGAAGAGCATGGCACTGCACGCCAAGGATATAGTCTCGATCCTACGGCTAGCATACTCCCCCCCCGCCTGTACCGTATCACGGCCATAGGCGTGGGTAGCACCACCACTGCTGAAGCCATGATCGAAACCCTGTACGCCAGAAATGATTAACGAGGATATGTCTATGAAAACGCTACGTATGCTTCCCCCTGTTGCTGTCACCATCAACGTGCTGGTAACAGGCCTGTTGCTGATTGCCAGCACCAGCCAAGCAACTCTGAACCTGTCCGACAATCCTCTGTTCGCCGCGCAATCTGCGCCACCACTTACCCTGATGACCATGGGCCGTAGTCATAAACTCTACTACGAAGCTTACAACGATGCTTCCGACCTCAATGGTGACGGCATACTGGACACCAATTACAAGCCAGATGTCATTAACTATTATGGCTATTTTGGCTCCAATATCTGCTACGTCTACGATACTGGCGACAACCGGTTCGAGCCCAGCTCCGCCACCGCCGATAAAAGATGTTCTGGCAGCGGCGAGTGGTCCGGTGATTTCCTGA
>UOFV01000179.1_pt1 | contig 11330 bp, 9 predicted proteins | sample 1988291 | NCBI WGS metagenome assembly UOFV01 (sample SAMEA4712194, study PRJEB27164) | hydrothermal vent metagenome | biome: marine basaltic hydrothermal vent biome; feature: marine hydrothermal vent; material: mineral | place: Pacific Ocean | collected 2011-06-14/2011-07-23 | depth 1689 m | reverse complement strand
GTCAGGAGGTAAAGATGGAATGTTTCCATTGTAAAGGTAAAATGGTTAAGGGACATGCTCCATTGTAGTGCGGACCGTGATGGCTACCATATTTCATGGGAGGCCATTCCCGCTTGGGTATGTACGCAATGTGGAGGGGTTCTTTTTGAAGAAAATGGAGTTAATCATCTTCAAGCAGCACTACAGCAAATTGATCAGGAAACAAAGGCTATAAAATCAAATATCGCTTGATAAAGCAAATTCAGCCGACGCAAAAGTGGTGTGGCTGGTTGTGGAATTAAATGCCTATGAGGTCCTGCCTTTCCTCTCTTTGCAAGTATCGTTAGAAAATAATTGTGACTTATAGTCCGTAGACTTATAATCTACAGAAATTGATGATCTATGCCATTTGAGTTCGAGTGGAATTAGGTTATGAATGAAGAAAAAGTTCTTGCGGAGTTTGGTAAAACCGTACAGAAAGCGAGAAATGATAAAGGGTGGAGCCAGGAGAAGTTAGCTGAATACTCAGCCCTTGATCGTACTTATGTTAGCTCCGTAGAGAGGGGCCAAAGAAACATAAGTCTTATAAATATCTATAAGCTCGCAACAGCGCTAGAAATGAATCCTGGCAGCCTCCTTCAAATGAATGGAGGTTGCGATGAGTAATGTTGATGAGGCCTACCGTTTCTATTCTCGTCATATTTATGATGAGGAAAAAATCCGGCTTCTTGAAAAGTACAATTTGCAAATCGTCGGCTCAGTTCCACCTGTTTTGTGGGAGTTATTCGGGGCATTATTAACAGGACGTAGTGGTGCAGGTGCAACAGGTGCCGACCTAATTGGCTGGGAGGTTAAGTCGGCTAGGCAGGGCGGTTCTTATGAGTACCAATATCATCTGAATACTGGTGCTGAAAAGCTTAAAGAAGACAGAGAAGTAAATCATCTTTTTTGCGCATATTCGGAAACTTATAAAAATGTTTCTGTGAGAGTGATTAAAGGCTTGGATCTTTCTGCTTCTTTTTTTGATATTTGGGAGCCTGAGTACCATTTAAATTACGATTCATCGGCACCTTCAGCTCAGAGGCGGCAACGATTTAGAAAAAATATACCGTTTGGGTATGTTGAGACAAATGGTGTTTTAGTCTTAAAAATTGAAGAAGGATTATTGGCTCAAAAGTATGACGATGTAATTGTTGAGATGAACGGTAAGTAATATAATGAATTTTGTAGAGTTCTTTGCTGGAGTTGGCCTTGTAAGAGAGGGGCTGTCACCCGACGGGTGGGAATGTGTGTGGGCAAATGATATATCTCAAGATAAAAAAGATACATATGTAAAAAATTATGGAGAGAATGATTTCTTTTTGGATGATGTATGGAACGTAGTTAAGTCACCAGCTCTAATTCCAGATAGTGCATTTTTGTATACGGCTTCATTTCCCTGTACTGATTTATCCGTTGCTGGGGGGCGTGCAGGCCTTGCTGGATCTGAATCTGGTACTCTCAATGCTGTTCTAGAAATAATTTCCTTAAAAAAGAAAAACGGTAATCAACCAAAAGTGGTTTTATTAGAAAACGTGAAAGGTTTTCTCACTTCTCACCAGGGAAAAGACGTTGCTAATACTGTTAAGATTTTTTCTGCGCTTGGGTATTATGTAGATTTGATAGAGTTAGATGCTTATTTTTTTACCCCGCAGAGCAGGTCTCGTGTCTTCTTGGTGGCTGTTGATGAGGAGGTTGCAGGTTCTGTTATGTGTATTAAAGAAAAAAATAGAATTCTCACTGATTGGTGGTCTATTTTTGACCGTAATCCTGATTTACGATCCGTTAAGGTTAAAAATATAATCAAGCAAAATGAGTCATTGAATTGGGGGATATTTGATATTCCGACTCCGCATAGGACTCGTTTGGTTCTCGGTGATATTATTGAAACAGATATTGATGAAGATTCTAGCGTGTGGTGGAATGATGAACGGAAAGATCATCTTTTCAATCAGATGAGTGACTCTCACCAGACTATTTTAAACGGAATGGCTATTAAACAATGCTATTCCTATGGAACAGTCTATCGGAGAATGCGCAAAGGAAAGTCTACCGCGGAATTGAGAACAGATGGCGTAGCTGGGTGTCTGCGAACGCCACGAGGTGGGTCTAGTAAGCAAATACTAATAAGAGCTGGGTATGATGGTTGGCGTGTCAGGTTACTCACTTCAAGAGAGTATGCAAGGTTACAAGGGGTAAGGGACGATTTTATTCTTCCTGAAAATGCTAACAAAGGTTATTTCGCAATGGGGGATGCTGTGTGCGTTCCTGTTATTCAGTATCTATCCAATAATGTTTTGACACCCTTGTTTAATAAATGGGAAATGAATACATCTAATGGGCTTGATCAACGATGTTAGCGCTTAATTCATACGATAAAGACTTTGGGTAATTTCTTTATGAATAAAAATTATGACTGAAAAACCGGACTATCGACAAGAGTATCAACAAATAACCCGCCGCAAGTCGCGCCAGATTCGTGTGGGTGACGTATTGGTGGGAGGGGATGCCCCCATTACCGTGCAAAGCATGACCAATACCGAAACCACGGATGTAGACGCGACGGTGGCACAGATTCAATCCCTGGAAACGGCTGGTGTCGATATTGTGCGTGTTTCTGTTCCATCCATGGAGGCTGCCGAAGCCTTCGGTGAAATCCGGCGTCGCGTCAATGTGCCGCTGATCAGCGACATTCACTTTGATTACAAGATTGCCCTGCGTGTGGCCGAGCTGGGTGTGGATTGTCTGCGCATTAATCCAGGCAATATTGGTCGTGAAGATCGTGTGCGGGCGGTGGTGTCTGCGGCGCGGGACAATGACATTCCCATTCGTATTGGTGTGAATGCCGGTTCGCTGGAAAAGGATTTGCAGAAAAAATACGGTGAGCCAACACCAGAGGCGCTGGTTGAATCGGCAATGCGTCATATCGATATGCTCGACAAGCTGGATTTTCAGGAATTCAAGGTCAGCCTCAAGGCATCGGATGTGTTTATGACGGTGGCCGCTTATCGGTTGCTGGCTGATCAAATTGAGCAGCCACTGCACCTGGGCATTACCGAGGCGGGTGGTGCGCGTTCGGGTGCGGTTAAATCCGCGATTGGTCTGGGTATGTTACTGGCGCAGGGTATTGGTGACACGATACGGGTGTCGCTGGCGGCTGATCCGGTGCAGGAAGTGAAAGTCGGTTTTGATATTCTGAAAAGCCTGCATGTGCGCAGCAAGGGCATCAATCTGATTGCCTGTCCTTCCTGCTCGCGCCAGCAGTTTGATGTGGTTTCCACCGTTAACGCACTGGAAGAAAGGCTGGAAGATATCCTGGAGCCCATGGACGTGGCGGTGATTGGCTGCGTGGTGAACGGGCCGGGCGAGGCGCGTGAGGCGGATATTGGACTGGCCGGTGGTGAGCCAAACCTGCTTTATGTTGATGGTAAACCGGATCATAAAGTGAACAATGATGAATTGCTGGATGAACTGGAACATGCCGTACGTGCTGAGGTTAAGCGGCGTTTGGAAAATCCCGACGCATTTGAAAACATTAAAATTCAGCAGGCTGCGCCGTAGTCGGTGGCAGGATTAAGATAATTATGGCGCAACAAATCATCCAGGCCATCCGTGGCATGAACGACATCCTGCCGGAAGATACGGTGTACTGGCAAAAACTGGAGTCCATTATTCGTGACTTGCTGGGCCGTTACGGTTATCAGGAAATCCGTTTTCCCGTTGTGGAAAAAACAGAATTGTTCAAGCGATCCATTGGTGAAGTCACCGATATCGTTGAAAAGGAAATGTATACCTTCGCGGATCGTAATGGTGACAACCTGACCCTGCGCCCTGAAGGTACCGCGCCCTGCGTGCGTGCGGCCATTCAAAATGGTTTGTTGCACAATCAGGTGCAGCGCCTGTGGTACACGGGACCGATGTTTCGTCACGAACGTCCGCAGAAGGGGCGTTACCGCCAGTTTCATCAAGTCGGTGTTGAAACCTTTGGTATGGCCAGCCCGGATCTGGATGCAGAACTGATTTTAATGACGGCGCGTTTGTGGCAGCAGCTGGGTCTGGACAATGTGGAATTGCAACTGAATTCGCTGGGCACGCGCGAATCGCGTGCGGTATACCGCAAAGAACTGGTCCGCTATTTTGAGCAGCACAAGGACCAGCTTGACGAAGACAGCTTGCGACGCCTGGACAGCAATCCGCTGCGTATTCTGGATACAAAAAATCCGGCACTGCGGGACGTGGTGGCCGGTGCGCCCAAACTGATGGCGCATCTCGATGATGAATCGCGTGAACATTTTGAGACACTGTGTGGTCTGTTAGATGATGCAGGTATTACCTATTGCGTTAACCCGTGTCTGGTACGCGGGCTGGATTATTACAGTCGCACGGTGTTTGAATGGGTGACGGATCAACTGGGCGCACAGGGTACAATCTGTGCGGGTGGCCGGTTTGATGGTCTGGTGGAGCAGTTAGGCGGGAAAGCAACGCCATCTGCCGGTTTTGCCATCGGGCTGGAACGTTTGCTGGCACTGGTGCGTGAAAACCTTCAGCCGGATAACAGACCCCACCTTTATCTGGTGCTGGTGGGGGATGCCGCGCAGAAAAAAGGCGTGTTGCTGGCCGAGCAGTTGCGTGATGCAATACCAGTAGTACGCATCATGACAAACTGCGGGGGTGGCAGTTTTAAAAGCCAGTTTAAAAAGGCCGACAAGTGCGGCGCGCAGTTTGCGCTGGTGTTAGGCGAAGATGAAGTGACGCAAAAAACAGTGAGTATCAAGTTTTTGCGGGGTGAACACTCCCAAAATCAGGAAACGCTGGCACAGGATGATTTGCCCGCGTGGTTGGAAGGAAAACTGACAAACATCTAATTTTTGGTGGAAAACCGCCAGGTAATGTACGGAGAGTACCGTGGATATATACACAACAGAAGAGCAACAGGTCGCCGCCATCAAAAAGTGGTGGGATGAAAATAAGTGGTCACTGATCGGTGGTGTGGTTCTTGGTGTGGGTGCCTTATGGGGCGGTCGTGCCTGGTTGGATAATCAGCAACAGTTCTCTGAAACAGCATCTGCGGTTTATCAAATGATGCTGGAAAATGTAGCACAAGGTAAAAATGATGACGCGGCAACACAGGGTGCCCAGTTGTTAGGTCAGTTTTCAGATACCGCTTATGCTTCACTGGCGGCATTAATGATGGCTAAAACCAAACTGGAGGAGGGGGATGCAGCCGCCGCCAGCGCACATTTGCGCTGGGCATTGGACAATACGGAAAGTGAGGCTGTGCGCCATGAAGCGCGTTTACGCCTGACCAAGATTATGATGGCAGAAGGGAAGTATGATGATGCCCTGAATTTTATTTCGGGTGTTGAAGCAGGGGTTTACGAGTCAACCTACGAACAGTTGAAAGGCGATATTTATGTCGCCATGGGGCAGCCGGAATCTGCACGTACGGCATTCATGCGTGCCCTGGCCAGCGCGTCACCGGGGGAACGTGGGCACGAGTTGCTGCAAATGAAGCTGGATAACCTTGGACAGCCTGCTTCGGGTGACCTGTCGTAATGATGTTGTTGCACATGAAAAAAATAGGTCTGATGCCGGTGGCGCTGATATCCAGCCTGTTGCTGGTTGCCTGTGGCTCATCACCAAAGGATTATTCCGACGCAACGCCGTTGAATGCAATCAATACAAGCGTGTCGGTCAAGGCACTTTGGGCAAAACCTACCGGTGATGTACCGGAGTATGCGCATGCACAATTGCCGGTGGTGATTGACATGGGCGTTGAGGCTAGCAAAGACAAAAAGATTTATGTCGCAAGCCGCAGGGGTGAGGTGGCGGCGCACGCCACAAAAAACGGTGATGTGCTATGGCAGATCAGCATGAATGAAGCGCTGACGGGTGGTCCTGGTGTTGGTGCAGGCTTGTTGTTTGTGGGTACACGCGAGGCAGAGCTGGTGGCGCTGGATAAAAACAATGGCGCTGAGCGCTGGCGTCAGCGCATCAGCAGTGAAATGCTGGCCACCCCTGTTGTGGCGGGAGAGTTCCTGGTTGTGCAGACTATCGATGGCAGAATCAGCGTGCATAAAACGACGACAGGTAAAAAGCTGTGGTCGTATGAGCGCAGTATTCCGAAATTGACTTTACGGGGTACCAGCGTGCCGCTGGTGGTGAATGAGGCGGTGTTGGCTGGGTTTTCTGATGGGCGTCTGTTGAGCCTCAGTCTGGCCACAGGTGAATTATTATGGGAGACCACTATCGCTGTACCCCATGGGCGTACCGACCTGGAGCGTCTTGTCGATATTGATGGTTTGTTTCGTGCCGCCGATGGTGTGGTGTATGTGAGTAGCTATCAGGGGAGAGTAGTGGCGGTTTCCATCAAGGATGGAAATGTGTTGTGGGCACGGGATATGTCATCGTATACCGGTTTGACGGTGAGTGAGGAACAGATTTTCATCACTGATGCGACCAGCAGAGTGTGGGCGTTGGACGGACGCACAGGGGCAACTCTGTGGCGGCAGGACAGCCTGCTAGGGCGAGAACTGAGTGTGCCTGTGGTGCAAGGGAATACGGTGGTGGTTGCGGACTATGACGGTTTTGTACACTGGTTGTCACGGGACGATGGTGGTTTTGTGGCCCGAAAAAGCCTCGACAAGGTATGGTCAACCCTGCGCTATGTCTGGGACAGTGATGAGCCTGCCGAGAAGGTTTACCGCTCGGTCAGCGTTTCTCCGCTGGTGGATGCTGGCACACTGTATGTGCGTGACAATACCGGCGCGTTGGCCGCATTTGCGCTTTTAAAACAGGCGACACCAAAACAAGCTGCGATAAAATAACTATCTTTCCGTAGGGTGGGCATTGCCCACCTTTATAATGTGAATTAAGAGCTAAATTACCCGGTTAGTACTTTTTGCTGAAAACAGCGTCATTACGGCCTGTTTTTAGCCGCAATCCAGGAGGTTTATCACTCCTCGGAGAAGTGTTTTAGTACATTGGAGGGGGTATGTTGTCGTGATATTGATAAGTGGCGCGTTATAAACGCAGAGGTCGCAGAGACGCAAAGGACGCAGAGAAAAACACTAGAAACTTTGCGTCCTCTGCATCTTTGCGCCCTTTGCGTTAAATACCCGGTGATTTTTAAAAGTAGCGTGTTTTTAGCGCTTAATTCACATTTAAGGGTTAAATCCCCCTGTTTTCATGCGTATGCTGGCTGGGTCTGAGCAGTGAAAACCCAACGCAATAGACGCTGAGCGCACAAAAGTTTTGAGAACGACGAGCAAGAGAGAGATAAAACCTCAAATGCTGTGATTCGTGGTTGGAGGAACAGTCTGTTCCACCGAGTGTAAACCACAATGATTTTATTCGATGGAATGTTTTTAGGCTTGGTTCACATTCAGTTTTGAATGTTTGAATAAAGCACAACTGGTGGGCAATGCCCACCCTACGAAAACAGAGCCGGTTATTTAAAACTGAGTTTTGTTGATAGGCATGTAAAGTATTATGAAACCGGTTATCGCGCTTGTTGGTCGTCCTAACGTTGGCAAATCCACTTTATTCAATTGTTTGACACGCTCGCGTGATGCGCTGGTGGCTGATCAGCCCGGCCTCACTCGTGACCGTAAATACGGTGAAGGTCGTGTGGGTGACTATCCCTATCTGGTGGTGGATACCGGTGGTCTTAGCGGTGAAAAAGAAGGCATCGATGAATTAATGGCAGATCAGGCCTGGTTGGCTGTTGAAGAAGCCGACGTGGTTTTGTTTTTGGTGGATGCGCGTGACGGTCTGGTGGCAGGTGATCAGGAGATTGCCAAACGGTTGCGCTCGGCCAACAAGTGCGTACATCTGGTGGTGAATAAAATTGATGGCTCAGAATTGGCGGTGGTGATCGCTGACTTTTATCGTCTTGGGCTGGGAGATCCGCTGGGTATCACGGCGAGTCAGGGGGGCGGGGTACGTGACTTAATGGCAGAGATTTTGCCGGAATTGCCCGAGTCCGACATTGACGAAGACGAAGAAGACCTGGGTATTAAAATCGCCATTGTCGGCAAGCCCAATGTGGGAAAATCAACGCTGATCAATCGTATTCTGGGTGAAGAGCGCGTATTGGTTTTTGATATGCCCGGCACCACCCGTGACAGCATTTTTGTCCCTTTTGAGCGTCGTGGCCAGAAATATACCTTTATTGATACTGCCGGTGTGCGGCGGCGCAAAAAAGTCCATGACAAGCTGGAAAAATTCAGTGTGATCAAAGCGCTGCAAGCCATTGAACGTGCGAATGTGGTGGTGTTGGTGATTGATGCCCACGAAGGCATCAGTGATCAGGATGCGCATTTACTGGGTTTTGTGCTGGATGAAGGCAGGGCATTGGTTATTGCTGTTAACAAATGGGATGGATTGGAGCCTTCTGAACGGGAGCGGGTGAAATACGAGCTGAGCAGGAAATTGCAGTTCGTCGATTTTGCAAAGCTGTTTTTCATCTCAGCATTGCATGGTACCGGTGTGGGTGATTTGTTCAAACCGATTCAAAAAGCCTATGTTTCCGCGACACGCCATTTTTCCACGCCGGAGCTGTCACGTATTCTGGAAAGAGCCGTAGACAACCACCAGCCGCCTCTGGTGCGTGGTCGGCGCATTAAGTTACGTTATGCCCATCAGGGCGGGCGTAATCCACCAACGATTGTTATTCACGGTAATCAGACCAAAGACGTGCCGGATGCTTATAGACGCTATTTGCAGAATACGTTTCGCAAGGTGCTCAAGCTGGAAGGTACGCCAGTACGTATTGATTTCAAGACAGGCACAAACCCGTTTGAAGGCAGAAAAAACAAGTTGAGCAAACGCCAGATTGATAAGCGTCAGCGGCTGAAGAAATTTGTTAAACGTAAACGTTAATCTGAGAATAGCCGATTAAGCCTGAGCGAAAAGTTGGATAATCTGAATTTCGCTCATGACTCATATCGGCGTTTTTACTTCAGCGGATATTTTACGTGCAGCACATTTGTTAACGTAGCGACAATAGAGCCGGATTTTGCTCTGGCAACGGAAACGGCAGATGCTCAGGCACTTCATGATATTCGCCGGATGTTAATGCCATCCACACCAGTCCTGCTAAAGAATTGACTCCCAGCTTACGCATGATGTGCGCACGATGTGTCTCTATGGTTTTTGTGCTGAGGCTCATTTCGTGGGCAATGGTCTTGTTGGCCTTCCCCTGGATCAGCAGGCGTAGCACTTCTTCTTCACGGCGTGACAGCTGACCAAGGTACTGTAATACATTTTGTCGCCATTGTTCATCTAACCGTATTTGTCGGTCGCTTTCCAGTGCGCGCTGAATACTGTCCAGCAAAGCTTGATCGTCAAACGGTTTTTCCAGAAAGTCGATAGCGCCTGCTCTAAGGGTGCGTACCGCCATAGAAACAGTGCTGTGTCCCGAGACAAAAATAACCGGCGTTTTTATGCCCTGTCGTTGCAGATATTCCTGCAACTCCAGTCCGCTTAATTGGGGTAAGCGGACATCCAGCACCAGACAGCCAGGCAGTTCCGGGTCATAGTTGTCAAGAAATGATTGTACGTCAGCAAAAGCACAGGCTCGAATATTCATGGACTCTACTAGAGTCTGCAATGAATGTCGTACAGCGTCGTCGTCGTCCACGATGAATACAGTTGGTGTGACAGCAAGGTTAGTTGCCAGAGTAGATGTAAGTTGAGTAGTCACGATAGTTCCTTCTACGGTTGGGTTGAGAGTACGAGAATGAATATGTTTACGATGCACTGTACGCAGCACAGAGTCAACTTATCTTGCGATAAGTAATGTGGAGTTTTAGAGTACGAAAAATTATGTTGCGGTACAATAAAGGTGCGCGATAGTGCTGAAATATTATAAGTCAGGGATCTTTTTTTGAGGAATTTTTGATCTATCATAGGCTTACGAAAATACAGGCTAAAATGTTCCATTATTATTGGCTATATAGTAAATGTTTTCCGAGTGGAACGCGAATTGCAGTTAGTAAAAAATAGTAAAAACCCCCACTGATACTCGCAGCCAGTACTTTTTTGGTGTAATTCGTGATGCGGGGCATTGAGTCCCGCTAAGTTTAGTTAATTCGAGTTTATTAGCAATTTCTTAAATGTTTATTCAGTACCTGCTTTCAATGTAGGGGGTTTTACTATAATTGTTTAGTAATTACCCTGACTCCACATGTTGTTAGAAGATTGGGTCGGGGTAGCACTGGCAGCATAATGCCCGCTTCGCGCAACGAGACAGTTTGCTGTGGGTTTTTATTTATTCGCTATGGGGCTTCAGTGAATGCTGTCAAAACAGATTTTCACGCTTAAACAGACGGTGTGTTTCCCGTGGCCCCCAGATACCTGCCGGATAGGTGGAAATGTAATCACGCTCGGTGGCCCACACATGTGATCAGAATCGATCACTTTCCAGGCGCAATCCTTCCTGTGGCTCTTGAGGCACAGTTTTAATACCCCATCATTTTTCAGGCATAGAAGACCCGCGCATCAATAGGCAATTGATGCGATATCCAAAGCGCTTCACGGGGCAGACTCTGGGCTGCCAGAAAAAATAGCCAGGCAAACTTGAACATGTGGTTCGGGCACACTGGGATAATGTCCACTTGTTAAAGATGATCGGCATGGGAATTTAAGCCTAATTACCCTGCCAAAGACTGTTCATTAATGCAATTTCAGCGTTATCCAATAAAGGCGATTTTTGGTATCACGTTTATAGTGGGAAATTTACAGCAGATAAATGTGTTGAATGCTTTCAACGATTTTTAAGAAACAGAAAATCACCTGTTATTCTTATCGTAGATGCTTCATTCAGTACACAAATCAAAAAACGCCATAGGTATATATTGAATTTTTGGAAGGATGGAAATAGTTTTTTCCTCTCTCGGTAGCCCTGACTACATTTGAAAAATAAATTTGAACCAAATACTTTTTTCTTACGACTCACCAATTACTGGAGAAATAAAATGAATAAAATGAATAAAATAGCTAATTTAATATACGTTTTTTTGGGGGGGGGATTGTTATTTTTCTCAGCGCCTGTGGCAGTGGTGGATCAACGGGTAACCCAGCTGAAGTGAGCGATGTTGAAGTGGTGATGGTAATGCCGAGTATTTCTAGCACAGAAGTTGATAGAGTTCCATCCATTGGCGTGCAATTCAGTGGCGATATTTTTTTTCCTTCTGTTGATAGCGATAGTTTTCAGCTGTTGAGTCGTGGTGAGCCTGTTGCCGGAGCCATTAGTTTTCATGATACCAATGCCATCGAGTTTTCAGTGGATGACGATCTGGATTTATTGT
>UOFV01000162.1_pt1 | contig 12211 bp, 12 predicted proteins | sample 1988291 | NCBI WGS metagenome assembly UOFV01 (sample SAMEA4712194, study PRJEB27164) | hydrothermal vent metagenome | biome: marine basaltic hydrothermal vent biome; feature: marine hydrothermal vent; material: mineral | place: Pacific Ocean | collected 2011-06-14/2011-07-23 | depth 1689 m | reverse complement strand
AAATTTTAAAACAAGCAAGGAGAAGATCATGCAAGAGAATCAAACATCCATTCCTTTGTTGGGTGACGATTTCCCCAGCCTGAGCGTGCAGACTACCCATGGCCCGATGAATATCCCCGAGGATTTGAAAGGCCAGTGGTTTGTATTATTCAGTCATCCCGCTGATTTCACGCCGGTCTGTACCACGGAGTTCGTGGCCTTCCAGAAGCGCCACGAGGAGTTTGAAAAACTGGGTTGCAAGCTGATTGGCATGTCGGTGGATCAGGTGTTTTCACACATCAAGTGGACGCAGTGGATCAAGGAGAATCTTGATGTCGAGATCACCTTTCCCATCGTCGCTGCCAATGACAGCGTTGCCATGAAACTGGGCATGCTGCATCCGCAAAAGGGCAGCAATACGGTGCGGGCCGTGTTCATCGTTGACCCGCACAGCAAAGTGCGGCTGGTGCTTTATTACCCGCAGGAGATTGGCAGAAACATTGACGAAGTGGTGCGTGCGCTGGAAGCACTGCAAGTTTCCGATGCACAAGGTGCTATCCCGGCAGGCTGGCCTTATAACGAGTTGATCGGTGATCGGGTCATTGTGCCGCCCGCCACTGACGAGGAGACCGCCGCCAAACGTAGCCAGGAGTACGAGTGCTACGACTGGTGGTTTTGTCACAAACCGCTGCAAAAATAACCGCACGGGAGGGCACGAACATGACAATGCAACAGACGTTACAGGCCACCATCGAGCAGATGGTGCAGGTCGGCAAGGGCATCCTCGCCGCCGATGAGAGTTCGCCCACCATTGCCAAACGTTTCACCCCTATCGGTGTTGAGTCCACGGCGGAAAATCATCGTGCCTACCGTGCCTTGTTGTTCACTGCGCCGGGTATCGAAGCATTCATCAGTGGTGTGATCGAATTTGAGGAAACCCTGACGCAAACTGACGATGACGGCATACCGCTGCCCGAGGTGCTGGCACAGCGTGGCATCGTGCCCGGCATCAAAGTGGACAAAGGCAAAGGGCCGCTGGCGCTGTCGCCGGGGGATCTCATCACCTGTGGTCTCGACGGGCTGGCGGAGCGATTGCAGCAGTATAAACAGCAGGGCGCACGCTTTGCCAAGTGGCGTGAGGTCTATTCTATCGGCAAGCACAACCCATCGCCGCTGGGTCTCAGCGCCAATGCCGAAATGCTGGCGCGCTATGCAGCGGTCTGTCAGGCCCAGGGCATCGTACCCATCGTCGAGCCGGAAGTTTTGATGGATGGCGACCACAATCTGGCTTGCTGTGCCGAAGTAACCGAGGCTGTACAGAAAGAAATCTTTCACGCCTTGCATCGGCACCACGTAGTGCTCGAACATATCGTGCTCAAACCCAACATGGTGGTGGCGGGTAAGGACTGCGCGGGGCAGGCCAGCGCCGAAGAGGTGGCCGCCGCCACTGTGCGGCTGCTGCGCCGCTGCGTGCCAGCGGCGGTGCCGGGCATCAACTTTCTCTCCGGTGGGCTGAGCCCGCAGCAGGCCACGGCTAATCTTAATGCCATCAATGCCGGTTTCCCTGATGAGCCCTGGCTGCTCTCCTTTTCCTATGGCCGGGCTTTGCAACAACCTGTGCTACAGGCCTGGCAGGGTAAGGCGGAAAATGTCGCGGCAGCGCAGCAGGCATTGCTCAAGCGCGCACGGCTGAATGGTGCGGCGCAGCGGGGTGAGTATCAGGCTGATATGGAATTGGAGAGCGAATGAATGCCAGCGCTCTGCCGGGAGGAAGTGCTCTGCCCATCAGCGTGTTGTCGCTCAACCCGGCGATAGACATGACCTACGAGATTCCCCATCTGCTGGAGGAGCAAAAAGCCTACGCAGTCAGCACCCGTTTTGATCCCGGCGGCAATGGCATCAACGTGGGTCGTGCCTTGAAGCGCCTGGGCACGCAGGCACAAAATTATTGTGTCACCGGCGGTGAAATTGGCCAGTTGCTGAAGCGCCTGTTGCATGAGCAACTGGATAACGCGGACTATACAGAGGTGGATGGCGAGACCCGCATTAACGGCACCCTGATCGAGCTTTCACCGCAGCAGCAATACGAAGTCAATGGTATTGGCCCCGATATTCCACCCTCGCAACTCAACGAGTTGCTGGAACGCTTCGTGGCCCACAGCGCCCGGGGATTCGGTGTACTGACCGGTTCGTTGCAACGGACGTTACCGCCCACGCTTTATGCCGACCTGGCACAACGCATTCGTGAAGCGGGTGGACGGGCCGTGGTTGATTCCCATGACGAGGCGTTACGCCACGCCATTGATGCCAAGCCTTTTCTGATCAAACCCAACCGCCATGAGCTGGAGACCTTGCTGGGTCGTACTCTCGACAGTCTCGAAAAAGTGGTGGATGAAGCGCGCCAGTTGCAGCGGCGCAATATCGATTATGTCTGCGTCTCACTGGATCGGGAGGGTGCCCTGCTGATCGGGCCGGACAACAGCTATCACGCCAGCGCACCGGATGTTGTCGTGCGCTCCAGCGTGGGTGCCGGGGATTCCATGGTGGCAGCACTGGTAGCCGCGTTTGCTCATGAACTGACGGCGGCGGATGCCCTGCGTCTGGGCATCGCCTGTGCCGCAGGTACGGTCAGTCAGCCCGGCACAGCGCTGTTTACTTCCGCAGATGTGGAAAATTATTTGCCGGACATCAGCGTCCGGCGTCTTGATATTTGAAAACAGGGGGCCAACGTGGATACCGAACAAACCCGGAACTGCCCCAGGCTGAAGGCTTTTATCGAACAGGCCCGGCAGTATCCACCCTTGCCACTGGCGGTGGTGAATGCCGAAGAAAGTCATGTCTTGCAGGGGACGATGGAGGCCCGGGCCGAGGGGCTGGTGGAGCCGGTGCTCATTGGTGATGTGGCCGCTATTCGCAAGCTGTGCCAGCAACTTGGTTTTGAGCTGGATGACATCCGCCTGGTTGACAGTCGCAGTGAAGAACAGGCTGTGCAACAGGGGATCGATCTGGTGATTCGGGGTGAGGTGAGCGCATTGGCCAAGGGCTGGATTCATACCGATGCCTTGATGCGCCCGGTGCTTGGCGCATTGCGTACCGGCCAGCGTATCAGTCATGTCTTTGTGGCCGAGTTACCGTCCTACCCCAAACCGCTGTTCATTACCGATGCCGCTATCAATATCGCGCCCGATCTCGCCATCAAGGCGGCGATTCTGCAAAACGCTATTGATCTGGTGCGGCTGCTGGGGGTGGCACAGCCCAAGGTGGCGGTGTTGTCTGCGGTGGAGGTGGTCAAGCCGGTCATCGCTTCCACCATTGATGCCGCCTGCCTGAGCAAAATGGCGGATCGTGGCCAGATCAAACATGCCATCGTCGATGGCCCCCTGGCCTTTGATAATGCCATCTCCGCCGAGGCGGCGCGTATTAAACAGATCCACAGCCCGGTGGCTGGCGATGTCGATATTCTGCTGGCTCCCGATCTCAATGCGGCCAATATTCTGGCCAAGGATCTGGAATATCTGGCGGGTGCCACCCTGGCCGGTATCGTCATCGGGGCAAAGGTGCCCATTCTTCTGCCATCGCGTTCTGACCCCCCGATGGCGCGACTGGTGGCGGCGGCACTGGCGGTGATCATGCACAACCAGGGTCAGGCAGGCTGAGTTTCTATCACTGATGATGAAAGAACTGATGATAAAAACACTGATGATGTAAACAGGAATGAAGTGATGAAAAAGAAAAACCATCCCGCAATCCCGACACCTCCGCACCCGTTACAGCGGCAGCAAAAACTGCCCTGGCAGACACCCAAAGCCCCTGAGGAGGATGCAACGGCCCCGGCACGGGTCGAGGCGCTGCTGCGTAGTGAAAGTTATCGCCAGGCCGATGAGGATGTGGATTTTTTGCGCCGCGATGAGAGCCGCGGGCTGCGCTTGCAGCTGGACTACAGCAAGCCCGAGTGCTTGCTTGAGCAACACGGCATTCATCATACCGTTGTGGTCTTTGGTGGCACCCGGGTGGTGGAGCCTGCTGCTGCCTGCCGTCAGGTGGAGAAATTGCAAAAGGCTGTGCTCGAATACCCTGACGACGGTGAATTTAAACGACAGTTGGCGGTGGCCAAACGGGTGCAGGCTAAAAGTCATTACTATGATGTGGCGAGGGATCTGGGCCGTCTGGTGGGCGAGTCAGGCAGTGGTCCCGAGGATTGCCGCCTGGTGGTGATGACCGGGGGTGGCCCGGGGATCATGGAAGCGGCCAATCGGGGTGCCAGTGACGCCGGTGCCAAAACTATCGGGCTCAATATTACTCTGCCGCACGAACAGTACCCCAATCCCTACATTACTCCCGAACTCTGTTTTCGGTTTCACTATTTTGCCCTGCGCAAGATGCACTTTCTGATGCGTGCCAGAGCGCTGGTGGCCTTTCCCGGTGGCCTTGGCACCTTTGATGAACTATTTGAAACACTGACTCTCATCCAGACCCGAAAGATGGCTCCATTACCCGTCATTCTGGTCGGCGCGGAATATTGGCAAAAGGTATTCGACTTCGATTTTTTGATTGCCGAAGGCGTGGTGGATACTGAAGACCGCAAACTGTTCTGGTTTGCCGAAACGGCGCAGGAGGTTTGGGAGGGCATTCTTTACTGGCATAAAAGTAATGGTACCCCGATATTTGGTGAAGGTCTGTTGACGTAAATGAAACGTCAACAGACCCTCGGTTTTTTGATATACGACAGGAGAAAACAACATGAAAATTTCCTTTCACGGAGCGGATCAGGAAGTCACCGGCTCCTGTCATCTTATCGAATGTGCGGGCAAGCGTATCCTCATCGACTGTGGTCTTTATCAGGGCAGCCATGAACTGGTTGAGGAAAATGCCCGGTCTTTTGGTTTCGAGCCAGCCGATATCGATTATTTGTTGCTGACCCATGCCCATCTGGATCATTGTGGCCGCATTCCGCTGCTGACCAAACGTGGTTTTAGCGGTGAGATCATCACCACCTCCGCCTCGCGTGAGCTGGCGCGGCTGGTGATGCTCGATTCAGCACATCTGCAAGAGGAGGAAGCCGCCTACCAGACGCGCAGGGCGGCACGAGGTAAAAACAACGGGAAAGAGCCGGTTGAGCCGCTTTATACCGTGCTCGATGCTCTTAACAGCCTGGATGCCTTCGGTCGTATCGCCAGTTACGATCAGCGCATGACGATCTGCCCTGGTGTTCACGCCACGTTTATCGACGCCGGTCACATTCTTGGTTCGGCCAGTATTCACCTGGAGCTTGAAGAGCGGGGCAAGAAACGCTCGGTGCTGTTTTCCGGTGATCTCGGTTACGGCGGTCGAGTGATTTTGCGTGACCCGGCCACGCCACCGGCGGTTGATATGGTGGTGATGGAAACCACCTACGGTGACCGGTTACATAAACAGTTAGAGCCTTCCATCGAGGAGCTGTACGAAGCCATTGACGATACCTTTCGTCGCGGCGGCAACGTCATTATTCCCACCTTTGCCCTGGAACGGGCCCAGGAAATTCTCTATTTTCTGCAAGAGGCGGTCGGTACAGGACGCTTGTCTGGCAGCACCCAGGTCTTTCTCGATTCGCCCATGGCCATATCCGCTACCGAGATTTTTCGCCACCACCCTGAATGTTACGACGCGGATACTGTCACGCTGTTCAATAAACATCAGGACCCTTTCTCACTGCCCGGCGTGCACTTTACCCGTGAAACCGCCGAATCCATGGCCCTGAATAACATACGGGGCGGGGCGGTGATCATGGCCGGTTCGGGTATGTGCACCGGCGGCCGGGTGCGCCACCATCTCAAGCACAATCTGTGGCGTAGCAATTCCAGCGTGATCTTCGTCGGCTATGCCGCGCAAGGCACCCTGGCGCGGCACATCGTTGACGGTGCCAGCTCGGTACGTATCTACCGCGAAGAGATTCAGGTGCGGGCAAAAATTTATACCATAGGCGGTTTTTCCGCCCATGCCGATCAGGCCCAGTTACTGGAATGGCACAAAAAAACCGGCGATCCGCAGCGCACCTTTCTGGTCCACGGTGACGAGAAAGCAATGAAACACTTTGCCGGTCTGCTTGATAACAGTCAGGTAACGATGCCGGCTAATGGCGACAGTTTTGAGCTTTGACAAAACAGTGATGAAAATAAAACGTCAGCAAATTTTAGAGCAATAACAATAAATTGCTGTCGTTCATCTGTTCATTAACCGGAATGTTGTTCTGACTGCAACTTAGGTTACTGAAGCCCGTAACAGCTTGCTCTATGGTACCCGGAGTCTTGTAAATATCTGGAGGCTGATGTTATGGGCATAGCACACAAAAGGCTTGATCAAGTCGCAAAACTGACTCGTCGTCTGAGTAAGGATTATCCAACGGAGACTCGCGCCTTTCTCAGTTTTTTGCAAAAGGCTGAGCAGGGCAAGGCGCTGGATCTGCGCGTCAAGGAGCTAATTAATATTGGACTGGCAGTAGCAGCGCAATGTGAATGGTGCATTGCTTTTCATGTCGAGCAGGCGGTCAAGGCCGGTGCCCGCCGCGATGAAGTGGTCGAAGCTGGCTTTATGGCGGTGGTGATGCATGGCGGGCCAGCTTACATGTACATGACACCACTTTTCGAAGCGGTGGATGAGTTTTGTCAGGACGGATAAGGAAAAGTAGCTCATGGAATTCGATTCGCTGAGAAAGATGTTGCGTGACACGTTGCTGGGGCGAGTCTTTTCAGAAGGTGGAGCATCGGTCCGAGCCGTCTAACCTGAAACAGGAACGTGACAATTTGGCTGGCCATCTCGCACGATCAATGCGCTGTCTGTGGAGGAATGGACGATGAAGGGCGGCCCATGGTGATGTGGATCGGTTGCCGAGCGTCTGGAAAAACTGCTTGAGTATATTGAATCGTCATGGGAGAGAAACAATGAATGACACAGGTAAACACTATATCCGCTGGTTTTCTGAGCTGGGCATTGATGATGTCCCTCTGGTGGGCGGCAAGAACGCCTCGCTGGGGGAGATGTATCAGAATCTGCGCGCCGAAGGTGTGCGTGTGCCCAATGGCTTTGCGGTAACGGCCACGGCCTACCGTTATGTGCTGGAGCAAAACAATGCCTGGCCCCGCTTGCATGATGCCCTGGATGCCTTGGACCCGGATGATATGGAAGATTTGCAGTGCCGAGGTGAACAGGCAAGAAAGGTGATCGACGACTGTGAGCTGCCGGATGATTTGAAGGCGCAGATCACTCAGAGTTTTGAGCAGTTGAAACAGGAGTACGGGGAAGGCTTCTCGGTGGCAGTGCGCTCATCGGCCACGGCGGAGGACTCCCCCGAGGCTTCGTTTGCCGGACAGAACGATACCTACCTCAACGTGGGCAGTGTGGAGGCGTTGCTGGATGCTTACAAACGCTGCCTGGCATCCAACTTCACCGATCGCTCTATTCACTACAAATTCGATAATGGCTTTGACTACTTCAAAGTGGATCTCTCGGTGGTGGTGATGAAAATGGTGCGCAGTGACCTGGGTGCCAGCGGGGTGATGTTTTCCCTTGATACCGAGACCGGCTTCAGGGATGTGGTCTTCATTAACGCCGCGCCGGGGCTGGGAGAGAATGTGGTGCAGGGCACCATCGACCCCGACAGCTTCTACGTGCATAAACCCACCTTTGCCAAGGATTATCGTGCTGTTCTAAAACGTCGGTTGGGCAAGAAAGAGAAGAAGATGATCTTCACTCAAACGCTCAATACCGGGAATATCGCGGTTGAATATACCCGCAATATCGATACGACTCCTGAAGAGAGACATCATTTTTGCATCACCGATGATGACGTAATGGTGCTGGCCGACTACGCCACTCGGGTGGAGAAGCACTACTCCGAAAATGCCGGTTTCTACAAACCAATGGATATGGAGTGGGCCAAGGATGGTCTCGACGGCCAGCTCTATATGGTGCAGGCCAGACCCGAGACGGTTTCCTCACAGAAGAAGGGCAGTGTGCTTGAGATCTACCATCTCAATGAGCGCTCGCACGTTATTTTGGAGGGGCGCGCCGTCGGCACCAAGATTGGCGCTGGCAAGGTGCGGGTGATCGATGATGTGAAGCGCCTGGCCGATTTTCAACCGGGCGAGGTGCTGGTGGCTGACACCACCACGCCGGACTGGGAGCCGATCATGAAAACCGCCGCGGCCATCGTCACCAATCGGGGGGGGCGTACCTGCCACGCGGCTATTGTGTCACGCGAGTTGGGTATTCCCGCTATCGTTGGTTCGGGCAGTGCTACCGGGCAGTTGAACACCGGGCAAACGGTGACGGTTAGTTGTGCCGAAGGTGAAACCGGCTACGTCTATGAGGGCGTGCTTGATTACGAGATTCAGCAGACCGACCTGAGTCAGTTAGGCAAACCCAAAACTCAAATCATGATGAACCTGGGTAATCCCGACCAAGCCTTCAGCCTCGCCTCACTGCCGGTGGATGGCATCGGTCTGGCGCGGATGGAGTTCATCATCAACGAATACATAAAAGTACACCCCATGGCACTGGTTCACCCGGAAAAGGTGGACGATGCCACACGCGAAAAGATCGTCCAGCTCAGCGTGGCTCACGACGACCCGAAAAGCTTCTTCGTCAAAACCTTGGCCGAAGGGGTGGCCACCATCGCTGCGGCTGTTTATCCCAAGCCCTGTGTGGTGCGCATGAGCGACTTCAAGAGTAATGAATACGCCACGCTATTGGGCGGTGAGTTTTTCGAACCGGATGAAGACAACCCGATGATCGGTTTTCGCGGTGCCTCCCGCTATGCCCACCCGGCCTATCGCGAAGGCTTCGCTCTGGAGTGTGCGGCGATGAAACGGGTGCGTGACGAGATGGGGCTGACCAACGTCAAATTGATGATCCCCTTCTGCCGTCGTGTGGAGGAGGGGAGGACGGTGTTGGCGGTGATGGCTGACAATGGCCTCAAACGCGGTGACAACGGCCTGGAGATCTATGTGATGTGCGAGATCCCCAACAACGTCATCCTCATCGACCAATTCTCGGAACTGTTTGACGGTTTCTCCATCGGCTCCAACGACCTCACCCAACTGACGCTGGGGGTAGACCGCGATTCAGAGATCGTCGCTGGCGATTTCGATGAACGAGACCCCGGGGTCAAAGAAATGATCCGCCTGGCGGTGACGGGAGCGAAGCGCAACGGTCGCCACTCCGGCCTGTGTGGTCAGGCACCGTCCGACTATCCCGAGATGGCGGAGTATCTGGTGGAGATAGGCATCGATTCCATGAGTCTGAACCCGGATACGGTGTTGACGACCACGCGGCATGTGTTGGAGGTGGAGCGGCGGTTGTTGGAGCAGTAAGGTGCGCACGGCGCACTCTACCAAACTGAGGATTTGTTATGCCAAGAAGATTAAAACCGCTTTATCCTGAAAAGCTGAAGAAAATAAACAAGGTCACAACATCCTTAATCTGGTGGGTGAACGGCCTGGCGCACATTGCCATCACCCTTGCGCTTTCTGTATCCGTCGTCATGTTCATCTGGTTGTTTATCCATGATGCCTATATGGCGTTCACCACTCAACATTTCGCTCATGGTTTTCTTCATGCGCTAGGGACATTGATGGTGTTATGGATCGTGTCGTCTTTAATACTTGCCGAGGCCAGATATCTTCAAGGGGAACCTATCGGCGTAGATATATTTGTTGAAATATCTTTAGTCGTTATTTTAAGAAAGGTAATCGTCTTCCCGGTGCAAGAGGTGGTGCCAACACCGCTTGAAATTGCATCCTGGGTCGGTGCTGCTTTGGCGTTGGGGCTTGTTTATTTTCTTGTTATCAGAGCAAGACCACCGATAGCGTTGGACGAGTGAAAAAACCCTGATTGCGATCTGATAATAGGAAGCCACTATGCTGGAATATGAAATCACCGCTACGCATATTAATGCCCACGGCAGTGTGGTGAACTGCAAACAGGCCGAGCTGGTTATCGACACCGATCTCAAGGGGCGCAACGATGCTTTTAATCCCGCAGAGTTGTTGCTGGCGGCTGTCTCTGCCTGCATTCTGAAAAACATGGAGCGTGTTGCTCCGATTATCAGTTTTAACTATCGCGCTATAACGGTCAGAATACATAGTGTCAGGCAGGACTCGCCGCCAAAAATGCTGAGTATTGACTATGTGATCGAAGTAGACACCGATGAAAATGATCGCAAGCTTGCGCTGATGCATGACAATATCAAAAAGTACGGCACCGTTTACAACACCCTGGTGCCGGGCACGGAGCTTAGTGGAACGCTGCAACGCTCGGCAACATGATGCTTAGCTACATTAAACAGTCGGATGAAAAGCAGCGTTGGCTATTGGCCTCAACACTGCTGAATGCCGTGCTGGCGGCAGCTAAAATTGGCTGGGGCTTCGCGATGAATTCGACACTGGTTACCGCCGACGGTATTCATTCTATTTCTGATGTGTTCGGCGCATTGTTGATTCTCCTGGCACTGCATTTTGCGGCACACAAGTCCGAACGATTTCCCTTCGGCTTGCACAAGCTGGAGGATATGGCGGCATTACTTGGCGGGCTGGGTATTCTGTTTGCTGGTTATGAAATCATACGTTCAGTATTCTTTGATCAAGGCATTCGCACCCCCGAGGCTATCTGGACCACGGTTGCTTTTATTGTCGCAATATTGGTGATTCAAGCTGTGTTTTATGTTACAGAACTCCAGGCGGCCAAGCGTCTTAATTCACCCGGTGTCAAAGCTGATGCAATCAATTGGTTAGGTGACATTGGTGCGGGAATGGTCGTTGTTTCGGGGCTTGTCGCGCACCACTATAATATCCTTTATGCGCAGGAGATCGCTGTTGTCATTATCGTATTTATGATCTTTCAGGGTGCGTACGAAATCCTTAAAGAGTCTATTTTCTCATTACTTGATGCGGCCGATACAACGCTGACTAAGAAAGTATGCGATCTGCTTATCGCTGAACCTGGCGTTACGCAAATAAAGCGTCTGACTGTCCGCAAGTCGGGCAGTGTTTATTTTGCAAATATTGAATTACGTATCGCAGAGAACAGTATTGTTAAAGCACATAACCAGATTGATCGTATTGTTGAAAACCTGCACAGAGAGATTCATAGCCTGGAATCCGTTACGATTCATTACGAACCGGATCATCCACCCTATAAAACGACAGTCAAACTACTGAGCGAGGATAAAAAAACACTCAGCCACCGGTTTGGTGCAGCGGCATGGCTTCGTATTATCAAGACACACCCTGGTGGTGGCACCCTGTCTGACACCCTGATCGCTAACCCCTCCAAAGATGCGCCAAAAGGCAAGGCCTTTCATTTGGCTGCCTGGCTGATATCACAGCGTACCGATACCGTCATCATGGGGTCTGCGAATATTGACGAAAATATTATAGCGCTGTTTAAAACGCTGGGTGTTGAGTTTCATCATGAGAATTAATCTAAAAAAAGTGTAAAAAACGGGGGAGTCTGCTCCAGCCTGTACGGCTAAATGCACAGAGTTATCCATCAATAAAAACCCGTGGATACGATAACCAAATCCTGATACTCCCTCCTGTAGCAGTAGGTAAAAATGATAATGGTCTTCTTCATCAAAAAATATACCTTGCCCGCCATTACCCTTACGTGGCTGGATTAATTACTTTGGTATCGCCAGCGGCTATCAGCGCTGCGTAGATCTGGATTATTGGATACGACGCAGGGTAAGAATGGCTTACTGGCGGCAGTGGCGGAGACCACGAACCAAAGTAAGAAGCATGATGAAACTCGGCGCACACGTTCGATCAGCGATTGCCTGTGGTATTACCAGCAAAGGCCCATGGCGCAGCGCTAAAACCCCAGGAATACAGCAGGCGTTATCTAACGACTACTTAAAATCCCAAGGGTTATATGCACTGCGTGATGGATGGATTGCGCTTCACTATGCTGGATGAAACGCCCTGTGCGGAGCCGCATGCAGGGTGTTGTGGGGGCCGAGGGTTAGAGACCCTTAGCTACCCGATTAAGTTCGATTTCCATGGGCTGATACACCAAACCTGTTGATTCCGCTATATCACCCTTACACTCGAAGCCATATTTTTTATACACTGTAACTGAGGATAGAGAAGCACTTACGGTTACAGTATCAACCCTCGCATAACTCAGAGCTGATGAAAGCAATTTCCTTCCAACGCCTTTCTTTTGATATTCAGACTCAACAAAGAGCATGGCAACGTGA
>UOFV01000122.1_pt1 | contig 12216 bp, 11 predicted proteins | sample 1988291 | NCBI WGS metagenome assembly UOFV01 (sample SAMEA4712194, study PRJEB27164) | hydrothermal vent metagenome | biome: marine basaltic hydrothermal vent biome; feature: marine hydrothermal vent; material: mineral | place: Pacific Ocean | collected 2011-06-14/2011-07-23 | depth 1689 m | reverse complement strand
AGAAGTGTTGTTGTTGGCGGATCGTGTGGATGAATGGATGATCAGCTCATTGACCGAGTTTGATGATAAACCTGTGAAGTCAGTGGCTCAGGGTGAACTGGACCTGGGTGAGTTGGAAGACGAAAAGGAAAAGGCCGAGAAGGAAGAGACCAGTAAAGCCTTCACCGAAATTGTCGAGCGTATTAAAACAGCGCTGGGTGATGATGTGAGCGAGGTGCGTGTTACCCATCGTCTGACATCTTCGCCAGCCTGTTTGGTAACCGGTGAGAATGATATGAGTGCCAACCTGGAACGCATTCTTAAATCAGCAGGCCAGAATATGCCAGGCAGCAAACCGATTTTTGAAATCAACCCCGGCCATCCTTTGGTGCTGAAGCTAAAAGATGAAGCTGAGGAGAGCCGTTTCACGGAATTAACAAAAGTGCTGTTTGATCAGGCGGTGTTGGCCGAAGGTGGCCAGCTGGATGATCCGGCAACATTTGTACGCCGCATGAATGAATTGCTGCTGACCATGGCGAAATAGTTTTTGCCAGCCGCTTGGAATTTTCGCAACCCCTGATCGAAGGACGCTTGCTCAAACGTTATAAACGTTTCCTGGCGGATGTTGAATTAAAAAATGGTGAAGTGATTACGGCGCACACTGCAAATACCGGCGCGATGGCCGGTTGCAGTGAGCCCGGTAGTCGCGTGTGGCTCAGCATTTCTGATAATCCCAAGCGCAAATATCCCCATAGTTGGGAAATTGTGGAAGTCGCTCCGGGGGTGCTGTGTGGTATTAACACCTTGCTGGGCAATCATCTGGTGAACGAAGCTATTGTTGCAGACCGGGTACCTGAGTTAAAAGGCTATGCCCATATTCGTCGTGAAGTACCTTACGGCGAAGAACGTAGCCGTATCGATTTGTTGCTGGAACCTTCCGGGTCTACGCCTCCCTGTTATGTTGAAGTGAAAAACGTCACTTTGGCGGATAACGGTGTGGCGTTATTTCCTGATGCTGTAACGGTACGTGGTACAAAGCACTTGCGTGAATTAACCCATGTTGTGGAGCAGAGCGCGCGAGCGGTGATTTTTTATTGTGTACAACGAAATGATTGTCGTGAATTTCGTCCGGCAGAGACAATTGATGTGGTTTATGCCCAAACGTTGCGCGAGGCGATGGAAAAAGGTGTTGAAGCTATTGCCTATCAGGCAGACGTTAGTGTGACCGGTATTCGTTTGACAAAAGTCATGCCAGTCTGTGTGTAAGCTTGGTTAAAATGTGAATTAAGCGCTAAAAACCCCACTTTAAAAATTATCGGGTATTTAACACAGAGGTCGCAGAGATGCAGAGGACACAACGTTTTCCATGTTTTTCTCTGCGTCCTTTGCGCCTCTGCGACCTCTGCGTTAATAACATGTTACTTGCCAGTGCCATGACACGATGTGTTGGAACGCTTATCTAAGGGGTTACACCTCTGGATTCCGGCTAAAAACATACCGGAATGGCGGCGTTTTCAGTAAAAAGCATTAGCCGAATGATTGAGTCCTTAATTCACACTAAATACTGTTTGGCTGTGTACCAACAAGAATTTCATCGGCTTGAGTATTATTTCTTACCTTGGTTGATATCAGCATTGCAGTAAGCTCATCGTGCGGCATAGGCCGGGCAATATGGTATCCCTGAATGTATTCACATCCCATGCGACTTAATTCATCCTGTGAAATCTGGTCTTCGACCCCTTCAGCAACAACTTCCAGTCCCAGGTCATGTGCAAGGCTGACCGTGGCACGCACAATGGATGCATCGCTTTCATCTTTTGCCATATTCAGCACAAATGATTTATCAATTTTCAATTCATCGACAGGCAATTGTTTCAAGTAACCCAATGAAGAATAGCCTGTGCCAAAATCATCAATGGAAAGACGTACACCAAGATCATCCAGCTCTTTAAGCAGTTTTTTAGCATGTGCCGGGTTAGTCATCATTGCTGTTTCGGTAATCTCCAGACAAAGTTTACCAGGGGAAACATCCCAATAATGGAGTAAATTGGAAATCTGGCTGCTCAGTGTTTCATCATGCAAATTCCGCGCAGACAGATTGACTGACACTGTGAGATATTTCCCCATGTCGCGCCATTCGGCACATTGTTTGATGGCGGTGCGCAATACCCAGTCCGTCAGCGATTGAATCAGGCCGGTTTGTTCGGCAATTTTAATAAACGTATCGGGTGGGATAAACCCTTGTTGCGGATGTATCCAGCGGGCCAGTGCTTCAACGCTGCCAATTTCATTACGATGTACATCGAACTGAGGCTGATAGTGTAATTGCAGTTCTTCGTTGTGTATGGCGTTGCGCAGATCGTGTGTCAGCCGCAGGCGTTCGGCACTGTTGTTGTCCTGGCTGACATCGTAGACGCTGGAGTCGATAGCCAGTTTTTTTGCGGTGTGCAAGGCGGTTTCTGTTTTCTGAATCAGCTCTTGTGCGCTATTTGCATGTTCCGGAAAAATAGCGATGCCCAAAGTGGCATGTACATAAAGGCTGTGGCCATTAATTTCATAAATGGGTTCAAAGCTTTCCAGTAATTTGCGGCGAATACTTTCTGCATTGTCAGTTTCGCTGCGTTTTATCATGACCGAAAACTTGTTCCCACCAAATCGGCCGATGTGTCCTGAATCCTGTAGCGTGCGTTTCAGGCGTTGGGTAACCTGGTCTAATAAAATATCACCACTTTTGTGTCCGAGGCTGTCATTGACTTCCTTGAGTGCATCGATATCAACCAGACAAAAAACTAACTCTTCGTTGCGGGCTCTGGCAGATTCCATTTCCTGTTGAACACTGCGCCCAATAGTCCCCCGATTGGGTAACCTGGTAAGTAGGTCATGGCTGGCCTGATATTCCAGTAGTGTATTTTTTTCACTGATTTGCCGGAATAATCTGGCGAGAAGGAGTGCGGCCCAGACAGAAATCCAGATGCTGATAAACAATGTTGTACTGAGCGGAGTGCCGACATAACTGAAAAAAGTTGATATATCGCTGCTGTCTCGGAGATAAGTGTTGGCGATAATGTACTGGCTGTCAGGTACCGGGTCTGCGGACCACAAATATTCCTGTTCGCCAATAGTAAAATTGCCTTGTTGTGTTTTGTTGCTGGATTGAATTAACAGGTCTGTTAATAAGTGCGTTCCAAGGTTGAATCCTCCACCCGGCAGTATTTTCTTCTGTGAAATATCAATGATGCTGAAAGCATTATCGCGGTTTTCGTGATGTGGCACGATGTCCTGAAGTTGGTCCAGCAAAGGCAGTGATGTATCCAGCATTTCAAACAGATGTTCATTGCTTTTGTGCAAACGGACTTGTTCAATGTGTTGGGTGTATTCGCGAGCACTGATGTAGGCGACAACACTGAAAATACTGACAACCATCAAACTGATAGTAATGAACGACAATATCAGTTTAAGTCGTAGTGACATTTGTCGAGGTGTTCAGAATAACAATTATTTTTGATAAGTGTTGATGCCTGCAAGGGCATAGATCGGACAGGAGCGTACTGCGGCGGCAAAAAAATTAACAATGCCAAAAACACCCAATAACCAGCGTGCCATATCATTGCTGATGTAGCTTGTATCGACAAAACCAAAATAAATCAGTGTGATACCAATGAGTATACGTATGGCAATATCAATATTGTGAAGGTTTCGTTTTATGGCCATTGTTTTTTGCAGTAAATACCAACGTATTGTCAAAAATATCGATTAAAACCAATTTTGCTTATTTGCTTATTTTTGACGACGAGTTTGAATGGTGGTTTTTATCAAGCCATGAGCCAGCAGATATCGTTTTGCACGGGGGCAACGGATGTCTGTTGATTGCTACAAACTTAGCGGTGTAAAACCGGGAAAACTTTAATTTTTTAGTGGGTTATGCCGGTTGTCCGGGCGTGGGTTTGTGCGGGAAAACTTTCTCGGGATTAAGAATATTGTGGGGGTCAAAAACCTGCTTAATGTTCTGCATCAGGTGTAGTGTCGGGGTTGCAATTTCACGAGCGACAAACTCCCGTTTGACCAGACCAATGCCATGCTCCCCGGAAAGAGTACCACCCAGCCCCAGTACCAGTGAGAAGACAGCATCAAGACAGGCCTCGGCACTGGCCAGTTGACGGGGATCATCAGGGTTTACCAGCAGGTTCACATGGATATTACCATTGCCGGCATGACCAAAATTAACAATGGTCACGTCGTGTTGCTGTGCCAGCGTTTCCAGCCCGTTCAGTAATTCTGGAATTTTTGAAACGGGTACCACCACGTCTTCGTTGATTTTTTTCGGCGCTACGTTGCGCAGTGCTGGCGACAGCGCCTTGCGTGTGGCCCACAGCGCCTGAATTTCTTTCGCAGTGTTGGCGGTTTTCAGGCTTAGCAGACCCTGGGTTGTGGCGGCCTGACTCACGGCATCCACCATTTCGGCCATGGCCGATGTTGGGCCGTCCACTTCAATCATCAGCAACGCACCGGCTCTTTTGGGTAACTCCGCCGTGGATATTTCACGCACCATTTCAATCGCCGCACCGTCGATGAATTCCAGCGCACAGGGCACCACCGGTTGCGCCATGATGCGCGATACTGCTTGCGTTGCCGAAGCAATATCAGCGTAGATTGCTTGCAAGGTGCGTTTGGTTTCGGGCAGGGGGGTGAGCTTGAGTGTGGCTTCGGTGATAATCGCCAGGGTACCTTCGGAGCCAATTAACAGGCGCGTGAGGTCGTAGCCCACCACGCCTTTAGTGGTGCGTGTGCCCGTGCGGATTTCCTCTCCAGTTCCAGATACTGCACGCAGTCCCAGGGTATTTTCCCGTGGCGTGCCGTATTTAACTGCCCGTGGTCCTGCGGAATTGTAGGCGAGATTGCCGCCGACGGTGCAGACTGCTGCACTGGTGGGGTCGGGTGGCCAGAAAAACCCCTGTGCCGCTGCGGCTTCCTGCACGGCCTGATTGGTCACGCCGGGTTCCACCACCATCAGCCGGTCATCGGGTGAAATTTCCAGAATGCGTGCCATGCGTTCGGTGGAAAGTACGATGCCACCGCTGACGGGCACGGTTGCCCCAGTGGTACCAGTGCCACGGCCACGGGTGACCAGCGGAATTTTATCGTGACAACAGCGCTGTACAATGGCGACTATTTCGTCGTGACTGCGAGGAAATATCACCAGTCCCGGTAGTGCCTGTTCGCGGCTGTTGTCATACCCATAGGCCAGCCGGTCGCTCGCCGCAGTGAGCACTCGGTCTGCGCCTAATAATTGAATCAGCGCCCGGGTAACATCAGCAGGGATCTCCATTACAGAGGGTTACAGATATTCAAATACCTTCACCACACGCTTCACGCCGGAAATTTCACGGGCGATAGCCGCAGCCTGATTACCGATTTCTTTTGTCACCAGTCCCATGAGGAATACGCTGCCATCTTCGGTCACCACTTTGACGCGCGTGGAGTCAAAACCTTTGGTGGTGAGCATTTGGGTTTTTATTTTTGAGGTAATCCAGGTGTCGTTGGTGCGTGCAGAAAGCCCGGTGAGGTCGGCAACCCGAATTTCATTGTGTACACGGCGCACCTTGTCGAGGTGGCGCACGATATCCACCACCTTATCGCGTGTTGCCCGGGATAGCGCCTCGCCGGTCAGCAGCACCACACGATTGAAACTGGTGACGTTGATATGCACACGTTTGGCCATTTTGACATCGGCGTAAATAGCATCTTTGGCTTTGGTTTCGATCAGTTGGTCATCAATCATGGTCTGGTTGCTGCGCTTGTCATGCGCAACGCTGGCACCACCAGCAGCGCCCGCCACCAGCACCGGGGCAACGCAACCGGTGCTCAACGTGAAGGCAACAATGGCAAATAAAATGAGTAACAGTTTATCGGGTTTCATGGTGTTCTCGTTTTGTATCGGTTGTTAATGTAGGTAGTCATGCCTGAAAGGCATCGATAATCCAGTCAATGGTCTGTTGCCCGTTTTCCGTGGTGAGCGCCACCACATCAAAACGACAGACACTTTGTGCCGCCTTAGGATGTTGCTGTAAATAGTGCTCGGCAGTGGCTAGCAATTTTGCCTGTTTACGCCAATCAACGCTTTCTGCGCCGCTGCCAAAATGGTCATTACGCCGATAACGCACTTCCACAAAAACCGTGGAGTGTTTGTCCTGCATGATCAAATCGATTTCGCCACGTTTGCACAGGTAGTTGCGTTCCACCAGCGTGAGTCCCTGAGTCTGCAAATATTCGCAGGCGTGAGCTTCAGCCTGTTTGCCCGTTGCGGCACGGGTGTCATTTTGGCGGTTTTTACTGAACATCGCAGGGGTCCGGGTTTATGGGGCTGACGGTGTGTCTGAATATTCGTTGAGCAACTGCGGTATGCCACGCTCAAATTTCGCCCATAATAACCGTCGTTGCAGGCGATTGGCTACGTCCAGATACAGGTCACCGGTTTCTCCAGGATAAAATGCCGAACGGTTGCGCCGCAGGGTATTGAGTTCACCGATCACCCGATAAGCATCCACACCTAATGCAAAAAGGCGCGAATAGCGCTTGCTGGCGTTGGGCCAGATGGCCTCGATGTTGGCCTTGAGGGCATGGGTGGACTGCTCAGTGTGCAGCGTCCACGGCATGTCGGCGAATGTGACACCGTCCATATCTCTGTCCATATCAGCGTTGATACTGCCACTGTAACTGTGCGATGTAGCGTACACCGGCACTTTGGGTGCGTGGTGAAAACGCAACTGTGGACGAATTAGCCGTGCCTGCCGTGAACCGGCGGCCATGAAAATAAAGTCGATATCCTGTCGGCGACGTGGAATGAATTCCGTTTTTTTGCCCAGCACCCGGCGCAGAGCTTTATGGCGTTGCTCACTTTCATCGACATTGAGCAGGCGACGAATCGGGAGTGAGTAGTCACTCTTTTTGGCGTCGTAAGTCTGTTTTTCCACCACATGGCCACCAAACTGTAACCAGCGCTCGCTGAATGCCTTGGCCACTCGTGTTCCCCAGGCGGACGAAGGAGTGATGATCGCCGCACGACTGTAACCATCCAGCCAGGCACGTTCCGCAATTTGCTGGGCCTCCTGTTCTGGTGACAAACTGAGCTGGAACAGATTATCGGGCAACCCCTTCGCCGCATTTTCACCCTGTTGTTCGCTGTAATTGAGCGCCAACACTGGCACGGGCAACTCATCATGTGCAGCCAATTGATTGACAGCATCCTTGTTGAGCGGCCCCACCACAAATTCGGCACCGTCATCGACAGCCTGCTCATAAATCAGATCAATAAATGCCGGGTCATCGCCCGCATCGTAAATGGCGATGCTGGGCACCACGCTGGCCGGTGTATCAAACGCAACCATACTATCGCCGCTGCCAGCCAGATTGTCGCTGTTTTCCAAACCGGGCGAATTTACAGATGTATTATCGGGTTGCGCGTAATAGGCGGCAAGAAAACCATCACGCACGGCACTGGCAGCCTTGGCAAAGCGATTATTCAGCGGCAGGATTAGCGCGATTTTTGTCGGCAAAGGTAACACCCGGGGACGCGCTAACAGCACCGCCACGATAATGTCGTCTTGTACCGGATGGGCAGGATAACGTTCACGCCAAGTGACCATATCGATACCACCCTGCGGGTTATCCGCCATTTTGCTGCCGAGCAGCACCAATTCCAACCAGCCACTGAGCACATCCGGTGGCCCAGCGGTTTGCAGGGTTTGCAACATGCTGGGGGGAATATTTTGCAGCGCGTTGAGAATAGCCTCCTGATTGGCGAGCACAGCCTCCGGGTCATCGAGCAAAGGCTCCAGCAATACCCGCTCATGAGCAGATTCCAGATGATTGCCCAACTGCGTAAAGGTAGTGGCGCGCAGATGATGCAAACGCCGCATGTCTTGCGGGTTGATTTCGTCCGTGATCATCAACAGGTTTTCCGCCTGATCCAGAGAACTCAGGGCCATATCCGGCAACTGTCGCGCCAGGGAAATACTGGCGGAAAGCAGGGCATGACGAATCTGTAAATCGGTTGAAAGTGTGGCAGCATCAATTTCATCGAGCATCTGATGGGCCTGCGGCACGTAATTGCCCAGCATCAACAGCTCAGCGGTGCGCAGTGTATAGTGCTCACGTTGTGGAGAGGGAGCATCCGCTGCAAGCCTGGAATAGGCCAGCGCCGCATCAAGGAAACGACCATCGGTGGCCATTTGCTCCAGTGCCGCAGTGTCAGGGGCCATATCACCCAACTGTTCCTGCTGGACCGGTGGCGCGCTGACGCAGGCTACCAGCAGCAAAGACAGTAAGCTGAGCAGGAAGAGTTGGCGCTGACGCCTGAAACTTTGTGTTAGATTCCGCATGAACCGGAAAGTATGTGGATGAGGTGAGGCAGTGTCAATGAACGAGTTAGTGGAAACGGGTGTTTTATATGTGGTGGCCACACCTATCGGCAATCTGGCGGACATCAGCCAGCGTGCGCTGGCAGTGTTGGCCGGGGTGGATCTTATTGCTGCGGAAGACACCCGGCACAGTGGACGCCTGTTGCAGCAATATCAAATTACCAGCAAAACCCTGGCCTTGCACGATCACAACGAGCGTGACCGGGCACCGGACGTGGTGGCGCGTCTGGCGCAAGGCAAAAGCGTAGCGCTGATTTCTGATGCAGGCACCCCACTGATCAGCGACCCTGGTTTTCACCTGGTGCGTCTGGCCCGTGAATCGGGTATCAAAGTTGTGCCTATTCCTGGAGCCAGCGCGATGATTGCCGCCCTGTCGGTTGCCGGGCTGCCATCAGACCGTTTTGTTTTTGAAGGTTTTTTGCCATCAAAAAGCACCGCGCGCAAAAAACGTCTGGAAGCAATGGGTGCAGAAACCCGCACGCTGATTTTTTACGAAGCCCCGCACCGATTGCTGGACACACTCGCCGACATGGTTGCCGTGTTTGGTGCAGATCGTCATGTGGTGCTGGCACGGGAGCTTACTAAAACCTTTGAAACCATCAAGGGCGATGCTGTGGCAGCGTTATGCAAATGGGCCAGTGACGACCCGGATCAGCAAAAAGGGGAAATGGTGTTATTGGTGGCTGGCGTCAACGCCGCAGAAGACGATGCCCCGGATGGTGAAGCGCAACGTATTCTTAAAATACTGCTCGATGAACTGCCGCTGAGCCAAGCCAGTGCGTTGGCCGCAAAAATTACCGGAGGCAAAAAAAAGCCATTGTACCAACTGGGCTTATCGTTGGCCGGAGAGAATTGATAATAATCGTCATTTTCACCACCGCATTTAATAGCATTGGTCTTCATTGAGTTTTTTGATCGAGAGAATAACCAGGCTCTAAACATACGGTACAAAATGCGCGCCCGTTGCAAGACAGATCGCCCAGGTTTTTGCCCGCCGAAGGGACGAACGCATCATGATTTATTCACAGGTTTTATGTTTCGTTATTTGAGGCTGGCTTAATTGAGAACAGCCCCTGGTCAATATCGGAGTGGCTCGGGGGCGAGGTGGTCAGATGACCAACGGCTGGCTGTGGACATTATAAAAAAATCGTTTACTATTTGTTGTTCTGAAGGAATAGCGCTTAATCCATTTTATTTTAATCATGAACAAACAAATACCAACAAGGGTAATGTGATGGCACAAACCACTTTCGCCAATGGTCGCGGGATTGTTCACAAAGGTAGCGGCGGTGTCAGCATCGTCTTTCCTGATGTCTGTAAAACCCCGATCGGTAGTGCTGTGGTGCCTATTCCCTACCCCAACATTGGGAAGTCCTCAGACACGAGTGGCGGACCCAAATCGGTGACAGCTGATGGCAAAATGCCCATGGTTAAAGGGGCCAAATACACCACCAGCACCGGCGATGAAGCGGGCTCACTCAAAGGCGTGGCCAGTAGCACCACGAAAGGGGAATGTGAATTTATGATGTACTCTGCTGATGTAAAATTTGAAGGCAAGAATGTTTGCCGTATGGGCGACCCGTTGTTCCACAACAAAAAAAATATCATGGGTTAACTTTCTACCACAGAAAAAAATGCTGTGACGTGCATCATATATGGATAATCCTTATCGAGGTGTTTTTGAACAACACGTAATTGATGTCGCTTTTCTCTGGATACAACGATCTGTTGCTGTCTATCAGCCGCATTATTCCTCCGAAGCATTAGCACAACTTGAACAACGTATTAATCGTCACCTGACCGGGTTACTACTACAACCAGAACTCGCCTGGGAAGTTTGTGAAGAGGCGCTGGCATTTGAGGAAGGGGGTGAAATATTTGTTGCGGCTATGGTAGCGTTTACCAGTGGAGATAGAGAAAAGATAGAAAGAGCTATGAGAGCCGGTTTTGCCAATACCGGCACTTTTAAAGGCCTGGTTTCTGCTCTGGGATGGTTGCCTGAAGAAAAGAGGCATTTATGGGTGCAAAAAGGATTGGCCAGTAATGAGCTTGATGACAATCTCCTCGCCATCGCGACCTGTGGCATTATTGCGCACGATCCGGGAGAGTCGCTGTTACGTCTGCTGAAGCGCGGCGAACGTCACCCTGAACACCCTTTATTCACTCGATGCCTGCGCCTGATCGGTGAATTAAAACGAGTAGACTTGGTCACTGCTGCCAATAAAGCGGCCACGGCAGATAACACAGACATACGTTTTTGGGGTATCTGGTCATCCATCTTGCTGGGCGGGCATGACTACGTGCTGGCGATGGAAGCGTACATTCTGCAAACAAACCCCTGGCAGCAAAAGGCTATTCGACTGGCTTTCCGGGTGTTACCAAGCGACGTGGCAGACGCATGGATCGATCGTTTGCTTCATCATCCTGACCAACTGCGTTACGGCGTGAAAGCCATCGCCGCAAATGCGCGGCCCCATCTTGTGCAGGATTTGATTGCCACGATGAAAGATAAGGAGCAGGCTTGTGTTGCAGGTGAAGCATTCAGTCTGCTCACTGGTATCGATTTAAAACAACAGCAACTGACCCGATGCCCGCCACAGCGCGATGATGAGCGGGATGATATTGACCCCGATATCGAATTCGAAGACGCAAAATTACCCTGGCCGGATGCCGACAAAATTGCGGCATTATGGCAACAGCGTGCTGCTGATTTTGAAGATGGTCATCGCTATTTCCTGGGTCAGGCCATCAATACAGCACACTTGAGTGATATTGTCGCTTCAGGTTACCAGCGGCAACGTCATGCAGCAGCGCTGGAATTGGCGTTACTTGCTCCCTCATGCCCGTTACATAACACCCGGGCAATTTCACAGGAAATACTATGAGTGAACAAATGCTGATACAAACCTTCTGCAAAATGCCAATATTTTTAATGGTAACGATTTACCATGATAGAATTTCAAGTGAAAATATAAACCGGGATATCAATAAATGACCGACATTGGTGAACTTGTCGCAGTTTCAAATATTGCTGATGATAAAGAGAAGTGCCCTTTTTGTCCGGGTAAAAATCTGGATGATTGCAAGGCAAAGAAAAGTGAACCAGTCAATAAAGTGGTTAGTAAACCCTCTCAACTTAATTGCACACCATTAAAACCCAAAGGTGATTTTTCTTATACCACCGCCAAACATCACTTGATATCAGCCAAGCAATGTTATGCAAAACTCAGACGCTGTGTGCGCATGGGTTCTATGGCTGGATATGATATTAATGACCCACCCAATGGTATTGCGTTGCCTACAGTGGCGAACAATCTGCGATATACCATAGGGGGAGCCGTTAAAAAGAAATATGGAAAATTGAGCCCGGATGAAAAGAAGCAAGTGTCGTTTGCGGTGATGAGAACAGAAAAGGCGCAATGGCATGTTGGTCATCATGCGGTGACGGTTGAGCTTTGTGAAAATTGGGCAGATGAAGAAGAGGACGCTCCCTGGCGACGCGGTCATCAAGTCTCTTACGATAATGAAGTCGTCGCTCAATTGCTAAAGATATTGTCAACATACAACACTCCTGCACCTTGTGATGACACCAAACCTGACAAGTTTAAATCCGACATGGATGATCTTAGCGCAAAGATTAAAAATAAACTCAATAAGTTTGGAATGGCTAAGCCTGCCGAGAGCTCACCATATTTTGTGTCAAGGCTTGCTTATGATTTTGCAGTTGAGGGGAGTGAAGAAGATGAAGAAGAAAGCTGGTAAAATTCCAAAAATCAATTAGGTTTATTTTTATGCCATATTTTATTTTTCGACAAAAAAA
>UOFV01000550.1_pt1 | contig 12729 bp, 9 predicted proteins | sample 1988291 | NCBI WGS metagenome assembly UOFV01 (sample SAMEA4712194, study PRJEB27164) | hydrothermal vent metagenome | biome: marine basaltic hydrothermal vent biome; feature: marine hydrothermal vent; material: mineral | place: Pacific Ocean | collected 2011-06-14/2011-07-23 | depth 1689 m | reverse complement strand
TAACCAATGAGGGATACTGACAGGTTGTTCAATACGACGGTAGGTATCGGCCAGCACAACAGCAATGGCTTGTTCCAGCGCCCCCATATCAGTATTGGCATCCGTACTAAATAAAGCTTTTTCGATAATGCGGTAAGTGATACGCATCATATAAGAGGCAATATCAATGGTTTCTTTGCGGTCTGCAATGGTTTCCAGTTCAGTAATTAACTCATCTGTCGCTTCAGAGATAACAGTGAAAAAACGTTTAAGCTCCAATGGTGCAAAAGCGGGCTGCAATAAGCGGCGATGACGTTCCCAGGCATCGCCATTGTTAACCAGTACACTTTCACCAGTAACCTGGCGTATTACCTTGGAGGTTCGCGTTTGTTTATCGAAGGCATTTCTGTTTTTAAGTACACGCTTAATATCATCGGGGTGACTAACCAGATGTATCGTCATAGGGCCCATTTTGAACCGGACAATATCACCATAGCCTGCAAATGAGCGCATCATCAAACCCAGCACATCTTTTTTCAGCTCGGGGAGACAGCCAATAAATGGCAAACCTTTAGGACCTGGAGCAAGCGTAGGCACTAGCGCTCATACCCCCAGGTATCAAATGACCGACCCCAGTTTTCAGCAACACGTTGGCGAAAATGTGCAGATAATTCAGGATGATCATTTTTTTTGTAATTTTTTAATGAGCTGATGTATTTTTTTAACCTTGGTTCAGCCTTTGAAAACCCAGAGAGACCTAATGCATTATAAGTGTTTCGCATCGTTTCCAGGGGAGCTGCCTCCAGTTCACGAAAACTCATTTCATGAAACTGTCCGTCAGGAATTAAATCACGACCGGCAAAAAAACCATCAAACAGCATTACATAGCGTCGAAGAATTTCATCATCAAGAAAATTACGGTCCGGCCTTTGCAAATAGGTATACCAGGTGGCGGTATCATGGTATTTCTGCGACGAGAGAAACACCTCATAGGGGTTTCGGTGAATATGAACGAAACGTGCATCGGGGTATAACTCCAGCAGTAATTTTATACGTGCTGTATGTGAGGGAGACTTAATAACAATGGGTTTGTCATATTTAAGGGTGAGCTTACGCACAAACCACGCTAATGCCTGCTTGAAATCTTCACGCGCCTGAGGTTCAGCATTATCAAAGGTCAGGTATTGAGAAAAATGCTTTTCCAGACGAGGAAAGGTGATGCCAAAATATAGGGAACGTAAACAAACCATGCTGAGACCCAACTCATCTTCTTGCGGCTCAGAAAATGACATCGCCATATTGTCCATAGGGCGTGTTTTTGGCAACAACCACCCAAACAATCGTGTGTTGATATTTTCAGTGCTTAAAAAAGTATAGGGATTTATGGCTTGATAGGTATTTGGGTAAGCAAATTGCTCAACATCCTGGCAAAACAGATTATGCAGGTGCGTCGTTCCACTACGCCAATGACCAAGCACAAAAACAGGAGGATGTACTCGCTCGACCTGATCAATTTTTTTCTGGTAGCGCATTTTTTCAATGGCGGCCCACAATGAATTATTGAGGCTCAGTAATGAAATAAAAGCAACCCGATGGGCATAGACAGCATCAACATCAAAGTTGACATCGCGTAACAACTGCCACCATTTTCCGGCAGTAATACCGCTCATATGATTATGGCCGATACTCCAACGATGTTTTAAATCAAGCTTATCAGCCATATTAAGTGATCTTTTTAGTTGTATTTTTATGTGGGACGGCTAACGGGGCGACGAAAAGAATCACTAATCACGCCACTGGAAGCACGAATGCAGTATACTGAGCCAGACTGATTTTGGCTATTAAATCAGCAACATACTGGACAGCGGGCCTGACAGACTTGTTGATTCTCATCATCGTAGCATTTTAGTAGACCTTCTGTTTAGGTAACAGAGACTTTGGTCGATTTGATTTTTTATGGTTCTATTTAGTTGATAATTGATTTTGTATTTATTCAAACAACAAACGAGGATTAGTGTATGGCAACTCAACAACATCAGGCCAATAAACATTTGGAGCACTTGCTTAAAAAATATAGCCTTGAGCAGCTAAAAGACCGGCTTTCTCCAAAGCACGACACGCCTGCTCACAGTATACCGCGAGACCCTCGAATTACTGAGAAGACCGTTACCCAGCGTTGGAAAACGCTGGATTGTGATGCATCCGTCCAACAGGAACTCCTGGACGAGCGCACTCAGGAACAGCAAGCTGTTTACCAGCGCAATATTGAAAATTTTATCGGCACAGTAAAGCTGCCTGTGGGAATTGCCGGACCACTACGGGTAAACGGGCTCTTTGCCCAAGGCGATTATTACGTACCTCTGGCCACCAGTGAGGCCGCATTGGTGGCTTCGTACAGCCGGGGAGCCAACCTGATGACGAAAGCTGGTGGGTGTACGGCTTTGTTACTGAATGAAGGAGTAAGCCGAGCCCCCGGCTTTGCCTTTAAGTCTTTGATCGATGCAGGTGCCTTTGTCGCATGGACGCTCGGTCAAATTGATGAATTTAAACGTTTAGCAGAAGCGACAACACGGTTTGGCAAGTTACAGGATATGCGGGTCACGGTTGAAGGAAACCATGTGTATTTGAATTTCGAATACCTCACGGGGGATGCTTCAGGACAAAATATGGTGACGATTGCGACCCATGCCATTTTTGAATACATAAAACAAGCAAGCCCGGTCAATATAGATTATGCCTTTATTGAGGCCAACCTCTCCGGGGATAAAAAAGCCTGCGCACAATCATTTCAGTCAGTCAGGGGCAAAAAAGTCACCGCCGAAGTCGTCATTTCGGCAGAACTGGTCAAAAAAACCTTACACACAACCGTTACCCGTATGGTTGATTATTGGCGAATGTCTGCTTTAGGTGGCGTGCTAAGTGGCACTATCGGCGTACAAGGACACTATGCAAATGGCCTGGCCGCATTTTATATTGCCTGTGGCCAGGATGCCGCATGCGTATCAGAATCTTCCGTGGGAATAACACGTTTTGAAGTGACGGCAGAAGGAGATTTATATGCCTCAGTGACCTTACCTAATCTCATTGTTGGTACGGTCGGTGGCGGCACAGGCTTACCCAGCCAACGCGCCTGCCTCGATATTATGGGTTTGGGGGGGCAAGGTAAAGCACAAGCTCTGGCGGAAGTCTGCGCATCAGTCTCATTAGCGGGTGAATTATCTATTATCGGTGCGCTTTGTGCCGATCATTTTGCAAGCGCCCACCAGTCGTTAGCACGAGGCTAATATGTTAACTAATCGTTGGTGGATCTATCAACGCGAACGTTTTCCCGTGTTGGCTCATGGACCTTTGGTCATCGCATTCAGCTTTTCTGCTTTATGTTATTCATCATTGTTACGCGGTGATATAAGCATACCGGACTTACTACCCAGTCTGGTCGCATTTTTAACCGCATTATTGTTATTTCTACAATTACGCATTGCTGATGAATTCAAAGACCATGAAGAGGACTGCCGTTACCGTGCATATCGCCCGGTACCACGCGGTCTGGTCAGTTTACGAGAACTGGGCTGGGTCGCCGCTGGCAGTATGCTGGTGCAACTATTATTAGCACTTTGGCTGGCACCCGGCCTAGTAGGTTTATTGCTACTGGTCTGGTTGTACCTAGCCCTGATGAGTAAAGAGTTTTTTGTTCATGACTGGCTTAAAGCAAGGCCATTAACCTATATGTGGAGCCACATGTTGATCATGCCGTTGATTGATCTTTATGCAACGGCATGTGACTGGTGGCTGGCAGGAGAAGGAATGCCATCCGGCCTGTTCTGGTTTTTATTAGTGAGTTTTTTTAATGGCGTTGTTATCGAAGTTGGGCGAAAAATACGGGCACCGCAAGATGAAGAAAAAGGCGTAGAAACTTATACGGTGTTATGGGGTGCGCAACGTGCGGTTGCCGCTTGGTTAGCAGCGCTGGGGCTAACAACGCTATGTGCGTTAATGGCTGCGTGGAAAGTGGGATTTATTGTACCAGTGGCAATGTTGTTAACCGTATTATTAAGCTTTGCGTTGATAACAGGATACCAATTTATAAAAAATCGTAAAACAAAAACCGCAAAACGTTTTGAATTAATTTCCGGTATTTGGACCTTGTTAATGTACCTGTCCCTGGGAGCTATGCCTATGTTGTGGTCAGTTTGGAGTGTTTCATGAGTAATATATTGTTTCCAGGCCCGCATGGCAGTCACCTGCTCGGTGGCAAAGCCAATGCTTTAGCTGAATTAAGTGCGACACAGTTTTCTATTCCCGCCTGGTTTGTGGTCAGCCCTCTGGCCTTTAAATCATGTGTAAGCGAAGAACAATATCATGAGTTAACGGTAGCTGATGAAATAATCCAATTTCAGACAATATTGGACCAATTGGTATTAAGTGATGATTTTCGCGCCGCGTTGAATAAAGCGATGTCACAACTTTGCCCGGTAGACGAGCCAGTGGCCGTACGCTCATCAGCCGTAGACGAAGATGGCGAAAACCATTCGTTTGCAGGCCAACTGGAAAGCTACTTGTTTGTTGATAAAGCAACAGTGGCGCAAAGAGTTGTCGATGTCTGGCGCTCAGGGTTCAGTGAACGGGTCTTGTCTTACCGGCAAGAAGCCGGCTTGTCATTAATGCCAGAAGTGCCTGCGGTATTGATACAACGTATGATTGATGCCGATGTATCAGGCGTGGCATTTGCCGCCGACCCGGTGACGGGCCATCGTTCAGTGGCAGTAATAGGCGCTTTATATGGTTTGGGTACAGCCCTGGTGTCAGGAGATGTTGATGCAGACACCTTTCACGTCGATTTGAAAAATAACATTATTCAACGGGATATAGCAGAAAAACGCCTTGCTCATCATTTTGATAATAGTCAGGATGAAGGCATTAGCGCCAAAGCGGTTGCCGATGAAAAAATAAATCAAGCATCATTAAATGATACTCAGGTTCTCGCCGTGGCAGACTTGGTCCGCGCAACCAGTCAACATTTTAACTGCCCACAAGATATCGAATGGGCTTACCATCAAGATAAACTATACCTGCTGCAATCACGCCCCATTACCTCATTGACCGACATGGCTGACCCCGAAGGGGCATTAAATATCTGGGATAACAGTAATATTGCTGAAAGTTATGGCGGAGTGACGACGCCCTTAACGTTTTCATTTGCCAGCAAGGCTTATGAAGAAGTGTACCGTCAGTTTTGTCGAATTCTAAAGGTACCCTCTCACGTTATTGATGACAATGACACCACTTATCGACGTATGCTGGGGCTCATTCGAGGACGTGTCTATTACAATATGCTGTCCTGGTACCGTGTATTAGCGATGTTGCCAGGTTTTGCGTTTAATCGTCCTTTCATGGAACAAATGATGGGCGTGAAAGAAGGCTTACCTGACGCCATAGTCTCCGAATTAAACCAAGCCAGTGGTGGAGCCAAGTTTCGTGATGGCTTGAATTTACTCAAAATGTTTAGCGGCTTAATTGTCAGCCATTTCACATTACCAAAAACAATAGACCGTTTTTATGCTCGCTTAAACAAAGCACTGAAAACGGATTATCAAACACTGTCAACCCTGCGTGCCGATGCCTTATGCCATCATTATCATGAATTAGAGCAACAATTATTAACACGCTGGGATGCACCATTGGTCAATGATTTTTTTGCGATGATTTTTCATGGCGTATTAAGCAAGTTAACCGTCAAATGGTGTCACGACAAAGATAATACGCTGCATAATGACCTGCTTTGCGGAGAAGGAGGAATGATCAGTGCGGAACCTGCGCAACGTGTGCGCACAATGGCGAAATTATTAATTGACGATACCGCAATGATTGATCTTTTATGTGACGCAAACCTAACGGATATTCATCAGGCAATCAGTGAACGCCCCGTACTGGCACAACATATTGAAGATTATCTTAATAAATTTGGCGACCGCTGCCTGGATGAATTGAAACTCGAAAGCATTACTCTGCATGATGATCCCGGTTTATTATTTTGTTCTGTGGGCCAACTGGCAAAACGCTTGCAAACTGACCCTGACGTATCAAGCAATAGTGTTGAAGCAACCATCAGGGCACAGGCAGAACAAAAAGTGATCGATAGCTTAGGTAACAAGGGTATTAAAAAATCCGTGTTTAACTGGGTGCTGAAACATGCCCGTCATCGCGTGCGTGACAGGGAAAATCTACGTTTTGAACGAACACGCTTATTTGGTCATGTTCGACGTATCTTTGTCGAGCTTGGCAAGCGATTTACCGACGTTGACATGTTGGCAAAACCGAAAGATATTTTTTATCTGGAAGTCAATGAAATCATGGGGGTAGTGGAAGGCACAACCTCATTAGTATCATTGAAAGGTTTGATTGCCTTACGGCGAGCTGAGTTTGATGCTTATGAAACAATGCCAGCACCTGCTGACCGCTTTGATACTTATGGCATTGTTCATCACGGTAATCGTTTTGAAAGTGCGCATGCTCCCGAAGAAACGGAGGGTGATTTTGCAAAAGGTATCGCCTGTTGCCCCGGTATTGTACGCGGTCCCGTGCGAGTCATAACTGACCCGCGTAATGCAAAACTGAAAGCCGGTGAAATACTGGTGGCAGAACGTACGGATCCAGGATGGATTATGCTATTTCCTTCCGCCTCGGCATTACTGGTCGAGCGAGGCAGTTTATTGTCACATTCCGCAATCGTAGCGCGAGAAATGGGCATACCGGCTATTGTATCTATCAGCGGAGTCACCCGCTGGCTAAAAGATGGCGACTGGGTAGAAATGGATGGTAGCCGAGGAACCGTACGGCGAATTGAAGCAGAGGACAGTCTATGAGCAGTGAAGTAGAAAGCAGAGCAGATTTTTCTCTAATTCGTTATGCCCAGGTTTGGGAAGATGCCGACATTTTAATAGAAGGGTTGGATATACAACCGGGGGATACGTGTTTATCGATTTCCTCTGCGGGTGACAATGCCCTCGCCATGCTGTGTCGTGATCCTGCCCGTGTGATTGCTTTAGATTTAAACCCGGCGCAATTGGCCTGTCTGGCATTACGTGTTTCAGCATACCGTTGTCTGGATCATCAAAGCTTGCTGGAATTGATGGGTTCACGGCCCAGTCAGCGACGCCGTGAAATATATACAAAATGCCGAAAAAGCCTGACACCGGAAGCCAGGCAGTTTTGGGATGCACATTTAGAGCAAGTTGATCAAGGTATTGGTAGTGCCGGGAAATTTGAACGTTATTTCGCTTTATTTCGTCAACGTATTTTATCCTTAGTACATAACCGTCACCGCATAGACCAGTTGATTAGTGGTGGAGACCGCGCTGAACGAGAGAAATTTTACAACGAGACCTGGGATAATTGGCGTTGGCGCGCTATTTTTAAAATATTTTTCTCCCGCTTTGTCATGGGACGTATGGGACGTGATCCCAGTTTTTTTCAATATGTCGAAGGCAGCGTGGCCGAACATATTCTCAAACATACCCGCTATGCACTCACTGAATTGAATCCCGCAGAAAACCCTTATCTGCAATGGATTTTAACCGGCACACACATCAATGCATTGCCGATGGCATTACGTCAGGAAAATTTTGATGTCATTCGCGACAGAATTGACAGGATTGAATGGCATTTACTCTCGGTAGAGGATTATCTCGATAAACACCAGGATCAGCGTATTCATCGCTATAACCTCAGTGATATTTTTGAATACATGTCTGAAGAGAATTATCAACATTTACTGCGTCGCCTGATTGCAGCATCAACGCCCGGCTCACGCCTAGCCTATTGGAATATGCTTGCACCGAGACGCCGCCCCGACAGCATGGCTGATCAACTGGATGCATTAACGGACTTAAGTGAGCGCTTATACGCCCAGGACAAGGCTTTTTTCTATATGGCCTATGTTGTTGAGGAAGTGAAATGAGCTTAAACCCATGGCTGACAATGGCGATAGTCACCCTGGTGCTACTGGCCTTGTTTGCGGGTTTGCGTGCCTACCAAACTCGTTATTCGCCTCATCCTGAATTCGTGCGTAAATTACTGCATATTATGATGGGCAGTATCACGCTCACCTTCCCCTGGTTATTTAATGAAACATGGCCTGTCGTCACCCTGGCCGCATCCACAATTATCGGCCTTTGGGTATTAAAAAATTATAAGGCCATGCGCCAGCAATGGGGGGATGTATTGCATGGGGTATCACGTAATTCACTGGGTGAAATATATTTCCCAGCTGCGGTCGCACTATTATTTGTATTAGCTGATGGCAATGCCTTACTGTTTTGCATTCCTATTTTAATTCTCACCCTGGCTGATGCTCTGGCAGCCTTGATTGGCGTACGATATGGACAAGTAAAATATAAAACCAGTGAAGGCAGCAAAAGCCTGGAAGGCTCATTGGCTTTTTTTACCGTTGCCTTTTTAAGTGTACATATTCCCTTATTGTTGTTTAGTGACGTGGGGCGCACAGAATCCTTATTAATCGCTTTAATTATGGGCATATTAGTGATGCTCTTTGAAGCAATTGCTTGGCGTGGTTTAGATAACTTGTTTATCCCTCTGGGATCTTTCATTTTATTGAAAACGTATCTACCCATGGATACAGATTTGTTAATACTCAAATTATTTGTATTGGCTTTATTACTTGTTGGATTTTATCTTATTCGCCGAAAAACAACGCTGGACGACAGCGCCATTCTTGGCCTCGTTTTAATTGCTTACGTGACGTGGTCTGTAGAGAGTTGGTTATGGTTACTTGCACCTTGCACCGTATTCATCGCTTATGTTTTATTCAACTTGAATGCAAATACCCGCGTGGAACGCACCCATTCAATTCAAGCCGTGGTGTGTGTCGGAATGCCAAGTTTGGTGATTTTATTTCTGGCCAGAGGGTTAGATCAACCGCAACTTCTTTATCCTTATACTCTGGCCTATGCCGTCCAGTTAACCTTGATCGGTCTGGCCCGGATCAAATTTGATCATGCCGAATTCAACAACACGCGCATTTTACTTCAGGCAAGTTTTCAAGGATGGACATTATTACTGATTCCATTGACGATAGTAGCATTCACACTTGGCGCAATATATTACGCATTGATAGCTGCTGTGCTTGTCTTTTTGTCCGCCTGTTTATTTCTACGCTGGCAACCACAAATGCAGGACTGCCCGACCGATAATGCACGGTGGTGGCGACAAGGCAGCATAGCAATATCAGCGGCATTAATTAGCAGTGTCCCACACTATTTATTTGGGGAAATATAAAGTGTCGAAAGTTATTCACATTATCAATACGCATCAACTGACAGCTTATAAAAACAGTTTTTGTTATAAACATTTTGATATTCATTCAATACAATCACATGAAGTTGACCATCATGCGGTTTATATCGATGAAAACGGGCAAGTTCACGCACGCTGTTCTTTATGGTGGAAAACGGTACCCACTTATCCCAATGAGCGTCTGGGTGTCATCGGACATTTTTCCTCTGAGAACCCAAAAGCAACAGCATTTTTATTAACTTATGCCTGTGATGTATTACGCCAGGCTGGCTGTAGCCTGGCAGTCGGCCCGATGGATGGTAATACTTGGCGGCACTATCGCTTTATTAGCGAAAGGGGTAATGAAGCAGGATTTTTTCTTGAGCCTGACAATGCGGATCACTGGCCTGATGAATTTACAGAAAATGGTTTTAGTGAAATGGCGAGTTACAGCTCCGCCTTAAATACCGACCTTACTGTGCAAGACAAGCGTTTAGTCGATGTTCGTCAGCGTCTGGAAGCGCAAGGTATTACAGTACGCTCATTAGATATGATGAAATTTGAAGATGAGCTCGCCCGTATTTATGCACTTTCAGTCACAAGCTTCCAGGAAAATTTTCTCTACACCTCTATTGATAAAGACGAATTTATCGGAATGTATGCCAAAATCAAACCGTATGTGCAAGCAGATTTAACTTTATTGGCTGAACATAAAGGTGAGCTTGTCGGATATTTATTTGCCATTCCCGATTTATTACAGAAGCAACGTGGAAAAACCATCGATACATTTATCATTAAAACAGTCACTGTAGCCTCTCAGTATCGTGGTAGTGGACTGGGGGGATTATTAGTCGGTGAGGCACAATGCCGCGCACATAAAATGGGCTATTGTCGTGCCATACATGCTTTGATGTACGATGACAACAGCTCGCGCAACATCAGCAGTCATTATGCCAAAGTGATACGTCGCTACAGCCTTTATCACAAACAATTATGATATGAAAAATCAGATGAATATTGGTAAAATTATAAAAACACAGGCCACACGCAACCCGGATGCCATCGCACTGATCAACACTGTTCATGGCGTTGATCAGCAATGCAGCTTTTCTGAACTGGACAAAAAAAGTGCAAAAGCGGCAGCATTATTGCACCAGCAAGGCTTTAAACCCGGTGATGCAATATTGGTTTTTTTACCCGTCTCCATTGATCTTTATGTCACGTTAATCGCAATATTCCGCCTTGGCCTGGTTGCAATGTTTATTGACCCTTCAGCCGGGCGAGCGCATATAACACATTGTTGTAATTTACATGCCCCTCAGGGGTTCATTGGTACGACAAAATCGCATTTATTGCGGCTATTGAGTCCGGCCTTACGTCGTATTCCGCATAAATTCTTCATTGGTGTTTATGTCCCGGCGGCTATTAACTGGCGCTCCACCAATACAACAATAGCAAACAACGATATTATTCACCGCAATACAAATGATCCCGCATTGATTACATTTACCAGTGGCAGTACGGGAAGCCCAAAAGGCGCTGTACGCAGCCATGGTTTTTTAATTGCACAACATCAAGCCTTGCAAACCAACCTGGCACTGAAGGCGGGACAAATCGATTTAAGCACATTACCCATTTTTGTTTTGGCAAATTTGGCATCAGGGGTGACAAGTTTAATTCCTGATACTGATTTACGTCGTCCAGCAAATATTGATGCGAAAAAAGTATTTCAGCAAATCAAACGATTTAATCCTGATCGTACGGCAGCTTCGCCTGCATTTTATGAGTGTTTAATAAAATATTGTCAACAACATGAGTACACCCTCTCTTCATTCAAACAAATATATACAGGAGGGGCTCCTGTTTTCCCTAAACTGTTGGCTGAACTTAAACGACTAACTCCTGAAGGTGAAGTAATCGCTGTTTATGGCTCAACAGAAGCTGAACCAATTGCTCATATCACCTATTCTGAAATCAGCACAGAGGACATTCAGGCAATGATGTCCGGCAAGGGATTATTAACCGGCGCACCGGTATCATGCATTTCATTGCAAATTATTAAAATGCAATGGGGAAATGTGCTTATGCCATACGATGAAAACGACTTTAAAAATGAAGCATTACCGGAAAACAAAGTTGGCGAAATTGTTGTTTCAGGCGAACATGTATTACAAGGTTATTTAAAGGGTATAGGTGATGAAGAAACCAAGTTTACTGTCGGCACACAGCGCTGGCATAGAACAGGTGATGCGGGTTATCTGGATTCACAGGGACGACTTTGGTTAATGGGACGCTGTGCCGCACTCATCAATGATGAAAAAGGTTATCTATACCCCTTTGCGGTTGAAAGTGCAGCCTTACATTTTCCGGGTGTTTATCGTGCTGCATTGATACAACATCGAGATACACGGTTATTATTAGTCCAGGAGGAGCATAAAGGTGATTGTGTTATAAAATCACTTTTTGATGTATTGGCCTGGGCCGAGCTTGATGAAATTCGGGTTATTGGCTCTATTCCTATGGATAAGCGGCATAATGCAAAAATTGACTACCCCGCATTACTTAAAAACCTGGGCAATTGAAACTTAAGCATTAATTGCATGTGAAAGGTATAAACACTTAGGCGTTAGACATACATTATGATGGGCAAAATAATGAAACAATCAAAGATAAAGTATAAGTAGCATAAACACTATATTTACATAGAACCTAAAGTATTGCTATTTATAGTGGGGGCTAAAATGAGGTGATTTTGTGACTGGGGCAAGATGAATGGAGGCTTTTTTAGAAAAAATTGACTAATATTTGTACAAATTTAGTACACAACCCATTTAGGTACCTCAGTATCCCTATTCAAGTTCCGATTTTTATAAATATGTTGAATAAATATCCGCTTCTGCGAAGGGATCGTAACGAGCGGGTGCTTTAGGTGGTGGATGGGGAGACAAACCAAGGTGAGTCAGGATTTTCTTAATAGCGCTGGCCTCTTCAATTTTTGCAATAACTTTAACTGGTCCTCCACAGTTTGGACATTTCTCCATGTCAATATCGAACACACGCCTTAGTAGGCGAGCCCATGAAATGTAAGGCCTTCGAGCTTTTTTCTCTTTATTTTCGATTTCACCCTCCTCACTTATTTCTGTCCTACACATTTTTCGTATCCTCTCCATATCCCAAGGAACTCTGCCTTGAGGAAAGATTAACTGCTGTTAAATTTCTCTTGCGAACGTAATTTAATTAAGGAAGATAAAGACGTAATTTGATAGCTTAGACTAATCCTGTCTCGGATATAATCAAGCGTGTTGACACTCAGCTTTCTCGCTGTTTGCACGAGGGTCATCATGGTGTCTTTCGCTTTTGTACCTTTATCATTTTGGGTTTGAAGGCTAACATCGCCTTTGCGTGTTTGCACCCGTGCGCCAAGCTCTGCGGGGTTATTGTGTAAAGGAATTTCCGGGT
>UOFV01000321.1_pt1 | contig 13118 bp, 12 predicted proteins | sample 1988291 | NCBI WGS metagenome assembly UOFV01 (sample SAMEA4712194, study PRJEB27164) | hydrothermal vent metagenome | biome: marine basaltic hydrothermal vent biome; feature: marine hydrothermal vent; material: mineral | place: Pacific Ocean | collected 2011-06-14/2011-07-23 | depth 1689 m | reverse complement strand
AGTCTTGCACTGTATTGCAGGTCGGCCATTGGTGGAACACGTCATCACCGATGCACAGGAGCTGGGTGCGACGGATATTCATATTGTATTTGGTCATGGTGGTGAGCAGGTACAACAAGCCTTGTCATCTTATGACCTCAACTGGGTGGAACAAACAGAACAACTGGGTACTGGCCACGCCGTCGAACAGGCGCTGCCTGCCATCCCCGATGATCATCTGGTGTTGCTGTTATACGGTGATGTACCGCTGATTACTGTACAGACCCTGCAACGACTTATTGCTGCTACGGAGGGTAATGCCTTGGCTCTGCTGACGGCGAAACTGGCCGACCCTACCGGTTATGGCCGCATCGTGCGTGATGTAGCGGGGAAAGTGCAATGTATTGTCGAGCAAAAAGATGCCAGTACAGATCAACTGGCCATCGATGAAATCAATACCGGCATGTTGGCAGTAAAAGCGGACAGACTGAAAAAGTGGATTGCCGCACTGGATAACAACAATGCCCAGGGTGAATTTTATTTGACGGATATTGTTGGTTTTGCTGTGGCGGATGGTGTTGTTATCAACACTGCAAACCCGGATGAAATTTGCGAAATTGAAGGCGTGAACAACAAGCGCCAACTGGCCGAATTGGAGCGGGCTTATCAACTACGGCAGGCACGGCAACTGATGGAGGCTGGCTTGACCCTGAGAGATCCCGCCCGTTTCGATTTGCGCGGCGAACTTATTATTGGTCGGGATGTTGAGATTGATATCAATGTGCTTATCGAAGGTCGAGTGGAACTGGCGGATGGCGTACAGGTTGGCCCTAACGTGATACTGAAAAATGTCAGCATCGGTGCAGGCACACAAATACACGCCAACAGCCTGTTAGAAGAAAGTATCACGGGTACCCAGTGCGATATTGGTCCCTATGCCCGCTTGCGACCGCAGACAAATCTGGCGAATAAAGTAAAAGTCGGTAACTTTGTCGAAATCAAAAAATCCAATATTGCTGATGGCAGTAAAATAAACCACCTGAGTTATGTGGGTGATACGACGATGGGTAGAGATGTGAACGTAGGTGCAGGTACGATTACCTGTAATTACGACGGAGCGAACAAGTACCAGACGATTATTGGTGACAACGTATTCATCGGCTCCGACACGCAGCTCGTTGCACCTGTGGTTATTGCTGATGGAGCGACTCTCGGTGCAGGGTCCACCATCACCAAGGATACCCCAGCGGGTACCTTGACCCTGAGCCGGGTAAAACAAGTGTCGGTAAAAAGTTGGAAAAGGCCCAGAAAAATAAAGAAAAAATGAAAGGAAAAGCCTCTCTCCCTATTCGTCATTCCGGTGCAGGCCTGAATAATGAAAATCCAACGCGAAGACGCAGAGCGCGCAAAGGGTTAGAAGATAACGAGCGAAAGAGATAAAAAATTCAAATGCTCTGGATCTTTGTGTTCTTTGCGTCTTCGCGTTAGATTTTATGACGCTGTGATTCGTGGTCGAGGAGCAACCTGTTCCACCGAAGGTAAACCAATAACTTTATTCGGTTGAATGTTTTGAGCGCTTAATTCACATTTAAGCCTGAGCAAAGGCTTTTATGACAAAATTTGTTTTTACAGAGAGCGAGACCAACCTCGCTACTCAAACCTGGAGACTGGAAATTAATCATGTGTGGAATTGTGGGTGCTGTAGCAGACAGGGATGTAGTGCCAATTCTGGTAGAAGGCTTACGTCGGCTTGAATATCGTGGTTATGACTCTGCGGGTGTCGCCGTATTAGATGACGCAGACAACCTGGACCGTGTGCGCTCCATGGGCAAGGTCGCAGCGCTGGTGGAGGCAATAGACGGAAAGCTTAAGGGTAAAGTGGGCATTGCACATACCCGCTGGGCCACTCACGGCGTGCCAAGCGAAAATAATGCTCACCCTCATGTTTGTCGCAACGTTGTATCGGTCGTACATAACGGCATTATTGAAAACCACGAACAGTTGCGTGAAGCGCAAACTCAGGCAGGCCACATTTTCACCTCGGAAACCGACACGGAAGTCGTGGTCCATCAAGTCTACGACTATCACGTTGAACAAGGGAAAGATCTGCTGTCGGCAGTGCGTGCTGCTGTCGCCGATTTCGATGGCGCGTATGCTTTGGGAGTGATCAGCGCAAAAGAAGAAGGGCGTCTGATTACCGCACGCCGGGGTAGCCCACTGGTAATAGGCGTGGGTATCGGTGAATATTTTATTGCCTCGGATGTGGCTGCATTGTTACCCGTCACACAACGATTTATCTTTTTGGAAGAAGGCGACATTGCAGATATTCGTCGCAACAGTTTGGTTATTTACAATGCCCAGGGCAACGAAGTACAGCGGCCCATCAAAGAAAGCGAACAGTCAGCTGACGCAGTAGATCGAGGTGAGTACCGCCACTACATGCTCAAGGAGATTTATGAGCAACCCCAGGCCATTGCCGACACTCTGGAAGGCCGAATCAGCGGTGGACGGGTATTGGAACAGGCTTTTGGTGCAGGGGCATCGGAAATTTTTGACAAGGTGCAAGGTGTTCACATCATCGCCTGTGGCACCAGCTATCACTCGGGACTGATTGGCAGTTATTGGTTGGAATCCATTGTTGGCATCCCGTGCAGTGTTGAAGTGGCCAGTGAATTTCGTTATCGCAAACCGGTTGTACGCAATAACTCCCTCATCGTCACCCTGTCACAATCGGGCGAAACGGCGGACACACTGGCCGGGTTACAAGAAGCTAAACGCCTGGGCTTTGGTCATTCCCTGTCAATCTGTAACGTGCCAGAAAGTTCGCTGGTGCGGGAGTCTGATCTCGTCTTGCTAACGCGAGCGGGCCCGGAAATCGGTGTTGCCTCCACCAAAGCGTTTACGACACAGCTAGTGGCGTTAATGCTGTTAGTGATCACCCTGGGCAGGCGTAACGGCCTATCGGCAGAAAATGAAACCCGCATGGTGGGTGAGCTGGAAAAATTGCCGGGTGAAATTGACCGGGTATTAAAACTCGACAAACCCATCCAGGAAATTGCCCAACAGTTTGCCGACAAACACAACGCCTTATTTTTGGGGCGCGGCGCACAATACCCCGTGGCCATGGAGGGCGCGCTCAAGCTCAAAGAGATTTCCTACATTCATGCCGAAGCCTATCCGGCAGGAGAACTGAAGCATGGCCCGCTGGCGCTGGTGGATGAAAATATGCCGATTATTGCGGTGGCACCCAATAATGAATTATTGGAAAAATTAAAATCCAACTTGCAGGAAGTGCGTGCCCGGGGCGGTGAACTGTTGGTCTTTGCCGATATGCACTCCGAGCTGCAACAGGCCGATGGCATACAGGTATTAAATGTTGCACCCGTGGATGATGCCATGTCGCCTATCGTGTATACCATTCCGCTGCAATTGTTGTCCTACTACGTGGCCGTACTGAAAGGCACGGACGTGGACCAACCCCGTAACCTCGCGAAATCGGTTACTGTAGAGTAAAGTTGTGTATCGATGTTGTCAGTTGTGACTGGAAATAAGCGTTCTAGCCTGTGTTCGCGTGGGAATATCGAAGTCTCCAGCGACCAGATAAATCATGATGAATAAGTTATGTAAATAGCTGAGCTACGGTTTTCATCGGAATAAACATTCTTGTTTTAGCATTGTATTTACATAATTTTTCAAACTCATATTTAAAGTAATATTGCTTTGCATTATCGTTCAAACAATCAACGCAATTGCGTACGCCTTCATATGCACATTTATTTCCAGCAGATACTCAAGCGCCTTTATAAGGGTAATCTTTCCTAACCGTTGATTTTGATTGCTTCGTCCAGTCTCATGTTAAGGCGGGTGGCAGCTATTACTATTCTCCCAGTCCCGGGGGAAGAATCTCATATTTTGGGACATCTGCTGGAAACACTGCCCATTTGGGGGCTGATGAAGTGTAAATAGCCATTTGGGGAGAGAACTCATCGTTATTGTCCAGCGTTGATGCTGCGACAGAATAAAAATTACCGACGGTAACCTCTACACATAACGTCGCGCCACAATCACCACAGAATTGATGATTCATGTCTTTTCCAGAATCCCCAAGGCGGGTAAAGTTTGATGGCGTACCTTTGGTAAATTTGAATTTATCAACGGGTACCCATAATCCAAACCATTTATCGGAACCGGTATGTGTCTGGCATTCTTTACAATAGCAAAATGCTGAATTAATAGGTTCTCCTTCAAAGCAATACTCTACATTTCCACAACTGCATTTTCCTTTATATTTTTTCATATCAGCCTCAAAATAATTTTAAAAAGTGTGTTTGGTGTTGATTTCAGGTATGAAATTAACGGCGCTCCGGGCGATGTGTCAAGCACGGTTATATATGTAATGCCGATAAAATATCCTTTGCCAAATAATCACCATCCATGGGTTGAGAGACGGAGTATAAACCCAGTCTGCTGACACCCTGGTGTCAGTATGACTGTTTTCGTTCTCATTTTTTATGCAATGTTAGGCAATGAACTCTTTGGTTTCGAGTTCAGCGTGGGCACAAAAACGTGCCCACCCGGTGTTGGGTTTAACCTGTGGCGGTATCGGCGATGCGTGTGACATCCGAGAAAGGCAGGTAGTCGGGGTCAAAAAACTGGGTGGCAATTTCATCGGCAAAAAAACGGCCGCGTGTGGTAAGCCACACATGGCTATCATCTTCTTCGATCAGGTTCAGTGTTTTAAAACCGTTTATCGCCTTACCGAAGCAGTGTTCGATGGTTTCTCCCGTGCGTTCGGTAAACAGTGCTTTACTGACGCGCGCGTTTTTCAGCGGCAGAATAAAACAGCGCCGACGTTCGTCATCCACGGTGCGAATTTTTCCACGGTTTACGGAGACTTTTCCCTGGCGCACTAACTGGTAGTAGTTTTCCAGGTTGGCGTCGCCGACGTTCATGGAAAATACGCCGCGCAGATTGGACCAGGAGGATACGCCCACGCCGGTGACATCGGCGAGGTCGCAGGCCCAGTCGCGCAGGTAGTGGGAGATGTCCTCCGCTTTGCGGGCGAAGATGCGGGTTTGGTGTTCACCGTAGCCGTGGCGTTCTGACATCATGATGCCGAGGTATTTCATCAGTTGAATGTCGTCAGGTTCGGGAAATTTTTCCGGTGCGCTGTTGTGTACTTTGAGGATGTTGCCGTCGCGGTCGCCGTGCGGACGAATGCGTAACCGGTAAAGTTGATAACCTTCGATGTCCAGATTCACTGCGGTGAGTATGTTTTTTACCCAATGCTCCACGGTTTGACCGGGATAGGCGTATATCAGGTCGATAAAAATGTTTTCGATACCGGCACGGCGCATTTGCTGGATGGATTCCAGTGTGTCTGCATTGTTATGGGTGCGGCCCATGGCGGCCAGTACCGGGTCATCAAACGATTGTACGCCCAGGCTGATGCGATGTACGCCGTAGTCTTTCATGATGGCCAGTTTTTCCATGCCTTCTTTGCCCAGCAGAGTGGTGGGTTCGGCTTCGATGGAAAACTGGGTGCAGTCGCTGAGATCAAAATGTCGGGTAAATGCGGCGAGAAAACGCTCCATTTGTTGTGGCGATAAGTAGGTGGGCGTGCCTCCACCGATGAGGACCGAGCTGGCGGGGATGGCATCCATGCCCATTTTGCTGCGGTACAGGGCCATTTCCTGTTCGAGGTGGTCGAGATAGTCGTCCACCTCTTCAGTCCGGGTTTTGGTTTTGGTGATCCAGTGACAAAAAGTACAGCGCGAGGGACAAAACGGGATGTGGCCGTAGGCGATGGTTTTGCTGGCTGGGCGTTGGGCAAAATTCTCGAACAGGGCGGTGTCGTCCATTTCGGAAAACATGGTGAGCGGTGGATAGCCGATGACCGGGAAAAATTGTTTGCCGCCGCCGGGCAGTATGCCGGATTGTCGCACTTCGTCTACGTTCAGCTCTGCCAGTTCCTCGCGTGCGAGGCCTATCCAGTCATTTACATCATTCACGTACAGCACTCCTGATTACACTTTGGTTACGAATTCATATTTTCGCATCCTTGCTGAAACAGGTAGCGGACATCATACCGTTATTCCATAGTGGTTTTCTATGTCATCCGCTGCTGCTGGTTTGCATGGGGTAGCGGGGAATTATCGTCAACTACGTGGTCCAGTGAGTTTGTCCAGCCGTAGTCGATGTCGGTCATCGAACAACCGTTTTGAGGCCAGCCACAGTGCAGCTGTCACTCCGAATCCGGTTCCCGCGCTGATCAAAAACATGATCAGAATCTGGTATTTCACGGCTTCCAGTGGCGGGCTGCCCGCGAGAATCTGCCCGGTCATCATGCCCGGCAGGCTCACCAGTCCGGCGGCGGCCATGGAATTGATAATAGGCATCATGCCGCTGCGCATGGCTTCACGGCGAATTTCAGCAATGGCGTCCAGGCGGGCGGCACCCAGCATCAGGCGCTGTTCGATGATGGCGCGTTGTTGCCATGCTGTGGTGGTGAGCCGGTCCAGCGCCAGCGCGATGCCGCTCATGGTGTTGCCCAGCAACATGCCCAGCAGGGGTACGGCGTATTGCGGGTCGTACCAGGGATCAGTGGCCACCATGGTGGTCAGTGCCAGCACGGTAATGGCGAAGGAGGAGATAAACATCGCACCGGTGCCCATGCCAAACCCCCACCAGCCGGTGAAGCGTCGTTGCTGGCGGGCCATTACTTCGCGTCCAGCAGCCAGCAGCATGACCAGCGAGATGCCGGTTACCCAGAGTAAATCAACATTGGCAAACAGTGCCTTCAGTACCAGCCCGATGAGCAACAGTTGCACTACGGTACGTGTGCCTGCAATGAGCAATTGTCCGCTGAGGCCCAGTTGCATGCGCCAGCTCAGTGCGGCCATGGCCAGCACCAGTCCGGCGGCGAGGGAGAGATCCACGGCGCTGAGTGTAATCATCCTGTGTATTCCTGGATGCCTTCGGTGGTGAGTTGTAAATGACGATTGCCCACTCGTGTTGCCTGTTGGGCATCGTGACTCACCCATAACACGGCAGCGTCGGTAGTGTGGCGATATTCATCGATGAGCCGTTCTACGGTGATGACATTGTTGGCATCAAGACTGGCGGTGGGCTCGTCCAGCAACAGTACGCGAGGCTTGTTCATTAATATTCGCGCCAGAGCCAGACGCTGTTTTTCACCACTGGAGAGACGGCTCACCTGCCAGCGCATTGTTTCTGTGCCAAAACCCAGCGGTTCAAACCAGGGGCATTCTTCAGCCGGGAAGTGAGCGCCCACTTCATCCTGCCACCATTGGCTCTCAGCCGGTAACAGTGCGACCTGTTTGCGCCACTGTGGAGCCGTGAACTGTGTGACGGGCATGTCATCGAGCAACACCTGCCCTTCATGAGGATCGAGATCGGCGATGGCACGTAACAACAGTGATTTGCCGCTGCCGGAGTCACCACGCAGGCTGACGCATTCGCCGGGTGCAATAGATAGGGAATAAGGGCCGCGTTCATGAGTGCGCAAGTCGATGACATTCAGGGAACTCATGTAGGATCTTTCCAATTCCACCATTTGAGTTTTTCCGGGTCTGGATTAGAGCAGGTGGCCCCATGCTCCGCAAACCAAACCGCGCAGCGAAACACGTACAATACGCAGCGATCCACCGGTTGACCGGCCTGTACACACAGTTCTGCATACAGTGCCTCGGGATCACTGTCGCGCAAATCCTGCACAGCAGTAATACCCAGCCCGTACAAATCGTTGGCAATGGACGGTCCCACGCCGGGGATGCGTTGCAGGTCTTTGAGGGCGGCGTTACGGTGAGTCACGGGTGTGGTTTTTATCATAAGCAGGCCATAACATAGCACGCCCTGACTGATGAGAATTTAATGCCCGTGTTTCAATTTACCGCCCTGCCGCCTTTGTCCCTATACATTCACCTGCCGTGGTGTGTACGCAAATGCCCGTATTGTGATTTTAATTCCCATGCGTTGAAAGACGGGATACCCGAAACGGCTTACATCAATGCCTTGTTGGCGGATCTCGAACAAGACCTGCCACGCATCTGGGGGCGTCGGGTAATGAGTGTGTTCATTGGCGGAGGGACACCCAGCCTGTTTTCTCCCGAAGCGCTGGATCAATTGTTGTCCGGCCTGCGTGCGCGATTGAGCATTAACGCCGATGCCGAGATTACCCTCGAAGCCAATCCCGGTACTGCCGAGCAGGAAAAGTTTCGTGAATACCGGGCGCTGGGCATTAATCGCCTGTCCATCGGTGTGCAGAGTTTTCACGATGATGCGTTGCAAATTCTTGGCCGCATTCATGGCCGGGGCGAAGCTATTCGTGCCGCAGAAATGGCTCACGCCGCTGGTTTTGATAATTTTAATCTTGACCTGATGTTTGCTCTGCCAAACCAGACACCGGCGCAAGCGGCCGAAGATGTGGCCACTGCCATCGACCTTGAGTCTGCGCATATTTCTTATTACCAGCTTACCCTTGAACCCAACACGCAATTTTATGCACAACCACCTGTGCTGCCGAATAATGATCTGGCCTGGCAAATACAACAGGCAGGACAGCAGCAACTGGCCGAAGCGGGTTATGAACAATATGAAGTATCGGCTTATGCCAAAAAGAAGCGCCAATGTGTACATAACCTGAATTATTGGCAGTTTGGTGATTACCTGGGATTGGGTGCGGGTGCCCACGGCAAAATTACTGATGCCGCGCAACAGACCATTACCCGTCTTGCCAAGCAGCGTCAGCCGCAGGCTTTTATGGATACGGCGGGCACCTCACAGGGCATTCAGAGTGAGCGTGTTTTGACGCGCAAGGATGTGGGCCTGGAATTTATGATGAACGCATTACGTTTGAGTGCAGGTTTTGAGTCTGCATTGTTTCCTGCGCATACCGGTCAACAACTTGTGTTGATTGCTTCCCCTCTGCGCGCTGCTGAAGAGGCAGGTTTGCTTGAGCGAACGTTAAAGCGAATTCAGCCGACAGAAAAGGGCCACCGGTTTCTGGATGACTTATTGACGTTGTTTGTTGCTGATTAAATATGAATTAAGCGCTAAAAACACGCTGTTTTTAAAAAAACGCCGGGTATTTAACGCAGAGGGTACAAAGACACAGCGTTTTTGGTGTTTTTCTCTGCGCCCTTTGCGTCTCTGCGGCCTCTGCGTTTATAACACGTTACCTGTCAGTGCCACGACAACATAACCCCTCACTGTGTCAGAGCGCTTGTCCAGGGGGTTACACCTCTGGATTCCGGCTAAAAACATGCCGGAATGACGGTGTTTTCAAAAGTGTCAACAGAGTGATTTAGCCCTGTAACTCATATTTCATGGCAGTAATCTCGCACGGGCGTGGTGGCCTTGTTTTTATTAGGTCAAGGCTGGACTGGTATTACCAGCACCTCATGCTGGTCGTAGGAGGCGTTGATTCTTGCCAGTGCCTCTTCTGCCTGCGGGTGACCATGGGCAGCCGCAGTAGTAATCCAACGGATGGACTCTTTTGCGTTACGCGGCACGCCGTAGCCGTAGTGGTACATGTAGCCAATGGTATATTGCGCGTCGATATGGCCCTCTTTCGCTAACATCAACAAGGCATTGGCAGCTTGCGCGTATTGTTGGTTGAGAAACAGAGCCTTGGCCTGTTTGAATATTTTTTGTTGTATTTCCAGCCTTGTTGCGGCCGATGGTCGATCATTATCAACTGGAACGGTAGTGCAGGCACTGAGCAATAACAGGAGCAGTACACTCGCGATATGTCCCACAGGCGATTGGGTGCTGGGTTGCCCAGGCATGGTTTTTTGTCGCAGAAACAAACTGTTGATACATATAACAGATCTCATGGTTGTGAATGATACACGCTTTTACACAAAGGTCACGGCCATGCCATGGCGATGATATGCGTAACAAATGGTTGACAAATACCACTGCCATTTCATTAGATTCGCACTAAACTGGGCTGTATAGGTGGTAACATTCTAAGTTTGGAGGGAAAATGAGCCATGTTATTAACTGAAGATTCCAGTTTTGAAGTGCTTGCAGATGGCCGCCTGGCAAATTTGAGTGAATGGAATAAGTCTGCGGCACAAACTTTGGCTTCACGCGATGGCCTTACTCTGGACGACGGGCATTGGCAGGTGATTGACGTCATGCGTGATTATTATCAGGCATTCAATGTCCCCCCGATCAAAAAACTGTTAATCCGTGAACTGAAAAAACGTCACCCGGCTGATGTGTTTGACGATGCCACACTTCAGAATTTATTTCCCGGCGGTGTACTGGTGCAGGGTTCAAAAATTGCGGGTGTACCCATTCCCATGATGGATGTGGAACTGGAACGAGAAACTTATCAGGCCAAGGCCGCACCCAATGTCGCACACTTTATGGGCTCGTTTAATTTTGATGGAGAGACCTTTGCCGTCACGCATACGGGTAACCTCGTAGAGTTGCACCGCTGGAATTCACGTCTCGCGGAATACATGGCAAAGCAGGAAGGTATTGAACTTACCGAAGAACACTGGGAAGTGCTGAATTTTTTACGTGAGTTCTATTTTACCTACGGCGTAAGCCCTATGGTAAAAATCCTTATGAGATACATGATAGAAGACATTGGCCCTGAACGCGCCAGCAAAGAACATCTTTACAGCCTGTTTCCCAAAGGGCCATCACGACAGGGATCACGTATCGCCGGTTTGCCTGCACCACAGGGCTGTTTGGATCTGGATATTTAATTACCAGCCATCTATACCAAAATTAACCGCTCACCAAGCAGCACCGAAAGCGCGAGACGGAGATCGAAAGTCTGAAAGTTATCGGAAATCAAAAATCAATCGAGTCTGACCCCATCGATTGCAATTCTTATATTGAGGAGATACGTGACGATTACCCGGATCTGGATTATTCAAAAGCCGCTCACTCTCTCGTTGTTGAAGATGCTCCCAAGTCACTGGCCTTTAATGCCAAAGCCTCACAACCCGCTTCGGCGTGATTGTTATTGTGAAAACGTTATTGGTTGCATTATTACTGCTGGCCGTTGGTGCTTGTTCCACGGAGCAAAATACTGTTGCACAAGGGCCGGAAGGAAGTTGGTGGCTGGGTGGTGCTGACGGCGGGGTATTCGTTGATATAAAAGACGACAACAATCGTAATGATACGATTTATTATGGCACTATTTATTTTGATTCCGATAAAACCATCTGGTACCAGGGACCGTTTAAATTGGTCGGCAACATAAAATTCCAAGTTGATAATCACGAGCAATATAGTGGATGGGATGGCGAGCGCCTGCATTTGCAGAACTCATCTTATCTTGAACCACTAAATCCGATTCCTTCCCTTTAGCAGCAGCCCATTTTTTATGACTACTTTTTGTTACAAGGTATTAAGAAATCGACATGATAATGCTCATCATGTCTCACCCAGGAACGCTTACGGGAAAAAACGACATTCTTTTTCAGATAGTCACCATATTTTGTTTTGAAAAGCAGTGGCTGAAGCTCAGGATCAAATATCACACGCCATAAATCATGACCCTGCTTTTTGGCTTCTTTGTGTAGCTGAACAATATGCGCAGCCAAAGCATCGAAGTCGATTTTTAAACCGTTGTAATTCCCCTTTTTATCGAACTCAATATTATAGCCGAACTTATTAAATGGATGGGTTGGTAAATGTACAGATTGGCCATCAGTATTTAATACCGGCACCATAAAATCCACCGATAAGCCGTTTTGATGTGTTTTGTGTGGCTTGAATTTACCCCCTTTTTTGAATCCTGTTTCTGCATATTTGAATTGATTGCCCGGTTGTTCGGTTTCCAGGTTTTTATAGGCGTTGAGCATAATGTTCATTACTGTTGAATGGACATAGGTTCGACCCAGAAGCCTGGCCAGAGAGCTATAGCCTTCATAGTTGGAGCCACTCTTCGGCAATTGTAAACCCGCCTCAAGCCGACCATTGGATGTGGTTCCGTAGCATATGCTTGATTCGGCATAGACATAGGCTGGTAAACATAACAACCATGTCATTAACAACGTTAAAAGTTTCTGCATTGTTTGATGCTGCCCCTGGTTTTTTTATGCATGGTACTACCAACCAAGCATTTATCTGAAGAATCTAACGTGGATTTCCAGGTGAACCAAGTTTTTTTACATGCTTGTAAAGAAATTGCCAGCTGTATTTATTCAGGCGTATCAAATGCACCACCCGACAAAAATGAAAACCTTGATTTTGTGCCACAACAGAACTGTTGTGGATGGCTGGTCATCGACCTCTGCTCACGGGAAGTGGTTGGCTGGAGCATGGGTACGCGAATGAAAGCACAGTTAGTCTGTGATGCGTTGAAAATAGCTGTCTGGCAACGAAAGCCTGCCGCCGGGTTAATCCACCACTCGGATCGCGGTAGCCAGTACGCAAGCAAAGCCTTCAGGAGACGGCTCAAGATCCATGACTTTAAAGGCAGTATGAGCCGAAAAGGTGACTGTTGGGACAATGCTGTCGTAGAAAGCTTCTTTGGCAGCCTGAAGCAGGAGCGAGTGCAATGGCGGTATTATCAGACACGTTACGAAGCACGGCAGGATATATTGAATTACATTGCTGTTTTTTATAACAGGCTAAAAAAAAGACACCCATCAAATAATCAAATAAAAGCCTTACTCAAACCCATTCTTCAGAAAGTATGTGTAAAAACATGACCAGGGGTTTCTGGTTTTGCCAGACACAGAAAAAACTGGGCGTTTTCCGACAAACACGCTGATTTTCTAGGCCGCAGACAATAGTAGACAACAGGAAGTCTTCGCCGTCTACTCAGGCGACTTGAAAATAGAAAGATGAAGTGAGTGGAAACTACGTAGGTAATAGTTGCTTATAAACACACTTGCCCATTGACTGTCCCTTCATCCAGCACTGGCCCAGCTGATGGGCAAACTGTTTCAGTTTGTCCATCGCGCCTACAGCCCGGAAGAATCGTTGGTCGTAGTGGTTGATCATATCCAGCCAGCCGTGTTGTTCAATCCCCAGTCTGGCTAATATGGGCGGTAGGTTGTCGGCAATCGCTCCGGCTTTATCATCACGTATGGCCCGACCACTCCAGTCCACGAGTTCCAGGTAATCCAGGTATGAAAAGGCAA
>UOFV01000454.1_pt1 | contig 13325 bp, 13 predicted proteins | sample 1988291 | NCBI WGS metagenome assembly UOFV01 (sample SAMEA4712194, study PRJEB27164) | hydrothermal vent metagenome | biome: marine basaltic hydrothermal vent biome; feature: marine hydrothermal vent; material: mineral | place: Pacific Ocean | collected 2011-06-14/2011-07-23 | depth 1689 m | reverse complement strand
GCGCGGCGTTATGCCCAGCGGCATCTGGATACCTGCGCCATGCTGCGGTGTTTTGGTGCCAGTCAACGTCGTATTAATCATATCTTTTTATTACAGCTGCTGGCACTGAGTCTGGTTGCCGGGCCATTGGGCATCGTGGGTGGTTTTTTGGCGCAAGAAGGGTTGGTGATGTTATTGGGGCAGTTGGTGATTGCCGAGCTGCCTGCGCCTTCATGGACGCCGGTGTGGGTGGGTTTGCTGGTGGCCATGGGCGGAGTGTTGGGGTTTGCCTTGCCCCCGGTGCTACAGCTGCGTGATGTCCCTGCATTGCGGGTATTGCGTCGTGTGGCCGTTCAGTCAGCGATAACACGGCGTCTGCAACCGGCGACGATACTGGCTTATTGTATCGGTTTTATCATGCTTGTCCTGTTGGTGATTTATCAGGCGGGTGATGTTGTGCTGGGTGGAATTTTATTGTCGGGTCTGCTGTTGGCAAGCGTATTGCTGTGGACGGCAGCGACAGTATTAACCTGGGGGCTGAAATACTTTTTACAGTATTTTTTGACCCACTTTTCGCAAAGCAAGTCTTCCGCGTGGCATTTGGGATTGGCTAACCTGACCCGTAATCGTCGCGCCTCCACTTTGCAAGTGATGGCTTTCGGAGTGGGTTTGATGGTGTTGTTGTTGCTGACCATCGTGCGCGGTGATCTTTTGCAGGGATGGGCGAAGGGTATGCCTGAAGATGCGCCCAACCGTTTTGTCATTAATATTCAAACGCAGCAAGTGGCAGAGATACGGAATTTCTTTGCGCAAAAAGGCATGGCCGATGTTGAGCTGTTTCCCATGGTGCGCGGACGCCTGACGGCAATCAATGGTGCTTCGGTTTCTGAACAGCGGTATGAAGATACCCGTGCCAGAGGATTGGCAGCACGGGAGTTTAATTTGTCCTGGGCTGACCGGCTGCAAGTGGGTAACACGATTGTGCAGGGCTACTGGTGGGGAGACGGCTCAAGAACGACAAATCGCTTTCCCTATGAGTTTTCAGTGGAAGAGGGGATTGCAAAAACGCTGGGGCTGGCACTGGGTGACCAGTTGACGTATGAAATTGCGGGTGAATCCTTCACCGCGACAGTCACCAGCTTGCGCAGCGTACATTGGGATAATTTTCGCGCCAATTTTTTCATGCTCACACCGCCGGGTGTGCTGGATGCCTACCCAGCGAGTTACATCACCAGTTTTTTTCTGCCAGCGGAAAAAAACGGCACACTGGACGAACTGGTTAATGCTTTTCCCAACCTGACCGTGATTGATCTCACCGCCATTATGGATCAGGTGAAGCTGATTATTGAACGGGTATCCATGGCGGTGGAGTTTGTTTTTCTGTTTACCCTGGCGGCGGGTTTGCTGGTGATGAGCGCGGCCATTCAGTCTACGCTGGATGTGCGTCTGCATGAAAATGCTGTGCTGCGTGCCCTGGGTGCGCGCCGTCGTCGCCTGTGGCAAAGCCTGGCAGTGGAGTTTTTCTCACTGGGTGCTTTGGCCGGGTTGCTGGCGGCATTTTTTGCCAGTGTGTTGGGGTTTGTTATCGCGGATCAGGTGCTGAACATGGAATATCTGTTTAACCCGTGGCTGTGGGTGTTGGGATTGCTGGGGGGCGGTGTAGGTGTGGGACTGGCAGGCATTATCGGTACGCAACAGGTGGTGAACAGTCCGCCGTTGGCTGTGTTGCGGAAACTTTGATGTAACTTTCTTGTTCCCTTCTTCGAACAAATCAAAGGTAATCTGAGCAGTGCGTAGGTTGGGGTGAGGCACGAACCCCAACGTGCCAGAACAATAAGCTGTCTCCAAAACCATGTTCAAGCTGCCGCAAACAAGTTTATTTCAAATTTTAAAACCAAAAATATTCCTGCTTCGTGTTATGAGCATGTTGGGGTTCGTGCCTCACCCCAACCTACTGGGCTGAGTATTTAACGCGGAGGTCGCAGAGACGCAAAGTTTCTCGTGTTTTTCTCTGTGTCCTTTGCGTCTCTGCGACCTCTGCGTTTATCACTCGCCACTTGTCAGTACCACGACAACATAACCTCTCAATACGCCGGAAGGATTATGTCCGGAGACAAGTCACCGGATTCCGGCTAAAAGCAGACTGAGGTGTGCTCAGGGGTCGATTTGTGCATCCAGCGCCTGCTGTCGGTTGCCCACCAGGCCCTGTACATTTTTGGCATCATCAATAAGCTGTTTGACCCGTTCCGGGTCGGTGATGGGCAATAAAGGTGAAGCGGTTTGCGGAATATCAGCCGTTTTTTTGTCTGGCTCTTCAGTTGTGTTTTCGATGGGCGGCGGTGGTGGCGGTGCCTGGGTAATGTTGATGTCGCTGCGATAGGTTTTTACGCTGCTGTCCACCCCGGCCGGTGGTGGCTGGTTACTGAAATGCCACTCTCCCGAGTCATCCTGCCATTTGTAGACAGTGGTTTCATTTTCATCCATGCCCGGTAGTTTGGGTGCGGATGATCCACGAAACCATGACTGGACCGTCGCCAGACCCTTGATAATGGGGTTTGTACTTTTTTCAGCAGAGGGATTTAGCTGGGTCAGCGCGGCAGCGCCTACCAGAACAATCAAAATAATAATCAGCAGGCGGATCATCATATTGTGAACGGCCTTGTTTCAGTTTATGGATTATAGCGGGCGTGCTAAAAAGTGCCGCCGTCCCAGCCCCACATGTGTCGCGGTGCATCGGCGAACTCAATATAAGTGCGGTTTTTTTCGATATCCAGCTCCAGTGCCATGAGTGTACACAGACTGTCCGACAAAGCTTGCGTGGCTGATTCGGGCAACCCGATACTTTTCAGCTCCAGATAGGCGAGCGGTCCATCGGTGCCCGCGAATAACATGTTTTGTGCCGTTTGAAGGGTCACCATGACGTAATTTTCCGGTTTGCCCAGTTGCTCTGCAACGGTGGCCGATGCTTTTTTCATCAGAGCTTGTCGGGCCGCTTCATCCAGTTCCTGGTTGGTCTGAATTTTGAGATAGGGCATGGTTTTTCCAAAAAACCGGGGTCAGCCGGGCGTTGCCCCGTGAGAGTTAGCATCAGCTTCCGATACAACCAGATCATTGCCATCGGCCCACTTCATGATGTAACGGAACATTTCAGGAAACTGATCCTGCATTTTGGGGTCAAGCACAACACACTTTATGCCATCAATAGTGCGTGGCTGTAGCAAGGGAGAATAGCGGATGCGGTGATCAGACCCAAAGGTGGAAAGAGCTCCGCTCATGCGTTCCGCCCAATCGCTGGGTCGGAATTTTCTGCCTGAGTGGGTTTTGCCTTCAATGATGATTTTTTTCACGGTGTTCCGACTAATGATTCTGCAAATGGTTCTGATGATATCTTTGATAGTTGCTCTGTGAACATGTTTGTCCAGCCAGGAACACCCGCCCAATATGTTGTTAACTATCGGCATTATAACGCAAAAGTTAATACAGCAGGGCAGGAAATATTTGAATTATCAAGATAATTTTACGGAGCTGAACCCGTTTTTTCTGAGGGAATCAGGGCAAACCGGAAAAATGTTTCCACAAGAGGATTTTCGGTGTACTAATTTGCGGGAAATCCCCCGTGCCACTTGACCTGACGAATACTTCCCAGTAATTTACTCTGTCCTTACGTGCCGGTATTCTATCAAGGTTGCATTGCAACGAGTGCCTGGCTAAAAAACCGCCCGTTTTTACGGGCGTTTTTTATCTCGACGAAAATGAAAGAATTGGCAGCACCTATATACTGACACTTGGCAATAACAGAAGAACAGGCATATAAAGAGAATCTGGACGTGAAATTGACTGGCGCAGAAATATTGACCCACTTCCTCGCAGACGAGGGAGTCGAATTCCTGTTCGGCTATCCCGGCGGTGCTGTTTTGCATATTTACGATGCCATTGACCGGCAGGATCGTATCAAACATATTTTGGTGCGCCATGAGCAGGCGGCGACCCATGCCGCCGATGGCTACGCGCGTTCCACAGGCAAACCCGGTGTGGTGCTGGTGACTTCCGGTCCCGGTGCCACCAACGCAGTAACGGGCATCGCCACTGCCTACATGGACTCCATTCCCATGGTGGTGATCACCGGCCAGGTACCCACCCATCTCATCGGTAACGATGCTTTTCAGGAAGTGGACGCTGTGGGTATTACCCGCCCCTGTGTGAAACACAACTTTTTGGTGAAGGACGTAAAAGATCTGGCGCTGACTCTGAAGAAGGCTTTTTATGTGGCGACCACAGGACGCCCCGGCCCTGTGGTGGTGGATATCCCCAAAGATGTGACCGCAGACACTGTAGATTATGTGTACCCCAAAGAAATCACCATGCGTTCTTACAATCCAGTGGTGAAGGGGCATACCGGTCAGATCAAAAAGGCCGTGAAACTGATGGCCGCCGCCAAACGTCCTATGTTGTATACCGGTGGCGGGGTGATTCTCGACAACGCGCATAAAGAACTCGCGCAACTGGCGAAAAAACTTAATGCACCGGTCACCAATACCTCCATGGGACTGGGTGGTTTTCCCGCTTCGGACAAGCTGTTTGTCGGCATGCTGGGCATGCACGGTACTTATGAAGCCAACATGGCAATCTCCAATTGTGATTTGATGATTGCTATCGGTGCGCGTTTTGATGACCGGGTGACGGGCAATATCGAGAAATTTGCACCACGGGCCAAAATCATCCACGTCGATATTGATCCGGCATCCATTTCCAAAAACGTGAAAGTGGATGTGCCCATCGTTGGCAGTGTCGGCGACGTGATCAAGTCTCTGCTGAGGGAAATCAAAGCCAGCGAATTCAAACCGAACAAAGCGGCCGCGAAAGAATGGTGGCAGCAGATTGATGAGTGGCGTGCGGTGGAGTGCCTCAAATACAAAACCGATGGCGACAAAATCAAACCCCAGTTTGCGCTGGAAACGCTGTATGACATTACCAAAGGTGATGCTTATGTGACATCGGATGTGGGTCAGCATCAGATGTGGGCAGCACAATACTATCGTTTTGACAAACCACGGCGCTGGATCAATTCTGGTGGTCTTGGCACTATGGGCTTTGGCCTGCCTGCCGCCATGGGTGTGCAGCTGGCTTTTCCCAAGGCAACGGTGGCCTGTGTGACGGGTGAAGGCAGTATCCAGATGAACATCCAGGAGCTGTCTTCCTGCATGCAGCATAATCTGCCGATCAAGATTGTTTGTTTGAATAACGGTTTTCTGGGTATGGTGCGTCAGTGGCAGGAGTTTTTTTACGATGAGCGCTACTCACACTCCTACATGGACTCCCTGCCGGATTTTGTGAAGCTTGCCGAGGCATACGGCCATGTGGGTATCCAGGTGACAAAACCGGAAGACGTGGAAGCTGCCATGAAAGAGGCTTTCAAGCTAAAAGACCGTCTGGTGTTTCTTGATATCCTCACCGACCCGGAAGAAAACGTTTACCCTATGGTGCCTGCGGGTGCCGGGCTGGATGAGATGATTCTCATCTAGTTTGTTATTTTATGCGGCTAATATTGAATTCAGACTGAAATGAAACAAAAAACGAAAACTGACGAAGAAGGCATGCGCCACATTATTTCCATTCTGATGGAAAATGAAGCGGGAGCCTTGTCGCGGGTGGCAGGATTATTTTCTGCGCGGGGCTACAACATAGAATCACTGACCGTGGCACCGACTGAAGATATCACGCTGTCGCGTATGACTGTAGTGACCTGGGGCTCTGATGAAATTATTGAGCAGATCACCAAGCAATTGAACAAGCTGGTGGATGTGATCAAATTGGTGGATCTCACCGAAGGCCCGCATATCGAACGCGAAATGCTAATGATTAAGGTGCGCACCTCAAGCAATGATTCTCGGGAAGAGGTGACACGCTTGGTGGATATTTTTCGTGGACGCATTATTGATGTGACAGCTACCAGCTACACCATTGAGTTGACAGGTACCGGTGATAAACTGGATGCCTTTATTAATGCCTTTGAGAAGACACCGATATTGGAAACTGTGCGTTCAGGGGTTTCCGGTATTTCGCGCGGCGCGAAAAATTTACATATTTAAAATGACATAGCAGCAGTAAACGAACACACAAAAATTGATAGCGGGAGCGGAAGAAGAAATGAATATTTATTATGACAAAGATTGTGACCTTTCCATCATTAAAGGCCTGAAGGTGTCTATTATTGGTTATGGTTCACAGGGCCATGCCCACGCCAACAACCTGAAAGAATCCGGCGTTGATGTCACCGTGGGTTTGCGTGATGGTTCGGCATCTGTTGCCAAGGCCGAAGCCTCTGGCCTGACGGTGAAAAATGTGCCTGAAGCTGTGGCGAGTGCAGATGTGGTAATGATCCTGACCCCAGATGAATTTCAGTCACAACTGTACAAAAATGAAATCGAACCGAACCTGAAGCAGGGAGCGACATTGGCGTTTGCCCATGGCTTTGCGATTCATTATAACCAGATTGTGCCGCGTGCCGATCTGGATGTGATCATGATTGCGCCGAAAGCACCGGGTCATACCGTGCGCAATGAGTTTAAAAACGGCGGTGGTATTCCTGATTTGATTGCGATATTTCAGGATGCCTCTGGCAAGGCCAAAAATGTGGCGCTGTCCTATGCCTCGGGTGTGGGTGGTGGTCGTACCGGCATTATTGAAACCACTTTTAAAGACGAAACTGAAACCGACTTGTTTGGTGAACAGGCTGTGTTATGTGGTGGTGCCGTGGAACTGGTGAAGGCCGGTTTTGAAACACTGACCGAGGCAGGTTACGCACCAGAGATGGCTTATTTTGAATGTCTGCACGAGTTGAAGCTGATTGTTGACCTGATGTACGAAGGTGGTATTGCCAACATGAATTATTCCATCTCCAATAACGCGGAATATGGCGAATATGTCACGGGCGAAAAAATCATCAACGAAGAAAGTCGCAAGGCTATGCGTGAATGTTTGCGCAATATCCAGACCGGTGAGTACGCCAAACGATTTATTGCCGAAGGGCAGACTAATTATCCCGAAATGACCGCACGCCGTCGTCTTAATGCCGCGCACCCCATTGAGAAAACCGGAGCCAAACTTCGCGAAATGATGCCTTGGATCACGGCAAATGCTTTAGTCGATAAAAGCAAAAACTAAAGACAAAATAAGATAAGCAAAGGGCAAAGTAGATACTTTGCCCTTTTTTCTATTTACCATTTTTTAATTCCCCTGGTTTACTAACAATGCTGTCTTATCGCTACCCCTTGATTGCACGCGAAGGCTGGTCGTGGATTGCTGCCATCGCTATTCCTGCTGTTATTGTGTATTTGTTGTATGGGCTGGCATCGTTGCCATTATGGGCATTGGTGCTACTGTTATTATTTTTGTTTCGTGACCCTGCACGTAAAGTGCCCGCAGTACCTTTGGGGATTGTGAGCCCGGTGGATGGCAAGGTGGTGGCAATTGATACCGTGCATGATACTTATTTGGGCCGTCAGGCATTGAGCATAAGCGTGAAAATGGGTATTACCAACGTGTATTCCGCACACAGCCCCATGGAGGGCAAAGTGATGGAGCAATGGCTGGATGCGCCACGAAAAATTGCAGGCACGGACGAAGAAGTTACAACGTATGCACAATGGATACAAAGTGATGAAGATGATGATGTAGTGTTGGTGGTTGAAGTTAATCCACATTTGCCACGACCACAATGTTATGCGCAAAGTGGTGAGCGCATTGGTCAGGGACAACGTTGTGGTTTTATTCACTTTGGTTCACACGTTGAAGTGTTGATTCCCATGGGGTCACGTATTGATGCATCGGTAGGTGATAATGTATTGGCGGGCACAGATATCATTGCTACTCTGGTGCATGCAAAGGTAACACCGCCCAAACCCGCCCAGTTGGCAACGGGTTGAAAAATGACATGATCATATCGACAAGAGATTATGAACGAAGACAAAACAGATAAGCTTGCTGATAACAGCAACGAAACCGCAGAGGCAGATGAAGGTAAGCGAATGGGGTCGCCAGAGCGTCGTCGTCACCGTGGTATTTATCTGTTACCCAACCTGTTTACCACCGGCTGCCTGTTTGCAGGTTTTTATGCCATTGTCGCCGCCATGGGCGGGCATTTCGAGTCGGCCGCCGTGGCTATTTTTATCGCGATGATTCTCGATGGGCTCGATGGCCGGGTAGCGCGGATGACCAATACACAAAGTGCTTTTGGCGCTGAATACGATAGCCTTGCCGACATGGTGTCTTTCGGTTTGGCACCTGCATTGGTGGTATATGTGTGGGCTTTATCTGACCTGGGCAAGCTGGGCTGGCTGGGGGCTTTTATTTACACCGCAGGTACGGCATTACGTCTGGCACGCTTTAATACGCAGGTCGGGAGTGCCGATAAACGCTATTTTCAGGGCTTGGCAAGTCCGGCCGCTGCCGCAGTGGTCGCCGGTATGGTCTGGGTGGGACATGACTATCAGGCTGAAGGGTTGGCGGTCTCCATTTTAGCCACAGTGGTGACGGTGTGTGTGGGCCTGTTGATGGTGAGCAACGTGCGTTATCGCAGTTTTAAGGATCTTGACCTTAAGGGCAAGGTGCCGTTTGTGGCCATTCTTGCCGTGGTGTTGGTGTTTGTGCTGGTTTCACTGGACCCGCCGCAGGTGTTGCTCGCAGGGTTTGCCGTATACGCATTTTCCGGGCCGGTGGGAACGCTATGGTCTCTGCGTCGCCGTCGGGCAGAACGCCGGGCACAGAGTGATCAGGATGAGTCTGCGGATTAAACTTGCGGTTGCTCCAGGTGGCCGCTATAGTTGGTCAAGAGTTAAGAAAAACTGAAAATGAATACTTTTACATACAAGACATATCACAACGCCTTCCCCGGGCGACCGTCTTTGCGTGCCACTTTTCTGCTATCCCTCAACCTGCTGCCTTAGGGCAGACAAATAACTCCCCACAATTCGATAAAATTTCTGTGCTGCGTGAATACGCAGATCACAGTCTATGAATATCATGTGTCATCATCTGCAATGAGCGACTGAAAATTACCTGCGCCACTGATAAGATGGTTCCACGCAGAATGGAGCATACGAATGAGCGAGCAATTAATTATTTTTGATACCACCTTGCGTGACGGTGAGCAAAGTCCCGGCGCGTCCATGACCCGCGACGAAAAGGTTCGTATCGCCAAAGCGCTGGAGCGCATGCGCGTGGATGTGATTGAGGCTGGTTTTCCTATCGCCAGCGAGGGTGATTTTGAATCGGTGAAAGCCGTGGCCGATGCCATTAAAGACAGCACGGTTTGTGGTTTGGCCCGTGCGCTGGACAAGGACATTGACCGGGCCGGTGAAGCGCTGAAAGGAGCCAACTCGGCACGTATTCATACCTTTATTGCCACTTCGCCCATACATATGAAAATGAAGTTGCGCATGGAACCGGATGCTGTTGTTGAGCAGGCGGTTCGTGCCGTCAAACGTGCGCGACAATTTACGGACAATGTGGAATTTTCACCGGAAGATGCCGGTCGCTCCGAGCTGGATTTTTTGTGTCGTGTGTTGGAAGCGGTGATTGATGCCGGTGCCACTACGGTGAATATTCCCGACACGGTGGGTTACAACCTGCCGCATCAGTTTGGCAGTCTTATTGCCAATCTCATTGAGCGGGTACCTAACTCGGACAAGGCAGTGTTTTCCGTGCATTGTCATAACGATCTGGGTATGGCCGTGGCTAATTCCCTGGCTGCCGTGGCACAGGGCGCACGGCAGGTGGAATGCACCATTAACGGTTTGGGCGAACGCGCCGGTAACGCTGCGCTGGAAGAAATCGTCATGGCGGTGAGTACACGGCAGGATGTCTTTGATTGCAATGTCGATCATCTGGATCGCACTCAAATTGTCTCGTGCTCACGTTTGGTATCGAGCATCACCGGTTTTACCGTACAGCCCAACAAAGCCATCGTTGGCGCTAATGCCTTTGCTCATGAGTCCGGCATTCATCAGGATGGTGTACTCAAAAGCCGCGAGACTTACGAAATTATGCGTGCTGAAGATGTCGGCTGGTCGGCCAATCGTATGGTATTGGGTAAACACTCGGGCCGTAATGCCTTTCGTACGCGCTTGCAGGAACTGGGTGTCAGTTTTTCCGGTGAGGAAGAACTTAACGCTGCCTTTGTGCGCTTTAAAGAACTCGCCGATAAAAAACATGAAATTTTTGATGATGACTTGCAGGCGCTGGTCACTGAAGCCAGCCTTGATGCCGAAAACGAACGGGTAAAACTGGTGGCACTCAAGGTTTGTTCCGAAACGGGTGAGACGCCCAGTGCCCTGGTGACACTTAAAGTTGATGGTGCAGAAAAGACCGCTACGGCCTCCGGTAGTGGCCCGGTGGATGCGGCATTCAAGGCCATTGAATCTCTGGTGAACAGTGGTGCCGAGCTGCAATTATATTCGGTGAATAACATCACCAGTGGTACAGACTCACAGGGCGAAGTCACCGTGCGACTGGAGCAGGATGGACGCATCGTCAACGGGCAGGGTGCGGATACCGATATTGTTATCGCCTCGGCCAAAGCCTACATCAATACCCTTAATCGAGTGCTGGTGCCGGTGGACCGACAGCACCCGCAGGTGTAAACGCGAGGTTGATGGCGGTGACGACACGACAACAACAAGCGGCCTGTTTGCAGGCGATGGGTATTCAGGTCTGGGTATCACGAGAAGCGGCCAGTGGTGCGCCAGACCTGGAAACACCGGTTGAAACCGCGCAGGCAAACGTTGTAGAGCCCCCGGTTTTACCCGATGCCGTGCCTGAATCTGAACCACTATCTGTCGTTAGCGAAGCACGGGTTGAAAATACAGAGACTGGAAAAACTCAGGTTGACACTGCGTGGGTTGACGAAGAACCCCCGTTGCCCACCGATGACTTCGTGCCCGGCCTGGACATATCGGAAATGTCATCACAACCTGCCCCGGCCATTGATATCAGCAGTCTGGACTGGCCTGAACTGCAAGTCGCAGTATCTTCATGTACAGCCTGCGAGTTACACAAAACCCGCACACAAACGGTGTTTGGTGTGGGCGACCATGCAGCGGAATGGATGATTATCGGTGAGGCACCGGGGGTCGATGAGGACCAACAGGGCGAGCCCTTTGTGGGGCGTGCCGGTCAGTTGCTCAACAACATGCTTAAGGCGCTGGGTTTACAGCGTGAACAGGTGTTTATCGCCAATATTCTTAAATGCCATCCACCTGAAAACCGCAACCCGCAGCCGGAGGAAATTGTTCACTGTGAAGCCTTCCTGCAACGTCAGGTGGCATTGGTGAAACCAAAAGTCATTCTCGCTGTGGGCGGTGTGGCAGCTCATAATCTGTTGAAAGTCGATACTGCGGTGAGCAAACTGCGTGGACAGGTACATCATTACGGCGAAACACCGCTAGTGGTGACTTATCATCCGGCCTATTTGTTGCGAAAACCCAGCGAAAAGGGCAAGAGTTGGACCGATCTGAAATTTGCGGCTGCCGTGGTGCGAGGCGAGCAGTCATGAGTGCTGTGGTGCAAACGCCAGAGTTATGGATACGACCGATGACGGCACAGGATCTTGAGCAGATTATGCATATCGAACTGGCCATGTATCCTTTCCCCTGGACCCGGCGCATTTTTGAAGATTGTCTGCGTGTGGGTTATCGCTGTCATGTGGGGGAAGTTGAAGGAAACCTTGCAGGTTATGGCGTGATGTCCACCGGAGCCAGTGAAGCACATGTACTGAATTTATGTGTGGCCGGAGAATTTCAGCGACGGGGTCTGGCGCGTGAAATGTTGAGTCTGTTGCTGGATGAAGCGGATAAGCTGGAAGTACGTGATGTATTTCTGGAAGTGCGGCCATCCAATATCGCGGCAATCACATTGTACGAGCAAATGGGGTTTAATCAGGTGGGTTTACGCAAGGATTATTATCCTGCGGAAGAGGGGCGTGAAGACGCGATTATTTTTGCGTCCAGTTTGCGCTTGTAATCTGAATGCGAGAGCACAGGCGCGTAAATTACCCGCCTGTTTGCTATTTATTGAGGATTTAGGTTAGGTGTGAATTCAGTGCTCAAAATATCCAAACGAATAAAATCATTGGTTTACATTTAGTGGGACAGGTCATTCCCTGGCCACGGGTTACAGTGTCATAAAATCTAACGCAACGGTGCGGAGAAGCAGAGAACGCAAAGAAATATTCTTTCAGGGTTTAAAGATGTTTTATGGGGTCCATACGTTCGTGCAACACCCTCACAATTGTGATGCCGTGATTTTGTTTAAGATAATACAGAATATGGTTTTTATACGGAAAGCTGAGCAGGTTTTCGGAAATGTTTTCCCGTTCTACTCCTGCATCCGGGTTATTCGCAAGAAGCTGGGCGTGAGTTTCCAGTTGATCAAGGTATGTTTTGGCCTGTAGTGTGCCCCACTGTTGGAGGGTGTAGTCAATGATGTCTTCAAGGTCACGCTCTGCTTTTTTTGTGAGCTTATAGTTAGCCACTTATTCGTTTCCGTAGTTTATCCATGACTGCTTTGCCATTAAGAACATTACCCGTGCGCAGATCGGTGATCCCTTCTTCAATGGCTGTTTTCAGCTGTTTTTCCTTGAGGGCTTCAAGCTGTTTATATTCGGTGGCCGATATGACGACGGCGATGGGTTTGCCGTTTTTATTGATTCCTACAGGGCCGCGCTGCGCCTTAATCAGCATTTCTCCAAATTCGCGTTTGGCATCACTGGCATTGAGTATTTCCATGGTACACCCCATTGATTAAAATAATTAATTTGATCAATATTAGCCCGTTTGTGTTGCTATTTCTATGCGCCGTTGCGTGGTTTCGCCCGGATGTTTTATGAATTCCCGGAATTATCATGCTGAGCATTGGTTTTACAGGGAGCACCCGGTATTTCTCTCGTGGGCTCCGTTGTCAGGAGGCAAGATGGGGTTGGCCGTCAAGAGGGATTTTGTGTTCAATGGGTATTCGTAATCTCAATGTGGGAGCATAGAGCCATTCATTTGTTCGGTGTTTAATATTGAGTATTTACCGTAGAGTTCGTAAAGATGCAGAGAGATATCCACAGCATGCGTGATTCAAGTGCTTACGGAACCGGCATGGAATAAGAACAAAATCTCAATCGCTACGAGGTATATATCTTTTACTCGCCACTCTCTAAACCCTTTGCGCTCTCTGCGTCTTCGCGCCTTTGCGTTGGGTTTTCATTAGTCAGGCCCAGTCAGCATGTGCATGAAAACAGGGTAATTTAGCGCTTACTCCACATTTCAGTACACATTGCCCACCGCCACCACAAATTTTGCTAT
>UOFV01000415.1_pt1 | contig 13359 bp, 13 predicted proteins | sample 1988291 | NCBI WGS metagenome assembly UOFV01 (sample SAMEA4712194, study PRJEB27164) | hydrothermal vent metagenome | biome: marine basaltic hydrothermal vent biome; feature: marine hydrothermal vent; material: mineral | place: Pacific Ocean | collected 2011-06-14/2011-07-23 | depth 1689 m | reverse complement strand
ACAGGTCAGCCTGTGGATCAACGATGACAACCGTAAAAAATTCTGGCCACTGATGCCCGATGATGTCAAAACACGGATAAAAACCAACAGTTTTTTCGCCATGTCCATCCATGTCCGCGATAAACCAGTCGGTCTGTTCTACGCTGACCGACGCAGTCTGGACTGCAAATTAGACGAGCAAGCCTACAAACAATTTCGTCAAATATGCCAATTTGCAGCCAAAGGACTTGCAAATCTCGCAAAATGAGGCATTTTTCAGAAATTAGCGCTATACTCCGGGCCAAGCAGTGGTAATGGTGCGGCATCGTATGATGCGTCTACACCATACGATGCTTGGAAGGACGTTTAAAAGTACGTTTAAAATTTTGCAAGTACAGAGAAAACAAAGGTAAAAAGTTATGGCTACAGGCACAGTAAAATGGTTCAACGAAAGCAAGGGCTTCGGCTTTATCGCGCCCGATGACGGTGGTGACGACTTGTTCGTACACTTCAGCGCAATCCAGGGTGGTGGTTTCAAAACCCTGAACGAAGGCCAAAAGGTAAACTTCGAAACCGAACAAGGCCCTAAAGGTCCCGCCGCAGGTAACGTTGTTCCCGAATAACGCCTGTCGCACAGTTGACCCAAAGAACCCTGCCTCTTGGCGGGGTTTTTTGTTTTTACAGTATGGGATTTACACAATCATTCCCGTATCGTGCAGCACAAGCGCGCAACAAACACCCGGAGAAAATAATATTGGACGTCAATGAATATTTTGATGGCAAGGTCAAATCCATTGCCTTTCAAACCGCAACGCTGCCCGCCACGGTGGGCGTCATGCAACCAGGCGAATATGAATTTAATACCGCAAAAAAAGAAACCGTGTCCGTAATTTCCGGCGCTCTTACGGTAAAATTACCCAATAGTGATAAATGGCAGACCTTTCACCCTGGTGATAACTTCATTGTCGATGCACAACAGCAATTTCAGCTTAAAGTTGATATCGATACTGCTTATCTTTGCACTTATGAATAAATGCCAACGTTGATCTTTCGAAGTTGCCTCCCCGGATAACAGGACAGGCAGCTGCTGGGAGGCGATATATTTCGCCTATTTCAGGAAATACCCCTGAACCATTAATCCCGTTGCATCTGCGGCATTTCCTTGATGTAAACATCCTGTTTACTGTACGGAATCTCGATGCCTTCGGCATTAAAACGCTTATAGACTGTGGTGTTCAACGCATCCAGCACCTTGCCACGTACCTCGGGATTTTCCACCCAGCATAATAAATCCAGGTCCAGACTGGAGGCACCAAAGGCTTGAAAGCGTACTCGCGGCTCAGGTTTATCACATACTTGTGTTTCATTGAGTGCAACATCCATTAACACCGCTTTCACTTGATCAATGTCTGAACCATAGGCCACCCCTACACTGACGCGAATACGGAATTTTTCATACGGTCCGCCGGACTCATTGGTAATCCGTGAATTGCCCATGATCGCATTGGGAATGGTGATTTCCACATCATCCCGTGTTTGCAGGCGTGTGCTGCGAATGCCGATGCGCGTTACCTTCCCGCGCTCGCCACTGTCCAACACCACGTAGTCCCCAATTTTGTACGGTGTGTCCGCAAGAATAAACACACCGGAAAACAAGTTGGCCAGTGTATCTTTAGCCGCAAAACCGACAGCAATACCTACAATACCCGCCGATGCCAGCCAAGCGGTCATATCGATATCCCAGGAGCGGAATATCATATAAATGGCCACGGTAACAACGACCAAAAAGGCCATATTCTCAAACAGCGGGCGGGTCTGTGGCCGTACCAGCGATTCTTTTTTCTGCCCCTGGCTCATGGCCTGCAACACAATGCGAATAAGCTTTATGGCAAAACCGGACCAGACAATCACTAATGTCGTGGCAACCAGTGACCTGAGTATATTGGCAATCAGCTCAGGTAATTCGAGTGGCAGTAACGCCAGTAATACCCCCATACACAACACCGTCCAGTACAGCGGACGATGAACCACGGCAACAATTTTGTTGTCCCACTGCACACGAGTGCGTTTGGCCACATAACCCACGACCCGGGTCACCAGCCAGACAACAACATTCGCCAACAACACGGCCAGTGCAAAAATAAGCACAGCCATAACAATGGGGTAATCATCCAAAAAAGCGAAGGCTGGCTGCCATGAAACAAGGAGGTCTTTCATTATGTTTTCCATTTGCCCGAAAGGCACATAAAACTAACAGGGAACAATTTTAAATTCATACACGTCATCCATATCCATCAGGCTTTGTGCCAATTGACGGAAGTCATTTTGATTTTTTGAGCGAATAGTCATCTCATATTCAAAATTTTTCCCTTCATTGTCCAGCGTGTAGCTGGATTCAAAGGCGAGAATATTATGTCGGGAAATCAATTGGCGCAATGCGTCTTCATCCAGACGGTGCTTTGAACGAATAAATCGCACCGTAAACTTGGCATATATTTGCGATGGCAGGCGATTTTCAACCCAACGGAAAAACGATAAGGTCACCACGGTTATCAGCACCGCCAGAAATGCCGGGTAATAAAGCCCCATACCAATCACGATACCAATGGACGCTGTCATCCAGATTGATGCTGCGGTGGTCAAACCGCGCACCGTCAAGCCTTCCTTGATGATCACCCCGGCTCCCAGAAACCCGATACCGGTCATAATGCCCTGTGCCATACGCGAAGGATCAGCCCGCACGGTATCCAGAAATTGCGCAGGTACTAATTCCCACTGATACACCATTAAAATCATTAACAGGCTCGATGAAACGCAGACCAGGGCATGCGTACGAAAACCCGCTTCACGGCCATGCAACGCGCGCTCTATGCCGATAATGCCGCCCGCCAACAAAGCCAGCAGCAAACGCGATGTCATCAAGGTGTAATCGAATTCCATAAATTTACCTACTCCCCTGGATGATTTCCCGGTAGTCAACTCTAGTGAGTAACCCAATAGCGACGGCAAACATCGCCAAAAATAGTGGATAATTAAAGTGGATAATGACAGCCATCAGACGAAATATTAGTCTGTATGCTCACAACTGACCACAAAACCATGTTGACTCAATCATCTCACACAACAAACATTATTTTTTGCGCATTGATGTTTGCCATTGTGCTTGGCGTGAGCGGATGCTCCTCGCCCTCCGTCAAGCATACAAACGCTTCGAGCACAGCCTCCTTTGGCAAACCAGGCAACCAGACCCGCCAGCAAGCGGCATTATCCAAACACTACTCTGCCTGGAAAAGCACACCCTATAAACTGGGTGGTCTCAGCAAAGCAGGCATTGACTGTTCCGGGTTTGTACACATAACCTTTCGCGATATATTTAATAAAAAAACACCGCGATCCACTAAACAGCTTGCCAAAACCGGCAAAGCCGTTACAAAAAAATCCCTGAAATTTGGTGATCTAGTCTTTTTCAAAACCGGTCGCAGGCAACGTCATGTCGGGATATATATCAGTAACGGGAAATTCATCCACGCCTCAAGCTCCCAAGGCGTCACGCAGTCATCACTTAATTCAACATACTGGTCACGGCATTACTGGAAAGCAAAGCGTATCGTTAAATAAGCCAATGCCCAGGAACACATGCATGCGCAGTTATTTTTTGGATTTCATATGTTGCCTGAATTGCTCACAAGGGTCTGGACGATCAACCCGTGGCGTAAACCACACATAATCAAACGGTAATTTGTCTGTGCCCCACTGTGCAGCATAGGGCTCGACATCGGCAACATCTTCCTGCACTTCCACCCAGCCAATCACTAACAGGTTATTTTCCTGATCCTGCGGCGACAAATAAAATGGCACTCCACGATCCTTGCGTACATGACCTGAACCTGCCACCAACACGCGCGTATCAACATCATCCTGACCCGCAAGTGCCAATGCCATTTGCGCATCCTTTGCGCGCTGCATCAACATCATGGATTCGGTCATTTTTTCGTTGATCATGCCACAATGTGAGCCCTCAATTTCTTTGCGTGAAGCAGCCACCTGATCTGCGGGCAAAGCATTGTCATCCAGCATGGTTTTGATTTCAGGTGACAATTCGCTCTCACCTTCACGGATAATCAACATAATTGTCTGCCGGTCAAAATTGGCGGGCAATATGGTGTAGTCCGCTTTTATGACCACATCAAAAATTCCAGCATAAAACTGTTGGTATTTCCAATTGGTTTTAATGTGGTCCAGACCCGCAATCAATGATTCGCTGGAATCATATTTTCTGTCGGCAATAACCTCACCCTGTTGCTGCGAAATCATTTCAAAAGCGACAATGGCGGAACGCTGATGATCATTCAACACATTAATCGCCCAAGCCTGGTTTTGGTGATGTATCCGATTGTCATGAGTTTCACCCAACATCAAATGGTTACTATTGACAATATGTTCGGCAAGCTGTTGTTTGTTAATAAACGTTGCGGCATTCACATCCCATATTTTTCCCGCCAATGGGTGGTCTGTTAACAGCATTTTACTGGCTGTATCCGGTTTTTTTTGTGACAGCTCTGGTGACAGACTGCATGCTGCCAGTATCAAAATACTGGGTATTATCAGTAAAAAGCGCTTCATATTCACCCCCATCAGCACGCCATAACATACTGCAAAATTTCCACCACCTGCTCCGGCGTCTGGCATACGGCATTGGCCGCCGCATCCACCTCTTTGAGCGCGTGATTTATTTCAGGGTCATGCAAGGTAATTATCGACGTACCCAGTGCTGCTGCAAACCCTGCATCAAAAGCGGCATTCCATTGACGGTATTTATCCCCAAAACGCACCACTACAATATCCGCACTTTCAATCAAGGTACGGGTACGAATGGCATTCATACGCGCGCCTTTTTGGTCATGCCAAAAACTGTTTTCTTCTGCACCAAGAATCTCAACACCGCAATCATCGCTTTTGGCATGATCGGTCACTGGTGCAACAAATGACACATTCAAATTCGCTGCTTGCGCGCCACTCTGGATACGTTCACGCCAATCGCTGTGAATTTCGCCGGAAAGATAGACTACCCATTGCTTTTGTTGATTCGTCATGGCTATTTTACCTTTTGATAAATTTCAACGCCTGCGCCCACAAACTCCTGTGCCTTGTCTTTCATACCTTGTTCCAATACAAGTTCTACACCAACGCCTTTCTTTGCCGCAAAATCACGCACTTCCTGTGAAATTTTCATAGAGCAGAAATGTGGGCCACACATGGAGCAAAAATGCGCGACTTTGGCCGATTGTTTGGGCAGGGTTTCATCATGAAAGGCACGCGCTTTATCCGGGTCCAGCCCAAGATTAAACTGATCGTCCCAACGGAACTCAAAACGTGCTTTCGATAATGCATTATCACGTAACTGCGCACCTGGCAGACCTTTGGCCAAATCCGCAGCATGAGCCGCCAGTTTGTAGGTGATTATGCCTTCACGTACATCGGCTTTATTGGGCAAACCCAGGTGTTCTTTCGGCGTGACATAACAAAGCATGGCACAACCATACCAGCCGATTTGTGCAGCACCGATACCGGAGGTGATGTGATCGTAACCCGGAGCAATGTCCGTGGTCAGCGGACCGAGCGTATAAAACGGTGCTTCAAAACAATCTTCCAGCTCCTTGTCCATGTTTTCTTTGATCATCTGCATGGGAACATGGCCTGGACCCTCAATCATCACCTGCACATCATGCTTCCACGCAATTTTTGTGAGTTCACCCAGCGTTTCCAACTCACCAAACTGTGCGGCGTCGTTGGCATCGGCCAGCGAACCCGGACGCAAGCCATCGCCTAACGAGAAACTGACATCATAGGCCTTCATGATTTCGCAAATATCTTCAAAGTGTGTGTACAGGAAATTTTCTTCATGATGCGCCAAACACCATTTAGCCATAATGGAGCCACCGCGCGAAACAATACCGGTGACCCGGTTTGCCGTTAATGGCACATAACGCAATAACACACCGGCATGAATCGTAAAATAATCAACACCCTGTTCAGCCTGTTCGATAAGCGTGTCACGGAACAATTCCCAGGTTAAATCCTCGGACTTACCGTTAACCTTTTCCAGCGCCTGATAAATCGGCACGGTACCAATGGGCATGGGTGAATTGCGCAGCACCCATTCGCGGGTTTCATGAATATTTTTACCGGTAGACAGGTCCATCAGCGTGTCGCCACCCCAACGTGCCGACCACGCCATTTTTTCCACTTCCTCTTCGATGGAGGAACTCACCGCAGAATTACCGATGTTAGTGTTGATTTTTACCCTGAAATTGCGGCCGATGATCATCGGCTCCAGTTCGGGATGATTGATATTGGCAGGAATAATTGCCCGACCGGCGGCAATTTCATCACGTACAAACTCCGGTGTAATTTCTTGCGGCAGGTTAGCACCGAAATTTTCACCCGCATGCTGGCGCAGTAATTTTTCGTAACGGACATCTTTGCGTAATGCATCCATGCGTTGCATTTCGCGAATAGCCACATATTCCATCTCCGGTGTAATTATGCCCTGACGCGCATAATGCAACTGACTGACATTGGCACCCGATTTGGCACGACGCGGCGCACGGATATGCTCGAAGCGCAACTGTGCCAGTTCAGGGTCATTTTGGCGCTGATCGCCGTATTCAGACGTAGGGCCGCTGAGGATTTCCGTGTCGCCACGCTCCTCAATCCAGGCACTGCGTACTTCAGGCATGCCCTTCATCAAATCAATATTCACTGCCGGATCCGTAAACGGTCCTGACGTGTCATAAACAGTGATGGGTGGATTGCTTTCTGCCTCACTACCATCCAGGTTGTGCGTCGGTGACTGGGCAATCTCACGCATAGGTACACGGATATCAGGCCGTGAGCCCTGTACATAAATCTTGGTTGAATTGGGAAAAGGTTGAGTCACTTCCGCAGATAATCGGGCGGTTTTTTGCAGAAACTCTTCGGGAATCGCGCTCATAGTGCATCCTCACATCAAATAAACATCAATCAAAAAAACGACAGGGATGCAATGCAAAGCGACGAGGCGCGTGACTTGCTTCCCTACGCCGGTACAAACCGGATCAGGTTCAAAGGGTTAATCTCAGTTTTGTACTGACAACAATTGCAAATTGCAAATCGCACAAAACACCCCTAGCTCAGAAGGTCACAGTATACCGACATTTGACGCTGATCGCCCAGCGGAAGTATTAGCAAGTCGATAATTGGATTACACCCCCCGAACGACAGCAAAAATTAATTCAGGTGATACAACCACTTGCTTGGCATTGAGCAAACAATAGCATTAGAATGGCCCCATCGAAAACTGTGGATTTCATTATGCGTTATGCGCACTATGCGCTGAAAAACCAGTTTTAAATTTACGGATCATATTCATAAACAATACGGAGTAAAAGTATGCTAAACCGTTATGGCTTAACCACAATCGTGCTAGGCACTGTACTGACTATCAACACAGCAACCCATGCCGGAGAAAACGAAGCTAACGAAGGACGGTGGTATATCAGCCCGTCAATCAACTATATTTTCGCTGACGACGATCGTGCCGCAGATAATGACATCGGCCTGCAACTCGGCTTTGGCAAAGAGGTTTCGAAAAACTGGAATGTTGAATTAAATCTCTTATCCGACAAACTTGATTTTGAAACAGGCTCAGGCAAATTCAAACAATATGGCCTGAGTGTCGATGCCTTGTATTTCCCTGATCGCAGCAGCCGTATCGCACCTTATGGCCTGCTTGGCCTGGGAGCCTTGCGCACCAAAGTGCCGGGAAACCGCAGCACCGATCCTATTGCTGAAATTGGTGTCGGCATCATGAGTCATCTGGATAACACTGATATGGCACTGCGTGCCGAGATTCGTTATCGATATAACGATGACGATAGCAGCATCCCCTCGGAAGATAACTTCGGTGACTGGATAGTCGGCCTCGGGCTGGCCATTCCTTTCGGAGGCAGTTCCACTCCAGCACCCGTCGCCGCTATCGATGATGATAAAGACGGCATCGACAATGACGCAGACCGTTGTGCCAATACAGTTTCAGGAGCCACCGTCGATTCTCTTGGCTGTGAACTGGACAACGATAAAGACGGCGTCAAAAACAGCGCTGACAGTTGTCCCAATACTGTTCCAGGCACCACAGTCGATGCTCGTGGCTGCAAACAGGACATGGACAGTGACAACGATGGCATCAAAAATAGTGCCGACAGTTGTCCCAATACCGCACAAGGCAGCAAAGTTGACGCTCAAGGCTGTGAATTAGACAGTGACAACGACGGCGTCAAAAACAGTGCCGACAGCTGCCCCGATACTGTTCCGAATGCCGGAGTAGATGCCCGGGGTTGCGAGCGGGATGATGACAATGACGGTATTAAAAACAGCGCCGATAACTGTCCCGGTACGGCACAGAATGCCAAAACCGACAATCAAGGCTGTGAGCTGAAAGAAATCATCGCTCTTAAAGGCGTCACCTTTGCCAACAACTCCGCGGTATTAACTGGAAACTCCACAGAAGTGCTAGATGAAGCCGCTGCCACCCTGCATCGCAATGCAGACCTCAACATTGAAGTTGCCGGTTATACGGATAATAGAGGTTCAGCCGCTTACAACGTCCGCCTCTCCCAAAAACGAGCCGAAACTGTTCGTGACTATCTGGTTGCGCAAGGCATTTCAGCGAAGATGCTAAGCGCCAAAGGTTATGGCCCGGAAAATCCCCTCGCTGACAATGCTACTGAAGACGGCCGCGCTGCCAACCGACGTGTCGAGTTGCGTATTCTGGAAAACTAAAGCCATAACCGACCCGTACGGCACACATAGCACAACAAGCATGTGCCGCACGGGACACATTAAAAAATCAAACAATAGGAGAGTAGTATGGATGTCCTAAATAGTATCGACAGTAACATGCTCAATGAATATGTCATCCCTTGGTCAATCAGTCTTGTTTCCGCCCTGATTGTTTTCATCATCGGGCGCTGGGTAGCAAAGCTGATTGTCAAAGGCATGAAGCGTGTACTTGAAAAAGCCAAAGTAGAAGCAACCCTGAGCAACTTCCTGGGCAACATCGTTTATGCAGCCCTGCTGATTGCAGTCATTATCGCTGCACTTAATCAACTGGGCGTGGACACCACCTCAGTGCTTGCCGTATTTGCCACCGCTGGTCTGGCCATTGGCCTGGCGCTGAAAGACTCACTAGGCAACTTTGCCGCAGGAGTTATGTTAATCCTCTTCAAACCCTTCAAAATCGGTGACTTTGTTGAAGCAGGTGGTTCAGCCGGTGTCATTGAAAGTATTACCGTGTTCAACACAGTGATGCGTACAGGCGATAACCGTGAAGTCATCATTCCTAATGGGCAAATTTATGCGGGTACGATTATCAATGTAAGCGCGCGTGAGACTCGTCGTGTTGATCTGGTCTTCGGCATTGGTTATGACGACAACATCAAGGAAGCTAAAAAAATCATTGAGCAGGTATTGGCCGCCGATGAACGTATTCTAAAAAACCCGGCACCGCTGATCGCCGTTGGTGAGTTAGCCGACAGCAGCGTCAACCTCAACGTTCGCCCCTGGGTAAAGAGTGGTGACTACTGGGGTGTTTACTTCAGTCTGTTGGAAAATGTCAAAGAAGCCTTCGACGCCAAAGGCATCAGCATTCCTTACCCGCAAATGGATGTACACAATCCCAAAGCTGCCTGAATTCAGGTTCATGTAAAAAAAGCTAACCCGTTGCATACGGGTTAGCTTTTTTTGGTGGCATCTCCCAAGCGACATTTTTCGATCTTAAATCCAGACTTTAGAATATTGAAATATGTTTCAATACACCAGCGCAGGCAACACCACTTAACCTTTTCAGGCCCATCTGCAAAAAATTTACCGAAAGATTAGTCAGCAATATCCATTCGAGTGGTTTTACTCCTTATTGGGGGGTTAATTTCACAGGCATAGACAGCACATATTTTAAGGTCGGGCAGTATTTTAGTTCTATGTTTTATGTATGAGCAATTGGTTTATCTGTGAAGATATAATCTTTAAGTTCTTTATCAAATCTTGAGTCTTTTCGTCTAATCCATTCAAGAAGCATAGCCGCATGCTCTTTTTCTTCATCTCTATTATGTGCAAGTATTGCTTTTAATTCCCCATCTTTACATGCATCAACTCTTTGGTTGTACCAATCAACTGCTTCCAGCTCCTCCATCAACGATGTGATTGCTCTATGCATATCTCTTGTTGCATTTGTAAGTTCATCTATTGGTTCATGATAGCCTTCATTTGACATAACTTTATCCTCGTTTGATGTTATTTATATTTCACCGGGCAGGATAGGGTTTCACAATCTCACTCCCCCTCAGAACCATACGTGATAGCTCCCTAACGAGCAAACCAGACACCCATGCAAAGAAATAAACAAATCCGAAAAAACTCACACCAAGCATATGATTTACACGTGTTATTTATCGGGCTTACTAAGATGGGCATCCATGTAAGTTTTCTTTAGAGTGACTGACCTTGATCGTTGTGAATGGACAGGCGTAGAGTAATGAACAATGTTCTAAGTACGTCGTTGAAAAAATATAACGGCACCATGCAACGCTAACGCATTGCATGGTGGATGCTCAATAGATGTTAGGCGTCATTTTCACAGGCAGCTAAACCGAAATGAGTCGTCCAAATCCAGAGAAAGAACCAAAGTGCTGAATTGTATGCTAGCTGAATCATCACACATTTGTTCTCGCGCCAATGGATCAGAAACAAATATATCCTGATATTCCGCATCGAGAACTGGTTTACCGACTGCGATAAATGGTGCTAGTAATGCGCATTCATCAAACTCATGGCACTGTTCATTGACACTGAAGTCGTAGTAATCCACCAGCTGTTCTTAGTATGGGCATCCTGTTTGCTTCCGTGCTTCCAGTGATAATACGGAGTGGCCTCAAGAGCCACTTAAGCATAACGGGGTTTTGGCATGGTTAGGAATGGAACACAATAACTTATATAAGTGGCGCTCTGATTTAGTGCGTATTCGTTCGTTCTGATTGAACAAAAGTGCAGGAATAGTCGTTCTATTCCGAGCTTTTGTGATTGAAGAACGGGCGAAGACGGGCTGAAGCAGAGGTGCCAATGGCATGAGTTATTGTGTTCCATTCCTTAACTCCTTGTAACCGGTACAGATCCTTTGGTGATTTAGATGCTGATCTTGATTGAGTGGATTATCAATACTTTTGATGGGTGTCCAATTTAAATTATTATTCAACAGTGAGTCATGCAGTAAAATTATTTGAAGCCAGTGCTTGAATGCAAGACCTGAGCCTTTTTTCCAGAGTCGGCGGTAGAGGAAATCAGAGAGGCAACGAATAAATCGTGGGTGCTGAGGAGTGATCGATTTAAAGCAAAAATTAACCGCTCGCCAAGCAGCACCGAAAGCGCGAGGCGGAGATCGAAAGTCTGAAAGTTATCGGAAATCAAAAAACAATCGAGTCTGACCCCATCGATTTCCGCCCCCCTTATTTTCAAAAAATCTGTACTACTGGCCCACACTGACCCACAGATTCTGCTGAGGAGCCGAAAAATTATGGGTAATAGAGAGCCTTATTCGTTAGCTGTATTCTTTTCCACGTTCATCGATCATATATTTACGAAGTTTCATTTCGCTCCGCATAACAAAAATAATGTAGACTTTGTCATTTTTCTTATCAAACCTGTAAAATATCCGGCATGGATTCACAATAACTTCTTTATAACGCGAACGTTTTAATTCTGGTGGTTTTCGACCGGAGTCTGGAAATTTTTCTAGTCGATCCACAATTAAAAACGTGTTATTTACAAACCTTTTTGCAGCATCCAATTTATCAAGAGCAATATACTCTGCCACACCTTTAAGATCCGAAAGGGCTGGCTCAGTCCAGATTATTTTAGCCACTTGCTCATGGCCTTCTTTGCTTCAGCTTGTGTAAACGTGCGATCTTCTTGAATAGCTGCTTCACCTCGAGCAATCCCCTCGAGAATAAATATGCGACTTTGCATGTACTCAAAGTCTTCAACGTCAATAAGATAGGCTGATGGCTGCCCATGCTCTGTGATTAATACAGGTTCCTTAGATTCATGCAATTCAGCTAGAATTTTAGTGGCCTGCCGCTTTAAGGTGGTTACAAGTTCTGTTTTCATAGAGTGACACTATACTATCACTCTTAGATTATCAAGTTCACATATCAAAATGTGTTTTTATGAGTATTTTTATTTAGCCACAGCAATATTAGAGAAACCTACAATACAGCTAACGTTTAAATAACCGGCGTATTTTTCTTTGAACGAAGCCGCTGCGCGGCAGAAACCCAAACCCCACAGCTCATAAATTAAAAGATAATTCCCCTTGTACCCACTTTCGGGTACGTCAACAGAGGAATTATCTTATAAACAAAGCACAGCAAAAACGTTACCATTCACTGTACCAAAAGCATCTTAACGCACTCACAAACGATAAAGATAAGGGGTCAAGTATCATACTAACGTTTTGTTTTAGTCTTCTGCGGTTCATTGCGTGATAACAGGCACCTTCATATTCTATTCTGAACAGCCTGGACATGACTGGAAGGATAACCTTCCATTAACTAATCGTGAATATGATACTTTACCCCTTTAGCCGTATCATTAAACAAGCATCTTGACCCCTTTGATTCAGCAAGCTGCGTATATTTAGGGTCAGAGTAAAAACTCCACAACACTTTTCTGCTTCGTCTTCGGGCCACGCTTTAATGGCGTAACTCGCCGACCTGATAACCGTTTTACCTCTTCTTTGAATCGGTCTCCACCCAATACCATACCCTGATGAGTCGCTTGTCGAATTTTATGAACTATTTTTTCATCAAGGTGCCCTCGAAACATCTCACGATATGCATGAGTGCGTTCAGTGGTGGTAGCTCCAGGCTGGCGATAGACGCGATGGGGAGCCCAAAGCTTTATAGTTTTGCCAAGTCCGCTCGCCTGGTAACTTGACCATTTATAGTCCTCATGTATAGCATGCCATATCTGCTCGAACTGGATTTAGCTCGATATACCGCTGACAAATCAGGAAATAGTTTTCTTCATCCACAACGCCGGACTTGAATCGGCCTTCCCACAGCGCTCCTGTTCTCTTATAGGTAAAGTTGAAATAACGTACGTAATTCCGGCCCAGATCCTGCATTAAACGAGAGACCCCATCGCCTGATTCTGGAGTGGCTAATAGGTGTATATGGTTAGTCATAAATACCCAGGCATGAATTGCTACCCGATATTTTCGGGCGTATTCATCTAACCAGTAGGCGTAGGCAGAAAAATCCTCATCCGAAGCAAAGCAGATTTGGCGAT
>UOFV01000127.1_pt1 | contig 13612 bp, 11 predicted proteins | sample 1988291 | NCBI WGS metagenome assembly UOFV01 (sample SAMEA4712194, study PRJEB27164) | hydrothermal vent metagenome | biome: marine basaltic hydrothermal vent biome; feature: marine hydrothermal vent; material: mineral | place: Pacific Ocean | collected 2011-06-14/2011-07-23 | depth 1689 m | reverse complement strand
GATAGGGTTTTGATGTCTACGTTTTTGAAGATTTGCCGGATTTCGCCGACGTTGATGGAGCAATCGCGGCAGGATGGCAGAAATTACGGGCTATAGCAGTTGGCTGATGGTGTTTTCTATCATTTCCCGGGTCATTTCGCCGCGATGCACAAACTGAATGTTTCCGTTGCGGCCGATAATAACGGTGTAAGGCAGGGCACCATAACGGTTGCCATAGTCTTTGGCGACTTTAATCGCGTCGTCTTCACCGATAAGCATGGGATAGTTAATGCCGTAGGTATCCATGAAATCCTGTACTTTTTCTGCTGTGTCGATGGCAACACCGATAAATTGCAAGCCAGTGGCGCTGTATTCTTCTTGCATTTCGACGAACATGGGGGTTTCTCTGCGACAGGGCGGACACCAGGTGGCCCAAAAATTAAGGATGACCACTTTGCCGTCCCATTCATGGGAATTACGCATGGTGCCGTTAATGTCTGGCAGGCTGAATCCGGGGGCAGGTCTATCGACCATGGCTTGTGCTGCCTCGCGCCCCTGAGCGTTACCGGTTATTTGATCAATGAGTATACGCCCACCCCATATGCCGACCACGAAGGTCAGCAAGTATGCGGTGTATTTCAGCAGCTTTTTTTTCTGTGGTGTGTTGCTGGCCATCTATTTGTCGTTTTTGGGTTAGCGGAGCGCTTTTTCCACATGCTCACGGAAGGGGTCGGCTTTCACAAAGCCTACCACACGATAGCTGCGGCGTTCTTTCCCATCGACGTCAAAGAAGAGAATGGAGGGTGGGCCGAAGATACTGAATTCTTTCATCAGTGCTTTGTCGATGTCATCATCAGCGGTGACATCAGCCTGTAATAATACGGTGTTGGCCAGCGCCTTTTGTACACCGGCATCGGAGAAAGTGTATTTTTCCATTTCCTTGCAGGACACGCACCAGTCGGCATAAAAATCCACCATTACTGATTTGCCCGCAGCGGAGGCAGTGGCGACTTCACGCTCCAACTCGGCTAATCCCTTGAAGCGCTTAAAGACCATTTCGCCGCCGTGCTGCATGTTGCCCATCGCTGCGCCACCGCCACCTCCGCCCATGGCCAAACCATGCAGGGGTTGCAGGGTATCTTTGCCGCCTGCGGCTGCGCCGAACAGTTGCAGGGCACCGTAAATGAGCAATACGACACCCAGACCCTTCCACAGTTTACGCCAGCCGGAGCCTTCGCCCACGGGATCTAATGCACCCATGTAAATGGCGGAGCCGATCATCAGCGTGCCCCACAGCATCATGGCCACACCGACAGGTATGATGCGTTCCAGCATCCATACGGCAACAGCCAGCATCATTACGCCGAACACGGCTTTGATGATGTCCATCCAGGCACCGGCTTTGGGCAGCAGTTTGCCTGCAGAGGCACCAATGACCAACAGTGGTGCTCCCATGCCCATGCTGAGAGCAAACAAGGCCATGCCGCCGAGTACCATGTCGCCGGTCTGGCCGATGTAGATCAGCGCACCCGCCAGTGGCGCGGCCACGCAGGGACCAACGATGAGAGCAGACAGCAGACCCATGATGGCGACGCCTGTCAGAGTGCCGCCTTGCTGGCGGTTACTGGCGCTGGTGAGTTTGTTTTGAATAAACGAGGGCATTTGCAGCTCGTAAAAGCCAAACATGGAAAATGACAGCGCCACAAACACAGCGGCAAAGCTGCCGAGTATCCACGGATTCTGGAAAGCGACTTGTAAATTCTGGCCAAAGGCACCGGCAGCGATACCGGCTACGGTATAAGTCAACGCCATGGCCAGCACGTATACCAGTGACATGATGAAGGCGCGACGGGTGGTGATGCTTTTACCCTGGCCGACGATGATACTGGAGAGGATGGGTATCATCGGGAAGACACAGGGGGTGAAGGCCAGCAACAGACCAAAACCGAAGAAAGTAAGAAGAGTAAGCAGAGTGTTGCCGCTAGCCAGCGAGTCGGCAATGCGATCCTGTTCAGAAAGGGAGGCATCGTTGGTATCTGTATTGGCTCCGGCTGCCGCCGCTGTGGCCGAACCGGCAGGCAGCGAAACGGGCATTTCTTTGGTGAGGGGCGGATAACAGAACCCGGCATCGGCACAGCCTTGGTATTTGACCACGAGGATAACGTCGGTGGCGTCGAGGTTTGTGCGTTCTAACGGGATATCGATGTCCACGTCATGGTAATAAACCATCATTTCGCCAAAGGATTCATCGATCTTCTTTTTGCCTTCAGGCAACACGGGGGTGCCGAGGGTGATGCCGTTGGCTTCTTTTAGTTCGAACTTGAATTTGTCTTGATAAAGATAGACTTTGTCGGCGATATCCCAGCGGACACGCAGAGTGTTGCCGTTAATGGCTTCTGCGGAAAAAGTGAAAGCCTGATCGGGATGCAGGAAGTCGTCGTCGGAATCAATGAGCCCCAGGCTGCTGCCCAGACTCTTCAGGGCACCGAGCGGGTTAAAACCGCCCGAGTTACTGGTGACAGTTTCGGCAGAGGCCAATGGAGGCAGGTTAAAGGTGACGGTTTTAGTCTGTGGTGGATAACAAAGCCCTATGTCTGCGCAGCCTTGCGAGGTGATCTTCATGTTTAGTGTGTTGGCAGTACCCGTGCGGGTGATAGGAATATCGATGGCAACGTGCTTGCTGTAGGTTTCCATCTTGCCGAAAAATTCGTCGTCTTTGATTTTCCCTTTGGGAAAACTGGGCGTGCCGGGTTGGATGCTTTCTGTTTCGCTGACGAATTTGAATTTGTCGCGGTACAGATAATATTTGTCGGCAATCTTCCATTCAGCACGGATGGTATTGGCATCGATAACTTTAGTGCTAAGCACGAAAGCCTCGTCGGGCATCAGCGGTTCTTCATCCTCGAAACTGTCAGCACCGGCCTGGATATTGCTGCCCAGCAGCAATATGAGAAGGGTGAGTAGCAGTCGTTGCGCAATGGTCATAGTGTGTCTCATCAGTTTGTTTTGGTTGCTGTTTGTTGTTCAATCCACTGGAGATAACCATTCAGCCCCTGGGCTATGGGGACAGCGATTACCTCGGGAAGTTCATACGGGTGCAGCTCTGTAATGGCCTGTTCCAGCGCCGGGTATGCTGTGTCCGTGGTTTTGATTAAGAGCAAATACTCCTGAGTCATTTCCCGTTTTCCCTGCCATTGGTAGACCGATGTCAGCCCCGGCAGGATATTTACACAGGCTGCCAATGCCTGATCCACCAGTTGATCGGCAATATTCTGTGCGGTGGCTTGATCCGGGCAGGTACACAGAATAAGTAGATGCGATGTTGATTGCTGTGCGGGCCTATGCATTACTTGATTCCTTACTTCTGTCATATCGTATCGTGGCTGGCATATCTTTACACGCTTGTTAATAAGAGTCGATGAGTGTTTTTCCGCTAACCAATTGATTTATATGGTGGATGTGCTGAAGTGGCATTTTGGTAAAATATATTACAGGCTGGGTGGTGCTTGTTTCCGGCAAAAGTGATCGCATATCACGGGAAAGGCTCTGATATAGTGCGGCTATTGGTTTTTGGAAACAGCCGCACCGGAAATAATTAATGAACCCCTTCGCAATATTACTTGTTCTGTTTTTGACCATTCCCTTGCTGGAAATCTACCTGTTGATCAAAGTGGGCAGCATCATCGGTGCCCTCCCTACTGTATTCATGGTGGTGTTTACTGCTGTGCTGGGTGCATGGTTGTTGCGTATTCAAGGTTTTGCCACGCTGGCCCGGGTAAAACGTACCCTGGCTCAGGGAGGAATCCCCGCTATCGAAATGTTGGAAGGCGCAGTGTTGCTGGTGTCTGGCGCATTGTTGCTGACTCCGGGATTCTTTACCGACGCCATCGGTTTTTTGTGTCTGATTCCCTCATTACGTCGTACCATGATTCGCTGGATGCTGGGACGGTTTTTGACACCGCCGGGTGGTTTTGATGGAATGGGTGACCCGCGTCAGGGTGGGCACTCGTCGGGTGCTCATCGGCCAAATACCATCGAGGGTGAATATCGTCGCGAAGACGACTGAAAACAAGGCCGTTCCGGTGTTCTGCTAAATAGAATTCTCCAAACTTAAAAGAAATAAAAGATGATTCAAAAATTGATAGTGAGTAGCACGTTGGCAGCGAGTGCGTTGTTGGCTCAAAGCACATTACAGGCAGCTGTTCCAATTAACGATACTTTCAGTCTGGTGGGTGATGCGCGTGCCGGGCTTTATATGCTGGATCGTGATGACCGCGATGGCAGTACTTCGGGAAAAGATGAGTGGCGACTGCGCCTGCGTGCGGGTTTACACGCGACGGTCAGCGAATCGCTCAGTGCCCGGGTGCGTTTCGCCGGGCGTTACAGCACCCATCGCAGTGCTGCGGACCCGGAGTTTGAACTCTATTCATCGGGCATCACGCCGGGCTCTGATGGTTTGAAAATGGGGCAGTCCACTTTTGATGAAATGTGGCTGAATTATGTTCGAGGTCCATGGAGCCTGAAAGTCGGACGCATGCAGACCAAACTGGAATTAGTGGGCGTGGCAAAAAAATCCCTGGATCGCAATGACAGCCCTAACACTGATATCGCCTGGACGGACGGGCTTTATTTTAAACATAAAAGCAGCAACGGCTGGAATACCCATGCCATTGTGCAATACAACCCTGAAGAAGGAGCCACACAAGTGCGCCGCAAAACGCTGGATTTTGCTGATAGCGGCAGCCGGGTCAGTTATTTTCTTGCGTACGAAAAAACCGATAAAAAAGCCACTATTGTGCAGCGCTCCCTGGATATCACTTACCTGCCATCCGCCCTGCAAACGGATGGTAGTGTCACAGGCAATATTGATGATTACCTGGCGTTTGTGGGACGTTTTGCCGCACAGTGGCCCATGGGGGCAGGTGGCATGAAGTTTTTGCTGGCCGGTGAGCTAGGTTACGCTCCCAACACGCCCACCAACGCTGCGCTTAATTTGGGCAACAGTGGCGATGCTGGTGGCAATGCTACGCAAGTGACCTTCAACTTTATCGATATTGTGCCGCGTCACAGTGTCGGTGTCGTGGTGGGTAGAGTGGAGGGTGGTTGGTTGCTTTCACCCGACTTTAAAAATAATCAGCATCTATACGAAACACGCTACCGTTGGAATATTGCCAAAAAACAGCGCCTCGAAATTCGCGTGCGTTATCGTACTGATATTGAACAACGTACTGACAAAACCGAAAAACGTGAAGACAAGGATCTCTACGCGCGTTATACGCGGAAATTTTAGGGATGGTGCTATGGGGGATGGTTTGGCGTCCACTTGAAACTACCGCCATTCCGGCACAGGTTGGATCTATAGTCTGATGAATAGCCCTGGGTTCAGGTAAAAATAAGTGCTTGAATTAAAGGCGCGCGTCCCTGCGCATTTTTCTTCCCTTTAGTCTAGAACTTGTAAATCAATCCAGCGGAAATGGAATTGGGGTTGCCACCCGCAACTGTTTTGACTTCGTCTCCATGGCCGCCATCGACAGCCTGAAATTTGGCATTGGCATCATTGTCGGTAGCAGCATAGGCCAAATAGACCTGAGCTTTTTTATCCAACGTGTGGAAAACTCCCACAGCGATTTTGCTTGCACTGGTGTCTTCGGTATTTTCAGCATCTTCTACCGTAATGTACTGAGCACGAATATTCGTGCGACCAGAGAATGCCCATTTCCAGTTAATACCATAAGCGGAGCGTTTCCATTCGTTAACTGTATCGGAGTCAATATCTTCATAAATGACACCAAGCTGATGGGTGCTTAGCTGGTAGATAGCGGCTGCTCGCCAAGCGGAACCGTCCGCCATTTTGCTGTGCTGTTTCCAGTTTTCGTAGCTGGCAGAAAGTTTCAGGTGACTGTTTTTCCACCACAGGCCCGCACCACTCATGGTTTCATCATTGTTATCAACACCATTGGATGAGTCTTCCGGCTCCACGGCATATATGGCCCGGATTTTTAATGCCTTGTTTTTGAATTGGTACATCACCATGTTTTTCACACGTTCGTTCAACTGGTTGCCGTTGTCATAACCGGCACCGAGTATGGCGCGACGCTCACCCACGGAGTCACCAAACAAACCCCACCTGGAAGCCACAGTCTTGAATGGTGTGTCGTAAATGCCAACACGGAGACTATGCGCACCGCTGGCCAGTCCCAGATAACTGTTACGATCAGAAAAATTACCTTTGGAGCTGTCGTCCCAACGTACCTCCTGCTCGGCCTGCCAGATTAACCTCATGCCATTCTCCAGAGGAATTTTTCCTTTGAATCCCAGGCGGGAAGAATTGCTGGAAATGCTCATGCCATCGTTATTGGTCGCCGGGTCATCCTGGTTGCTGTTGTCGATGGACATGTGAAGCTTGCCGTAAATTTCCAGTTTTTCACCAGAGACCTCGACAGCCATTGCGGCAACCGGTATCGTCAGTGCGACGGCTGCCGACAAAACAAACAGATTTCTTTTCATTTCATGACTCCCAAATTAAGAATAATTACTTGTGTATCTGCAAGTGATAAACAGAAGGGAGGAGTGTGGTGATAATAAATGAATGTTTGATGAAGAATGTGTGACGGTTTGGTGACAGTTTGTATCTGTATGCGGTGATATTACTGTGCGGTGTCACTTTTCTGCGTGACATTGATTGTAGAGATAAGGTGATCAATAGTACGCAAAAAATACTTTAAATTTATTTCGTTGCTGATTGAGCAGCATTAGTTTGCGCACCTTTATTTTAATTGATCGACACGCAGCCCAGATAACCAGCGTTCAGTTATTATAGGAACCAAGTGGGTTGCGTTACCCCTGAGCCAGTCGAAACCGTATGGTTTTTTCTCTATATCGGGAGCTAGCACTATTTTTTCTGCTCGCCCTCGCGCCTTTTTTAAAAGACCTGCAATCGGGTAGACACTAAGGGATGTGCCCACGGCTAATACCCGGCTTGCTTGGCAGATAAAGTCCCTGGCCATATCATAGTTATGAATTTTCTCGCCGAACCAAACGATATGAGGCCGAAGTTGGCTGCCTTTTTCACAAACATCACCCAAGTGAATAGGTTTATCACCAATCGGGTAGATGAGCGTTTCATCCACGCAGCTGCGTGCAAGGTTTAATTGACCATGAACGTGAATAACCCGAGTGGAGCCCGCGCGCTCATGCAAATCGTCAACATTTTGTGTAACAACCATGACCTCATATTTTTTCTCAAGTGTTGCAACGGCCAAGTGAGCAGCATTGGGTCGAGCTAGCGCCGCTTCCGTTCGGCGTGAATTATAAAAAGCAAGGACATGGCCAGGGTCTTTTGCCCACCCGCCTGGGGAGGCAACCTCCATCACATCACACCCTTCCCACAATCCCCCGCTGTCACGAAAGGTTTGCAAACCACTTTCGGCACTGATACCGGCTCCAGTGAATACTAGAATCTTTTTATTATCGATGTTTGGTTTTGCCATGTTTCCAGTATAAATAAAATGTTTGTGAATGAGCAATATACTTGTTCAAATAGGTGATTTAAATCAGGCTAGGAACTCTTGCTTAAGAGCGGAGAAGTTTGCGGATAAAAACCTATAATATTTTGAATGCTACTACTCAAAAAGGATGGTAAATATAATCACAGTTTATATTTATAAAAGTTAAATACGTCCACAAGCAATAATATCATCCTCATCAAATACGATTTCGGCTAATGCATAGGGTGGGCCATTAAAATCATTTTCGTTTAAATGCTGGGTTTGGCTACTAAGTTGCAGGTTAGGAGGCTCACCCGATGCTGTTGTTATTTCCGCATAATCAGCCGGAATGGCTACGATTACTCGTGTACCTATGTCAGTGCAGCGCCACAGACGTTCTCCGCATTGAAAGTCCTGCCCAATAGAAAATTCGTTATGTTTCATAAGGTGAGTACTTGTAATTTAATGCTGGTTGATTATTGAGTTAACGTCATTTGCATCGAAAAATAAAGGGGCTTATAGTTTTCCAGTCTATCCATAACCCATAAAGATGTAATGTAACATCACTAACTGGAAAAATAAAAAATAGTAATGGGATCCGAAATCAGGTGGATTAAGAATGAAGGACCAGTATTGAGCCTAGAATGACGTTGCAGGTGTTTGCCACGCCGGTTTATGCGTCGATCCAGCCGGTTTTCGATTATTGTACTCAGGAGGCCAGCATTAGTCAGCAGGAGGGGGTTAGCAAGGCAGCACACAGGCCAATGTGACAGGTTTTGGTGCATTACATAATATGTCTCCTTAGGTTGTAGCGTTGTGTTTACTGTTGATAACACAGTGATAGAGGAACGGTTGACACGGATGAGGAGATATTCACCCATGCGCTATGAAAAATAATCATCACTGCTGACAGAATGCTGTCAGTAGCAGGTGTTTATAATTGTCACTTATTTATGAATTATTCGGGTTGGCTAAGCCTAAAAAGTGAAAATAACCCGTTATTAACATTTTTTATTGGAACAGTTAAAGGGAGATTTTATAGTGGGTGGGAAAATTATTGAAATGGCAACGATAAAACTTTTGCCGGGAAAAACAGAGCAGGACTTGTTACGGGCATCAGAGAAATTTCAACAGGATTTTGTTAATGATTTAAAGGGTTTCATCAGTCGTGAGTTGGTACATGTAAAAGATAACGAATACGCAGATATTATACATTGGCAAAGTATGGAAGATGCGAAAGCTGTGCTGACTCAGGAAATGAGTTCAGATGCCTGTATGGCATTTTTCTCACTGATGGAACTGGATGAAACAAACCCTGAGGCAGGAGTGAGGCATTTTAAATCACTTGCCGTGTATGAGGCCAAACACAGCTGATAATATAAGATACGACTGTACAACAGGCAATTAACCGGGTTTGGCTAATTGCCTTATTTGTTGTATCAAATATGAAGTAAGCGCTAAAAAACTTGCTTTTAAAAATTTCTGGATATTAATTCAGAAATCGCAGAGACGCAGGAGTCTCAGAGTTTTTAGTGTTTTTCTCTGCGTCCTCTGTGTCTTTGTGACCTCTGCGTTTATAACACGTCACTTGCCAACACCACTATAATATAAGCTCCCAATATTCTAGGGTGATTGTCCGAGGATTTAAACCCCTGGATTCCGGCTAACAACATGCCGGAATGACGGTGTTTTCTGTAAAAAAATGCTTACAGAGTAATTTGGCCCTTAATTCACACTCAACTGAGATTTAATCTCCAGGGGATTTAATTTCCTGCGAGGTCATTTGTTTATCAGGACTGTTATCAAACAGTTCCCCGGTATCTTTAGGCAAACGCCACGAAACAATTGTGGTTGCAATAATCACTAATGCACCTAGCCACATCATGGTAACAACGGGGTCTACGCCGATGCCAGCGACGATTGTGTAGATTCCGGTGGCGGTTAACATTGCCAGATTTTCAAAAAAATTCTGGATGGCCACTGCACCACCGCTGCCTATGGATTTATGCCCTATTTCCTGTAATGCCGCATTAATCGGCACGACAAATAAACCACCACAAGTGCCCGCCAAAAACAGTGCAAAGCGCGCCACCCAGATATTGTCTACTGTTGCCAGTAAGATAATAACGATACCCATGGCATAGGCCGCCAGTCGTGCGCGGCGCAGATAAGCCAAGGGAATAAGACGTGGCACCAGTAATGCACCGAAGGCAATGCCAATAGCGACAGCCATGGTCAGCATGGCAATGTCGGTGGTTGAATAAATGAACAACACTGCCGGGGCCCAGGCAATCAAAAGCACACGTAACACGGTGGCGGCAGCCCAAAATAAACTTACTCCAAGCGTTGAAAAGCGGGCTCGTGGTGTGGCCAGCAGACTTTTCATTTGTGCGTGGAAATTGCCGAGTGCATTTTCTGTTTTTACCCCGACAATGACGTTGTGCCGGATGGTTAAGGCAATCAGCGCGGATATAATATACAAGGTAATGATAGTGAAAAGTGCGATGCTAATGGAGTGTTCTGATAGTGCTGCACCGACCACAGTGCCACTGAGAATGGCAAGTATTGTTGATCCTTCTATCCAGCCGTTTGCTTTGACCAATGTGTTTTCATCAACCATTTCCGGAAGAATACCGTATTTTGCCGGGCTGTATGCCGCCGCCCCAAGACCAATAATGGCATAAGCAATAAGCGGCTCAATATTCAGGAATAACAAACCCGCACCAAAAGCCTTTACGGTGTTCGCACCAAACAATATGTGAGGCTTGGGGCGGGAGTCGGCAAGTCGGCCCACCCATGGGGCCAACAAGACAAAGGCAATCAGGAAAGAAGCCTGCAAAGCCGGTATATACCAGTTCCCAGGTTCGACCTGTTGCATGATGATGGTAATGGCCGTGAATAAAATAGCGTTATCAGCAAAGGCCGTCAGAAACTGAGTGGCCAGCACACGATAGATATTGTTATTTATTTTATGGGGTATTTTGTCTTTCATGCTCAGGCGGCTGCCAGTTTGTTGGCCGAAACATAATCGATTTTACCCGTACCTAAAACCGGCATTTTATCAATATGCATGACTTTTCGAGGTACGCCGATTTCTGCATAACCTTCATTTTTCGCTTGTGCCAGCAATGCCGCGCGGTCAGCGCTATCAATTGTTGTCAGTAATATCACTTGTTCACCTTTTTTGGTGTCTGGAATGGCAATGGCGGCATGCAGAGCATCAGGCCATACTTTGCTGGCTAATACTTCAACAGAGGTAAGTGAAACCATTTCCCCTGCAATTTTTGCAAAACGTTTGGCGCGGCCGCAGATTCGCACAAAACCATCGGCATCAATAGTGACAATATCACCCGTGTCATACCAGCCATCTCCCAGTTCCGATGAAGGTGGCACCAGCACACCAGGGTTATCATGAAACAAATAACCCTGCATGACATTCGGGCCTTTGACATGCAAACGCTGACCTTCTTTCAGCCCTGGCACATTGAGTAAACGGTATTCCATGCCGGGCATTAACTGGCCGACAGTGCCAGGGCGGTTTGCCAGGGGGGCGTTGCCTGCAATAACGGGACTGGCTTCGGTTGCGCCATAACCTTCAAAAATGCGCACACCGAATTTGTCCTGCCAAGTGCGACGGACTTCATCCTGAAGTTTTTCAGCACCGGCAAACACATAACGCAAGCTATAAAAATCATAGGCATTGGCGAAGCGTGCATAACCAGACAAAAAGGTATTGGTGCCAAAGAGCAGCGTGGCATTGATCTCATAAGCAACCTCTGGCACGACGCGGTAATGTAATGGCGAGGGATAGAAGAAAACCCGCACACCCGATGTCAGCGGCAGGATCATACCTGCGGTTAATCCAAAGGAATGGAATAAGGGCAAGGCATTAAGGGCGATATCCTGGGCATTAAAATCAATCCGTGACATCAGTTGCTGGATATTGGCCAATAAATTGTGGTGAGACAGCACGACCCCCTTTGGTGTGCCCTCAGAGCCCGAAGTAAACAGAATGACGGCACGTTGTGATGTGTCACGATTGGCATCACGTAACAACCAGCTGTCGAAGCGGCTTTTTGCCAAGCCCAACAATTTGTCAAACAGCCCGATGGTTTCTGCCACATCTTCAAGATAAATCAGCTCAACCTGCTTGCTCAGTGCCTCTACGGCCTTTTCAATTTTGGCCTGTTGCACGAAGCGACGGGATGTTATCACGCGCCGCAGACGAGCCGTTTCGCACGCAGCAATCATTCCCTGTGCGCCTGCGGTGTAGTTAAGCATGGCAGGGATTTTGTTATGCAGCTGTAAACCCCAGAATGTTGCCACGGTGGCCAGCGTTCCCGGTAACAAAACACCCAGGGTATCATCGCCATCACAATATTTGAGTAACTGGCGACCCAACACAACCGAGCGAGTGATCAGGCTGTTGTAGCTGAGCGGTGTACGGTTGATGTCTTCGGCGATAATGTGTGAGCCACCGTGAATACGACGTGCATCGAGTAAACGCTCCGCCAGTGTTTGATTTGTGTTCGCTGTGCTGTACATCATTTCAGTCATCAACTCTGACAACAAACGGCCTGCCTGTTCACGGCGACGACGGCCACGGTATTCGTCCGCAATATACAAACAACGGGGGGCTTGCACATTCAAGGTGATTTTTGGAAACCAGCTCAGGCGTACACGACCGCGAAGACGGGAAAAGGGTGTGTATTGGGCACCATCGATGCGGATTGGCAGTACCGCAGCATGGGATCGATCAGCCACCAGGCCGGGGCCGGGATACACTTTCATCAGGGAACCGGTCACCGTGATGCGGCCTTCGGGAAAAATGACCACCGTGCCACCTTTTTGCAGGCGACGGATCAGGGCGCGGATGGAAAGCGGGTTACTGGGGTCGATGGGAAACAGGTTGCCAATCACATTGGCCAAGCGGCCAATCCAGCGACGGGCGATGTAGGTATTGATTGCAAAGGTGGCTGATATGGGGAGGTAGGCGTACAGCAAGACGGCATCCAGGAATGAAGTGTGGTTGGCGACGACCAATGTGCGTTCGCTGAACTGAGTCAGGTGCTCAGCGCCTTTTACTTCGACGCGGTACAGGGTTTTCAGTATCCAACGCAGTATGACTTTAAACATAATTTTTCCTTTGCTGTGATTATCGTGTTCTGTTGGAGGTGATAATCGTCAAAGCAGGCTGATAAATAAACCAAATAGGAAAAAATATCGGATTAGTATGTTTAAGGTATATTATTTGTATGCTTTTTGGCTGATATACGATGATCCGCATCGATTCTGATGCCAGCATGACATGTCTTCAGTGCAGGGTGTGATTGAATTCAGTGTGATTAACGCAGAGGACGCAGAAATGTAAAGAGCGCGGAGAAAAGCGCTTTATGTATCAGGAATGGCTGACTACAGGAGTCCACTCGGAGTATTCAATATTACTAACGGATGTTACGCAGGTCTTAAATGTGAATTAAGTGTTAAAAATATCTGTTTTAATAATCACCGGGTATTTAACGCAGAGGTCGCAGAGGCGCAAAGGACACAGAGAAAAACACTAAAAACTCTGTACCCTCTGCGTTTATAACGCATCACTTGTCAGTACCACGGCAACATCGCCTCCCAATGATTCATTGTTTGAGTGCGTAACATTAGTGACTAAATTAAGCCGAATTTTCTGTTTATTGTAGGTTGGTGGTGAGCTTGCGAACCCCAACGCGTAGCGAATACTGTTAGGGTTCGCAAGCTCACAACCAACTTACTGTATACCGCTGATTTGTTAACTTAACAGGCATTGCGGGAGCATCCATTAACGCTGTACAGGACTCGACCGCACTGCCCGAGGAGCGACTGCAAAAAAGAATGGTATTAATATGCGATACTATTCGTATAGGTAATCAATGTTTTCACCAAAAACGTTGCGAAAAAATAGCTTTCCGCTAATTTCTCCCTGTCTTTTAAATTCACAAAGGCGCAATTCAAAAATAAAGGAGAAATGAAATGAAACGTTGTTATTCAAAAAGCTCGCTGTTGGTGGCTATGGTGTTTCTGGTTGGTGGATATGTTTCACCAGTGTTTGCGGCCCCCGGTTTTGGGGATGAAAAACGCTGGTACGCGGGTGTTGGTGTGAGTGCATCTGACCT
>UOFV01000374.1_pt1 | contig 13837 bp, 11 predicted proteins | sample 1988291 | NCBI WGS metagenome assembly UOFV01 (sample SAMEA4712194, study PRJEB27164) | hydrothermal vent metagenome | biome: marine basaltic hydrothermal vent biome; feature: marine hydrothermal vent; material: mineral | place: Pacific Ocean | collected 2011-06-14/2011-07-23 | depth 1689 m | reverse complement strand
AAAATAACCCGACAACAGGCAGCGACCTGAGTAAGCGATGCATAATGCGCCGTGTACAAACACTTCCAGTTCGGTATCCGGGCATTGCTGGCGGATTTCGGCGATTTCATCCAGGGATAATTCTCGCGAGAGAATCACTCGCTCAATGCCTAACGAATGCCAGAATTGCACTGTGGCGTAATTAACGGTGTTGGCCTGTACTGACAGGTGAATAGGCATCTCCGGCCAGCGCTCGCGTACCATCATGATCAGGCCAGGGTCGGCCATAATCAGTGCGTCGGGTTGCATGGCGATTACCGGTGCCATGTCCTTCATGTAAGTGGCAATTTTGGTGTTGTGTGGTGAAATATTGCTGGCTACGAACAGTTTTTTGCCTTGCGCATGAGCTTCGTCGATGCCGGTTTTCAAGTTGGCGAGGTCGAAATCATTATTGCGCGCACGCAAGCTGTAACGCGGCTGACCGGCATATACGGCATCAGCGCCATAGGCCAGGGCGTAGCGCATGTTTTTTAAGGTGCCAGCGGGAGAAAGCAGTTCAGGTCGTTTGTTCATTGGATAATAGGTGCGGAGCGCGCGAGGTAATACAGAATAAAAGGGCGGGTATTGTATCATGCTGGGGCGTAAAGTAAGCACCGCTAGTCTCTTCGTGTATGATGGCCGCCCGAATTTACTTTTTGTTCACAATAAGCATTGTGCTTCAGCATGACGGAAAGTGCGTAGATATTAAACAGATAATATAGAAGGAAGGAGAGTCCCGCATGGTTAGAACAGAAACACCGATTTGTGACTTTGGCCAGCCTGCCGTTGATTTCGCCCTGCCGGGTGTCGATGGCAAGACTTGGAGTTTGAACGATTGTGCAGGAGAAAAAGGGCTGCTGGTGATGTTTATCTGTAATCATTGCCCTTATGTGAAATCCATTCTCGACCGTATTGTGCGGGATGCCCAGGAATTAAAAACGCTGGGTGTGAATACTGTGGCCATTATGTCCAATGACCCTACAGAGTACGAGGAAGACTCTTTTGAAAACATGCAGGCTGTTGCCCGCGAATTTGATTTTTCCTTTCCTTACCTCATTGATGAAACACAGGAAGTCGCGAAAAATTACGGTGCTGTCTGCACCCCGGATTTTTTCGGCTACAACGCGGATCTACAGCTACAATATCGCGGTCGATTGGATGAAAGTCGCAAAGAAGCTGTCGAAGGTGCCCGGCGCGACCTGTTTGAGGCCATGAAGCAGGTGGCGCAAACCGGCAAGGGACCGGTAGAGCAGGTACCCAGTATGGGTTGTTCCATCAAATGGAAGGAAATGGCTGAATAATGCTGGTCAGCATTGGTTGGGGTGACGGCTTTTTGACGCCTTGCTGGATCAGCCCTTGCTCTGATGGCGATGATCGAGGACAATTACAGGTTCCCCCCGGCGTTAAGCCTGATTGAAGTGGGGGGAGTTGGGGGGAGGCTTGGCGGTACACACAACAGCTGTATTGGGTGCGCCAGCCTGGAGGGAGGAGATTAACAACGACACCATAATTCTGTCGTTAACCCTGGATGGGTTAACCGTTCCTTGGGTTTGCCTCGCGAACTCCTCTATCTGTTGTTTATAACAGCAAAACTCTTGCGATTTATTACGCATTACGACGAATTTTTTAGGCCTTTGTTATAACTGGTTGCATTTATCACTGGTCACCCAAGGGTTTTACGCAGCGAATCGTTCATGTTGCTGCAACGAAGATTGTTTACATTTTTTGAACTTGTTTTTTAGGAGAATCACATGTCAAACCGCAAAAATCTTGCCAATGCCGTCCGTGCGCTCAGCATGGATGCGGTGCAAAAAGCCAATTCCGGTCATCCCGGCGCACCCATGGGTATGGCTGATATTGCCGAAGTCCTGTGGAACGATCACATGATCCACAACCCGGTGAATCCTGACTGGCCTAACCGTGACCGCTTTGTCTTGTCCAATGGTCATGGCTCAATGTTGATTTATTCCTTGTTGCATTTAACCGGTTACGATCTCAGCATCGAAGACCTCAAACAATTCCGTCAGTTACACTCCAAGACTCCAGGCCATCCTGAATACGGTTATGCGCCGGGCGTTGAAACCACCACCGGGCCACTGGGTCAGGGCATCACCAATGCCGTAGGCATGGCTATTGCTGAGAAAGCTCTGGCTGCTCAGTTTAACCAAAAGGGCCACAATATCGTTGATCATCACACTTACGTGTTTCTCGGTGATGGTTGCTTGATGGAAGGTATTTCTCATGAAGCCTGTTCGCTGGCCGGTACGCTTGGTCTGGGCAAGTTGGTGGCATTCTGGGATGACAACGGTATTTCCATTGATGGCCACGTCGATGGCTGGTTTACCGATGACACGCCCAAGCGTTTTGAAGCTTACGGTTGGCATGTGATTGCTGATGTTGATGGGCATGATGCAGCAGCCATCCAGAAGGCCGTGGAATTTGCCAAGGCAATGACCGATAAACCTACTCTGATCTGTTGTAAAACCACCATTGGTTTTGGTTCGCCGAACAAAGCTGGTAGTCACGCCAGCCATGGTGCGCCTTTGGGTGAAGAAGAAATCAATCTGACCAAGGCTGCATTGGGCTGGGATCATGGTCCCTTTGAAATTCCGGGCGATGTGTATGCTGGTTGGGATGCCAAAGAAAAGGGTGCCGCCGCAGAACAGGCCTGGAACGAAAAACTGGCTGCCTACAAAGCTGCTTATCCAGAGTTGGCAGCCGAGTTTGAACGCCGCATGGCGGGTGACCTGCCTGCTGACTGGTCTGCAAAATCAGCCGAGTACATTGCGTCTGTGAATGCGGATGCCAAGAGCCCGGCCACTCGCCAGGCCTCATTGGCGGCAATTGAAGCTTATTCGCCCATGTTACCGGAACTGTTTGGCGGTTCTGCTGATTTGGGTTGTTCCAATCTGACGGAATGGTCGGGTTACAAGCCCATGGATGCCAACGAGGAAGCCAACTATATTCGCTATGGTGTGCGTGAGTTTGCCATGTCGGCCATCATGAACGGTATTACATTGCACGGTGGCTTGATCCCCTTTGGTGCCACCTTCCTGATGTTCTCTGAATATGCGCGTAATGCATTGCGTATGGCTGCTCTGATGAAAGTCCGCAGTTTGTTTGTTTATACTCATGACTCCATTGGTCTGGGCGAAGACGGCCCAACCCACCAGCCTGTGGAGCAAATTCCAACACTGCGTATGATTCCAAACATGTCGGTATGGCGTCCTTGTGATGCGGTTGAATCTGTTGTGAGCTGGCAGCAGGCCATCGAGAAAAAAGATGGCCCAAGCTGTCTGATCTTCTCGCGCCAAGGCTTGCCACACCAAACCCGTACCGATGCGCAAATCGCCAACATCACCAAAGGTGGTTATATTCTGGGTGACTGTGGTTGCGATAAGCCTGATGCGATTATTATTGCTACTGGTTCCGAAGTGGCTCTGGCCATGGGTGCTGCTGCACAACTCAATGGTAAAAAGATTCGTGTGGTTTCCATGCCGTCTACCAATGTTTTTGACGCACAGGATGATGCCTATAAAGCCTCTGTGTTGCCAAAGGGCGTGCCCACGGTTGCTGTTGAAGCTGCCGTTACGGATGCATGGTACAAGTACGCTGATAAAGTGGTGGGCATTGATCACTTCGGTGAATCTGCTCCGGCGAGTGAATTGTTCAAGGAATTTGGGTTCACAGTGGAGAATGTTGTTGCCACTGTTGAATCGATTCTTTAAGAAAGCGCTTATTTAATTCTCTGTCATTCCGGTACAGGCCGGAATGATGGGGAAAATGAATTTTTGTAACATTTTTTATTTTTAGTCACACTTTTGAGGGGATAACACTATGACAATTAAAGTCGGTATTAATGGTTTCGGCCGCATCGGTCGTATGGCCTTCCGTGCCATTGCAAAAGACTTTGGCGATATCGAAGTGGTTGGCATTAACGATTTACTGGATGCAGACTATCTGGCCTACATGCTCAAGTACGATTCCGTGCATGGTAACTTCGAGGGCGATATCGCTGTTGATGGCAACAACCTGATCGTCAACGGCAAAACCATTCGCCTGACGGCCGAGCGGGACCCTGCCGACCTGAAATGGAGCGACATCGGTGCTGATCTGATCATCGAATGTACGGGCTTTTTCCTGACGGAAGAAACCTGTCAAAAACACATCGCTGCTGGTGCCAAAAAAGTGGTGATGTCCGCACCGTCTAAAGACAGCACACCCATGTACGTTTACGGTGTGAACCACAACAGCTATGACGGCCAAGCCATTGTTTCTGCCGCCTCCTGTACCACCAATTGTCTGGCACCGGTTGCCAAAGTATTGAATGATAAGTGGGGCATCAAGCGTGGTTTGATGACCACTGTTCACGCAGCGACAGCCACTCAGAAAACCGTTGACGGCCCTTCCTCGAAGGACTGGCGCGGTGGTCGTGGTATTCTGGAAAATATCATTCCTTCTTCCACGGGTGCGGCCAAGGCTGTGGGAGTGGTGTTGCCTGAACTGAATGGCAAGCTGACCGGCATGGCGTTCCGCATACCGACTTCCGATGTATCTGTTGTTGACCTGACGGTTGAGCTGGAAAAAGAAGCGTCTTATGAAGACATCTGCGCGGCTATGAAGGCAGCTTCTGAAGGTGAGATGGCAGGCACGTTGGGTTACACCGACGAGAAAGTGGTATCGACTGATTTCCGTGGTTGTAGCCAGTCTTCCATTTTTGACAGTGGTGCAGGGATCGCCCTGGACGGTACTTTCGTCAAGGTTGTGTCCTGGTACGATAATGAATACGGCTACACCTGTAACATGCTGCGTTTCGTTCTGCACGTTGCGTAATCGTTCAGGTTTGTATTGTTAACGCAAAGATCGCAAAGTCGCGAAGGACGCAAAGGGTTTTTTAATTCATTACCCTTAGCATTTTTTGCGCCTTTGCGGCCTCTGCGTTAATAGCTGTATGGTGAGAAAGTTATTTGCCAAATTCCCTGAAATTATTTGGCAAATGGTTTTCAAAATATAAGATTAGGAGTTAGACATGTCCGTAATAAAAATGACTGACCTGGATTTGGCCGGTAAGCGTGTGCTGATCCGCCAGGATCTCAATGTGCCTATCAAAGATGGCAAAGTCACCAGTGACAAGCGTATTCTTGCGTCATTGCCCACTATTGAACATTGCATGAAAGCGGGTGCCAAAGTTATGGTGATGTCTCATTTGGGACGACCCACCGAAGGTGAGTTCAACGAAGAGTTTTCCATGGCTCCTGTGGGAAGTCATATGGCCACACTGCTGGGTCGTGAAGTGAAAATGGTCAAGGACTGGATCGAAAAAGGGATTGATCCCATGAACGACGGTGATCTGGTGTTGCTGGAAAATGTGCGTTTCAATGTTGGTGAGAAAAAGAATGACGATACGCTGGCAAAGAAAATGGCTGAGCTGTGTGATGTTTTTGTGATGGATGCTTTTGGCACCGCGCATCGCGCCCAGGCCTCGACTCACGGTGTGGCCAAATTTGCCCCTGTGGCCTGTGCCGGTCCGCTATTGTCGGGTGAGTTGGAAGCACTGGGCAAGGCGCTGGATAATCCTGCCCGGCCCATGGTGGCCATTGTGGGTGGTTCCAAGGTCTCCACTAAACTGACTGTGTTGGAGTCATTGTCCAAAATTGTGGATCAACTGATTGTCGGTGGTGGTATCGCCAATACGTTTATTGCTGCGCAGGGCCACAATGTTGGTAAATCCTTATACGAGGCTGACTTAGTGGACACGGCAAAAAAATTGACCGCAGATGCACAGACACGCGGTGGTGGTATTCCTGTGCCCACTGATGTGGTATGCGCCAAAGAGTTTGCCGAAACCGCTGAAGCCACTTTGAAAAATGTCACCGATGTTACCGATGACGACATGATTTTTGACATCGGTCCTGATTCTGCTGCGGCTTTGGCCGATGTGCTGAAAAACGCAGGGACCATCGTCTGGAACGGTCCGGTGGGTGTGTTTGAATTTGATCAGTTCGGTGAAGGCACCAAGGCCATTGCCCAGGCCATTGCCGAAAGTGATGCCTTTTCCATTGCGGGTGGTGGCGACACTCTGGCCGCAGTGGATAAATACAATATTGCCGACAAGGTGTCTTACATTTCCACCGGCGGCGGCGCATTTTTGGAATTTCTGGAAGGCAAGCAATTGCCGGCCGTGGCGATTCTCGAAGAACGTGCTAACGGTTAATTGACAACCTTATACTTATTTTGATTTGACACACCTGGAGCAACAGACTTGGAAAGAAGAACAAAAATCGTCGCAACCCTGGGCCCGGCAACGGATGACCCCAAGGCCTTGGACAAGCTCATCGAGGCTGGTGTCGATGTGGTACGCCTTAATTTTTCCCATGGCACGGCGGAGGAGCATACCGCGCGCGCCGAAACGGTACGCAACCGCGCGCGCGCGCACGGGCGTCAAGTGGGTGTGCTGGCTGATCTCCAAGGGCCAAAGATTCGTATCGACTCCTTTAAAAACGGGCCCATCATGCTGGCTGACGGTGACACTTTTATTCTTGATGCAGACTGTGCCCCGGATGCAGGTAATCAGGAACGTGTAGGTATTGCTTACAAAGATTTGCCCAGAGACGTGAGTCGCGGTGATGTTTTATTACTTGACGATGGTCGCATGGTGTTCTGGGTCGATGAAGTCAAAGGTGCCGAAATTCATTGTAAGGTTAAGGTGGGCGGCAAACTTTCAGACAAAAAAGGTATCAACCGGCAGGGGGGAGGGCTATCGGCACCCGCTCTGACCGAGAAGGACAAAGAAGATATTAAAACCGCTGCGGCCTTGCAGGCTGATTATGTGGCCATTTCCTTTCCTCGTTCGGCTGCGGATGTAGAACTGGCGCGAGGGCTGGTGGAATCTGCTGGCGGAAAAGGCGGTATCGTTGCCAAAATTGAGCGCACCGAGGCGCTGGATGTCATTGATGACATCATTCTTGCCTCAGATGCCATTATGGTGGCACGCGGAGACCTGGGTGTGGAAATTGGTGATGCTGCTCTGCCACAAGTGCAGAAAGATATCATCAAACGGGCGCGCCGTCTGAACCGGGTGGTGATTACCGCTACACAAATGATGGAGTCCATGATTGAAAACCAGATTCCCACTCGCGCGGAAGTCTTCGACGTAGCCAATGCAGTGCTCGACGGTACTGATGCCGTGATGTTGTCCGCAGAAACGGCCATGGGCAAATATCCGGACCTGGCTGTTTCAGCCATGGACCGGGTGTGCCGTGAGGCTGAAAAACAGGATGTGGCTATACGCTCCGATCACCGTATTGATACGTCTTTCGGTCGTGTTGACGAAGCCATCGCTATGGCTACCATGTACAGTGCCAACCATCTTGGCGTAAAGGCTATCGCCTCACTTACCGAGTCCGGCTCCACACCGCTGTGGATGTCACGCATCAGCTCCGGCATCCCGATTTATGCATTGACCAGCCACGTCCGTACACGACGCAAGGTGACGCTGTACCGTGGTGTTTACCCCATCAGCTTTAATACTGACAGTAAAGATCACGCCGTGGTAAATCACGAGGCAATTGATGAACTCAAACGTCGGGGTGTGGTACGTGATGGTGATCTGGTCATTATTACCAAGGGTGACTTGATGGGTGTGCTGGGTGGTACCAATGCCATGAAAATCGTCCGTGTGGGAGACGAAATGCCCAATAACTCAGATTAAGAGTATCGATTTTTCGGATACTTGCTTTGTATCATTTTTAACATTATTTGTATTTTTTTTAACATTTTTTTAGAAAAATATTTAGGAGAGACTGATGGCCCTTATTTCACTGCGTCAATTACTGGACTACGCCGCCGAAAACGATTTTGGTATGCCCGCATTCAATGTCAACAATATGGAGCAGGTACACGCTATCATGCAGGCTGCTGATGAGGTCAATAGCCCGGTTATCATGCAAGGGTCTGCTGGCGCACGCTCTTATGCGGGAGAGCCTTTCCTCCGCCACCTGATTTCAGCCGCCGTTGAGCAGTATCCACATATTCCTATCGTCATGCATCAGGATCATGGTTCTGAACCTGCGGTCTGTTTGCGCTCCATCCAATCCGGTTTTAGCTCGGTGATGATGGATGGTTCTCTGGAAGCCGACATGAAAACCCCCTCCAGCTTTGAATATAACGTCAATACCACTGCTGAAGTGGTGAAAATGGCTCACGCTGGCGGTGTTTCTGTGGAGGGCGAATTGGGTTGTCTGGGTTCGCTGGAAACGGGTGAAATGGGTGAAGAGGACGGTCACGGTGCCGAAGGCAAGCTTGACCTTGATATGCTGCTCACCGACCCCCAGGAAGCCAAAGACTTTGTGGAACAAACCGGTGTGGATGCCCTGGCCATTGCCATCGGTACCTCACACGGTGCCTATAAATTCACCAAAGAACCTACTGGTGACGTGCTGCGTATTGACCGCATCAAAGAAATCCACGAAGTGATTCCCAACACCCATCTGGTGATGCATGGTTCTTCATCTGTGCCGCAGGACTGGTTGGAAATCATTAATAGCCATGGTGGCGAAATGGGGCAAACCTATGGCGTGCCCGTGGAAGAAATCCAGGAAGGCATCAGAAATGGTGTACGCAAGGTCAACATTGACACTGATCTGCGCATGGCCTCTACCGGTGCAGTGCGTCGGCATTTGATGGAGAACCCCGCCAATTTTGATCCGCGTAAATTCCTTAAGGAATCCACGGCGGCTATGAAGAGTATCTGTCAGGCCCGTTTTGAAGCATTCGGCTGTGAAGGGCATGCTGCGAAGATTACTCCGCTTTCACTGGAGAAAATGATCGGTTTTTACAAATAATTGGCTGTGAATACGGTTTGAGACCGAGTCAATAAAAAAAGGGGGTGGATATGCACCCCCTTTTTTGTATGTAGAATAAAATGGTTGATTGGCGCTTTGTATTCAATGTTGCACCGTGTCCTGCCCTAAATAATTGCGCAATAATGCCGATAGGCTCGATGGATGAACAGGCAAAGCCCTTTTATGGATAAAGTCGATGGTCCTGGAGACTGCCCAGAACCTGCTTGAATTCAATAGATGACTAATACACACTCTGTTTCTGCTGACTATTGCTCAATGGCTGATAATGCTAGGGTGTATCCAGCAAAACAACAGGGATATATGTAAAAACACCGGGTGATAATAATGGGTAGATTCCAAAAAATACTGATGATGCTGTTTTTGGTTGTGATGAGTTTTGGGCTCGCAGGCTGTAGCGGTAGCGACGACGCCTTTTCTGGCGATGGCGACGGAGCTAATGGGGGCAGCAGTGGAGGTGGTAGTAGTGGGGGCAGTAGTGGCGGTAGTGGTGGTTCCCTGGCAATCAGTTTGGCTCTGGTCGATCAAGCCACTGGCAGTGCAACAACATCGGTATCTGCGGCTTCACCCGGTGAGCTTAGGGCGACAGTAACACTCAATGGCGCGACTGTAGGCTCCCAGGTTGTTTCATTTGCCACCACCATCGGGACTTTAACGCCGAGTTCGGGACTTACCAATACCGCAGGCCTTGCGACAGTAGTGTTGTCAGATGGAGGTACGTCCGGTGCGGGCACAATTACTGCAGATGTCACGGTGAGTGGCACAGCTGCGACAGCAACCCTGAATTTTCAGGTTGTCAGTTCAGCAACGACTACCACGGTTGATATGGGCAGTGGCACGGGTGCTTCATTCCTCGCGGATACCATAGGCCTTGGAGGCATAACCGACTTGGCGGCAGGTGGAACGTTAACGGCAACGGTGAGTATTGTTGAAACTTCAAATAACAATGTAGCTTACACAACACCGGTTACGGTCAATTTTACATCGGCCTGCGTGGTAGCGGGTACGGCAACAATGGATGCAGCGGTCTTAACAACGGCAGGCATCGCATCCAGCACTTATTTAGCGCAGGGCTGTACTGGCAGCGATACGATTACGGCTACAGCCGATGTGGGTACGACACTCAACGCGACAGCAAATTTTACTGTGCAGTCCGCCAGCGTGGGTAGTCTGGAATTTGTATCTGCGACACCTGAGAGTATCAGCTTGCAAGGTACTGGTGGCAGTGGCGGTACTGAAACTTCAGCAGTGGTCTTTCGCGTAGTTGATGCACAAGGTAACCCCGTGGCTAACCAGTTGGTGAACTTTTCCCTGGATACCGTTGTGGGTGGTTTGACGTTAAACCCAACCAGTGCAACTTCGGATCAAAATGGCCTTGTGCAAACAGTCGTGCAATCGGGCACGGTATCCACTTCGGTGGGGGTCACGGCGACAACTTCCTCGGGAGGAAGCACTTATCAGACACAATCAAGTCAGTTGGTAGTGACAACCGGTATTCCAGATCAAGACAGTTTTTCATTGAGCGCTTCTGTGCTGACACCAGAAGCATGGAACCATGATGGTGTGGTGTCGGTAATCACAGCACGTCTCGCGGATCGGTTTAATAATCCGGTGCCGGATGGCACGGCAGTGACCTTTACTACCGAAGGGGGTTCTATCGAAAGCTCATGCACCACCACTAATGGGGCATGCAGCGTTAATTGGACGAGTCAGGCACCACGGCCTTGTGGGCAAACCATGGGTGCTGCTGATGTTGTGCTTGATCCATCGTTGGGCCCTAATCAGTGTGTAACTACAGGGGGTGTGGCTAATCCAGTCGATCCGGTTATTGATTTCGATCCTCCTCCTCAGGGCGAGTCTTCTCTGGGGCAACCCTATGGTGGACGTGCCACGATAGTAGCGACGGTAGTCGGTGAAGAAAGCTTTATTGATACTAATGGCAATGGAGTGTTTGACGATGGCGACAGTATGAAGGATTTGCCGGAGGCCTGGGTTGATGAAAATGAAGATGGCGTAAGGGGAGGTTTTGAGCCCTTCTTCGACTTTAATGCCAACGGTAGCTATGACGCAGCCGATGGAGCCTTCAACGGGGTTTTGTGCAATCGCACTGTGAGTCCGTTGTGCAGTAGCGACGAGACTTTGCATATTCGAGAAACCTTGGTTTTGGTGATGTCTGGCAGTGCGGCTTACATAGATGTCGTTGACGGGGCTCTGATGCAATTCAATGCTGGCAACAATATAGATTTGTCATGTGATGCTGCGGTAGCGTTCACCGTTATTTATTCTGATCTTCATCACCAACCTATGCCAGTGGGGACTAAAGTGACGGTAACATCAAGTCATGGGTCTATAGTCCTAGGTGGTTCGTACACACAAGCCGATACTACCTATAATGGTGCTATCGCTTTTGCTGGAAATATTGAAGGAACTGGTACTGCCGACAAGACCAATACTGGCTTACTGATTGTGACCGTTGAAACTCCCAGGGGACTTATTTCGCAAGCAAGTTATCCAGTAACTGAGACTTGCCCACCATAAGCTGAAGTGACAAAGAGGGCGGAACAAAAAAGGGCGGGCCATATGGTCCGCCCTTCTTTTTACTTTTGCGCTTTTTAAAGTCCCAGCTTTTTCTCAAGGTAGTGAATATTAGTGCCACCAGCAGCAAACGCGGCATCGTTGAAAATATCCTGCTGCAATGGGATGTTGGTTTTGATGCCTTCGATAACACATTCACTCAAGGCTGTGCGCATGCGTGCCATGGCGATTTCACGGGTATCCCCATGTACGATGAGTTTGCCGATCATGGAATCGTAATAGGGTGGCACGCGGTAACCGTTGTAAATGTGTGAATCAACACGTACACCCAGTCCTCCCGGAGCATGGAACTGGCTGATGGTACCCGGTGAAGGCATGAAATTTTCCGGGTCTTCGGCATTGATACGGCATTCAAAGGAGTGGCCGCGAATCTTGATGTCATCCTGCTGATAGCTCAGCGGCAGATTGGCAGCGATGCGAATTTGTTCCTTGATCAAATCCACGCCGGTGACCATTTCGGTGACGGGATGCTCTACCTGGATGCGGGTATTCATTTCGATAAAATAAAATTCACCGTTTTCGTATAAAAATTCAAAGGTACCTGCGCCACGATAGCCGATCTTACGACAGGCTTCGGCACAGCGGCCACCGATTTTGGCGCGCAGCTCAGGGCTGATGCCAGGGGCAGGGGCTTCTTCGCATACTTTTTGATGTCGGCGTTGCATGGAACAGTCACGTTCACCAAGATGAATGGCGTTGCCGTGTTGATCTGAAAGTATCTGGATCTCCACATGACGCGGGTTTTCCAGGTATTTCTCCATATACACCACGCCACTGCCAAAGGCCGCCTGGGCTTCGGCAGTGGTGAGTGAAATGGCATTGGCCAGATTGGCTTCGGAATGTACCACGCGCATACCGCGACCACCGCCACCTGCTGCGGCCTTGATGATAATGGGGTAGCCAATGTCGTTGGCAACGCGTTTGTTGGTGTCTTCGTCATCGCCCAGTGGGCCGTCGGAGCCAGGTACACAAGGTACGCCGGATTTACGCATGGCCTTGATGGCGGACACTTTGTCGCCCATCAGACGGATTGTTTCCGGTTTGGGGCCGATGAAAGTGAAACCACTTTGCTCGATACGTTCGGCAAAGTCGGCATTTTCCGCGAGAAAGCCGTAACCGGGATGAATGGCCACGGCATCAGTGACTTCTGCTGCACTGATTAATGCCGGGATGTTCAAATAACTGCCAGCCGAAGCAGCAGGGCCGATACAGACAGTTTCATCGGCGAGGCGGACGTGTTTTAAATCCTGGTCAGCTTCGGAATGCACAGCAACTGTCTGGATACCCAGTTCTTTGCAAGTGCGTAAAATACGCAGGGCAATTTCCCCGCGGTTGGCGATAACGATTTTTTCAAACATGTTTTTTGCCTGTATTCAGGGTCTACGTCAGAGTCTGCATTAAATGTGGTTGTTCCGGTTGTTGGCAACACGCTTATTCAATAATAAACAGTGTTTGCCCATATTCCACCGGCTCGCCGTTCTCCACCAGGATAGCCTTGATGGTACCGGCCTTGTCGGCTTCGATTTGGTTCAGTAGTTTCATTGCCTCGATGATGCACAGAGTGTCCCCTACTTTGACACTTTGGCCTTTCTCCACAAAGGGAGCGGCACCAGGTGAAGGAGCGCGATAAAAACTGCCCACCATGGGGGAGGTTACTTTGTGGCCACTGATCTCTACTTCGTTGCTGGCAGCTTCATCGGGAGCAGCTGTTGGTGGCGCAACGGAGGCAGTGGCCAGTATCGGTGCAGGTGCTGCGGCAGCACCGGAACCATAACGACTGATGCGAACAGATTCTTCGCCTTCATGAATTTCCAGTTCGGCAATATTGGATTCTTCCAGCAGTTCAATGAGTTTTTTAACTTTGCGAATGTCCATTGGTTAGTGCCTGTGATTTTTGTTAACAGTGAATAGATTGTTTTGCATATTATTTTATTGGGGCGTCAGCTCAGTCGGCTGATTGCCGCCTCTAACGCCAATTCGTAAGTCTGAGCACCCAGTCCACTGATGACGCCCGTAGCGATATCAGAAAAATAGGAATGCTGGCGAAAGGCTTCGCGGGCGTGAATATTTGATAAATGTACTTCAATGAACGGGATGGCCACACCGGCCAGCGCATCGCGTAGTGCCACACTGGTGTGCGTGAATGCAGCAGGGTTGATGATGATGAATTCGACCTTGTCCGCCACCGCTTGGTGTGTACGATCCACCAGCTCATGCTCAGCGTTGCTTTGATAATGATTCAGTACGTGCCCTGCGGTTTTGGCAACGTTGACCAGGTGTTCGGTAATTTCCGGAAGTGTGGATTTCCCGTAGTGGTCGGGCTCACGGCTGCCCAGCAGGTTGAGGTTAGGACCATTGAGAAC
>UOFV01000196.1_pt1 | contig 13841 bp, 12 predicted proteins | sample 1988291 | NCBI WGS metagenome assembly UOFV01 (sample SAMEA4712194, study PRJEB27164) | hydrothermal vent metagenome | biome: marine basaltic hydrothermal vent biome; feature: marine hydrothermal vent; material: mineral | place: Pacific Ocean | collected 2011-06-14/2011-07-23 | depth 1689 m | reverse complement strand
ATTCGTCACCGTTTTCGACCGTTTCACCCCTGTGGACAATCGCTGGTTTCTCGTTTGATCTGGAAACTGTTACAGAGGGCCCGACAGGACCGGGCGTGGATTTAGCGTTGTCTGGCACAGGCACTCTGATGCGCGCAGGTTACGATAACACCACATATAACTGGGCATATAGTGGCAATGCCATTGCCGGTACGTTGCAGGTATTTTCCTCAGCCTCCGCACCCACCACATCTGTTCCAGAGCCAGGCTCACTTGCCCTGTTAGGTTTGGGACTGGTCGGATTTGCTGTTACAGGCTATAAACGCCGTCGCGCACAAGTCTGAGTATATTTAGCCTATGCGATAAAAAACCCGTCTCTGACGGGTTTTTTTTGGCTTGATTTTACGCAAAAACCTCGCCCGGAATCGGAAGAAAGAGCTTCAGCTGCGGACTGATTGACCCGCATTGCAGCAATACCACCACAAAACATACAAACACTGACTCATTCTTTCATAGCAACCAGCACTCAGTGTGCGGGGACTGATCAGACACTCCTAAGTCACTGATAATTATATAAAAATAATACAGAAAACTCGTTTCTCAAAACCACGTATTTCAGCTAACGAGGTTGTTGGCACTCCCACCAGCTAATAAATAGTGAGTAGCAAAGAGATCAGCATAGCACCAGTGTTTTCCACATTAAAAACCCCCGGAGCAAGCCCTCTCGCTCTTCTCGAAAGCGGGGTATTTAACAGCATCGTCTAAAAAAGCTTTAGCTGATGATCCGAATGTAATTTTTGGTATTCATTACCTTGATTCTTCACATACTTCCCAATCATCTCTTCGTTGCCATGTTTGCCCACTGTACTACTAAAATATCCATCGCTCCAAAACTCACCTCCCCACAACTTCTTTTTGGCTACAGGCAAAGAAAACTGGCCCGCAACATTGTGACGATGGGCTGACACCTCTATATCCAAACCGTTATTAGAGTGCCTTTTGAGGTCATCATCATGTGTATCTGCCAGGGGGTGTAACCCAAGTAGCAGACGGCTTGAATTGCCGGGGAGTAAAATCAGCCGGAGTGAAAACTGCCCGAGGGGTGTGTCTGGGCCAAGCGCCTTTCCCACATACGCCCAAATGGGGCCGTACTGAATGTTTGACAATTCGATATTTGACACTGATGGCAACCGAGGATATAGAAAATGTGTAAATCGATCAGCCCTGGCGTGACTCGTTCTTATGTTTTGTTCATTCTGATCATGTGCTTTTCCGCAGTGTCGGTGGCGAAGCCTAGCACTGCTCAACCCGCCCCGGGTGAGTACTGCCCGGGGACGAATATCCTCCGGATCGTTGCCGAAGATCTTTCGACCAGCCTGATATTTATTATGCAATCGCGCGCAGCACAGGCCAGGAACAATCAAACAGAGATGATGAGCCAATTGAGCGCCGCTGGCGTTGTGCTAAGTCAGGCAACCAGCCGAGGCGCTGGTGCCCGTACAGCGCTGTTGATTAACAGCATCATGTTATCGCGTGTGAATGAGAGCAATGACCAACTGCTAACCTGGTTTCCGATGCTTCACAGCGCATTGCTTACCCTGCCGGAAAGTGAGGCCGAGAGCGCCGCTGAAGATGCCGTCGGCCAGGCTGAAGATATTTTACAGGACGGACTGAGAGGCAATGCGATCGATTCTCTCAAAAAGGCTCGCCACTTTTTGACTTGTGATGATTTGAATCTGCCCTTACAGGCTGCTATCAAGGAGCAGACGCGGTTATTGTCTCGCATCCAGCAACACAAACCGGTGGTAACCAAAGATTATGACAAGCTCATAAACTCTTTGCGTGAAGCACTCACCTACGTTTTGAATCGCACTCAAATGTAACCCCAGAGCCTGTTAACGCTAATTTACGAGCAGTGTTAACAGGCTCTAGTACACCAACCATATTACATTGATTTGTAACCGCATCATTCGTAACGGAGTATAAATGTCAGATATAGCCCCCTCCCCTACACCCCGGCACAGTAAACACAACAGAAAAATGGGACTGTGGCAGGTGATCGCCCTGGCGGTTGGCACAATGGTCGGAGCCAGCATCTTCTCGATCTTTGGGCTGGGCGCACATCTGGCTGGCCCGAACCTGCCATTGGTGTTTGTGCTGTCGGGGGCTGTAGCCTTGCTGGTGGCCTACTCCTACGCCAAATTGGGCAGCCGGATTATCTCCGATGCCGGACCCATCGAGTTCATTCTCAAAGGAATGGGGGATGGCATTCTCACCGGTGCATTGAGTATTTTATTCTGGCTGACTTACGTCGTTTCTATCGCACTGTTTGCCAAAGGTTTCGCCAGTTATTTATTGCCGTTGCTGAACATTCCCGTAACCTCACTGGCCAGCAGCATCACCGAAGCCGGTGTGGTTATTGTTTTTTTGCTGCTAGGATTATTGGGTTCTTCTGCGGTTGGTAAAGCCGAATTGGTGATTGTTGTGATCAAGCTTTCCATTCTTGGTCTGTTTGTTGCGCTGGGCGTCTGGAGTATTAAACCTTATCTGGTGACGCCCTCATTTACACCATCGGCCATGGCAGGAAGCGTTAATGCCATTGCGATATTTTTCCTCTCTTACATGGGGTTTGGATTGGTGACCAATGCCTCCGAACACATGCAGAACCCGCAAAAGAATGTTCCCCGTGCCATCTATTTAAGTATTTTGATTGTTAGTGTTGTTTACATTTTGGTATCTCTGGTGGCGGTGGGTAATCTGACCCTCCCTGATTTGATCAAAGCGCAGGACAATGCCCTCGCCGTGGCGGCAGAACCTTTTCTGGGGAAAACCGGGTTTTTACTCATTTCACTGGGCGCCCTGTTTTCTATTGCCTCGGCGCTTAACGCCACGCTGTTTGGCGGGGCCAACGTCGCCTACGCACTGGCAAGAGATGGCGAGTTGCCACGAAAATTTAATCGCAAACGGTGGTTTGGTTCCAGCGAAGGGCTTTATTTCACAGCAGCGCTCGGCATTGTATTTGCGCTGGTGTTTAACCTGAATGGCATCGCCTCCATCACCAGTGGCGTGTTCATGGTGATCTATCTTTTTGTGCTCTTTTCACACTGGAAACTGAAAGGCCAATATGGTGGCAATCCGCTGATTATTGCGACAGGATTTGTCGTTGTGGCAGTGGTTTTTCTGTTACTGCTGAAATATCAGTGGAGCACTGATCGTGGCAGTTTCTACGGCACCTGCATCGTTCTGGGTGGCAGCCTGTTACTGGAAATAATCTATCGTGGCATTACTCGCCGAGGTTTCATCCAGCGCCAATTGACGCTGCTTAAAAAAAGTGAAAAGGATTTAATAGGTGAGTTGGATAAAGAGTTTTCCCAGCTGCTGTCGCACCCGCAACGACGACGCTCTGATATGAAAGATACGCCCTGAAAAGGAGGATTTCTGCAATGAATGACGTTAACGAAATCACTGATAAAACAGCCACTAACCCGGGGCTCTCCAGCGATGAGGCGGCGCGTCGTCTGGCGCAATATGGCCCCAATGCCCTGAAAGATAAACAGGTCTCTGTTCTAAGACGCCTGCTTGGTTATTTTTGGGGACCTATTCCGTGGATGATTGAAATCGCGGCGATACTCTCTGCGCTGGTACAGCACTGGGCGGATTTCTGGATCATTATGACACTGCTGATGTTTAATGCAGCGGTTGGTTTCTGGCAGGAGTACACGGCTGGCAATGCGGTGGCCGCATTGATGAAACAGCTCGCGTTGAAGGCACGCGTGCGGCGCGATGATCAATGGCAGGAGATCGATGCACAGAAACTGGTGCCGGGCGATATTGTGCGCATTCGTCTCGGCGATGTCATTCCCGCTGATGTCAAACTGGTAGAAGGTGATTATCTGAGCGTGGATCAGTCGGCACTCACCGGTGAGTCTCTGCCCGTCACAAAGCGCACAGGCGATGATGCCTTTTCGGGAACGGTGGTCAAACAGGGCGAGGTCGTTGCTGAAGTGAGCGCGACGGGGGCCAATACCCGTTTCGGTAAAACGGCCACTCTGGTACAGCAGGCAAAAACCGTCTCTCACTTTCAAAAAGCGGTTCTATCTATCGGCGATTATCTAATCTACGTCAGCTTGGCGCTGGTGGCTATTTTGATTATCGTTGGCTTGCACCGGGGTTCCGACTGGCTGGAGCTGGTGCAGTTTGCGCTGATTCTTACCGTTGCCTCCATTCCCGTTGCCATGCCGGCGGTGCTTTCCATGACCATGGCCATGGGTGCCATGGCGCTGTCGAAACGCAAGGCCATCGTTACTCGCCTGGAATCCATCGAAGAGATGGCCAGCATGGATATCCTGTGCTCGGATAAAACAGGTACGTTGACGCAAAATCGCCTGACTTTAGGTGAAATCGAAATTTTCCATGCCAGAGATGAGCAGGAAGTTCTGTTAGCGGCGGCACAGGCCTCACGCGAAGAAGACCGGGACGCCATCGATGACGCCGTGTTGGAAGGACTGAAAGATAAAAGTCAGCTCACGGCCTTTCGTCAAACCGACTTCATTCCCTTTGATCCCGTACACAAACGCACGGAAGCAACCATACAGGACGCCAGTGGCAGTACCTTTCAGACTGTCAAAGGCGCACCGCAGGTCATTATGGAAATGACGGGGCTTGAGGGAGATATGCTGACACACGCCCAGCAGGTCGTCGATGCCTTTGCGCAGCAGGGCTATCGCGCCCTCGGGGTTGCGCGCCGGGAAAGCGGCCTGGCTGGCTGGCAGTTTCTCGGCATCATTTCTTTGTTTGATCCACCACGCGAAGATTCTGCAACGACCATTGCCGAAACGCGTGCCTATGGTGTTGGCATGAAAATGGTCACGGGTGATAACTTATCCATCGCCAAACAAATTGCCGAAAAACTGGGGCTGGGCAGCAACATTCTGCGTGCCGATGCTTTGCCCAGCAGGAAGAGTGACCTGGACCATCAGGAGAGCACAGGGGCAGTAGAAAACGCGGATGGTTTTGCCGAGGTTTTTCCCGAGCATAAATTCGAAATTGTTAAAATCCTGCAAAGACGCAATCATATTACCGGCATGACCGGTGACGGTGTCAACGATGCCCCAGCCTTAAAGCAGGCCGATGTGGGCATCGCCGTCAGTGGTGCGACCGATGCCGCGCGTGCTGCTGCTGATCTGGTACTGACTGCGCCGGGGCTGTCGGTGATCACCCATGCCATCGAAGAGGCGCGACGCATCTTCGAACGTATGAACGCCTACGCTATTTACCGCATCAGCGAAACCATTCGCATTATGTTCTTCGTCGTACTGGCAATGATATTTTTCGACTTCTATCCCATCACCGCGATCATGATTATCCTGCTGGCCTTTTTCAATGACGTACCCATCATGACCATCGCTTACGATCACACCGGGCTGGAGAAAAATCCGGTGAGATGGAACATGCACCAGGTCATTACCGTAGCTACCGTCATGGGTATCGTCGGCGTTGTGGGCAGCTTTGGTATGCTGCTGATCGCCATGGACTGGCTGCACCTGAACGTGGCGCAAATTCAGACCTATGTATTCCTGAAAATGGCCATCGCCGGGCATCTGGTGTTGTTCGTTGCACGCACCAAAGGGCATTTCTGGGAACGCCCCTGGCCTGCCCCCATCATGATCTGGTCTGCGATAATTACCAAACTGGCCGCGACACTATTGGCAGCCTACGGCTTCGGGCTCATTACCCCCATTACCTGGCCGGAAATCGCACTCATCTGGGGCTACTCGTTCGCCTCCGCCCTGCTCACCGACTGGGCCAAGGTTCAGGTCTATCGCCACATGTCACAGGAAGCACCTCGCCATCGAAGCTTCCTGGTGTGGCTGAAAAAATCTCTGCATGTTTTTGGACGTCAATAATAAGCTGACCAGTGTACTCAGGGACATTGCGATAAAAATACCGGGCAACATCAAGCCAACCAGCGGTGCCGATTCCAGCAACATTAAAATAGCAACGCCGAGATAACACCACTGCCTTAGAATGGAAAATAAACAACCCCGCAGCAAGCTATCTCGCTGCGCTACGCGAAGCGGGGTATTACAACTGCCAGCTCAAACGCTTAGACGTTTGAACAAAAAACTTACGCAGCAAGCTGCGGGGAATTAAACCCAAAGAGATTAAATAACTGATATAAGTGGCGATCTGATTTAGTCCGTCCCTGTCATGTGTATCTCAAGGCAAAACAAGCACCGGCTCGGCCCCCTTCCATGCCAGACGAGAGCGCCATTCCGCAGCAGACTCATTGCCCACGTTCATCAGCACTACCGTTTTGCCATCCATCACTGCCTGATGCAATATTTCCAGCTTGTCTTCCGGAATGCCCATCCGTCGCCTCATTTCTCTCTGTCGGGGTTGGAAACAATCAGTTTGTCGATAAGCTGCATATCATCGTCGAACGTATACAAGTGCGGTGTACCCGTCGCCAATTCGTAATCAAGAATCTGCTGTGGCGTCATCTGTTCAATGTGCATGATGATGGAGCGCAGAGAGTTACCGTGGGCAGACACCAGCACGCTCTTGCCATGCCGGAGATACGGAATGATGCGTTCCTGATAATAAGGCAATGCTCTTTGCGCCGTCATTTTCAGACTCTCGCCATTGGGCGGCGGCACATCATAGCTGCGACGCCAGAGGTGCACCCGCTGTGTACCGAAGTGCGCGTTGGCCCACTCCTTGTTCAGACCCTGAAGATCTCCATAGTAACGTTCGTTGAGTTTTTCCGAGACGTAGATTTTCAGTTCGCTGGCATCCCCCTGGTTCGGACTGACGTGTTCATACCACTCACTGCTCTGCTCATGCACACGCACATATTGCTCACAGTAGCGGTTCTGCCTGAGAATTTCATACAAACTGTCCTGCGCTCTTAACAGGCTGGAAGTAAAAGCCACATCAATCAGCTCGTCAACTAACAAAGCCGCCGCCTGCTGAGCTTCGATCACACCCCTTCGACTGAGAGAAACATCCACCCAACCAGTGAACCGGTTTTGAAGATTCCAGATCGACTGGCCATGTCGAACCAGAATTAGTCGGCTCACGAATCTTGCCATTGTGGTTTACGCACATAGGCCGCCGGACCAGCGTAGGTTGCAGCCTTCCCCAGTTGTTGTTCTATGCGAAGCAACTGATTATATTTTTCCACCCGCTCACCACGGGCAGGCGCACCGGTTTTAAGATGGCCGGTATCCAGTGCGACCGTCATATCAGCGATAAAACTGTCTACCGTTTCACCCGAACGATGTGACACAAATGCCCCCCACCCATGATTGCGGGCCAGGCGTGTGGCAACAATGGTTTCTGTCAGCGTGCCAATCTGGTTGAGCTTGATAAGTACGGCGTTGGCGATATTGTCTTTGATGCCGCGAGCGATAATCTCCGGGTTGGTGCAGAACACATCATCGCCTACCAGCTCGATATGATTCCCCAGCACTTCGTTATGCCGCTGCCAGCCTGCCCAGTCATTCTGAGCCATGCCATCTTCCAGCAACACCAACGGGTAGTTGTCGATCAGTTTGGCGTAATAGGCAGTCATTTCATCAGAGCCAAGCGCCCTGCCCTCGCTATGCAGATGGTATTGACCATTTTCATAGAATTCGCTGGAAGCCGGATCACAAGCAATGCCAACATCCTGCCCCGGCCTGAGCCCGGCGCGCTGTATCGCCTGCACAATCAATTCGAGCGGCTCTTCGTTGGAAGACACCTGTGGCGCAAAACCACCCTCGTCACCAACACCTACAGACAAACCTTTCTTCGTCAACAACGCCTGCAATGCATGGTAAACCTCGCTCCCCCATTCGAGCGCCTGACTGAAACTCTCCGCACCAAAAGGCGCAATCATAAACTCCTGAAAGTCCGCCCCCTGCCAGTGGGCATGAACACCACCATTAAGAATATTCATGTGTGGTACCGGCAGGCGCGTGGCGCCTGGGCCACCAAGGTATTGATATAGCGGTAATCCGCTGGCAGCTGCCGCCGCGCGTGCCACGACCAGGGAAACACCAAGAATGGCATTAGCACCCAGACGCGCCTTGTTCGGCGTGCCATCCAGTTCAATCAATGTCTGATCGATCAGCGTTTGCCGACGCACATCCATACCAAGCAGTGCCGGTGCAATAGTTTCGTTGACGTTAGCCACCGCCCGTAAAACACCCTTTCCACCGAAGCGTTTCACATCACCATCACGCAACTCCACCGCTTCCCGGCTACCTGTCGAGGCACCGGAAGGCACCGCAGCACGAACACACTGACCACTCTGAAGCTCGCATTCAACCTCGACCGTTGGATTGCCGCGCGAATCAAGAATCTCACGCGCCATAAGCGACCCCACAGCGAATTGGCTACTCATTGTCATGCGCTTTTGCGTAGCGCCCAACTAATCATCAGCAACGCCCAACCATCAAATAACAGACTGATGCCCACATAGAGTCCAACCAGCCACATAGAGGTCGCTGGCCAGCCAACGAGAAGCAGCATGGCCAGCACAAACGATGTTATGCCATTAAAAGCCATCCAGCCCCAGCCTTTGGCCGGGCGAATAACCCAAACCAGTGCAAAGCTGCCAAAGGCATCCAGAAACAGATAAATAGCCAGCAACAAACCAACTGCCGCCACACCGGATGCAGGAAAAATCAGCATCAAAAGGCCAACCCCCACCAGCAACGTCGGCTTTACCCAGTTCATAAGGTTTCTCGAAGCGTAGCGATAGGTATGAACAACCCAAAGAAAACCAGCACCAAGCAACAGCCAGGCAGCAAAAAGTGCCATGCCCAGAGACATCACCCCCGGCAGGAAAATGGCCAGCGTTCCTAACGCCACCAGCAAAATTCCGATGACAAAAGTATAAGGCCCGGCTTTACTACGAACGATTTCATCCATGGGCAGTGTGTGCATATTGAATCTCCTGATATCCAACTCTGAATATGCACAGTAGTCCAGACCGCAAGAACGGTCTGTAACTCAGGTTATAGTTTGTCGAATTTATTTTTGTTCCAATGTACGTCGTTAAATTTTCTCTGCCAAGGAGCACAACATGTTATGGCAGTCAGGCTCAACCTGCCGATCACCGTCAGCGAAATCATCTGCGGTATTTTTTCCAATAGTGAGAACCTAGCGTATGAATGAAAACAACACGAAAAGCCGGTATAGATTTTTATCCCCAAGCCAAATGCTCTCATGGATAGAGGATGATACACAGATTATGCGTTTACACTCTGACCGGGACGTCATACCCGGCGGCTACATGGCGGCGGCTATGCCAATGTTGGTGGATTGGCCGAACAGCAACCCTCACGGTGAACCGGCATCCATTGTTCTGCGTAACATCAACTATGGTGGCAATCCATTTGAGAAATCCACCATCCTGCACAACGTACGTGTTCCGATTGATGGACTCAAAGATGTTGAATTGACCCTGGTGCCCTTTGGTAAAGCAGGACGGCTGGGCCCCTTACAGCATGTGCAACTGCGCTTTATTTTTGAACCCGGCAGAGAGCCCGAGCTTCTGGACCTTGCAGGCACTGAAACCGGCGCTGACCCGCACATCCCGGACATCGTAATGGGCTGGGTTTCCTGGCAACGCCCGGATATCGGCTGGGACCTTCGCAAGGGTATGGATGACGATGCACAAATCTACTGGTTAAGCCTGCGTGCCTACGCCGGGTCTCAGATATTCCTCGAAGACGCGCTGCAAGGGCGAGACTGGTTTAGTTACCCCCTGCAACTGCCGGGTGGCAAAAAAGGGCTGATTGAATTGTTCAAAACAACCGTCACCCTGGGCGATGGCACTGCCCGTGACACACTGGCCCGCATGCTGATGGGCGGAGAAAAAGCCTGGCTCAAACATCCACCACCGCAAAGTGACACAGAGCAGACGATCCACCACCAATGGGATAAACTGCTTAAACACGTCAAGGCATCGGACCCCAAAGCCCTGGCACCCGTCCACCTTCCACCAGAGTTGGACACCTATCAACCGCTGGTGCGTTCTTGTGCAACCTTGGCACGCTATGCAGTATTGCTAACCGTTAAACGACTAATCGCCATGGGGCATCACGACGGTGTTGTACTGGATCAACTACCTGAACCCTTACTTGAAGCTACGGAAACATGGATGAAGGATTTTGCCCATGCAAGCCTGAGAAAAACCTTTCTGCTCGCCCCTCTGGCGATGCGATACGTGATGAGACATCACGAATCAGTACCGCCGGATATTCCCTATGAATTTGATGCCGCTGGTCTCTTGCAAAGGCGTAACGGCAACCGTTACCAGATTCATTACAACTATAAAAACAAGACACCCTATGGGCAGGCTTTTTTCCCCTAAAGGAAACCCTATGTCTCTTATTAGCTGGTTAACAGACAGAATCATTCTCAAGCCCACACGACACCACCTTCACGCACCACAAAGAAAACCCTTGCCTGTTTCTCAAGGCAGCGATGAAATTGAGGTGTGGATACACCGTGTCGGCACAGATACAAAAAAAGCCCCGAACCTGTACCTGCTTGAATTTCCCGGCACCGCCAGCCGGGCCGAACACCGCACTGATTTTATTGAAGAATGCTGGTCACTGCCGAGTGTCGAAATCTGGGCAGTCAACCCACCCGGTTATGGCAACAGCAGCGGTACTGCCAGCCTGAAAAAATTACCGGAAACGGCAAAATGCGCACTAAAAGCGATTCAAAAGGTAGCCGGAGATACTCCAGTGATCGCCGCAGGCGGCAGCCTTGGCAGTGTCAGTGCGCTCTACCTTGCAGCACATTGCCAGGTTGAAGGCGTAATAGTGCAGAACCCACCGGCCCTGCGTGAAGTGATTTTGGCGCAACAGGGCTGGTGGCATTTTAAGTGGCTGGCTCGCATGATCGCCCAGCAGATACCCGAAGAACTGGACAGTCTTGCAAACGCACAAATGGCCACCGTACCCGCCATTTTTGTCTCCGCACAGCAAGACGAAATTGTACCGGCTCACATCCAGCAGCAGATCATCCATGCCTACAATGGAGCGGTAAAAGTATTATCCATGCATGAAGCGGATCATGCCACACCGCTAGCCCCCCATGATCTTGACGAACTACGCTCTCTTGCGAACTGGCTATACGAAAACTCAGTAATTGAAAAAAATAATCCTGGACTGGATTCTTGTTAACAATTACCACATTGATTTTTCGAGTGCCGCAGCTTCGCTGCCCCCATTTCACGAGGATGTTGCTTGTTATGAAAATAGATAAACCGCTTCACCCACCCAATGTAGGCTGTCTCTGTTTTTCGACTGTAATGACGCACACGAACGGCATCCATGCCATGATGATGTCGTCTACCGGTGTTTATTTGAAGCCGTATGGCACACACTGAAAACCTTTGCGGCGGACAAAAAACGCCTGAATGGTGAATTAGGCATGACGGCTATCCTGCATACCTGGGGCGCTATACCCGAAAGATCGCCATCAGTGAATCGCGTATACGGACGGTGAATGAGCATCACGTTACCTTTGATTACAAAGACTATCGCGATGATAAAGACAAACAGATACGGCTTGCTGGTACTGAATTTTTGCAGCGATTTTTACTCCATGTATTACCCCAGGGTTTTATGCGCATCCGTCATTACGGGTTTTTATCCAACCGCAGCCGAAGGCAAAAGCTGGTGGTCATCCGCCAGTGTCCGCAAGCACCGCCGCGTGAATCCAAAACAACAACGGAAACAAAACAGGATGCCGGAATAAACTCCGCCACCTGCCCATGTCCAAAATGTAAAAAGAGCCGACTCCGGGTGTGTTATGAAATCCCGACAACCCCGCTGTATGGACGGTGACCTGATGATAACGCGTTAAACAACCAATAATACAAACCATGAACGACAGGTTTTTGACGACCTGACCTCCATAACGCCTTGCGGTCAGGAAATGTGTAAATAATGAACACCCCGGATGAATGATGGACCTGAAATGGTTAAAAAAACAGCATTATCAAACAGAGTTTCAGCCATAACGGTATTATCGCCCTTCGACAAGTCCCAGCCCTTTCAATACAATCCCCATAGTCTGCTGCCCCGGTAGAGGCGGCATAGTCCAACAGACATTTATACCCCATGCTGGACTGCGCACGGGGTATAAATGCTTAGACGTTATGTGCTAAAGGAGAAATAACATGGATATTGCTCATATTCCGAAATCATTTTGGCGTTCTTTAAGTTTTTGCATGGTAGTTGCCACTATTGGTGTTCTTTATATAGCCTATAAATCGTCATCAGTATCAATTGAAATAGCTGATGCAAAGATTAGTTTATCGTCCGCTATCTCTACAACCAAGGAAATAAAATCAAATCTTGAAAAGGAAAACGAACGTTTGAAAAAAGTTAATGCAGAGATTACAGAAGAATTACGGCGTACATCAGTTGAAGTAGCAAAGGTAATTCAAAATCCTGCTGTTGAAATTGAAACTATTCTTGATTCTTGGAGGCTAAGTAGTGCGGATGTGGGGTTTAATAAAGCAGTCGTAAGTCAAAAAGCGTTCGAACAACTTAATATGCAAATTCAAAAAGTGGAAAATGCTGTTAAAATTAAATAGCACATAATCGGGTAGCCAAGGGTCTCTAACCCTCGGCTCCCACAACACCCTGCACATAACGGGGTCAAGTCTTTCCACGCCACATCTTCCCTGCTAAATAAATAAAACAGAATAAGTAATATGGCATGGAAAGACCTGACCCCATATATTTTTTCTGTCCGAGTGCATGTGATTGTTAGCTGTAGATTCATAATGAGCTATTTTATTTCGAGTTGAAATAGCTTTGTGTAGGCCATTACCAACATACAGGCAATCTTTGCTTTTTCATGTTCTATTTCTTTTCCGGAATCATGAGAAAACTCATTCAGCAATTCAGCCATTTTCCCGAACATTGTTTTGAATTCATCATCCCTTGCCCTCTTCACATAATTCAAAAGAGGGCCTAACAGAACCTGTGAATAATTTTCTTTGACTTCAATATCCCTGTAGCAGCATTCAATTTTAAGAACAAGTTCTAAAACCCTTCTAGCTGTATTAACCTTTTCACAAATTAAGTCATGATCTGTTGCATCAACCTGATCTAGTGAATCAACTACTGAGGCTACTCTCTTTAATGCTTCTTGAATATTGTATTGATATAATAACTTTTTTGAATCAAAGCTACTTAAGCCACTATTTTTGGGGATAATTGCAAGTGAGTAAATTGGAGTGCAATGATAATCGGTCACTTCCCATTTGTTGTCAACTTTCCTTACAACACGTTTTTCAAAAAAACTGTTGTCATAGAGTTTGAAGTCCGACCCTTCAACCCTATATAGTTTCTTTATTTCCTTTTCAGTTTTCGCAAAACCATTCAATAGAAAAACAGCTGACTTTTCACCTACGATTGGAACAATAGAATTTACAGCTATACCGAGCGAATAAAGTGAGGCAGGAAAAATCATTTGCCTCATTTCTTTTTCCTCGTTGGATTCCTCTATATGCCGATAGTCGTGCCAGATTAAGGTTAAGATCCCACTTTTATCATCGATATTAAATGCTTCAATTTTGTCCCAATTGGCCGTATCCAAAAAATCTAAAATTACCCAACCTTCTGTATCTTCAATTAATTGGGAAAAGAATTTAACTATTTCTGGCAACTGAGTGATTTTTTTATCACCGAATTTTTCAGAAAGACTTTTGAATATCACGCTTCCAGATTTTATTGGGTCCATTGGATTTCCTTTTACAGCTAACGTCTTACATCAGCGCGTTTGCGTAAGCTTGGTTTGGCTGTGATAAAATCGAGTGAAACGAGATCACAGCCAAACCAAGC
>UOFV01000284.1_pt1 | contig 14231 bp, 15 predicted proteins | sample 1988291 | NCBI WGS metagenome assembly UOFV01 (sample SAMEA4712194, study PRJEB27164) | hydrothermal vent metagenome | biome: marine basaltic hydrothermal vent biome; feature: marine hydrothermal vent; material: mineral | place: Pacific Ocean | collected 2011-06-14/2011-07-23 | depth 1689 m | reverse complement strand
CGCTTGTTCCACCCTACCCGGCTTAGCCGGACGGCTATACCCTCAAGGGGAGAAAGAGCAGGACTCACCTCTACTGCTTTTCATCCCAAAAGACCCCATCTTGCCCCATCAACTTTATGTAATGACTGACACCACGCTTCAAAACCCCAAGACCACACTCACGAAAAATAAGCTGCCAAAAATGGTAGCGTCCGAAAACGGCGAGAACAACAAGGAGGCATTTGTTAGGCTTGCCGAATGAATCTTGATCACGATGCCTGTTACCGTGCGATTGTAACGCGAGATGCCCGCTTTGATGGTCGTCTGTATACCGGCGTTCGCACTACCGGAATTTACTGTCGGCCGATCTGCCCTGCACGCACACCCAAGCGCGAAAACGTCTCGTTCTATCCAACAGCTGCCGCAGCACAGGAAGCCGGGTTTCGGCCCTGCCTGCGTTGTCGGCCGGAAAATTCGCCAGACCTGGCGGTATGGAACGGGACATCAAACACCGTTAAACGAGCGCTCGCATTAATTGGCGAAGGGGCGATGGATGGCGAAACTGTGGATCATCTCGCCGGACAGCTTGGTGTCGGTGAGCGCCACCTTCGACGACTCTTCCAGCAACATCTCGGCGCATCACCCATTGCGATTGCCCAGACCCGGCGCATTCTTTTCGCCAAACAATTAATCATGGAGACAAGGATGCCCATGACTGAAATTGCACATGCCGCCGGTTTCGGTAGCATTCGTCGTTTCAATGCCGTTTTTCAGGCACTGTACAAACGACCACCCGGCGCGTTGCGTCGCACACGACAAGATGCCCACAGTAACGCATCTACCGTTTCAGATATCGTGCTGCCAATGGCCTATGCCGCACCTTATGACTGGTCCAGTATGATTTCATTTCTGAAAGCCCGCGCTATTCCCGGCGTTGAATGGGTGGACAGGAAAAACCGGTATCACCGTTCGATTACGCTGGATGGCTGTCAGGGTACAGTCCGCGTTGCGTTTGATGAAAATAAAAAATGTTTGCGTGCAACAATCCGTTTCCCGCGTGTATCAAGCCTCGCCTTTATCGTCAGCCGACTTCGTCGGGTGTTTGATCTCACGGCCAACCCTACCGCCATCGACACCCATCTTGCCAATGATTCCCGGCTCGCGTCACTGATTGCAGCACGCCCCGGCTTGCGCGTACCCGGTGCGTGGGATGGGTTTGAGCTTGGCATTCGCGCGATACTCGGGCAACAAATCAGTGTTGGTGCTGCCACGGCGCTCGCGGGAAAACTGGTATCCCAGTATGGGAAGCCACTTGATAGCTCATTAAAAACAGAAGGGCTGAGCCATGTTTTTCCATCAGCGAAGTGCCTTGCTGCGGCTGATTTACGCTCACTCGGTATGCCCGGCACCCGCGCCCGAGCGTTATCTGCACTGAGCAAAGCCGTTCTGGAAAACCCGAATATGTTCAGCGCCAGTCAGACATCGGATGTCACACTCGAACGCTTGAAAGCGTTGCCCGGTGTCGGCGACTGGACAAGCCAATACATTCTCATGCGCGCGTTTTCCGAGCCGGATGCGTTTCCAGCTGCCGACATTGGTTTGATGCGTGCAATGGCCACGAAAAAAGGGCAGCGTCCGACACCTGCAAAACTTCTGGAGCGAGCCGAAATCTGGCGACCCTGGCGGGCTTATGCCGCACTGCATCTTTGGACTTCCGGGAGCAATACACACGCTATGTATAACAAAAAGAACATCACCAATGCCAAAACACTCACCACCTGAAATTCTGTTCCGTAATCAACGGGAAACACCAATAGGCACCATGTTGATCATCACCGATAAACAACAACGCATGCGCGCCCTTGACTGGCTTGAATATGAAGAGCGCATGCTCCGTCTCCTGCAGCGTTATGTCCCAACATTTGAACTGCAAAAAGGCGCTTTGCCCGCAGCAATACATGAAGCACTGGATGCGTATTTCGCCGGAGACTTTACTCCAGTGAACAACATTTCCGTTCATACCACTGGAACCGTTTTCCAGCAGACAGTCTGGCAGACACTCAGAAACATTCCGGCCGGAACCACACTCAGTTACGGTGCTTTGGCCAAAAAAATCGGGCGAGCAAAAGCGGTTCGTGCCGTTGGCACTGCCAACGGTGCCAACCCTGTCGGCATTATCATCCCCTGCCATCGGGTGATCGGCATGGATGGATCAATGACGGGATACGGCGGCGGGCTTGAACGCAAACGCTGGTTGCTGACTCACGAAAACGCCGGAATTAAAGCTGGTTAACGCCTTTCATTTTCTTTTCATATTAGCCCCAAAAAGTATTCACACACTATTAAGGAACCCTCATGACAACATCAACAAAACACAAAGCAGACATTTTCCGTAACCTGAGCACCCAGGGGCATCTACTCTTGCCTAACGCCTGGGATGCTGCAAGCGCACGTATTTTCGAAGCAGCGGGTTTTCCGGCCATTGGAACCACCAGCGCGGGCATTGCCTATAGCCGTGGCTTTCGTGATGCCCAGCAAATCAGCAGAGAAGAGATGGTTCACGAAGTCGCTATTATTACTCGTGCGGTGGACATCCCCGTAACGGCAGACATCGAAGCAGGTTATGGCCCTGGCACTGACGATGTTGCCGAAACCGTGCGTGCAGTTATTGATGCGGGCGCAGTCGGCATCAACCTGGAAGACAACACTCACGGAGGAACTCTCCCACTCTTTGACATCAGTACACAGGCCGAACGAATTGCAGCGGCAAAATCAGCCGGCGAACAGAGCGGGATTGCGCTGACAATCAATGCACGTACTGACGTTTTTCTGCTTGAGCTCGGCATCGATGAAAGCGAGCGAACCTCCATGGCTATCGAACGCGGCCATGCTTATCTTGCCGCCGGAGCGGATCTCGTCTTCGTTCCAGCGTTACTCCATACTCATATTGCGCAACAGCTATCGAGTGCTTTTAACGGCCATTTGAATCTGATGGCCATGCCCGGCGCACCTGCCGCAAGCGCATTGTTCGATGCAGGAGCCCAACGTGTCAGCCTCGGCCCAAGCGCGATGCTGGCTAGTCTTGGCACGATACAAAACATCGCTCAGGAACTACAACAAACCGGTACCTGGTCGTCTATCGAAACAAATTTTTTTGGTTTTGCTGAAGCGGAAACGCTGTTCAAACACGACTGAAGACCGTAGAGTTTCTTTCATCGAAGTAGAGCGTGACAGGATACGGGCGCAGAGTTGCCCGTGTCTTCGTCAAAAACTAGGGGATAAACCGCACTTTGATTGAGCAGAGCCACACACTAAAGAGTATTGCAGATACTCAAAAAGCTATTATGGGCGGTATTAAACATGGCGAATGTAATCCATAGACTTATGCAAAATTCTGATAATTTCTATATCTTCGGCCTTGCGTGTATAAAATATAACATGGGATTCCATTCTATACCCTTCCAGGTTTTCACGAATGCTGCTGTAATCAGTACCGATACTTGGCTGGATATCCAGTTTTTTGAATGCCGAAAATAACAAATTATAATATTTATCAGCTTGCGCTTTGCCAAAAGTTTCAAGGGTGTAATTGTCAATATTTTCTATATCATCAATTGCTTTAGGCTTGAATTTATACATTTCCAGCGCGTATTTTCCGTAATAACTTTTCTTTATCTACCGTAACCGCTTCACCTGAATTTATGCCTTCATCAATCAAACGGGTTAATCGTTTTTGTTTGGCGTGGGCTTGACCGTTAAGCAACTTCAAGGCTGCACTGATTACTTCCTCTTTCGTCTTGTAGTCGCCTGACTCAATCAAGCCTTCAATCAATTCGCTTTGTTCTGCTTTGGCGGTAAAAATAATATTTGGCATAGTTTTAACCTCAACTTTGATATTTCCAATATTACCCTATTTTTTTGCCCATGGTTTGACAAACGGATAAAAGCGCGAAAACTTAACGTAAGTTAAAATTTCCCTTTTGTTTACGCTGTAAGGCACAACGAATGACTCCATAAAAATCAATAACTTATACATTAACCAAGAGAATGGAAACTACTCAACAGACATTTCCAAGTCATCCAAAATTGCATCCAACCCCGCTTGTGCGCATTCCTCATCGATTTCGCCTGACGAACCGGACACACCAATGCCGCCAAAGATAGTACCCGCAGCCGTAATAGGTAAACCACCACGAGCAATCAGAAGCCCCTTGGTTTTCGGCACACCATAGGCTCCTTTAAAACGGTCCTGCAAATCACCCGTGGATGAATTAAAAGACATGGCGGTATAGGCCTTGTCACGACTAATGGAAATCGAAAGATCCATGGCCAGCACATCTCGCAATACCACCTGTGAATGACCGCCACGGTCAACAATCGTCACGGTGATTTGCGCGCCTTTTTTGCGGCATGTTGCAATACTGGCTTGGGCCGCTGTCAGTGCAGTGTCCAGCGACATACGCGCAATATTGACGGTAACAGGTTGCTCATCAGCAGAACTGGTACTCGCGAAAAACATAAACAATACAAACGGCAAGCCATAATAAACTTTCATTAACTTTTTCTCCCTCTGTTAAACAGTGGCATTGTGCTGCTGCGACTCTCAGGTCGCCATGAGTATACTGTCAGATAAACGTAGGGTGGGCACGTCGTTTGTGCCCACGGGTTGCAGGAAACCTTTGCGAATACCGCGTGGGCAAAAAAGCGTGCCCACCCTACGGGTTATTCTTTATGACGATCATCACGACTGACAAGAGCAGCATCCGTCGCTAAACCAAAAAACCGCCCTTGCTGTTGCCACAGGTGGATGTCCACGCTGCCTTGCAACACATGCTGCTCTTTAATCCGCGCTAATTTTTCCGTCAACTCCGTTACATAAAGCGTCGATACCGCTCCGCTGACGCGATTACGCACTTTAAGTTGTGCGGCAAGACCACCCTGGATAGAGCAATAACGTCCGCCCACCAGTTGAAAGTCACGCTGGATATCAACAGGCAAATTCAAAGGGAAATCCAGGCGCTGCATGGCCACTCGCAATATCTCCGGCTGCGTTTCCACATATTCCGCATCCAGTTTTTTATTGTGGTTCATGGCGATTTCTTCCAACACCAGTGCAGTCAGATTGCTCTGATGAGACTGTTGGTGATAAAAAAATTGAACCAGCGTCACCATTACGAGCAACGAAGCAACCCAGGCCAGCCCCGCCACCGGACGACGGAGCCAGGGCATGGCCAACGGGGTTACCGGTTTTTCAGCATTTACCTGCGCGAGCATACGCTCCACACTATCTGCTGACAAAGACTTGCTCTGATAATATTCTTTAAGATTCGCGCTGAGTTTATCGTTATCTCGCGTGTTCATGGCATCACTCGCTTTGCCTAAGCGTGACGACAGCGTCGCCCTGATTCAGGGCATTCACCAGTTTTTTCCGGCCACGCTGGATCAAACTCAACACGGTGTTGCGCGAGCGCTCGGTCAGTTCAGCAACCTCCGCTGCGGTATAACCTTCGACCAGGTGCAAATATATTGCTTCACGCTCCTCCACTCTGAGGATGGACAGGCTGCGCTCCAGCCATTGAATGTCCATGGCAATTTCCTGTTCATTACCCGGCGCATCACGCAAATCAGCCCTTTCCGATAATTCATCCAGCGGCTCCAGCACCACCAGACGGTTGCGTCGATAACGATCAATATACAAATTACGCAGGGTCACAAAAAACAGGGATTTATTCCACGACTGCTCACGACGCGCCAGTTTGAGCCAAGCCTCCTGTACCAGATCTTCCGCCTCAGCGTGCTGATGCGTCAGCGAACACGCATAACGAAATCCACTCTGTAGCAAAGCTTCGAGGTTGTCATCTATATCCACTGTTTCGCAACCCTTATGTACCCACGAAAGAACCCCGTACGATTCAAACGGACCTTTATGTCATAAAACGAATGGCATGCCTCGTTGATTGCATTGTAAAGAAATTAAATTTACATAATGTCGAAAAAACTTAGCCTAGGGCGGGCAGTGCCACCCTACATAAACCACTGACTTTGCAACGCTGTCAGGTAGGTTTTTTCGATAGGAGTAACATCGGCATTGCCAGTCACCAGTTGCGCGATAATCTGGTCGTACAGGGCTTTGTCTTTCAGCATGGCAGCGTTGACGGCCAGGGCACGAATAATAACCGGCCCTGGTTTTTGTCCCGCCAGATTTTGCAAAATACCACGAATAACCGGCCCGTTTTGTGCAAAACGATTTTGTGCAACATTATCCATAAACTGGAAAAACAAGCGTGTCTTCTCTGGTGGTGTGCCACTCTCAACATGCTGGCGGAATTGGTTGACCACATCCAGCTTCGACCAAAGATCACGCAGGATAGGGGCGGGCATTGATTGGTACAACATACTTTCCAACCGGCTCCAGTTGCTGCGTCGATCCGCATTAGTCAATTGTGCCGCAAGCTGCCCCAGCAAGCGTTGGTCCGGTCGGTAGTTGCGATAATACGCATAACGTTCACGCAGAATTTGCGGGTAGCTTTCCGGCTCAGTCAGCTCTTGATAGGCAACAATGGAGTTTGTCAGCGGATCAAACAGGTCCACTTTTTGCCGTAGGAAAAATGCCTTTTCTGCACCGGTATCCACCAGCGGTATATAGTCGGAGTTTGGCTGAGCATCCTGGCTCAGTAATTTTAAGGTGTTGATATTGGCGATATAATTACGGTTAGAATAGTGACCGAAAGGTTTACGCATCTGACGGAAATCGGCGGCTATATTGGTATTATTATAAAAGCGCGTGTATTTATCGGCATTGAAATCCTGGCCACTGGCCACTATTAGTACGTCATTTTCCGCATAGGGAGAGTAATACACCTTGATGTGCGGGAAGGCGCTGTTCAGTGCCTTGATAATCGTCAGCATCAGCTGGCTGTTAAATTCTGGCAAATGCATCCATTGCACCAAAATGCCGTCGGGTTTCAGATAACGTTTGCTGTGCGCATAAAATTCCTTGCTGAATAAACTTGAAACACCACTCACCCACGGATTCGAGGGTTCGGAAACAATCACATCATATTGTTTCCCAGAGGTACTGAAAAAAGTACGCGCATCATCAATGACCATATTGACACGCGGATCTTCATAAACCCGACGGTTATGGGGCATCATTTCTCGCGCCAGATTCACCATTTCTTCTTCGATTTCGATAAGATCCATGGATTGCAACAACGAATCACCTAACATGTAGTGGGCCGTCATGCCGCTACCCAGACCAATGATCGCCGCGTCGTAAGGTTGCTCAATCATCGACATGGGCAAAAAGGCCAATGCGGCCTGGGTCTCTTCACCTTTGGTGCCACCCACTGCGGCATCGGTTTTTCCGTTGGTTTTAATCAGTTTGATATCACCAATTTCATGCAGCGAAATAGTCGCCGTTTTACCGTCACGCACGGTGACTTTTTCATCTGGCATCACAAAGGCTGTACGACGAAAATAACCGGCGGCAATCACGTTGGGATTAAAACTGACAAACAACAGCGGCATGATCATCAACACTGAAACAATGGTTGCAGTAATCAGCGGAGCTTGCGAACCCTGCTGACGTGAGCGTTGATACAGCCATAGCAAAAACAAACCAAGACCAATATCAATTATTGCACCACTGGCAATGGTCATTTTCAGTTGCAACAGCGGCAGCAAAACCAGTCCGGCAAGGGTCGCACCTAAAATTGCACCAATGGTGTTGTAACCATAAACCGCACCCACATATTTTTCGTTGCGGGTAACGTTCATCAGGTAATAGGTGATGATGGGCAGCGTCATGCCCGCAATAAACGTGGCAGGAAACATCAGAAACAGACTCAAGCCATATTTCAGTAGCGTGAACATCCAGTAACCCTGCTCGGTCTTGTCGAGAAATCCCTTTGACTGCTCCATGATACTGAAAACAAATTCATAAAAATAAATGCTGGTGAGAGCGAGCCCTCCCATGACCACTTGTGCGATAGCCAGTAATATCACCACATGTTTGGTTTTTTGCAGCAGTTTTTTGGCTGCCAGTCCTCCGAAGGCCAGTCCCAGCACAAAAGCCGATACCATGATGTCAAAGGAGTGCGTAGATGCACCCAGCAACAGGCTCAACAAACGAATCCAGCTGATTTCGTAAATAAAGGAAGCAAACCCGGTGAGCAGACTCAGCGCAAGAAACAGTTTGACGGAAAGCAGAACTTTCTGATCACCCTCATGTTGTAATAATGGCGGTTTTTCCACTGCGCAAAAACGCTCGCCACTTTGCCCCAGTGCATTTTCCTGCTGTCTGCCAATAACATAAAAACCAAGGGCAATCACCACATTACCCAGGGCCGCCAGGTAGAGTGAGCCCGCGGTGCCCAATTGCGGTATTAAAATATACGATGCCAGCATGATGCCCACAGCAGCACCGATGGAATTGGTGAAATACAGTAACGGGAGGGCGCTTTGCCCACCATCACGGCTGATACGCACCATCGCAACACCCAGCAGCGGGAATGTCGTGCCCAGTAAAATTGCCATGGGAGCGGTAATCAGCACAGAAATGATGACTTTCAGTGACTCTGCCACTGGTGCAGCCATACCGCTGACGTTGTCATAAAACAGGCTCGTGCTGAAGACATAAATATCGTGGTAAAAAAAGCCGCCAATGCCGACAACCAGTTCCACCAGTGCATAAATCAAAAAGGGGTTTTTCAGTTGCTTCGTGTAACGTGCGGCAAGTAGCGCACCGAGACCAATCCCCCCCATAAAGATACACAGAGTGAGAATCTGCCCATAGGAGGAATGGCCCAGAAACAGTTTCAGATAACGCGCCCAGATACCTTCATAAATCAGTGCTACAAAACCAGACAGAGAGAACAGGAAATAGATGGCCAGCAGGGTGGCTCTGTTATGTGGATTCGAGTCGCTGGCCTGGGCAGCCGTGACAGAGTTTGATGTTGACATTTTTTCAGGGAAGCCTCGTTTTTTTGTACATCATACCTGAAGGCGACCGACTGAGGGGGTACGAATTCCGGCCAATACCTGCGTGCCTCTCTCAACTTCATCCTGCTTTGTGGGATACATACTCGTCGCAATTAGCATCCAGGCATTGACGGAAATACCTTTTGAGTCATATGTGAATTAAGGACTAAATTGTTCTGTTTTCGGCGTATGCAGCAAAGTTTGGATAATGAAAACCAATGATTTTATTCGCTTGGATGTTTTTAGCGCTTAATTCACATTTATAGGGCTTTTCAATAAGCTGTATTTTTTCTTGCAAATGATAATGATTCTCATTATCATGAAAAAAGATTGAGAACTACCCAGCACAGTCGGGGAACCCTGAAGAGCCGTAAAACACCTCCACCGAACTCAGCCAGGTTGATGCCAATAATCAGAAACCTAAAGGAGAGCTATTGATGACTTATATGATCGATGCCCAGCTGGAGCAAGGAATCCCCTCATTGAAATTAATTGATGCTGCAACAGGTGAAGAACGCCTTCATTGGCAAGGCGATAGCATGGGTAACAGCGAGCGGGATTGGAAGAATTTGTTTAAACGTCTGGTATTGCTTTCGTGTGCTGACCAGATCAGCCTGGTGCAGCGCGCAAAATCACCGACCTTTGGTGATGAGTGCGTAAAATGCACAACCTGTGTCAGCGAAGAAAAAGACCGGCTGCTCAGCGCAAGTGTCGTCCCGCTAAGGCTGTACAAATAATAGCCAGAGCGTTTATTTCCCCAGGTCAGCGGGAGGTATCATCCCCCCAGTGATACCCCCCGCTATTTTTTCTGCTGATTCAATATCCGCCCTTGCGGCGTGACTCCGGCAATCCGGCAATACGCCCACCTTGCTTGCTGGGGTCTTTGGGAAATAACGCATACAAATCTTTTTGGCTGGGTTTTGAGCCCCACTTATCCGCCATGGTTTTAATAATGGTGCGCGTATTGGGTTGGTTGCCACCGTTATTGATAAATTCATCACGCAAATAATTCATCAAATCCCAATGCTTTTCGGTTAACTCTACACCCTCTTCTGCGGCGATAAGTTTTGCCAGTTCTTCACTCCAGTCTGCAATATCAACCAGATAACCCGTGGGTGTGGTTTCAATGATTTTACCCTCAAGTTCTATAGCCATTGCAATCTCCTTCTCGGTTTAGGGGGGTGTTAACAAAACATTCTAAAAATCAGTCTTTCTCTTTGCCTAAATCAGTAATATTTTTGTGTGGAATAAATAAACCACAGCCCAAATGCCGATAGGGACCCAGGCCATGCTGTTGCAGCCATAACGATTCTTCAACTTCAAGATCAGCAATCATCAAACTGCGTGTGCCGATATTTTTTTCGGGTGTTTTAATGGAATGCCTGGTACCACATAACATTTTACGTGGCGTTATCCCCTGCTCTGTTAATTGTGCAGACACCCAATTCAATACATCCTCTTCCTTCGTCAGCTCCCGCTCAGCAACCAGATGACGTGAAAACAATGTGGTAATCGTGCTTAAAGGACGTTCGCTGACTGAGCACAATTCAAAAACATAACCACAAACATCCAGCTTTTTGCCCGCCAGTTTTTCAGCATCAGCAATACGATGTCTGGGGACACGCAATTCAAAACGGGTACGTTTTGATAAATGCAATAACGCACAAGGATCATTCGGGCGTATCCAGCCATTGCCCGACGCGGCAACATTGACTGCATGCAGTCCAGCCGCAGGTTCTTCCTGCAACCAGGGCAACACGACTTGCACTGCTTCAAACAAAGAATAAACATGATCCACCGGCAAACATTGACAACGCAAGGTGAAGACAAGATCCACCACGTCGTCAGTAACGTGCAATGTTTTATTTTCAGTGTTTTCTTGCCAATACATCATTCATATTCAATAAATTATTTTACATGCTTCTAAAAAATCGGCTGCCTAGCGTAGGGTGGGCATCGCCCACCCACAAAAACAGAATTGATCATTTTATTAACAGGCATGTTGTTTTATTGATCCGGCAGACTTGCCCAAATCGCTTCCCGGTCCACCCACCAGTCTTCCTGCACCAACACGTCCACCACATTACGCAGGCGCGGCAGAAATTTTGCAGGATCGGTCAACTCCATTTTTTCCATCCAGAAATCAAACTGCTCCTGCTTGCTCACATCACTATGCCGACGGGCTACGGTGCCCAGCATATGATTGGTAAACAAAGCAAGGTTATCGCGCTGTTTACCTTCACTGCGCATTTCCACCACATAACAGGCCGTAACCGCCGCCACCGCAGCACCATCAGAGTCAGCGGGAGTTTCATCAATAATATGTTGCAGCATAGCAACGGATAATTCGGCATCAATGGGAAAGGTCACCGCCAACCATACACCTTGCCCCAGGGCTGGCAGAGAGCTTGCCTGACCGGCAAGAAACATCACGTTGCATGATTGCACGGCATCTTCCCATTGCTGCACTGCCACAAAAACATCAAAGGCTTCACGAGCACGATCAAATGCCTCTTCGTCTCTCTGCAAATCCACCAGCAGCTCAGCAATGCGGTTTTGTATCAGCGCCTTTTGCACAGGCTGATAACCGGCGGGTAATGCGAGCATTTCCTCCTGCGCTATGGCCAGCGCCTGTTCCAGCTGTGCTACGGGCACTTCTGTTTCATCACCACTATCGGCATCACGCATACCCATGCCATCGTCTAAAAACTTCATTATGCTTTCCTGTTCAATACTACCTATCAGATAACATCAGCTAGTCTTCCCCGGTACAACCGGTGTAAGCACCCATCATCGAATGTACACCGGCGAAGGCACCTTCCACTTTATCCTCCCAGTTGCCGGGAGTATCGGGATAGGCAGGCTTGATGTCGATTTTCAAATGAATTGCACCCTGTTGGGCCTTTTGAGCAATGACTTGCAACAACTGCTCAAAGGACTCCAGCTCCGGGTTTTGTATCAATAATTCACTCAGGTAAATCATCATGATTTCTCATTGTAGGGTCGGGGTAAAATCATCATTGAATACGCTCGTAATACCGTGCGCGGTAAATCAATCGCCCCTGCCCTGCATCAAGGCTGTCTTTAAATGCCGTACGGCTATGCAACACATTATTGCTGATAATGCCTTCCCCTGCCGCCAAGCGCCGATTAAAACAATACGGTGAATCCCCCGCCAGCAAATCCTCAAGCAATTTCACGGCAGCCTGTGTGGTGACATCTGTTTTCCACACAATGGAACGTGTGCGCGCTGTATAACGCATGTGCAAATCACCGCTGTGTGCATCCACCGAAAACACCGGGCCACTCTGCTCAGGACGAATTTCCACGCCGCTTTCAATATTGGCGGGAATGGTCATCACGTCATCCTGCATCAAGGCCGCAATAAAATCAGGGTTTTTGTCGCGAAGCTGTAAGTACAGCATTTCATGATCCAGTAACGCATTTTCACCCCCCTCGGCTGCCGGTCGCACACAATGCAACACCATGGCATGAATTTTTCGCTCAGGAGGATTGTAATAACCATCAGTGTGCCAACTGATACCACATCGACTATACGGGATGTATTCATATTGACGGCGTTGCGCAGAAACCTGCAATGCGGAAATACCATCGTCATCAGCATAAAGATTCTGGTCCAGATGCAACAAAGCAAAGTGCTTCCCCATATCCACAACCAGTGATGTACCGGGTAGCCCAGCATCCGTTGGTGGCTGGCTGACATAAATCGCCATGTTGGCACGGGCACAGGCCCGACGAATGGCAGCACATTCCGCCTCAGTCAGCGCATGGGGATTAACAACCGGCACCAACAATTCACTCAGATGCTGAGGGTAACACCTCAGCTTTTGCTCACGCCATAGCGCATAAGCGCGATGATTATCAAGCGCAAACGGGTTCTGCCCCGCTGCCACAACACCGGAAGCGCATACACTTTGCATTGTGGATGACTGCGCTCTCATTCCATCATTATCCCCGAGACAAAAGCCCACTTCATTTTTACTCACAACAGGAGGGTGTACTCTATGCTCTACTTAGTAACTGTAGGCTAAAAAGAGTACACCTTAAACCAATATGTAACCATATTATTATTTGATAATACTATTAACTACCTGCGCCAGGAACATGCAGTATACCCAACCAGCATTTCCATCCTCCATACGCAAACCCTCGTAACTGTTCATATTTCCTAAAATATCTGCAACCCCGCCCTCCCGGTTTGACACCAATGTAATGTAGTATCCCTTTTCCGTCAGCAAGCACACCACAGGGATTGATTAATGCCACAACAAAAAATGAACATGACAACCAAAATTCTGATCTGGATGGGCTGCGGTCTGATTGTTGGCAGCCTGATCAACGCTTTTGCCAGCGAAGTGGCCTTTATCCAGGACTATCTGGTCAACGGACTTTTTCATGTGGTCGGCGCATTGTTTATCAGTGCGTTGAAAATGCTGGTGGTACCGCTGGTCACCTTCTCCCTGATCTGTGGTGTTTGTGGCATAGGCGATGTTAATACCCTTGGCCGGGTCGGCATCAAGGCATTTCTGCTGTTCATGTTAACCACAGCGCTGGCCATTACCCTCGCCATTACAGTGGCCGTCGTCGTGGCTCCGGGTGAAGGCTTTGACATGCAGACCGCCGAACACGCTGAGTTTACCGCCCCTGCTGCACCGCCGCTGACCCAGGTGATCATTGATCTGGTGCCCACCAACCCCATCGCCGCCTATGCAGACGGCAACATGTTGCAAATTATATTCTTCACCATTCTTTTTGCTATCTGCGTATTAATGGTTGGAGAGAGAGGCCGCTCCATCGCGCAAGGCGCAGAAAAACTGAACGACGTAATGATGGAAGTTGTTAACGTGGTGATGCTCGTTGCCCCCATTGGGGTATTTGCACTAATGGCAAAAACATTCTCCCTGCAAGGCCTGGGGCTGATTCTGCCGATGATCAGTTATTTTGGTGTTGTAGCAGTGGTATTGCTATTGCACATGACAGGCACCCTGATGATACTGCTGAAACTGCTGGGTCGCGTCAGTCCGTTAATGTTCCTGAAAAAAATGCGCACGGCACAAATATTCGCCTTCAGCACCTCCAGCTCAAACGCCACCATCCCGGTAACACTGCGTTCTGTGGAGAAGCGACTGGGTGTTGATAACTCCACCGCCTCTTTTGTGGTGCCATTCGGAGCCACCATCAATATGGACGGCACCGCCATCATGCAGGGTGTGGCGACAGTGTTTATTGCCAATGTCTACGGAATCGAC
>UOFV01000506.1_pt1 | contig 14737 bp, 6 predicted proteins | sample 1988291 | NCBI WGS metagenome assembly UOFV01 (sample SAMEA4712194, study PRJEB27164) | hydrothermal vent metagenome | biome: marine basaltic hydrothermal vent biome; feature: marine hydrothermal vent; material: mineral | place: Pacific Ocean | collected 2011-06-14/2011-07-23 | depth 1689 m | reverse complement strand
CGAGCGGTCGGAGTACGGCGTTTTTCTGGCCGATATCGAGAAAATGGGGCAACAGCTGATTGATGATTATCCGGAAGGTCTGGCAATCGATGACTTTCGGGAACTGACGGATCAGATCAGACGCTATTATCGCGAGCGGGGCCTCTTCCTGGCGCGAGCCTATATTCCTGAGCAAAACATTACGGACAATAGGGTAACGATCAATATTCTCGAAGGCCTCCTTGAGGATGTTACCCTGGATGGTAGTGATCTTTATTTGGTCGATACACTGAAAAAACCGTTTACCGAATTGATTAACCGCCCGATTGAGTACCGCAGTATTGAGTCCGCCCTGTTATATGTTACTGATTCACCCGGCATCCAGCTTCAGGCTTTATTCGGCCCTGGAGAGGAAACAGGCGGATCGATTCTCAAACTTGGTACCACCCGGGAGCAGCGATTCAACACCAGTCTTTGGCTGGATAACTATGGTTCAGAATATACAGGCAATTATCGGCTGCGCCTGTCGAGCACAATCAATAATGTGAGCAACAGCGCTGATTATTTGACGGTTACCTTGCTTAAAACGTTTAACCCGTCTAACAGTATTTACTATGCTCTGGATTATGAGCGGCCGCTTAATATGTGGAACAGTTATCTCGGATTTGATGTGAGTAATAATGGTTTTGAGGTTGGCCAGGAATTTGAGGCACTCGGGATCAAGGGTGATTCCAGGGTTATCGGCGTCCGTTTGCGCAAGATGTTTATGCGGCAGCGGGATCGAAACCTGTTTGCCAGTTTTGCGTTACACCAAAAAAATGCCAACAGCGAGCAAAACGGTACAAATATTGGTGAAGACAGGTTGACTGTGGCCAGTCTGGCATTGCATTACAACGGTGATTCCGAATGGTTATTGCGTGGCAACCATGCTGCTGAAATGCGTTACAGTCAGGGTTTGCCTGATATTCTGGGTGCTGCGGGTTCAGAGAGTAGTGGAATATCCAGCGGAGGAGATTTTAGCAAGATCAATCTTCGTTATACCCACAAATATTTGTTGCAGAAAAATCAGGTCGTCGAAATTCAGTACCGTGGTCAATTCAGTTCTGATTCGCTCAGTTCGATTGAGCAGTCTGTTCTGGGGGGGCCGAACAGTGTGCGTGGATATCCCGTTTCTGAAGTCCTTTTTGACAGCAGTACCATTATCAACCTGGAATGGCAGGCGCGTTCAGCACAGATTGAAGAAGAGCTTGCGTGGCTGAAGAATTTTCAGTTTGGTGCGTATTATGATTTTGCCACCGGCAAGCGAAATCAGGCGTTGAGTAATGAGCGTGAGACGGCCTCGCTCAGAAGCATGGGTGGTTTTGTAGAATTTCAACCTTTTGGCAAATTTCAGGCCCGTTTTGATCTGGCTTTTCCTCAGGGCGGTGACGAGCCGGTAAACGGTGACAGTTTTCAGTTTTATTTTAATCTTGGGCGTATTTTCTGAAGCGTACTTTCTTGTGCTTTTTGAAATGAACGCCCTGTTGAAATGAGTTTTGATTTTTTATGCCGGGATATTTATATGTGAATCAAGCACTCACGATGATTTAACCCTTGATTCACGTTTACCAGGACAATAACCGTAATGAATAAAAAACATACCCCACTTAAAAGAGTGACCAGTCGCCGGGTTAATTTTGCATTTACGGTATTATGTGGTTTGAGTATTTCGGGCACGCCTCAGGCGGCTCCCCAGGGCGGGCAGGTGTCGGCGGGCAGTGGCAGTATTCAGGCATCCGGCAATATCACGCAAATCAATCAAAACAGCCAACAGCTGGTTATCGACTGGGACAGTTTTAATGTCGGTCTCAATGAGAGTGTCAATTTTCTGCAACCCAACAGCAGTGCTGCTGTTTTAAACCGCATTTACGATCAAAACCCCAGCCAGATTTTTGGCAATATCAATGCTAATGGCCGGGTGTTTTTGAGTAATCCCAACGGCATGATTTTTGGTGCAAATTCGCAGGTGAATGTTGGCAGCCTGTTTGCCACCACGCTGGGCATCAACAACGATGCCTTCATGAGCGGTCGCTACAACTTCAGTGCCGTTTCTGATGGGGGCGCTATCGTTAACCACGGGCTGCTTAACGCAGCCACCGGCGGTTCCGTCAGTCTGGTCGCCGATGCAGTAGACAATCAGGGTGAGATCATTGCCCACTATGGTTACGTTAACCTTGCTTCAGGTCGTACCGCTGCCATCGATTTTGATGGTGATGGTTTTATACATTTTGAAATCGATGGCGAAGTGCTCGATAACGCCACCGGGAAAACGACAGGCGTTAACAATAGCGGCATCATTCGGGCCGATGGGGGTGAAGTTTTACTGACGGCCCGACATGCTCAGGATGTTTTTGAACGGGCTATTAACAATGACGGCCTCATCGAGGCTGGCCGTATGCTCAACGAAGGTGGCGTCATCCGGCTGGTTGGCACTGGCGGTGATGTTGTTCACAGTGGTGTGATTAATGTGTCTGGCCTGGATTCTGATTCCACAGGCGGCGAAGTACAAATACTGGGTGATCGGGTGGGTTTGTTTGATGCCGCTGTTGTTGATGCTTCTGGCAGTTCTGGTGGCGGTACCGTTTTGGTGGGCGGAGATTTTCAGGGTAACAATTCCGCTATTCCCAATGCCAGTCAAACACTGGTCAGTCGTGACAGCCGAATAATAGCCGATGCACAGCAAAGCGGTGATGGTGGTCGTGTGATCATCTGGGCCGATGGTTACACCCGGTTTCTGGGGGATATTTCTGCTACGGGCGGCGCTTTGGCAGGCAACGGTGGTTTTGTTGAAGTATCGGGTAAGCAACAGCTGGGTTTTGACGGGCAGGTGGACACCTCCGCAAATAATGGGGCAGTAGGTCAATTGCTGCTGGACCCAACCAATATTGTCGTTGATTCCCCCAGTAATCCGTCGGGAGTTGCAATAACCGACGTAGATAATTTTTCAGACAACAGTACATGTACTGATTGTACTATCAGCGCAGTGACCCTGGTTGCGGCGAACGCAGATATCACTCTCCAGGCCACTAATAACATCACCTTCTCTGAAGACCTGACGCTCAATGCAGATAACAATCTCGTGGCCGAGGCGGAAAACAATATTATTATTGATGCAGGGATTACCGTCGCAACCCAGGGTACGGGTGGAATTACCCTGACAGCAGATGCTGACAACAACGGTAGTGGTAATGCCACTATGAACACAGGCAGTGCTCTGCAAACAGCAGGAGGTGACGTTGCTATTAATGCCTCAGGGAATATTGGATTGGCCGGGATAGATGCTGGAGCAGGCAGCGTCGCTATTACTACTGGTGCAGGTGATATTATCAGTAACTCATCTTCAGTCAGTGCCGGCACATTGAATCTCTCTGCGGTGAACGGAGACATTGGTACTTCAACTAAACAGATCAATACCACCGTCACTACCCTGTCCGCCGACACCTCGACTGGCGGCGGTGATATCTCTGTCACAGAGACCGATACCATTAATCTGGCGATGATCAATGCAGGCACGGGAGAGATCAATATTACCGCCACCGACATCAAGGCTGCTACTGATACCAATGGTAATAACATCTCAGCTCTTACCGCTACCCCCCTCACGCTGGTGGCCAGTGCTGGTGGCATTGGTGCTTCAGACAATAAGATAAATACAACGACGGGAGCAATGTCGTTGACCACAGGTGGCACTGCTGCTGCTGGCGATATTTACATTGTAGAAAGCAACAGTTTGAACACCAGTGATATCACACTGAATACACTTACAGGTGACATTACGCCCGCCAACAATATCCAGACGGTTGACATTACTGCCGATTCGTTGAACCTGAATGCTGATTTTGGTGACGCTAACGATCATTTATTACTTACCGCCAGCACCGGTGGAATCAGTGGCAATTCAACACTGAGCAGTAACGACCTCACGCTCACTGCCGATACCGCGGGGCAGGCTGTTGGCAGCTCAGGAACGCCTGTCAATACTGCCGTAAGTGGCAACCTGACCGCCAGTGCAAGTAATGGTACCGGTGGTGTTTACCTTTCCAATACCGGTGCATTGTCAATCGCGGGTATCAATGCAGGCATAGGCAATGTTGAATTGACAGCCACTGGTGCCATCACCGAGTCAATTGCAAACACGACTGTGGATGTGACCGCAGCAAGCCTGAGTATTCTTGATGCCGCTGGTGTAGGTGCGGTTACGAGCAATGGCGCACTGGATTTGGCCGTGGACAGCCTGAGCATTGCCCAGTCCACACCTGGCGCAATTTATTTGACCGAAGCTGACAATATCGGTCTGGGTGTGATCGACGGCAGTGGTCAAACGGTCTACCTGAGTGCCGCTGGAAATATCACCAGTAATAGCTCCGCTATCAACGTGACTGACCTGACCCTGATTACTACCGGTAATGGTAGCGCTATTGGCGCAACAGGTGCGGCCAACACTATCAACACCACCGTCACTGGCAGTTTGACCGCGACCGCCAGTACAGGTAACGGTGGTATTTATCTCTCCAATACCGGCGCACTGAGCATTGCCAGCGTGAATGCCGGCACTGGTGATGTTGGACTGACAGCCACTGGTGCTATTGTTGACTCATCACTGGACACAGGAGTCGATGTCAGCGGCGCAGCAATCTCACTTGATGGAGCGGGCATTGGTCTGGGCACAACGGTCGCTGATGCCTTGAATATCAGCGGCTCAACGCTGGCAGCAACCTCAACCAGCGGCGCAATTTATTTGACCGAAGCTGACAATATCGGTCTGGGTGTGATCGACGGCAGTGGTCAAACGGTCTACCTGAGTGCCGCTGGAAACATCACCAACAGCGGTTCCGATATTGACGCCACCAATCTGATGCTAATTGCTACTGCTGGTGGTATTGGTGTTGCAAGCAATGTAATAAACACTACGACTACTGGCATACTGTCATTAACCACAGGTGGTGTTGGTGCGGCTGGGGATATTTATGTTGTTGAAAATAATAGTCTGAGCACCAGCAATATCAATCTGAATACCGCTTCGAATGATACTCAAACCGTTGATATCAGCGCTGCCGAGATAATTCTGGATGCCGCCTTTGGCAATGCTGAAGATCACCTGCTGCTGACGGCCAGTACAGGTAGCATTAGTGGCAGCGCAAGACTAACTAGCAACAATCTTACACTCACTGCTGATGCAGCGGGACAAGCTATTGGTAGTTCAGGCACAGCTATTAGTACCAGTATAAATGGCAATTTCAACGCCAGTGCAAACAATGGTGCTGGCGGTATTTATCTTGCTAATGTTGGCACACTGGCCGTAGCCAACGTTGATGCTGGTGTCGGTGATGTTGGACTGACAGCCACCGATGTTATGACAATTGGTATGGGCACTGCGTCTCTGAGCAGTATAGGCAGTCAACGTTACACGGCACCGACAATTAATCTGTACGCCAGCCTTTTTACCTCGAACAGTGCAATTGCACTGAATGGTGACGTGAGGCTGTTTAATCCTGTCAGCCTGGACACTAACACTGGTGGTGGTGACATTGTAATAACAGGGGGTGTGGACAGTGATGATTCTTCGGTAGACGGGCTGAGTATTCGTGCCGGTACTGGCAATGTCGATTTGCTAGGCGGAATCGGCCAAATAGCCAATCTTTATGGGCTGGATGTAACAACCAATGGCACATTATTGTTAACTGGAAATATAACGACTAATGCGAGTGACATCTCACTTTCGGCGAGTCAAATTAGTCTGGCAGATACCATGATTGGGCTGTCGACAGGTAATGGCCCTGGGAATATATCGTTAAGTGGCAATGTTGATTCGGTCAGCTCTGGTTCTACTCAACTGACATTACAGGCAGGTAGCAGCGTAACAGGAGGGGGAGATGTTGATCTTTCCAATGCAGTCGTTGGTAGCTTGATATCTTTCAACAACCTTTATGCCGAAGGAAGTAACTTATTGTTAAATGACGTAACAACAAATTATTCCCAGGTTTATGTAGGCCCAACTACAATCAGCGGCGACGCAACATTTGCGGTTACCAGCACCGATGCCAATAGTGATATTCGCTTTCTGTCGTCTGTCACTGGAAGCTCTACGAACAACCTGAGTATCACTGCCTCTTCTAACTTGGGAAGAATTGTAATTAGTAACGGTATTAATAATGTCAACAACCTATCCATATCGGGAGAAACAGTCACTTTTGGGGCACCTGCTTCAATCATTGCAAGCGACAGTATCAACCTGACTCTGGGTGGCGCTTCATCAATTCTGTATCTTGATGCGTTCGGAGCGGAAGGTTTAAGCAATAACACGGATTTATTGTCTATTTCTACACTTGGCTCTATTGATGTCGATGGCGTAACCATAAACAGTGCGCTTACTTTGAGTGCCACCGGAGGGAGTAGTTCGCAAATCGTATTCAGTGCGGATTCTGAGTTTACCGGCAATCTGACCGTTTTGGCTGATGATGGCATCAAGGTTAATGCACGTATAGCAACAACTTCAACGGGGGCCGATATTAACCTGAATAGTGATGCCAATAATACAGCTGAAACCAATGACAATATTCTTTTTGCGGCAGCAGATATCAGTTCGGGTGGCTCGTTGATCATGTCTGCCACCAATGGTGGCATTGAACTTCAAGGCGGGACCACGACAGCCACTGGGACAACTGTCCTGAATATACCCAATGGTGGCCTGGATATCAGCGGGATTTCTGTTGATGGCCAATCCGACCCTAGCTTAATCTATATTTTAGACATTGTTACCAATAATGATGTGCGCTTAGGTGATATTGGTCAAAACAACCTTATTGATTCACTGTCTGTAACCACAGCTAATAATAATGTTTATTTATACGGTGACATTTCAACGCGGCGCGGTGGCGGAGTTGATCTGGGTAGTGATATTACCAGCGTCATACTGGCGGACGATGTGTCAATTGATACGACAACCGGCAATGGCAGCGTATCTCTTACCGCTCTAGAAGGCGCTTATTCATTAAATATTAACAGCGGCAATGGTGGTATTTCGCTGACCGCTATTGGACAAAACACGGCATTAACGGCACTGACTGTCACAAACCAGGGAACGACCGCGTTAACCGGCAATATTACGACCAGCGCGATCGGGGGAGTCGATTTTAGCGGGGCTCGGGATATCGATATTACGGGCGATATCAGTCTGACTGCCAGGAATGGTGGCACCATCAATCTTGCAGGAGGCACGGTCGATGGAGATGCCGGTCTCGTTCTGGTCAGTTCCGGTACTACCCGTGTAGGCGGAGCCTTAAATTTGATAAACGGCGAGTTAGACCTCCGTAACGCGAGCAATATTGTCGTGGATAACGATTTTACGCTCACCAGCACTTCAGCGACGCTGGGCGGAAGCATCACGACTTCCTCTGGAGTGGGCAGTGTTGACCTGAGTGGTGCCGGCGCTATTGTACTGAACAATAATTTGTTGCTGGATACTTCTGCCAGCGATGCAGCCATTGATATTTCCGGTGTTGATATTACGGGCAACAGTTCACTGAGTCTGGTCAGTGGCGCAGGCGATATCACGCTAAACAATATGACAGATTTAACCTCGATCAGTATCTCGGGTTCAGGATTAACCACATTGGCAGGGAATCTGACCACCACAGGAACAGGTGGGGTAGACCTCGGTAGCGCCAGCAATATTCTGCTGGGAACCAATGTCAGCATCGATACAACGACGAATAGTGGCCGCATTGATCTTACCGGGGGAGGTATTGAAGGACCAAACTCTTTAACAATCACCACCAATGAGGGTGCCATTTTGCTGGGTGATATGGGGCAAAGTGTTGCCTTGAGTGCATTAACCATTAACTCTACGGGCGTTACCACTTTTGATAATGCGGTTATCTCGACACAAGGGAGCGGCATCAACCTGACAGCGGCAACCGACGTTAATATCACCGGCGATGTCGTATTCAACAGCAGTTCGGGTTCCGGCGCTGTTTACCTTGATGGTGGTGCGGTAGACGGGGCAGGGGGCTTAACAGTGAACGTTAATCGCGGTGACCTGTTTTTGGGGGCTGTTGGCCAGGACGTTCCTTTGGCATATTTGACGTTGAGTGGCGATGGCCTGAATCAGGTCGCGGGTAACATCAGTACTCTTGGGAATGTCGATTTCAGCGCTGCGAATATCGACAGTATTGATCCGGCCATTGACTTGCTGATTAACGCTGGCAGTGGTGATATCAGCCTTGCTGAAGTAGGAGCCACAGTCCCCTTTTTATCCCTCACCCTTATCACCAGCGGCAACGTTAACCTCAGCGACAATATTACCACCCAGGGAACCGGTATTGATTTCACAGGTGCCGGTTCAGTGATCCTGAGTGATGGCTCCGATATCACTATCGACACCTCCCAGGCAGACGATGGAGCCATCCTGCTGAATAGCGGCCTGTCAATCGATGGCAATGGCAGCCTCAACCTGCTTGCAAACCTGGGTGACATTGAACTGGGTGACATTGGTCAAACAACCGCGATTACAGCATTAACCACGTCCAGCAATGGTGCCACGACACTGGCCGGCGCGGTGACCAGTACGGGTGACATTAACATCAGCACAGGCAGCATCGCCCAAAATGGCAACATCACCAGCACTGCCGGTAGCCTTGCGATTGTCTCGACTGCTGACATCGTAATGGCAGAGACCGCCATGAGCACAACGAGCAACCAGCCTGTCAACTATACCTCCACGACAGGGGATATTTATGTTGCTCAAATTGATGCAGGCAATGGAGCCGTCACTCTTGATGCGCCACAGGGTAATGTATACAGCAGCCTCGGAGATAACATTAATTTGGCATTGTCCCAACCCAATATTACCGCCAGCACAGCAACAATAAATTCTGGTGGTGCGATCGGCAGGTCCAGCGCAAGTGGTATAACCATAGATGCAACGTCCAGTATTCAACTCACATTTGGTGCAGATATTGCCTATATTAATAATGTTCAGGGTGTACCCGTACAATCATCGGGCCGGGTTATTGATGTGTTGGCTGACCGGAAAGCCATGGCTGCTGTTGGTCATTCTGGTGGTCTGGAAGCCGATGCGCTTGCACAAACGGCGGGTGACTTTGCCATTCTGCCGCAGGAGCAAAGTCTCTTTTTGATTGCCGGCCCGAACAATCAGTTTGCCGCTCAATATGATGACGCAGAGGTGATCAGCATTATTAACCCGGATGTGCCGACCTTGCTGCACACAAAAGACGCATGGATATTCAAGCGGCCAGAAGAAAAAGACGAGAAGGATAAACGGCGTGGTGCAAGCTGGTTCTAGTACACCGTCGGGTTTAAACAGGGATTTACAGGAGTAAAAATGATGAAGTTTTTGTATTTGGTATCGCTGACCGCGGCCGTTTTTTTAATGGCGGCTTGTTCCTCTGGTGGTGGAGGTTTTTCGGGTGATCCACCTGTTAACCCGTCCGCATATCCCGTCGCAGCGGACAGTAATGAAGGAATGGATGGCAATGAGACGCCTGCGACTGCTACGGCTGTTACGATTGGCACGACTCAAATAAATACCAATTTTCCACAAGGTGACGTTGATGTATTTTCAGTAAACCTGACTGCCGGAACCGATTACGAATTCAGTGCAAATCGTTTGTGTGCAACGTGCGATACGTTCATGAGACTGCTTGATATTGATATGACAAGCGAGCTGGATAGCAATGATGACTGGGTGGAATTTGACAGTGCTATCCAGTACACGCCAACAGTATCAGGTACCTATTTTGTTGAAGTCAGGGCACTGGATGATATTTTCGGCGTAACGACTTATACATTTGGTGCCCGGATATTGGTGGATGATGATGGTGATGGTTGGTCAACTTACCACGACTGCAATGACAATGTTTTTGCTATCAAGCCAAATGCGGTTGAGGTGCCCGAGGATGACACTGATCAGAATTGCACAGGATTTGATATCCCCCTTGGCACCACTGTGGACACTCATGAACCGGATAATACATGGGAAACCGCAGTGACCATGGTAGAAGCGCAGGGAACCCCTGGGGAACTCATTTATCGCAGTGAATTATATTCAGCCTCGGGTAATTTGCGCACTATTCACGATGCAAATGAAGAAGATTATTTTAAAATCAGTATACCGGCGATGTCGGCGATTCACGTTGGTGTTCAGGACGGTGCTTTTGACGATGTGATGATGGCGTTCGAGTCTGATGGTGTCACCCCGGTCTCGGGCAATAATTCGGCAGAGTATATAGAAAATACGACAAACAGTGCGGTGACTTACTACTGGCGTTTTTACTCTTCCAGTGGTACGCAAACCGGAGCGTATGTGCCTTATTATTACAGCATTGGTGAGGATATGGACGGTGATGGTTTCTACACCAGAGACGGGGATAATCTTCGTGATTGTAATGACACCGATGCCGCTATTAATTCTGCTGCTACAGAAACTGCGGGTGACAGCACTGACTCTGATTGTGATGGTAGTGATGATACTTAGGCATCAAATTTAAGTGTAGGGTGGGCACGTAGTATGTGCCCACGTGTTGATCCCGCATCCGCGTGGGCAAAAAAGCATGCCCACCCTACGGCCACTGGAAGTCAAAGATAAACACAGAGAAACATCTGCGCCAACTTTTTTGTGGTGCATGAAATACACCTTGCCAGGCTCCAGGATGGGTGGCCGCGTAGCGGGCTGAATTCGGGAAAGCAAAAAGAAAAAGCCCCTGAAACCAAAATTTCAGAGGCCTGATAAACATTTTGTAACAAATCAAACAATAGAGAATATGGTACGAGGGCCGGAATCGAACAAATTAACTAAGGTATTGAAAATTAACAAAAATATATTTTATGGGATCGCGACATACCAACAAAAGTACCAACAAAATGATTGGGTACTAACAAACATTGGCGAGCGCTGTAGGATGTAAAAAGCCCCATTTTAGAGCTTTATGATTGTAGAGGAGCGAGCCGCTAGACCTGCATAACCACAGGTGGGTGACGCAGCGAAGGGAGTTTAGTCACACCAGCCACGGTTAAAACTGCCATTATAAGGTCGTCCACGCCCCGTAGCCGTCAGGCTTGTTAATTATTGATAATGAATTTGTTCGCGCATTGCTTGCTAATATTCTACTTAGAAATAGCAGCTTTTAGTGGTATTAGTTAACCTCTATAAATGGCCCGTGTCACCAACCGGGCCAGTTGTGGCCACACATGCGAGCAGTGTGTTTCTTGCCGTTCGTAGTAGTCTAAATCAACAGGGTGTGCGGTGAATAGTGAGGTGCTAAACCTTTGCCGCTGGTGCAAAAAAGCCCACCGAAGCGGGCTATCTTGTTTGCGCGGGAGCAAAATTATGCGGCCACATGTTCGATTTTTTGATACTCGGAGCCGTGTTCGCTCTCAAGCGTCCAAAGATCAACCGCTTGCTGCATTCCTAGCCAGCTTTCCGGGGTAGTGTTCAGCAGGCGAGCAAGACGCATAGCCATATCAGCGGAAAGTCCACGTTTCTCGTGGATCAATTCAGACACAGTGAGACGCGAGACGCCCAGGCGTCGGGCAAGCTCAGCCTGAGGCATGCCCAGTTCGGGCAGAATATCTTCGCGCAGGATAGCACCGGGGTGGGTGGGTTTGCGGGTTCTGGTAGCCATCAATGGTAATCCTCCAGGGTCACGTTGTCGGCGCTGCCTTGCCGAAATGCAAAGGTGATTCGCCAGTTGCCGGAGACCGTCACGCTATAAGTGCCTTTACGCTTTCCGGTGAGTTCGTGAAAACGGTAGCCGGGCAGATTCATATCGGCCACTTCTACCGATGCCTCCAGACGATCCAAGAGACGACCGATTCGTGCGGCGTGCTGTGCGGTAATGCCCCGCTTGCTCCCGGTCAGGAAAAAGCGCTCAAGCCCTTTGTGGGCGAAGGTCTTTATCATTGCCTGAGTGTAATGCATGACATTACACATTTCAAGATTGTCTGAGCCAGTCCATAGCCTGCTCAACGTACCCCATGCGAGCTTCCCGTTCCTGTGACCCCATGCGCTTTACCTCAAAACCAATAACAAAAAGCTGTAGGCCGATTTCTTCGATAATTTTGGTCACGTCCGTACTGTGTGGTGTGAGTGATTCGGCAAGCTCTCGCAATTCATCGCCACGTCTCACCACGTAATCACCAATCTGGTCATTAGCGTAACTAGCGGCATTAAAGAAAAGTTTGAGATTATTTTTAAGCAGGCGCGAGCCGGTGAAATTGCTGCTGTTAAATTATTTTTACAGAGTAGAGGTGTTTGGTTTTCTAAAACGCAGTTGGAAATCAAAGATGATTCGACAAAACTGAATATTTACTTTCAATCTCAGATCGGAAGTGATTCTTTGAACGCTATTGAGTCTGAGGTGGTAGATGAGTCTTCAGAAAATAAAACAGGCTTAAATATTACTTTAATTTAAAAGATAATTGAGACACTCCTTTTTTACACATTGGCTTGCGCCTACCTCAATTGTTATTTTTACACTATTTTCCCTTTTCTTTTCGCTCGTTGTCGTATTTTCTATCTCATCTGGAAGATCCTCAATCACGATATCATAATGTGACCTATCGGGCCTGATAAAGGTTTTAAGGTGGGTCGGTATCTCGCAGCGTCTCGGTAGCTGTTCCCAATGCCCAAAACGACACCTTCTAGGTTCTTCATGAGGTTCGTCAACCAACAGGCCCCGATTTTTTGCGAGCCTGAATATCACCTCACTCATCGCATATACCTGCTCAGGCGTTACATCGCCCAAAATAAAATCTAAAGCAGTGCGGTCAGATAACAATTTTGTAAGTTTCATTATTTTTCTCCTTCGTTGTCGAGCCGTTTTTTTAATGCGTGTGCTTCAAGTTTCTCCAAAAGCGACTTCTGCATAAGGTCGCCGCGTTTAAGTCCCCTAGCGATATTTTCACGCCCAGTTAAGACTGTTCAGGGGTGCCCGATATACTCCGGTGAATTGAAGCAATCAGTTTTCGAGTTTCCTGAGAAATATTCTCAGGTAAATTATTAACGTCGATCATTTTTTTGATTTCCTAATGTTGCCGAAAAAGCTCGGTGGGCTTTAGTCACGATATTGTGACAAGTTTTTATATTCTGGCAGGGTCAAAGTAAAAGCTGGACTCTTCTACTCTGCCAAGTTGCGTAAAAAGGCTTACTACCTACATGACGGTGCATTCAGGACTTTATCAATCAAACCCTGAAAAATAAAAACTATTTCCTTTTCCGGTGCGTGGCTCATTGGTCGTCACCCCATTTATCAGAAATTGAACTTATGATTGAAGAGCGTCGATAACTTTCTTTTGAAATTAATTTGTGTACTTTTGGAGATCAGATTCAAGTACGAGAACTTTGGCCCCAGTTTTTAATCGTGGCGGCTCAAGGTTCTCTTCCCAATGTTTTTGTAGGAAAGCTGGCGTACATCGAAACCGTTCAGCAACTTCTCTGCCAGTCAGGAATGTGTCGGATGTTATTGAATTCGATGCGCCTGCATCATGGGCGTTGAACGGTTTTTTGCGTTTAACGCGAGATCGAGATTTTTTTGTGGGACTCATAGCAGTATGCCTCTAATATGTTTACATGAATTACGAGGACACTGCTGATTGGGAGTGGCGTCATAAAATAATATCGACGCTGCTCCTAGAGAATTGTTGGTGAACTAAAATGATTTTCATTGGCTAACCAATCTAGCTCCATGTAAATGGGCATCACACAATGCACTATAATGCAATAGCATTTCTGTATGCTCGGTCACACTCTTAAACGGGGAGGTATAAAAGACAACTAGGCGCTATACAACGCGTAGGGGGAATGCTTCATGTCGTGTGAGATGCCCCACACGTAGACCTGACTTCTCGTTGCCCTAGGTGGCGTCTCATGTCATCAGGCAGGCGCTTTCGGAAGTAGTGCCTGTGAGCCCACGAGTGAATAAGCATGAGGTGTGCGGGGTATCAAGCTCTTCCAAGGCACACGAAGTTTGTGCCCCAATAAATGGGAGAATCTAAATAATCGTATAAGAAAGAAACTTTAAAAGTATCAATAGGTTGGGCTGCCTCACATACAAGAATGGTACCGAGGGCCGGAATCGAACCGGCACTCCCGTGAAGGAACCGGATTTTGAATCCGGCGCGTCTACCAGTTCCGCCACCCCGGCATTCTCGCTTGTTGAGACGGCGCACATGATATGCGTTTAATGCGTTGCAGGCAAGTTGCAAGAGGAGGGAGATTTTTTATGAGGTAGTTTGCTACACTCCCGCGCCATGCGCCGTTGTGATTTCCATTTTGATTTACCCCCCGAACTGATAGCCCAGCACCCGCTTGCCGAGCGGACGGCCAGCCGTTTGCTGGTGCTGCGTGATAATACGCTTAAGGATGCCTTGTTCGCACGTATAGGTGCGCTGTTGCAGCCAGGTGATTTGTTGGTAATGAACAACACCCGGGTGATTCCGGCGCGTCTGTTTGGTCAGAAAGAGACCGGTGGCAAAATAGAAGTGCTGGTGGAGCGTGTGCTCGATGAGCATCGTGTATTGGCCCATGTGCGGGCCAGTAAATCCCCCAGGCCGGGCAGCAATCTATTGCTGGAGGGCGAGGTGCGGGCCACGGTAACAGGACGCGAGGGCGCACTTTTTTGCCTGAGTTTTGAAGGAGAGGAATCGGTGGTGACGCTACTGGAGCGCCACGGCCATATGCCATTGCCACCGTACATCGAAC
>UOFV01000113.1_pt1 | contig 14792 bp, 11 predicted proteins | sample 1988291 | NCBI WGS metagenome assembly UOFV01 (sample SAMEA4712194, study PRJEB27164) | hydrothermal vent metagenome | biome: marine basaltic hydrothermal vent biome; feature: marine hydrothermal vent; material: mineral | place: Pacific Ocean | collected 2011-06-14/2011-07-23 | depth 1689 m | reverse complement strand
TCACATTCTCAACACGCTCTTCGGAAATCTGTGAAATGTGTACCAGTCCGTCCTTACCCGGCAGGATGGTCACAAAGGCACCGAAGTCCATTAATTTGGCTACCTTGCCTTCATAAATCACACCCACTTCAACATCGGCGGTAATCTGTTCGATCAGTTTCAGTGCCTGTTCACCGGCTGCGCTGTCAACGGAAGAAATCTTGATGGTGCCATCGTCTTCGATATCCACGCCTGCACCGGTTTGCTCGGTGATGGAACGGATGGTTGCGCCACCCTTGCCAATCACGTCACGGATTTTGTCCGGATGAATTTTGATGGTGAGATAACGCGGTGCGAATTGTGACATTTCATCACGAGCTTCCGAAATGACCTTGTTCATTTCACCCAGGATAAACAGACGGCCATCACCGGCCTGACTCAGCGCCTGTTCCATGATTTCACTGGTGATACCGGTGATCTTGATGTCCATTTGCAGTGCGGTGATACCGTTTGCCGTACCCGCCACTTTAAAGTCCATGTCACCCAGATGATCTTCATCACCCAGGATGTCGCTCAACACCGCAAACTTGTCGCCGTCTTTAATCAGGCCCATGGCGATACCGGCAACCGGTGCCTTTAAGGGCACACCGGCATCCATCATGGCCAGACTCGAACCACATACAGAGGCCATAGAGCTGGAACCGTTGGATTCGGTAATTTCAGACACGACGCGAATCGAGTAGGGGAAATCATCAATGCTTGGCATGACCGCAGCAACACCACGTTTTGCCAGACGACCATGGCCGATTTCACGACGCTTGGGGCTGCCCACAAAACCGGTTTCGCCCACGCAATAAGGAGGAAAGTTGTAGTGCAGCATAAAATGCTCACGACGCTCACCTTCAATGGCATCAATCAATTGTGCATCACGCGCAGTACCCAGCGTGGCGACCACGATGGCCTGGGTTTCACCGCGGGTAAACAAAGCCGAGCCATGGGTACGTGGCAATATGCCGGTTTTCACCGCAATCGGCCGCACCGTGCGGGTGTCGCGACCATCAATACGCAATTCGCCCGCCAGCACGCGACCACGCACCACGCTTTTTTCCAGCTTGCTGATGGCATCTTTCACATCACCGATGGCATAGGTGCTTTCATCACCTGCGGGACAAAGCTGCTCAACAATGCTGGCGCGTAAAGCACTCAATTCCGTGTAACGCTCCTGCTTGTCGCTAATTTGGTAGGCGGTATTCAGTGCGGCCTCACCTGCTGCTGCCACGGCACTGGCCAGTGTTTCATCGCTTTCCGGCGCAACCCATTCCCAGGCAACGGTGTCTGCTTCAGCAGTCAGTTCACTGATGGCGGTAATCACTGTCTGCATTTGCTCATGACCGTAAGCCACCGCACCCAGCATCACGTCTTCGGCCAATTCCGCTGCTTCGGACTCCACCATCAATACAGCATCGCTGGTACCCGCTACCACTAAATCCAGTTGTGAGTCCTGCAACGCGGTAGCGGAAGGATTGAGTACATACTGGCCATCAATGTAACCCACGCGGGCACAACCGATGGGACCGGCAAACGGGACGCCGGACAAACTCACCGCAGCAGAGGCACCGATCATCGCAGGCACATCGGGGTCAATTTCAGGGTCCAGAGACATCACCGTGGCGATAACCTGTACTTCGTTGATAAAACCTTTGGGGAACAATGGGCGTAACGGGCGATCAATCAAGCGGCTTGTCAGTGTTTCCTTTTCGCTGGGGCGTCCTTCGCGCTTGAAGAAACCACCGGGAATTTTACCCGCAGCATAAGTGCGTTCCTGATAATTGACCGTCAGCGGAAAAAAGTCCCGGCCTGGGTCTGCTTCTTTACGGGCAACGCAGGTCACGAACACGGCGGTGTCGCCCATGCTTACCATCACCGCACCACCCGCCTGGCGGGCGATTTCACCCGTTTCCATCGTGAGTGTGTGCTCGCCAAACTGTACGACTTTTTTGATCGCCATTTTTGAAAAGTTCCTGTTAAAAGTTGTTCTGATGTTGTTTTTCAGCAATTGTCGCCAGTGTTTTGACAGACAACGGGATTACTTAACGACGCAAACCAAGCTGTGAAATTAGCTCACGGTAACGCTCGACATGTTTATTTTTGAGATAATCCAACAACTTGCGACGACGACTCACCATGCGTAACAGACCCTGGCGTGAGTGGTGATCATGAATATGTGTTTTGAAATGACCGGAAAGATCATCAATTTGCGCGGATAACAGCGCAACCTGAACTTCCGGGGAGCCCGTGTCGGCGTCATCACGGGCATATTTTTTAACGATTTCTGCTTTTTTTGTTGCATCTAAAGACATGTGTGTCTCCTAGTAAATTAACCTGAAATTTTTGCGTCGCGAGCCGGCTACTAGGTCCAGCCCCGCGAGCGGGCGAGATACTACCCTATTTCGTATAAATTCACCATGTTATTGGATTTGTCATCGGAGCATTTAGCGATTAAATGCAAATTGAAGAGTAAACTCCCGATCTGTTCCAGAAAACACGCGCCATTGTGTCCCGGTGAGCGCCCTTGATAAATGATAATGACGAACGTTTTTTACTGGAAATACCGACGTTCCAGCATGATGTTTTTAGCCTGAACCCAGAGGTTTACCCCCCCAGGCAAACGTTCCAGTACAGTGGGAGGGCATGCTGTAGTGACACTGACAGGTGGCGTGTTATAAACGCAGAGGTCGCAAAGGCGCAGAGGACGCAGAGAAAAACACTAAAAACTTTACGCCCTCTGCGCCTTTGCGACCTCTGCGTTAAATGCTCCGTGATTTTTTTAAAACCAAGTGTTTTGCGCTTAATTCACATTGAAGGATTTGTATGTCGCAACATACCCGGAATATCGTACCGCCCCTGCCTGCATCCTGCACTTCCATGGTTGTTAATCTGACAGGTTTCGGCAGCTTCCTGATTGCAGTTATGCTGCTGCGTTACTGGCGACAACCGGATGCCATAACAGCAGCACTGATCGCGCTCGCCGCCCTGGCTTTGCCAATGATTCTGCTCGATCTGCTGGGGCAACGCGGCGAACGCCATCGGCGTAATGCCGGTCTCGGCACACCCGCCACCACCATCGACTGGCGTCGGGTCGGCATCAAATTACTGGGGTATTATCTGACTCTGGCCATTATTGCCTTGATATACTGGCTGTTTCCCGTCTACCGGGGCAGTTTTTACCGGCCGTTCTGGGCAGTTCTGGAAATCGTAATACCGTTATTGGTGCTGATTGCGGTGCCTTATTTCGTCTGGCTCGACCGACGTATGCAACGACCGCAAGACGGTTACTGGCAGATGGGTATGCTGGTGCTAGGGCGCTGGTCGGCAGTGCATTGGCCGTCGCTAAAGCAATATGCCCTGGGCTGGCTGGTGAAAGGTTTTTTTCTGCCATTAATGTTCGTTTTTTTTCAAGGTGGGATCGCTTTTTTACGTGATGTGAATTTTGATCGTCTGGCGGGTAACGCGTCTTACAGTTTTGATCTTTTTTGGGAACTGTTTTATACCATCGACCTGGTTTTTGTGGTGGTGGGCTATACCCTGACGCTGCGCCTGCTGGACACCCATATCCGCACCACTGAGCCCACCCTGTCCGGCTGGCTGGCAGCGCTGATTAACTATGCGCCATTTTGGACTCTGATTTATGGCTCTTATCTAGCCTACAATGTGGACCGTGTGTCCTGGGGTAACTGGCTGGCGGATTCGCCAGTGTTGTATGTCATGTGGGGTGCCAGCATCCTGTTACTCACCGGACTGTACGCCTTTTCCTCAGTTGCCTTCGGTCTGCGCTTTTCCAACCTCACGCATCGCGGCATCGTGACCAATGGCCCATACCGTTACAGCAAACATCCGGCTTATGTGGCCAAAAATATCAGCTGGTGGCTTATCACCATCCCGTTTATCGTTGACAGCACCCCGCTGGATGCAGTGCGCGACTGCCTGTTGTTGTTAGGGGTGAATCTCATCTATTTCGCACGGGCACGCACCGAGGAACGGCACTTGTCATGGGACCCGGTGTATGTGGAATACGCACTGGCGATGAACCAGCGCAGCGTGTTTCGCAGACTTGGCCAATGGCTGCCGTTTCTACGCTATCGTCCGCCGACCCGACCACTGTTTACCGTGAACTCCGCTGGTGAGCCAGTGGCATCGTAACCAGTATTGCTATTAGCACCAGTGGCCTGCCTAACTTTTTTTACGATTTATTTGCAGCGGTATAAACATCCTTATCCAGCCGCGCAATGCTGCTGACAGATCGTGCAATCAACTGGCTTTCACTCCGCCGAAACCAACGATTACCAGCAAAGCATTGTTATTGTATCAGATGAAAAGGAAAGCTAGGATGCTCTCCCACAGCAAGCTGCGGGACGCAGCCTGCACACAACTCACCCCACTTTGGAAACTTCGCAATGTCCCGAAAAAAAACAATTTTAGTCACCGGTGGTGCCGGTTATATTGGCAGCCATGTAGTACGTCAACTTGGTGAAGCGGATGAAACCGTTGTGGTGCTGGACAATCTCTCCACAGGATTCAAAGAATCCGTGTTATCCGGCGAACTGATTATTGGTGATACCGGTGACCGGGAGCTGGTCTCACAGATATTGAAGGAGCACAACATTGGTTCGGTAATGCACTTCGCAGCCCATACCATCGTCCCGGAATCTGTCTCCAACCCGTTAAAATATTACGGAAACAATACCTGCAATTCACGCAACCTGCTGGAATGCTGCGCAGCCGCCGGTGTGGAGCATTTCATCTTTTCCTCCACCGCTGCTGTGTACGGTATTCCTGATGTCGATCAAGTCACCGAAGACACACCCACAGCCCCCATTAACGCCTACGGCAGCTCCAAACTGATGACGGAGCAAATGCTCAAAGACCTTTCTTTTGCCACCGACCTGCGCCATGTCGCCCTGCGTTATTTCAACGTTGCAGGCTCTGATCCCGAGGGCCGCATAGGTCAGTCCACCAAAAAAGCCACCCTGCTGGTCAAAGTGGCCTGTGAAACCGCACTGGGCAAGCGGGACAAAATCTGTATTTTCGGCACCGACTACCCCACCCCGGATGGCACCGGTATCCGCGATTACATCCATGTGGAAGACCTCGCCAGCGCGCATCTTGCCGCCCTGGCGTACCTGCGTAACGGGGGTGATTCCACCACACTGAACTGCGGTTACGGTCATGGCTACAGTGTGCGCGAGGTACTGGATTCCGTTGAGCGGGTGCATGGCGAATCACTCAACATTGTCGAAGAACCCCGCCGTGCCGGTGACCCACCACAGCTGATCGCCAAAGTGGACGCGATCCATGCGGCTTTTGACTGGGATGTAAAATACGATGATCTGGACGTGATCGTAAAAACGTCGCTGAATTGGGAAAAAAAGTTACTCGACAAGGCCACAAGTTAGTTTTGGTATACGCCAAGCACTAAAACCGATAATAGTATCCGTAAGACCTCATTAATGTTGACACATCAACGCAGACTGAAAGGGTTTGAATAATGGAAACCCAACGCAAAGGCGCGAAGACGCAGAGGACGCAAAGAAAAGAATAACCTTTGCGCTCTCTGCGTCTTCGCGCCTTTGCGTTAGATTGTAGAAATGTAAAAATAAACCCGACCGGGTACCAAATGGTAGACTTTACTTGATGTTTTTAAACGGCATGAACATATAGTCCTCTCTATGTGTTTCCTCATATAGCAATCACTCCTCCATTAAACCAGCGCTATCCATTTATCGGCGAGTTCATATTTACGGGATTTGTTGGCATCGCCGTGCTGGATTATAAATTCACTATCCACCCATTTTTTACACAAATTCAGTGCTGTTCGCGGATGAATATTGAGTAATTCCGCAATCTCGCGAGTGGTGATATATTTGCTTTTAGTAAACAAGCTGAGCACTTGTTTTTGTCTTTGATCAAGCTCACGCAAAAGTGCGCTGTAATCTGTTTTATCACCTTTGGCCGCCTCACTTGCTTTTAGACGAACATTGGCAAAGGCATCGGCCATGCCCTCACAGAAATAAACAATCCAGGCAGTGATATCAGCTTGCTCACGACCAAAATAGTAGTTGTGGGATTCTCCTACGCTCAAAGCGTTGTAATAGGCTTGCAAGCTCGTTGCATAATATTCTTCAAGCGAATAAATGCCCTTTAAGCCATACCCCGACTTGTGTAACACCAAATTTGTAAGTAATCGAGCCGTTCGCCCATTACCATCATAGTATGGGTGGATTGTTGCAAATTGATAATGGGCAATAGCAGCTATAATAGGCACAGGTAGCTCTGCTTTGCTGGCCTCCTCGTTTATCCAGCCGATTAAATCCAGCATAAGCGCCGATACATCTTTGGCTTCTGGCGGCATATAAACAATAGAACCGCTCACGCTGTCTTTAATCACATTCTGACCATCACGGTACGATGAGGGACGCTTTTTGCCCTCCATCACCAACCCGTGCAGGGTTTGAACATCACGCTCTTTAATTTTGACTGTTTTGGCTTTTATAAGCACATCCAGATAATCTAAAGCTTGGTAATAGTTTTTAACCTCCCTTTCATCGCGCTCTCGATTAGGAAATGTTCCGCCATGCAGCACATCCTCCACCTGCTCCTGCGTCAGGCGGTTGCCTTCGATCTGCGTAGAATAATGCGTAGAGATGAGGCGCGCGGATTCGCGCAGCGAGGTGAGTACAGGCACCGTTATCGGCAAGCTGGAAACAGCCTGACGAGAAGCCTCAGTATCCATCAGTAACTTTGTGAGGGCTGCTGTTATCTGAAAATTAGGCGTAAACACCATCCAATCTGCCTTGTATCTATGACGTTAATCATTCTAGCAAGATTCGAATAAACTTCCAATAACATTCCAATAAGCTTCTCGTTAACTATCGCATCCAGTCGGCGTACGGTTGGCGGGGGTGAAATTGAAGAAATAGCTAACCTCCCATCTGTGATTAATGGGCCAATGGATGATGTGAGTTTAGAGCGTTTAAAAAAACGCCTGAAAAGCGATTGATATTTCAAATATCGAACCAAAATATCTCTGCGCCTTCGCGTTAGATTGTAGAGATGTAAAAGCAACCCCGACTAGGTACCAAGTGGTAAACTTCATTGAATGGACCGCTTATTACACCACCTCATCGAAGACTCTGCCCAAACCGAACCGGATGCCAGAGCCCTGACCTCCGGGGAAATACACCTTTCTTATGGCGAGCTTCAACACCATCTACAATCCACCGCAACAGGACTACAAGCCCTCGGCCTGAAACCGGGGGATCGCGTCGCGGTCTACCTGCCCAAACAAACGGAGACAGTCCTCGCCCTGTTTGCCACTGCCCAGGCAGGCGGCATTTTTGTGCCCATCAATCCGCTGCTCAAGCCCGCTCAGGTGGCTCACATTCTTGATGACTGCGAAGCCACCATGCTCGTTACCTCGGTGGATCGGGCCGCATTGCTGGCGGATGTGCTGCCTGCCCGCAAGTCTCTGCAACACCTGATCATCACCGATGGCTCGGTACAGCCTGAAATTTTCCCTTTTCTCACGGTGACAGACTGGCAAGCATTGCAATCCAATAATGGTCCTGTACACACACACATGACGGAAAACAGTATTGCGGCCATTCTTTACACCTCCGGCAGCACCGGCCTGCCTAAAGGTGTTGTGCTTTCCCATCGTAATCTGGTGCTGGGGGCAAAAAGTGTCGCTCAATATCTTGGCATTCAGGCATCGGAGCGTCTGCTCGCGGTGCTCCCGCTGAGCTTTGATTACGGTCTGAACCAGCTTATAACCGCGTTTCATGCCGGTGCCTCGGTGGTGCTGATGAATTACCTGCTGCCCCGGGACATTGTGCGTACCGTAAGCCGGGAACGCATCACTACCCTTGCCGGTGTGCCGTCGTTATGGATGCAGCTGGCCGCTTTGGACTGGCCCGAAGAGATCGGTGACCATTTACACACACTCACGAATTCCGGCGGGCACCTGCCTGTGTCGGTGATCAAAAACTTGCAACAACGCCTGCCCGTCAGCCGTCTGTTTCTTATGTATGGTCTCACCGAGGCCTTCCGCTCCAGTTATCTGCCAGCGGAAGAGTTGGCCACTCGCCCTACCTCCATGGGCAAGGCCATTCCCCATGTTGAGCTGGCGGTGGTGCGCCCGGACGGTACCGCCTGCGCTCCCGATGAGCCAGGTGAACTGGTACATGCCGGGCCGCTGGTGGCGCAGGGTTACTGGAACAATCCCACCGCAACCGAGCGTCACTTTCGCCCACCGCCTGCGGCCATGCCACAATGCAGCACTCGCGAAAAAGTGCTCTGGTCCGGCGATACCGTTACCATAGACGCAGATGGCTATTTGTATTTTGTGGGTCGTGAGGACGACATGATCAAAACTTCCGGTTACCGGGTCAGTCCCACCGAAGTGGAGGAAGTGCTGCATGCCAACGGGCAGGTAAACGAGGCCACAGTGTTCGGTGTGCCACATCCGCGATTAGGGCAGGCCATTGTGGCTCTGGTGACCCCCGCTGCCGGTACACCGGTGGACGATGCCTTTGTCGTCGTGCAACAGTTGCTCGACAATTGCCGGGCGGTATTGCCTGCGTTTATGCTACCGGCACATATTGAACAGCGGCAACTGCTACCCAAAACACCCAATGGTAAAATCGACCGCCAACGCTTAAAGCAGGAATTTCACGGACATTTTACAGAGGCACCATGAGCAAACCCCAACAACCCGTCCATTGTGAATTACCGTATTTTCCCGTGGCGGACAAACAATTGCAGATAGGTGGACAGCCCGTTGAGCAACTCGCCCAGCGACTGGGCAGCACTCCGTTTTACGCTTACGACCGCGCCGTAATCGACCAGCGCATCCAAGCATTGCGTACGCTGCTAGCGGATTCCATCCGCCTGCATTACGCGGTCAAGGCCAACCCCATGTCGGATTTGCTACGACACGTTGCCCAACAGGTGGACGGGCTCGACATTGCTTCACAGGGAGAACTCGCTCTGGCCCTGCAAACCGGCATCGATCCACAACACATCAGCTTCACCGGCCCCGGCAAGGGCGAAAAGGAGTTGCAGGCTGCCATGGATGCTGGTGTCACGCTCAATATTGAGTCCGCCACGGAGATGCGGCGTATCGCCGGGCTAGCGTCAGGCAGTGGTATACGTCCCCGGATTACCGTGCGCATAAATCCTGACTTCGAACTCAAATCCTCGGGCATGCGCATGGGCGGCGGGGCGACCCCTTTTGGTATTGATGCCGAACAGGTACCTGCACTGCTGAAAGAACTGGCCGATCTGGATCTGGAATTTTGGGGCTTTCACATTTTCGCCGGTTCACAAAACCTGCGCGCCGACGCCATTATTGAAGCGCAAAACGCTACCCTGGCATTGGCCATCCAGCTTGCGGAACATGCCCCCTCGCCTGTGCGCCTGCTGAATATGGGCGGCGGTTTCGGCATCCCTTATTTTCCCGGTGAGCAACCTCTGGATGTCAAACCCATTGGAGAAAACCTGACACGACTCGTGGAACAGGCAAAGACCGCCCTGCCCGATGCCGAACTTGCACTGGAGCTGGGACGTTATCTGGTGGGTGAAGCCGGGATTTATGTGTGCCGGGTGCTGGATAAAAAGGTGTCTCGCGGGCAGGTTTTTCTGGTGACAGACGGTGGCCTGCACCAGCATCTGGCTGCTTCCGGCAACTTTGGTCAGGTGATCCGCAAAAATTATCCGGTGGTCATCGGCAACAAAATGGGAGGAGGTGAAACCGAGGTGGTCAATATCGTGGGGCGGCTTTGCACGCCATTGGATCTGCTTGCCAGCAAGATGGCATTACCGGCAGCTGAGGTGGGAGACCTGGTGGTGATTCTGCAATCTGGTGCCTATGGATTCACCGCCAGCCCGACAGCGTTTCTCGGCCACCCTGCTCCTGTAGAAATATTACTGTAATACCGCTGACATCAGGCACATTAGCTGGCTTTGTCTTCAACCTAACTCACCAACATGCAGGGTGGGAGGCACCGCCCCTCGTCAAGCGTTCCGGTACAGTGGGAGATTGTGTTGTAGTGACATTAACAAATGGCGTGTTATAAACGCAGAGATCACAGAGACGCAAAGGACGTAGAGAAAAACACTAAAAACTTTGCAGCCTCTGCGTTAAATACCCGGTGATTTTTTAAAGCAGAGTGTTTTTAACACTTAATTCGTATTCAAGCACATCGGCGGGCTTTGTCTTCCACAAAACTCACCAGACTGCCCAGAGTTAAAAAGGCATCAGACACCAGGTCGTCATCATCGATGATAAAACCAAAATTGTCTTCCAGCGCAGTTAAAACAGTCACCACCGCCATGGAATCCAGCTCGGGAAGATTGCCCAGTAAAAGTGTGCCCCTCGTCATTTCCGGGGTACGGTCTTCGATTTGCAGGGCTTCACCCAATACGGTTTTTACGTGATCAAACATAGTATTCTGGCATCACTTGAATTCTGTCGGATTGCAATTGTACACAAAGTTGCAGTTATGATAAATATTTAAAATAATATCAATGCCTTACATAATTCCGGGCGACCTGCAAATATAGAGAGAGAATTCACCTGTGCAATCAGCGAGGTTAATCCTGGCTGATTTTATTAATAAGATCAATCGCATAGCGAGCCGGAATGGCAAAGGCGATCCCACTGGGTTTCTCAAGCACGGTCTCTCTGGATTCCTTAACAAAAACCATATTGAGAATCCCGAAAACCTCACCAGTAGCGGGTTTGTACAGCGGGCTGCCACTGTTGCCAGGATAGGCTGTCGCATCCAATTGAAACACGTCATAGCGCGCGCGCAGACGCTTTATCAACGCTGGTGTGAGTTGTCTCCCGCTGTCCAGCGGTATTACGATGGGTGTGATGGCGGAGATAATGCCTCGATGTGTCACCGGAAATAAACCCAGCACCGCACCGATAGGATAGCCTGTAAATGCAATTTCCTCGCCTTCCTGCATGGTATCCGAGTTACCAAACGAAAGCGGCTTCAGTGGCGGACCGGGAATTTTGAGCAACGCCAGATCATGCTCCTTGTCGAGCTGCACAATGCTTGCAGGGCGTGTTTCCGGATTGACCCCACGTCCGATGAAAACCACCAGTGATTCCTTGCCCATAAAATCGAGTTCCCGGGATACTACGTGGGCATTGGTCAGCACATAATTCCCGTCAGCCACAACAAACCCTGTGCCAAACAGGCTGGCCCGCGGGCTGCGTGTCGGCATCATCGTACCCACACCCACGACGCTCTTTTTTACTTTTTCAATGGTGGCGACCAATGCACTGGCATGACCAACGCCAACGCCCCCTAAACAAAGCATGAAGAAAATCACAACAGAAAACAGGGTTCCCGGAACGCGCCCGGAATGTCGGCTGAGCATTACATAATGCCTTTCAAGCGTCTCTCTTTTTTCTTTCACGATATCCTCCGGTTCGCAAACACATTGACCTGAAACAGCTGGCGGAACATGATCGGATCACCATGTTCATTTTCAGACATTAAGCCTATCAAAACCATGAGCGTCCACCTCGTTGTTGCACTGTCTTCACACGGTTTTGGCCACATCGGCCAAACAGCGCCCATTGTTGTGGCTCTGCAAAAGCAGTTACCGGATCTTCGTGTCACCATTCGCAGTAATGCACCCAAAGCCAAACTGCTCGAACGGTTCGGCCCGGATATCGACATACAGCAGACCAATACAGATGTTGGAATGATACAGGCAAGCGCGTTACAGGTGTCAGAAAACGAAAGCGCCGCAGCCTATAATGACTTTCACACTCACTGGGAAGACAAGGTTGCCGCAGAAGCCGCGCAACTGTCTGCACTTGATGCGGATCTGGTATTGGCCAATGTCCCCTATCTCGCGCTGGCAGGCGCAAAACGCGCCAATATACCGGCTATCGCCATGTGCTCCTTAAACTGGGCCGATATTTATAAATATTATTTCCTCGGTACCCGACCCCGACCAGAGGCGGACAACATCTTTCAGCAAATTCTGGCGGCATACCAGAGTGCGCACATGTTTTTACAGCTCACACCGGCCATGTCGATGCCGGATTTGCAAAACACAAAGGTCATCGATCCCGTTGCCCAGCTTGGAAAAAACCGCAGAAATGAAATCGCCCGCCAGACCGGTCTGCGCCCGGAGCAACGTCTCGTCATGCTCTCGCTGGGTGGCATGGATTTGCGCCTACCGGTAAACAGCTGGCCCCGACAACCTGGATTACGTTTTATCGTGCCCGCATCCTGGCATTCCCAACACCCGGACACCATCGATCTGGAATGTCTTCAAATGCCTTTCGCCGATATATTGGCTTCATGTGACGCACTGATCGCCAAACCCGGATACGGCAGCTTTGTGGAAGCAGCCTGCCTGGGAATTCCGGTATTGTATCTGCAACGCAAAAACTGGCCGGAAGCGGATTGTCTGATTGACTGGCTCAAACAACATGGACGCTGCGCTGAAATACAGACGGATGATTTTGCAACGGGTAATATCCCGAATACTATTGAAACACTGCGCATGAGCAAAGCTCCGGAACCACCTCTCCCAAAGGGCGTTGAACAGGCAACGAAGATTATTGTTCGTCAATTATCCAGTGCGATTCAGCAGCGCTAACAGCGATAATGCCTAACAATTGAAAAAATAATAGTTTGCGGGGTGTATGTAAGATCATGGTGGAACCGCTGCGCTTGTTCCACCCTACAATTTCACTCTGTGTTGAATAGAGTGAAACAAAAAACCGATAAATATCCCAGCTCCACCATCTACCCGGGTAGGGTGGAACAAGCGCAGCGGTTCCACCAAATTCTACAATTTCACTCTGTGTTGAATAGAGCGAAACAAAAAAACCGATGAATATCCCAGCTCCACCATCTACCCGGGTAGGGTGGAACAAGCGCAGCGGTTCCACCAAATTCTACAATTTCACTCTGTGTTGAATAGAGCGAAACAAAAAAACCGATGAATATCCCAGCTCCACCATCTACTCGGGTAGGGTGGAACAAGCGCAGCGGTTCCACCACATTCCACGAGTTTACTCTGTATGAATAAAGCGAAACAAAAAAACCGATAAATATCCCAGCTCCACCATCTACCCGGGTAGGGTGGAACAAGCGCAGCGGTTCCACCAAATTCTACAATTTCACTCTGTGTTGAATAAAGCGAAACAAAAAACCGATAAATATCCCAGCTCCACCATCTACCCGGGTAGGGTGGAACAAGCGCAGCGGTTCCACCACATTCCACGAGTTTACTCTGTATGAATAAAACGAAACAAAAAATCGATGGACATTCCAACCTCCCGCGCTTTCTTTTAGCGCGAACGGCATATTTCAACCTGGTCAATCAAATATTCACAAAAAGGAATGGAACAGGTAAATGCTGGCGATACAGCATTGAGGACATGAAAAGAATTCTGATCACCTTCAAAACAAAAATCCTGTTCCAGGCGTCTGTTGCGCAAATCAAACAACTGGGCACGAATACCGGGTCGCCCCCACCGGCGATAGGTTTTATTATCCACTCCGGATAAAAGACTGGATGCCAGCTTCACCATACGGGGCCGATAATATTTTGAAAGTTCGGTAACGGCGAGTTTGCGAAAACCAAAATCGTTATTCAGCATCAGACCCAGTTCACGCATCGTAATTTCAAAAAGCTCTGGCGCATTAAAATTTTCAAAACCTTTGTAATGCTCCCGCCAAAAAGCCGGGATGGCTGTCGGTCCAACTTTAATGTGGCCATCTGCCGTCAGGGTGAAATGCACACCGAGAAAAGGATTGCGAAGATCCGGTACGGGATAAATGTGTGTGCGTAATGCACCGACGGGTTCGTCGCTGTAAAGATAAAGCCCCTTAAAAGGAATAATGCGGTAGTGTTCTGAAAACCCAAAATCCTGCGCAACTTTGTCGGCGTACAAACCAGCGGCATTGATGATATAACCTGCCAGAATTTTTCCCTGGGTGGTACGGATTTCCTGCCCTTTCCGCCCCAGATAGGCCGTTCCGGTGAGGATTTCAATGCCAATATCTTTGGCGTCATTGGCCATGGATTCCACCACTTCCTGTGGATCAACGGATGAGGTGGTGGGTGAAAAAAGGGCGCGTTGGAATGTTTTTGCCCGGGGTTCAATGTCATGGGCCTCACGTTCTGTGAGTTCATGCATGACGACGCCACCCGCTTTCCCGCGTTGCAATAATACGTCCAGCGTTTCCAGTTCGGCTTCGTTTTGTGTAACAACCAGCTTGCCACAGCGATTAATGCGCAGGCCTCGCTCTGTACAATACTCGGTCAACAGCCTGTTCCCTTCCCGGGTAAAACGGGCCTTCAGACTATCAGCGGTGTAATAAAACCCTGCATGCAATACACCACTGTTTCTTCCGCTGGCATGCGCACCAAACTGTGCTTCTTTTTCCAGCAAAACTACTTTTTGTTGGGGATAGCGACGTTGAAAGGCCAGCGCGATATTAAGGCCGATGACACCTCCACCAATGACAAGCAGATCTGTTTTTTTCATATATGTACTCGTAGCAATTGGGGCTCAGGCATTCATTGCACACCTTGTACCGGAGAAGCGAGGGTTTGCCTGGAAGTCTATCGATCTGTTAAAGCAATGTATTGTAAACGCAGAGGTCGCAAAGACGCAGAGGACGCAAAGTTTTTAGTGTTTTTCTTTGCGACCTCTGCGTTACCTGCTCAATATTTCTTGTTGCCACATTCTGTGATGCACACTGAACACCCGA
>UOFV01000218.1_pt1 | contig 14938 bp, 16 predicted proteins | sample 1988291 | NCBI WGS metagenome assembly UOFV01 (sample SAMEA4712194, study PRJEB27164) | hydrothermal vent metagenome | biome: marine basaltic hydrothermal vent biome; feature: marine hydrothermal vent; material: mineral | place: Pacific Ocean | collected 2011-06-14/2011-07-23 | depth 1689 m | reverse complement strand
AGGCGACCGACAACCAGTGATATTTTTTGATCCCATAACTCGGTCATCAACCAGGCTTCCCGCAGGCTAAGATCATTCTGCTGAACAAGGCGGGCGGCATAACCATTGGCGAGCGTAAGTCCATCAATTTCATTGTTGGGTGGTGTGCCACTTAACCCCACTATGTCAGCAAAAAACATGGTGTATTGTGCGAGGCCCGCCGTGAAGTACAAGTCGGTTGAGGCCAATTGATAAAAATTGCCATCGGCGGTTTTATTGTCACCACGATGTTGTTGCACGTTTTGTATGATGATTGCAGCGTCAACACCAAGCTGCACATTTCGGTTGGAGGCATCCTCCATGGCTTCGCTGATTTTTTCATTGATGGTCTGGCGACGATAAACCCGTTCACGTTGATAGGTTATGCGTCGTTTGCTGCCGGGTACCTGAGTGTCGTGTTCTATTCCGTTGGCATCGACAAAGACTTCGATTTGTTTGACCCGTGTTTCCGGGTCAGACAGCACGGTTGTTGTTTCAAGTTCGATAATCCGTTGTTCAAGTTCTTTGATGTGTTTGAGTAACTGCCCCTGATTATCATCGGCCTGTGTGTTGACGGACATTGTCAGCAGCAGTGAAAACACCGACAGGGCATATCCTGATGAGTTAAGCCATCGCCCGTTTTTATTTGGGGTGGGTATTTCTTTTCGTGGATAAAACAAAATTTTTCTCCCATAGATTGAATCGTTTTAGTGCGTGGATTCAACTGCGAGAAAATAGAGAGGGAAATAAAAAAGGAAGGCACGGGACAGTGCCCGTTAACCGGCCTGCTTTCAATAGCCCCACGCTATCTCACAGTATTCTGTTTTCAGGCCGGTATCCGGACTTATGATGCGGACTCAGGGTTTAAACATGATGTAAACCTTAAGTTCTGTTGTATCGCCTTCCCGTGAAAAACACAGTGGCTGGAATCATCCTGATACAACTTGGCATCAATTACCGTTACGTGGGTAGTATTGGAATAACGCACATGCGCGCACCAATTTCCCGTTTAACAATATATGCACCTGAAAACTGAAGCGCACCCTACGGCAGGTGATGAATGGATGTCAAGTTCATAATTTTGTAGTTTTGGGTGGCTCGTAGTTTGTGCCTACGCGTTGATTCTGTATCCGCGTGGGCAAAAAAGCATGCCCACCCTACAAATGAGGGAATGGGTTATTTTGTGGTAATACCGAAAGCCGGGAAAAAACGTAACGGAGTTTGTTGTTGTCTGGCTATGGTGTTGTAACGCAGAGAGCACAGAGACGCAGAGGCACAGAGAAAAAATATTTTCATGAGAGTCATGACCGGTGTATATTTTTACATTACCGCCAATGTTTCTCCGTTAACGCCATAACCGTCAAGCTAAACCAGGTAGGGTGGAACAAGCGCAGCGGTTCCACCAACAGGCTATAGGGAACAACAAATCTTTCTGTGTTCACGACCGCTGACAAAAAAATCAAAACCTTGCAACAAAACCGAGTTATTTGAAACAGAAAAAAATTCTTACCCATTTGGTGGAACCGCTGCGCTTGTTCCACCCTACGGGTTCACGCTGTGTTGAATGGAGCGGAACAAAACCCCAGCCACACCATTTTCTCGGGTAGGGCTTAGCCTGATAGCTATGCCATTAACTCCTCATTGAATAAATGGTTTTCTCTGTGCCTCTGCGTCTCTGTGCTCTCTGTGTTAACAACACAATCTGCCTTCAATGTGCGGCACCGCTTTAGCCACAAATCCTGTTTTTTCCCTTTTGCGCTTGTCGTTTGATGACGATGTCTGTCGCCTGTTGGATTCTTGACAGCTTACCCACCAAACAAGTACAGTTCCGCTACTTATCTTCAGGTGTCCCGACGGCTTTCGCCCGAGGGATGAAACGGGAAGCCGGTGCATTTCTGCCCTTAGGTTGGCAGGGAATAATCCCGGCACTGCCCCCGCAACGGTAAACGAGTCAAGGGTCTGCATTATGCCACTGTGTCACTTATGTTGAAGACACGGGAAGGCGCAGCCTTCGGAGTATCCCCCTCGTGAGTCCGGAGACCGGCCTGAAGATGTTGCTTACGTTGTTATTAAGTTAAATTTTTTGCTTGTTGTAGGTTGGTGGTGAGCTTGCGAACCCCAACGGGGCCGATGATGTTGGGGTTCGCGGACTCACCGCCAACCTACGGCGTATCACTGTTAACTTAATGACATTTTTACATTGCGGCGGGCGATGTTACGGCTGACAGAACCTTGTTCAGTGCGTGTCAGATTTTTTGTTCCCCCCGCAGGTATCTCACTTTTGTGATCGATGACGATCACTGATTTGTGCGCGGGTGGGCGTGCAGGAAAATGACCATGACAAACGAGAGTGTGCCGACAGACAAGGCAGAGCGTCATCGCAACCGCATGCAGCGCAAAAAAACAGTGGTGGATGATGCCATTGCCCGTGCTGATCGTGACCAGGGTGTGTTGCTGGTGCTTACGGGTAACGGCAAGGGAAAATCCAGCTCGGCCTTCGGTATGCTGGCCCGTGCTCTGGGACATAACATGAAGGTGGGTGTCGCGCAGTTCATCAAAGGTCGGGGCGATACGGGTGAAGAAGCCTTTTTCCAGCGCCAGCCCGGTGTGGTGTGGCATGTGCTGGGTGAAGGGTTTACCTGGGACACGCAGAATCTGGAGCGGGACATCGAAACGGCCCAGCGCGGCTGGGACATCGTGCGTGAGATGCTGAATGATCCTTCCTTTGATCTGATCGTACTGGACGAACTGACTTATCCGCTCAAATTTGGCTGGCTGCAACTGGATACCGTGCTGGCGGATCTCCGGCAGCGTCCGGCCATGCAGCATGTGGTGATTACCGGGCGTGGTGCGCCCGATGCCCTGTGTGCAGCGGCGGATACGGTGAGCGAGCTGCACGACGTTAAACACGCTTTTCGTGATGGCGTACGTGCCCAGCCGGGGATTGATCTGTGACCTTTCCCGTACGAAGATGCTCCGCATTATTTATTGCCGCACCGGCTTCCAATCAGGGTAAAACCACGGTCACCGCAGCGCTGGCGCGTTTTCATACCGAACGTGGTCGTCGTGTGCGTGTCTTTAAAACCGGCCCGGATTTTCTCGACCCGATGATTCTGGAGCGGGCCTCCGGTAACCCGGTTTATCAGCTCGATTTGTGGATGGGCGATGAGCAACACTGTCGCGAATTGTTGTACGAAGCGGCGGGCGATGCTGACCTGATTTTAATCGAAGGGGTGATGGGGCTGTTCGATGGCGCGCGTTCCAGTGCGGACCTTGCCCGTTTGTTTGGCATCCCGGTATTGGCAGTAATCGATGGCAGCGCCATGGCGCAGACTTTTGGTGCGCTGGCCTATGGGCTGGCCAATTATCAGCCGGACCTGCCTTTTGCTGGCGTGTTGGCGAATCGTGTGGCCAGTGAGCGTCATTATGAAATGCTGGTGGAAAGCCTGCCGGTGGAGCAAACCGCCTTCGGCTGGCTGCGACGTGACGAGGATATCTCCCTGCCGGACCGCCACCTCGGTCTGGTGCAAGCGGATGAAATTGCCGACCTTGATGCACGTATTGACCGGGCAGCTGCGGCCTTGCAAGGTGTCCCGGATCAATTGCCATCTGCTGTCGTCTTTCATAGTGCAACGAGTGATGAACCCGCAGAACAGTCACCGCTGGCAGGCGTGCGCATTGCCATTGCCCGTGATGCCGCTTTCGCATTTCTGTATCGCGCCAACCTTGATTTGTTGCGCAAGCTGGGAGCTGAACTCTGTTTCTTTTCACCACTGAGCGATACCTGCCTGCCTGACGCCGAGGCGCTTTATCTGCCAGGGGGTTACCCGGAACTGCATCTGCAACAACTGACGGCCAATGCGTCCATGAAGACAGCAATTCAGACCCATCATCAACTCGGTAAACCCATTGTGGCCGAATGTGGCGGCATGCTTTATCTGATGGATTCACTGACGGATGTACAAGGGGAAACCGCCAAAATGGCAGGTTTGTTGCCGGGTCATGCGAGCATGCAATCGCGCCTGTCAAACCTGGGGCTGCATGGTATTGAATTGCCGGAAGGGAACATGCGCGGCCACACCTATCATTACTCAAAGTTAGACAGCCCGCTGGCACCGGTCGCTGTGAGTAAAGGTGCGCGCAAAGGGCGGCGTGGTGAGCCGGTATACCGGCAGGGGAGGCTTAATGCCTCGTATCTGCATCTGTATTTTCCGTCGAACCCGGTGGCGACGGCACAGCTGTTTTTGTAGGGTGGCAAAAAAGCCTGCCCACCCTACGGCTGTTTTGTCAGCCGCCCAAGTGACACGATGTTAGTGTTTTAATTAAGGATAAATAAAATGATGATAAACACAGGGTATAAAAAAGCATCTTATAGATATGAAAGGCTACGAGAAATTGCAAGAGAAGCAGCAACGGAAAATTTATCATCCCTTTATTCGGATTCTTCAAATATAGTTTTAACTGATATTGATTCTAACGCTCTTAAGGCCGTTCCGACGTGGCTGGGTATGACATGCTCTCGACCAAGAGCAGAATGGAGCTGGGAAGAGGCATCAAAAATTTATAGGAAAAAATATCCAAAGCGATTTGAACTTGCAATTTGGTATAAAAATGAATTGTGTGGTTTATCTTATGGACGCCCATCTTTTGCAAGCACCCGGATTCGTATCGAACTTATTGAAGGGGCACCACGAATTGGCAATCCTCTTGGTCCTAAACGAGTGGTGCCTATAACAATAATTAATGCTACAGCATATGCAGGAATTTTAGGTGCAAAAGAGTTGAGAATTATGAGCCCAGCAGATGCACTTATTGGATATTATGAAAGCCTGGATTTTATTTATGTTAACTCTACTGGCGCAAAAAATTTCCCGGATTATTTGTATAAAATACTGAAATAAGGTGATAAGTATGAGTAATAAAAGTGGTGTTGAGCTGACAGATGAAGAGAAGCTTCTAAAGGAAAAAGCAAAGCAGTTATTAAAAAAGAACAAAACCCCGGCATATACTCCCGATGATGAAGGAGGTGTAATGTCAGGCCCCTTGTCGAAAGAAAAAATGGAACAACAAGCAGAGGAAGAAGATGAGCAATATTCAAAATGACAATGATGCAAAAACAAAGGCTAAAAACACTCTGGTGATAAATAAGGTAAAGCCTATTGCAATTCCCAAGTCAACGACAGAGGTTAACGATAAAGCCCAGCCAATACAAAAAACACGCGGCTGATGTAGCATTCGCGTGGGCACAAAAGCCTGCCCACCCTACGGTTGTTTATTAACATCAGCTACATCTGTTTTTATATTGAGAATGACGCATAAACAAGAGGATAAAAATCATGCATAACCCTTTAAACAATACGGTACCAAGTTCCACCACAGACACTGCCCAGCCCGCTGTTGGTGTCAGCAAATACACCGCCGCTGCTCTGGCTGCTTTTGTGGGGGTTGTGCTGTTGTTCATCGCCGGTTTTGCCGAAACCGGTGTACTGCATAATGCGGCCCACGACTCCCGTCATTCAGTGGTTTTTCCCTGCCATTAAGGGTGTTATCGACAATGACTGTTTCGCTTAAAAACCTGTTTACCGTTGCCGCCTTGAGCAGCCTGTCAGCCGGAATACTGCTGACCCTGATTCAGCAGTTTCAGGTGGTCCCTGCCATTATTGAAGCCGAAAGCTACGAGCAGTCTCCGGCTGTTGAACACGGCGCATCAGAAAGTGGGCATGTACATGCACATACAGAAAGTGATCATGCACATGATGATTCGGCATGGGCACCACAGGATGGTTTGCAACGCACACTCTTTACTGCCGGTGCCAACATAGTTATCGCCCTGGGATTTGCCCTGTTGATAGGAGCCGCAACGGTGCTGAGAGGCATCACCCTCAACTGGCGAACCGGCCTGTTGTGGGGGTTGGCGGGTTATGCGGTATTTTTTGTTGCTCCCTCACTGGGTTTACATCCAGAACTGCCGGGCACCGCAGCCGCTGATCTTCAGTCGCGCCAATACTGGTGGCTGGCGACCATTGCCTGTAGTGCCGTGGGACTGGCTCTGCTGGTATTCAGTCCCCGTGTCGTGCTGAAAATACTGGGTGGTTTGTTAATCCTGCTGCCGCATGTGGTGGGCGCACCTCTGCCTGATGTACACAGCGCCCTGGCACCCGCTGATTTGATACAGCGTTTTATTATCGCCACGATTATTGCCAATGCCGTATTCTGGTTAGCTTTAGGTGGTCTTTACGGTTTTTTCCAGCAGAAGCTGGTGCATTAATATGGGCAAGGTGTGGTTTGTGGGTGCAGGCCCGGGAGACCCGGAATTGATTACCGTCAAAGGTCGGGGATTGATCGAACAGGCCGATGCTATTTTGTTTGCCGGTTCGCTGGTATCACAAGCCGCCATGCGCTGGGCCAAGCCAGGCTGTGCGGTTGAAGATTCCAAGGGCATGGACCTGGAGCAGATTGTCGCCTGGTTGATTGATAAAGCGCAAAACGGCCAGATGGTAATTCGACTGCAAACGGGTGATCCCGGTTTGTACGGCGCATTGATTGAAATGGTACAACCGCTGGACGAGCAGGGCATCGAAGTTGGCGTGGTGCCTGGCGTCTCATCGGCCATGGCCTCTGCCGCTGCCGGGGTGGAAAGTCTGACCCTGCCCGAAGTGACGCAGACGGTAATTCTGACACGGGTCGAAGGCCGCACCCCCATGCCCGAGGGTGAATCACTGCCTGAGCTGGCACAGCATCATTGTACGCTTTGCCTGTTTCTTTCTATTACCCTGTTGAAAAAAGTACAGGCCGATTTACTGGAGGCCGGTTGGTCACCGGATGCACCGATACTGGTGGTACACAAAGCCAGTTGGCCCGATGAAGAAAAAGTTATTCGCGGCACACTTAACGATATCCGTGAAAAGTGTCGCGCCGAGAAAATTAACAGTCAGGCCATGATTATTGTCAGCCCCACCATTGGTGCGCGTGACTGGACTGAGCTGAAGAAATCAAAGCTTTACGATAAAAGTTTCAGTCATCGGTTTCGTAAGGCGACGCACAAAACTGTCCATGAGCCTTAGCATTTTTTATCAGAGTCTTTCAACTAGTAAGTGAACATGAAATCAAATATGAAAACCAGAATTTTATTGGTGGGTCACGGCTCACGCAACCAGAATGGCAATCGCGAAATTGACAGCTTTGTCGATATTTGGCGGGAAAAAAATCCACAATGGCAGATTGAGACCTGCTTTATTGAGTTTGCCGATGTATTGCTGGATCGTGGCCTGGACAATGCAGCAGAAGGGGCGGGGCGGGTGATCGTGGTGCCGCTGATTTTAAATGCCGCCGGTCATGTGAAAATGGAGATTCCACATTTCATTGCAGATGCACGTCAACGTCACCCACAGGTAGAATTTATTTATGCCCGTCATCTTGGTGCGGTTGAACCCATTCTTAATATTCTTAAACGCAATCTGCGTAAAGTGATGATGGCGATGGATGCGCCGGATCCCAAAAGCACTGGTGTCATTCTGTTGGGCCGGGGTTCATCAGACCGTGTTGCCAATGGCGAAATTGCCAAAATGGCTCGTTGGTTGTTTGAAGAAAGCGATCATGAACTGGTGGATATTGCTTTTACCGGCATCACTTATCCCCGCCTGGAAATGGCGGTGCAGCGTCATGTGCAACAAGGCATGACGCAAATAGCGATTCTGCCATATTACCTGTTTACTGGCACGTTGATTGAGCGCATCAAGCGTCAGGTCGTACGATTGAAAATCCAGTATCCGCACATTGAATTTGCTCATGGCCAGTATTTTGGTTTTGAAGAGGAAATCTACGCACTGCTTAATGAACGTGTGCTCGAAGCCAGCGGTGAGTTAAATGATAACGAACGCCGCATGATGGAATGCGATGGTTGCCTGTATCGACAGGAAGCAGAGGCGGATCACCACCACCATCATCACCATGAGCATAGCCATAATCATAACCAGGAAAAGGCAGACGCATGAGTAATGTAATTACCGAACAGCTGACCCAGGCGGGGCAGAAAATCGAACACGATTCATTTGCCATTGTTGATAACGAAGCCGGATCACACGAAGCCTATAGCGAAGATGAATGGCAGATCATACGTCGTATGATTCATGCAACAGCGGACTTTGAGTTTAACGGTCTGGGTTGTTTTCATCCGAAGGCGACTGAGGCGGGTATACAGGCGCTGGTTTCCGGAGCGCCGATTGTGGCTGATGTGGAAATGATTTGTGTGGGACTTTCCAAGCCTCGTTTGGCGCATTTTGGCGTACAAACCCATCATTTTATTGCGGATGAAGATGTTATTGCCCAGGCCAAAATGGAGAATACCACCCGTGCGGTGCAGGCGATGCGCAAAGCGCATAAACAAGGTTTGCTTGATGGCGGTATCGTTGCTGTGGGTAATGCGCCAACCGCCTTGCTGGAAGTATTAGCATTGATTAAACAGGGTGCGGCGCAGCCTGCTTTAATCGTCGGTATGCCGGTAGGGTTTGTTTCTGCCGCAGAATCCAAAGATGCTTTGAGTGAGTTGAAAGAAGTGCCATGGTTAATTACCAGAGGACGCAAGGGGGGATCAACATTGGTGGTGTCGGCTTTGCATGCCTTGTTGGCGTTGGCGGAGGCGCAGCAAAAAAATGCCTGAGGCATTTATACATTGGGATATCGGTACGTCCAGTTTTCCAGAAGCAAACACGGATAAAAAAACCGCATTGTTTATGTTGCAACGCATGTTGCCCGAATACGTTTGGGATATTATCCATCTGGAAGGTAATTCATACAGTTTTGTAGAGGTGCAAACTTTATTACAAGGCACGACAGTTGCGGGTTATTCGTTATTTGAGCAGGCTCAAATTCTGAATCAGGAAAAATCGATAAATGAGCTTAAGGCTGTTGTGAAGGCTGAAACTTATACCATCAATAAAAATCTGCTGCTCCGTTATCATCAGTATGTTGCAAAAGAAGAGGCGTTAAAATGGGGTGTGTTCAGGGATGGGCAGGTTTCCATTAGTGGTACTGAATATATGCCGCCAATGGCAGATGAATTAGACGCATTGTTTGAAAAAGGTATGAAGCCAATTTTGGCAATATCACATCCATTTGAGCGGGCGTTGGCATATTTTTTCTTTGGTGCGCTGAATCAGTTTTTTTATGATGGCAATAAGCGTACTTCCAGACTGATTATGAATACTATTTTAATGCAGCATGGGTATTACTACCTTAGTATTCCCGGAGATAGAAGGTCAGAATTTGATGAAACCATGGTAAATTTTTATAACACGAAAGATGCCAGCCAGGGATTTCAATTTTTAATCGATTGTTACCAACAGCATGATTAAACTTTGGTAGAGATAGGGTGATGAGAGGGATTTCTCCTCAATGTTATTAAATTAACAAATCGCGGTATAACGTAGGTTGGCGGTGAGCTTGCGAACCCCAACGGAGTCGGTGATGTTGGGGTTCGCAAGCTCACCGCCAACCTACAACAAGCAGGAATTTTGGCTTAACTTAATGACATTGAGGAGGAACCCCTCTTTTAAACCGGCGTCAATTACGCCACGATCGAAAGTGGAGGAGACCCTCTCATCACTCTACCTGCCGATGTAAATAACATAGTTTAAATGTAAGCACATAACCACGCAAAAAATGCAGAAAAAAATGCAGAAAAAAAAGAAGGGTACCCGCAAGGGTTTTACCACAGGGGCGTGTTCCGCCGCTGCGGCCCGTGCTGCGTGTCTGGGATTGCTGACCAATGAAGTGCCGGATGATGTGGAGTGTCAGCTACCCAACGGTCAGCAGGTGCGCTTTGCGGTGACTGAGGGTTATTGCAAAAACGGTCGGGCCCATGCAGTGGTGATCAAGGATGCCGGTGATGACCCGGACGTTACCCACAAGGCACCGCTGACTGCCGACGTGCGTTTACTGCCGGGATACCCGGATCAGGTGCTGATCAAAGGTGGCTCCGGTGTGGGTGTGGTCACGATGGCGGGGCTGGGTCTGGAAGTGAACGGCCCGGCGATTAATCCTGTTCCGCAAAAAAATATCGAGGAAAATGTGCGTCTGGTGGCAGGATCGTTATTGGAGACACAGGGGCTGGAGGTGACCATCTCCGTGCCCGGTGGTGAGATCATGGCGAAGCGTACTTTGAATGCGCGATTGGGGATCATCGGTGGAATTTCCATTTTGGGTACCACGGGTATTGTGCATCCTTATTCCACGGCGGCGTTTCGTGACAGTGTGATCCAGGGTATTCAGGTGGCGTCCAATCAGGGGCAGGATACAGTGGTGTTGACCACCGGCGGGCGCACGGAAAAATTTGTTATCCGTGAACTGTCATCATTGGCTCCCGCCTGTTTTGTACAAATGGGTGACTTTCTCAAATATGCACTGGACACTGCGGTAAAAGAAGATATCAAACATGTGATTATCGGTGGCATGGTGGGCAAGCTGACCAAAATGGCACAGGGCGAAACCATTACTCATGCCAATCGCAATGCGGTGAATACTGGTTTGCTGGCGGAGCTGGCAGCGGGTATTGGTGTACCCGATGATGTTTGTGATGATATTCGTGCGGCGGAAACGGCACGTTATGCGGGTGAGCGTATTGAGGCTTTGGGGAAGGGCGCTGAGTTTTATCAGGCGCTGGGCAATAAAGTGATCAGCACGGTTATGGCACGTTATCAACATGCACCGTTTGATCTTAACGTGCTGATTTGTGATTTTGACGGCAACAAGCTGGCGGAGACCTAATGGTGGCATCCAACACCCCCATCTATATTATAGGCGTGCTGGACAACGGCACCGAGGGTATGACTCCCGTTGCACTGGCGCATATTGCAGCAGCGGATGTGGTGATCGGTGCTCATCGCACTCTGGCATTGTTTGCTGACAGTTTTGTCGCTGGCATAACACAACATGATATTGCGCAGGGCCTGTCAAAAGTGCCGGTGTGGATTACTGAAGCACAGGCCGATGATCTGAAGGTCGTGGTGCTGGCCACGGGCGACCCTCTGTGTCATGGCATTGGTCGTTATCTGATGAATAAACTGGGTAACGAACAGTGTGAAGTGATACCTAATGTCTCTACCCTGCAACTGGCCTTTGCACGTTTGGGGCTGGCCTGGCAGGACGCGGTGATTGCATCCGCTCACAGTAAAGATGCCGGAGAGTGGTCAAATGAAGCCGGGCCGGAGCATGGTTTGTATCCATTGTTACAGACGGTACAAAACCATTCTCTTATTGCCTTGTTTACCAGCCCTGAAAATACCCCGGACCGTATCGCGCGCATGCTGCTTGGTGCTGGTTTGGGTGAATTGTTTACAATGTCTGTGGCAGAAGCCCTGTTGACCGATGACGAAAATATTATTCGCGAACTGTCGTTGAGCGATGCGGCAGCGGCCCGTTTTGTCAGCCCTAACGTGGTGGTGTTGCAGCGCATAACACAAAATAGCCTTCCCGTGTTTGGTTTGGATGATGCCTGTTATGCGCAACGAAAACCGGATAAAGGACTGATCACCAAACGTGAAGTACGGGCTGTGTCATTGGCACGTCTGCAACTGCATGCAGACAGTATTGTCTGGGACATCGGTGCCGGTTCCGGCTCGGTGGGCCTGGAAGCGGCACGTTTGTGTTGCTCGGGTTATGTTTATGCCATTGAAAAAAATCCGGCTGATTTCGCCATTGTTCAGCAAAACCGCGAAAACATGGCCATCACCAATTACCGTGTGCAGCACGGCAAAGCACCTGAACGGTTAGACACCTGGCCGAACCCGGATGCGGTGTTTCTGGGTGGCTCGGGCGGAGAGCTGGCAGAGCTGATTCGTTTGTGTCTGTCGCGCCTGAAAGTGGGAGGCTGGTTAGTGATGAACTTTGTCACCCTGGAAAACCTGACGCAAGCAACACAAACGCTTAAAGAAGAAAATGCCCAATGGGATGTGACCCAGTTGCAGGCCAGCCGCAGCCAACCGATTTTGCATATGCATAGAATGGCCGCTGAAAATCCAGTGTGGATTGTCTGTGCCCAGGCAGCGGAAAAACCGACAGAGAAGATGAAAGAATAATGAATAACGGTATCTTGTACGGGCTATCACTGGGGCCGGGTAATCCGGATTTAATGACGCGCCGTGCCTGGGCATTATTGCAGACAGATAAAGTCTGGAGCTATCCCATTCGTAATGCAAAAAGCGACAGTTATGCGCTGGATATTGTTTTGCGTGCCGGGCTCGAATTACCCGCCGGGCATATGCCGCTGATTTTCCCCATGACACATGATGCCGAAAAGCTCGCCAAATATTGGCTGCGTGCCGCAGAAACCGTACTGGAAAAATTACAGGGCGGAGAAGATGTTTTGTTTCTGGTGGAAGGTGATGCCTCAACCTATTCGACCTTTGGTCATCTGGCGAAGACTGTTGCTGCATTGGATGAAACAGTCATCATTGAAACAGTCGCGGGCGTGCCTTCATTTAATGCCGCCGCTGCGCGTGTGCAAATGCCATTGGCGGATGTGGATGATACTGTCGCGATTATTCCGGCAGGTTACGGGCTGGATGTGATTGCCACCATGCTGGATGAATTTGATACGTTGATCCTGCTTAAAGTCAAACCGTTACTGGATGACATTATTGATTTGCTGACCGAACGTGAATTGTTGCCGCACAGTCGTTTTATTGAAAAAGCCGGTACGCCGGAAGAGCGGGTGATTAATGAAGTCAGTAGTTTGTATGGAGAAAAGGTTAATTACCTGTCTTTGTTGCTGATTAAAAACCCCAATCGACAACGCGGCGAAATGATTCGAGGCTGTCGTAAAAAAACAGTATTGAAAAACGTTTCGTAATATACGCAGGGTGGGCGATGCCCACCCTGCACAAGCAGCGAAAAATTAAAGTAAAAAGGTTTAACGATGAATAATACTGTAACACCTTCAACAACACCCCGTGTGGCATTCATTGCCATCACCAAACACGGTGCCACCCAGGTGGCAGCAATGGCTTCACGTATGCCCGAGGCCGATATCGTGGTGGCAGAAAAATTTGCACCTTTAATGGTGAATGCCCCTAATAAGGTCAATGCTTACACTGGCCCGTTACGTGAACAAATGGCCGGTTTTTTTACCAATTACGATCAGATTGTCTTTTTTGTATCACTGGGGGCTGTGGTGCGGTTGATTGCTCCACACCTCAAGTCCAAAGACGAAGATCCGGGTGTGCTGGTGGTTGATGATGCAGCCCAATTTGTGATTCCGGTGTTGTCCGGTCATGTGGGTGGAGCCAATGCCTATGCTGAACAGTTATCGGTCATGCTGGGGGCCACTGCGGTGCTGACCACGGCCTCTGATGTGGGCAAAACCATTCCAGTGGATATCCTCGGGCGTGAGCTGGGCTGGAAGGTGGAAGCGCCCAAACTGAATATTACCCGTGTCTCGGCCCATGTGGTGAATGAAGAGCCCATTGCCCTGGTGCAGGAGTGTGGCTCAAAAAACTGGTGGACCCGTCCAACGCCGCTGCCAAAAAATATTCATCTGTTTGATAAATTTGAAGATGTTGACCTGAATAAATTTCCGGGACTGTTATGGATTACCCAACGGGAAATAGATGACAAAACCTGGGCCAGCCTGGATGAACGTTTAGTGGTTTATCGTCCACCACAAGGCCAACTGGCTTGAAGAAACATCTGATATTGGGTATGGGCTGTGATCGAGGTGTTTCGCTGGAGACATTAAATACAGCGCTTGATCAGGCTTTGGAAAAAATTGATCAAAGCCGTGATGCAGTGATGGCTTTGGCCAGCATTGATAAAAAAAGTGACGAGCTTGCTTTGTTGGCTTTGGCAGAACAGCAATCCTGGTCATTGCATTTTTTCAGTGCTGCGCAACTGGCGCAGGTTGAGGTGCCCAATCCCTCGGCTGTGGTGATGAAATACATGGGTACTCCGGCAGTGGCCGAGGCAGCCGCTATACTGGCGGCACAGGCCAGCATGCAGGATTTATTGGTAGAGAAACATAAATATAGAGGTGTCGATGGAAAAAATGCCACGGTGTCGATTGTAAAAAGCTTGTTGTAAAGTTTTTTCTTGCTCGATTTGACGTGTTCATTGGTTTTTTGTTTTTCTCTATTTAACACAGAATAAACGTGTAGAGTCTGGTGGAACCGCTGCGCTTGTTCCACCCTACTGATTGAGAGTGGAGTTGGAGCATTCATTGATTTTTTGTTTCACTCTATCCGATAAGAGGCAAAACCGTAGAGTCTGGTGGAACCGCTGCGCTTGTTCCACCCTACTGATTGAGAGTGGAGTTGGAGCGTTCATTGATTTTTTATTTCGCTCTATCCGATACAAGGCAAAACTGTAGGGTGGAACAAGCGCAGCGGTTCCACCATGACCATGCATAAGCTCTGCAAATTCGATGGCCTGAAATCGGAAAAATAGTCCTCATGCAGCCGTTGCGTTTTAAGAACCGACGACTCTAATGAGGCCATCGATGTGATCAGTATATTCAAAACCAGGAATTATAAAAAAGTACCAGCAGTAGATGAAACTGGTGGGAGTTTAACAAACTTGTTTAGCCTGACGGCTATGCACTTGAGGGGGAAAGGTCACCCCTCTACCCCGGTTTTCCTATAAAAATTAATGATAAACAGAGGTTGCACAATGAGTAAAGGTAAAATTCTGCTGGTGGGTTTTGGCCCCGGTGCCAAAGAGCACATGAGTGGCCGTGCCATCGCCGCAATTGATGAAGCCGATGTAGTGATCGGTTACACCACCTATATCAAGTTAGTCCAGGACCAGCTTGAAGGCAAAGAGGTGGTGAAAAAAGGCATGACTGAGGAAATAGACCGCTGCATCGAAGCCTATGAGCAGGCACAACAAGGCAAGGTAGTAGCATTGATTTCATCGGGTGATATTGGTGTGT
>UOFV01000518.1_pt1 | contig 15894 bp, 17 predicted proteins | sample 1988291 | NCBI WGS metagenome assembly UOFV01 (sample SAMEA4712194, study PRJEB27164) | hydrothermal vent metagenome | biome: marine basaltic hydrothermal vent biome; feature: marine hydrothermal vent; material: mineral | place: Pacific Ocean | collected 2011-06-14/2011-07-23 | depth 1689 m | reverse complement strand
TTCACATGACGAATGGTGTGCATTTCAGCAAATATTTCCCAGGCAGCAAAACTGCTGAGAACAACCCATAACCAACCGACGATATTATTGCCTTCATTATTTATCATCAGCAATACGAGCGCTACGCTATACAGAACTTCAAGCGGCAAACCTTGTAAATGACCCATTTCGTGTTCGCAGCATAACTTTTTATAAGTATCCTTGCTCAACCCACGCCGCAGCAACCAGTTGGCAACCGGGGGATGCGGCAATAGAAGGCGTCCAAAACCTGCGCGATGAAAACGTCCAGGCTCCACCCTAACCACAGCATTCAGAAAGAACCAAGTGCGCCTTTTCATGCGGATAATCTAATTGTTACTGAATACCGGCATTACGCTGTTGTTGACGGATATAAGCAATAATATGCCCGACATCCTCGGGAGAAACATTTTTGATAGGTGGCATATTTCCGAACCCCCAGTGATGCTGTTTAACACCATTTTTTACTGCCCAGTGGAAGGTAATATCTGCATGGTGTGCAGGGCGGTATATTTTGTCTATCAGTGCCGGCCCTTGCCCTGTCCCGCGTCCTGATGGGCCATGACATTGTGAGCAATTCGCCACAAACAGTGCCTCTCCCTGTTGTGCATCAGCAACGAAATCCTTCCCTGGGAAGTGTTGGCGTTTCCGTATTTCTTCCGGGTCCAGACTGTCACAGCCAACTAAAAATAAGCTCACTGGAATCAACAAAATAAAATAATATCTCTTCAACATAAAAATAACTTCTCATTTTCGACGGTTTGCATAAATATCACTGGGATTGCCGCAGCAGGCTCCACCTTTGGTTTTGGCATTAGCTTGGGCATTTTCATCAAGATAACGATACCAGCCTGACTTTAATCTTGACCACCAATTAGTCTCGGGAGGATAACCGGTATCAGCAAGCGCTCTTTCAATGGCACCAAAACCAACTTGTGATGCATCATATGTAATTTTCAATCGCGCCCGCTTCACATCGATATCAACATTCTTCACACCTTTCTGTTTTACAAGGCACTGTTGGAGTATTTGGGCATCATTTTGGTGGTGAACCCCTTGCATCCGCAATGAACGATGCACCATAAAAGCATCACTCACTTCGTCAAGTCCAGCTTTGCTGGATGTTGTCTCACTCATCATCTTTTACATCTTTTATATTAATGTGATACTTATGTGACAGTTTTTTCACATTGACATTGCACACAAATACATGCCTCGTCTTTACAGTATAGCTCGTTATAGCGACTTTCATAAAACCGGTTTAACCAAGGTGAACTCAGGCGTTTAAAGAGGGAAAAGGTATAAAACCGATGTAAAAATTCGCGCACATCTTCCTGTTTTGTTGCATAGCGCAAAAACCAGCGATACCCTCGATTGGGAATATGCCCGTAAAAAATCCGATTGACTACCGATGCCAGCAGTTGTTTGCTCAGGGCTCCACGCCATTGCTGATTGTAATCATGGCCATTCAATAAACTTTGTGCAGCCAGCACACCTGATGTTATCGCATGACGCATGCCAAAACCCCATAAGGTATCTTGAAATCCAGCCTGTTCCCCTACTATTGGATGCTGCCCATATAACGCACTCACTGGAATACGAAAGTTACCTATACCGCCGTGAGGACGCGGATTGTGCATACGTAATCCAACCCGTTTTTCAAAAGTCGCTACGGTACGCTGTACATAAACATGCTGACGCTTGAAATCTGTAAACATACAGCTTTTAACCGTACCAATGCCATTCATGGTGAGTAAATAAGCATAACCTTTGGGAGCCAGGTTATTGTCGCAGATTACCCAAAAGCCGTTTTCCATATCAGTTTCAAAATGAAAACCTACTGCCATCGCATCAGTGGCCTGGGGGCCAGCGGCTAATATTCCGTCTCCTTTAAGTTGTTTCAGGCGGCTGTTGAAACGCACCTCCACACCCAGGCTCTGTGCCTGATTTAACAGCGCGGTATCCAATGTTCCCGGCCCTGGACCCCGTTCGACAGTATAAAATAACGGCTTTTGGCTTTGAACCTTATAGGCTTTTCCCCAGGCATCAAAGGCTGTTCCTTTAACACCGGGGAATCTGTCAAACTCAGTAGTTATCCCCTGTCTGCGCAGGGTTTCCAAAACATCCTGTTTGTCGGACCAGTTTTCTAATCCTTGTAAATCACCTTGAAAACGGTGCCCTACACTGGGTTTAGCCTCATGTACAACAACTGCCCGCCCTGCCTTCGCCAAGGTAATAGCTGCCGCCAGCCCGGCAGGCCCCGCGCCCACAATCTGCATCACGCCTTTTGACGATGCCAATAACGCGGTTGTAGAAACCTGTGTTTCGATTACTGTCATATCCTTATCCTTGCTTTGGCTGCCTGGAGTGCCGTAATAACTTCATTGTTAGCTTTTTGTCATCAGAGTGCATTTCACCTCGACCATCCCTCGTAAAACATCTTCTTCAGCCAGAAAAGCCCTCACCCCCTCTGGGTCAAACTGCTGGCCGCTCATGTTAATAATTTCCTGTTTGGCTGTATCAAAGGATTGTGCTTTTCGGTAGGGGCGATCCGAGGTAATAGCATCCAAGGTATCGATAATGGCAAACAACCTTGCACCCCATGGAATGGCTTTCCCTTTCAAGCCTTGCGGATAACCGCCCCCATCCCAACGCTCCTCGTGACATAACACGATGTCTGCCGCCTCAGTCATGAAAGGAATATCACTGATAATATCGTACCCACGTTGTGGGTGGCTGCGCATAATCCCCCATTCATCTTCATTCAGTGCATGCGGGTTTAATAGAATAAAATCAGGAATGGCGATTTTGCCAATATCGTGTAACAGCGAGCCCCAGTAGATCTGCTGAAGCACATTTTTGTCTTTGCTGAATTGGCGTGCCAATACCTGGGTATGGCATGCGACTCGCTGTGAATGCATTCCCGTTTCATGTTCGCGGGCATCCAGCGCTGCTGCCAGAGCCTCAACCAGCGACAACTGAATTTCATCACGCTCGTGCTGAAAACGTTGATGCGCCATGTATCCGAGATAACACCCTTCACAACAAAAGGCATCGTTATTGTCGGTGGCGTGTACACCCTCGGTGATTGGTTTGCCGCACCACAGGCAATCCTTTTTAGTCTTAATCAACATCAAAGACTCCTCGCCAAAAAATTACTCTGGTCTACTCCAACGACAAGTCACCAGTCCGGGTAATCTTTATACTACGAGTGAAGTATATGACCTGCGTGCTGATCACAGGTCAAGGTCGATTATTCTCCGATGTCACACGGCACTTTAAAAACCAGATCTGGTATAAAGCGATACTGATCTGGCCTGCCCAGGCCAAACCCAAAAAGGCACCTGCTATAACAACGACATAAGCATAGTGCGGGTCCCACTTAGTGAAAAACCAGGCCAGAATATCAGTAAAAATAGCGATAAACGGTACTAACGTCAGCGTGTGCTGGAACCAGGCCGGCAGCAAGGCAAAACGGAAAATAAGACCAATGCCCAGAGCCACCAAACCAATGCCAAATAAATGGATATGTGAAACTTTCATCAAACTATGCAATGAGACTCCGGTATCCACATTAGCAACGGGTTTAATTCCCGCATAGCTGGTAAAGTCGGGAACGGGCAAGCCCGAAGCAGCGCTGTGGCAAGCAAAACAACGTTCAGCAAGAATAGGTCGAATTTTGCTGTCATAACCACTTTCCGGCGCACCCGATTTCAACCATTCAACCACATGGTGGCGTTGCTCAACATCAATGTAACTGGCCATGGGCCCACGCAACGCGGATTCCAACCGTGTGCCACTGCGGTTACCATAATAATTTTCAGCAATATCTTCCACCGATAGCCCCGGCTTGCCATCGATACCTTCAAAACTGGAATAAAGATAGCTCAGTGCCATAAGATAGGCTAATCCCGCTAATAATAAAAACGAGGTATAAAGCAGTTTTTCATTGAGCGTACAATCATAAAATCGACGCGGGCGGGTGGCGGGACAAGCTTCCATTGTTTGCTGTTCGCTCATTATTTATCTCCTGTTACCATTTTATTTTCGCCAAGTGATATGCTCATAAACACCTGCCCAGTACATACCAAAAGTAATAGCAAAAAGCAGTTCTTCCAGGGGCATAAACGCAATATTGATGCCGCTCAATGCCGATAAGTTCCAAACACGATCAATATAACCTGGCGCAGACCATTCCAGTCCAATAAGAAACAGCGCGTAATAAACCAGAAACAACAGTCCTCCTATCCACGTCTTCCATTTTAAATCCGGGCGGCAAAGAATATTGGCCACTGCACCAACAGCCATGGCGACAATAGAGGGATAGATGGGATTCCATGGCAAAAAGTACAATGGTATAAATGTAATAAAAGGTGCGGCCAACGCTTTGTAATGATGACGATGCAGAGGCCGTTCACGCTCATTTGTCGGTACAGCAACGGGAACCCTATGTGTCAAAAGATTATACATCACCGCTGCTATGCCTCCGATACCAAAACAAAAAATCAGGCTTTCGATATCAAAGCCCGTGCGCAAAGCCAGATCAAATAGACTGGGAGGACTCCAGTATTCGGGTACAAATAATGGCTCACTCAAACCAAAGGGCGTGGTGAACAAACTTGCCCATAACATGGCACGCCGATGTGCCGGAAAACTGATATAGATTATTACCCATGGAACCAAAAAAGCACTTGACCATAAAAGCCATACATATTGATCATTCATTTCTACAATAGCCTCTTATTTCATGCATGTTCCTTAATTACTGTTATCACATGCTTTGATGTTTTTTGGAAACATCCCTCGCGGATCAGTTTGCAAAGCCATTTGGAATGGCATCAGCAAATCGGTAGTTTGTTGTTCTGCCTCGTATAACACTTGAATACCTCCTTTGGTCATCGGCCAGGTCAATTCGGGTAATTCGGGCTCTATGACAATGATTATCGCACCACAGCCACAAGGGCAACGTTGTGATGAGATCCGTTGTGAGGATGCATCTTCATCCGACAAATACCATGGGCGGTTTCGATAAAGCAGACGATCAGTGATTTTTAGCAACGTCCACGGCTCGCTTAGCGCGTGATCAATACTTTTATTTTTATCAAAACGCTGTGATACATGATGTACAATAACCACATCTAAATTATGCAAACAACAAATTGCGTCAGTGGGTGCAAAATCTACCACTGCCCCATCGCAAAAATATTTATCGTTAATTTTTACTGGCTGATAAATGATGGGAATTGCTGCACTTGCCATAATACGGGGAGCCAATTCGCCTTCTGAAAATATGGTTTTTTCCCCGCTATCCAGATTAATTGCCACAGCATAAAAAGGAAACTGACACCCTTCGAAAGTTTTTGCATTAAGGTTTCTCTGACAAAACTCTATTGCCCATCTGGTATCTGAAATACCGGTAATACCGCGTCCCTTGTTGCGAAGCATACGCCATAGCAACCCAGGTAAAGAGGCTGGCCTCCAGAAATTTTTTCGCTGCACCTTATTAAGTGTGGCAACCCAGTCTGACAAAGGGGTGCCACTGGCCACTATTCCTCCAACCAATGCCCCTGCACTGCAACCTGCAAGCGCGTTAATAGGCAGCTTCAATGCTTCCAATGCCGAGAGAAAGCCAGTATGCGCATAAACACCACGCCCTCCTCCCGAACTTAATAGCACGCCAATTCGGGGATACTTTGGAAGAGCATTAACATCATCATGCTTACTCATAATATTTTTTATTTATCATCTGAATCATTAACCTCAAAAACACATACTCGATAAAACCCGGAAAAAAAATAATATTCATCCACCTGTCTGAGTGTTTTATCATATGCCTTTGCATGACTGTTCAGCATGGAAAAAAGATTTTGGTGCCAAAAATTATCTAAAAAGGGTTCCAGGCGTAATAATAAAATACGTATTGGCCACCACCGACATAAAAAATGCTGGCGAGGATATTGACTATATTCAGTAATCACAAGACGCCCACCAGGTTGCAACACTCGCAAGGTTTCTTTAAGTGTATGTTCTCGTGCATCAGCTGGCAATTCATGCAACAGAAAAAACATGAGAATAGTAGAAAATGCATTATTGCAATAGGCAAGATGTTCCGCATTCATTCGTGCTGTCAGCAACCGGTTCTTTTCTTCGTCATTGAGTTTCCGGCGTGTTGCATCCAACTGTACGTCAGCAACATCCATCAGATAAAGATCATCATCTTTCATTAATTCAATCAATGATGGTGTAAGGCTCCCATACACACAAGTAAGTTGTAACAATCGACCCTTTGGTCTGTCTGTCAGACAGGCGCACAGCGCCTGATTTTTAAGAGACTTATATTGCCCAAAAAGAATGGCATTGATAATAGGCTGGTGGTCAAAAAACCATACGCCAAACCGCCATAAATAGGCCCACCAATAATGTCGCGCTAAATACTCCGGGTGTGCATCAAGAAAATGATGCCAAATAGTGGTGAATCTGTTTCTTTTTGCTCTGTTGTTTTTACGATATCCCGGTGACATATTGTATTCCTTTAATTGAATGTCCCGGCCTTACCCTTTTTCACCTTTAACAGGTGGACACTCGCAGCCTTTGGCATACATTTCATCCCGCCGAAGGGAAATGACCAATGGTTCGCGGTTATGTCCCGCCAACACCTGAAAAATGTTAATGCTGCCTTCGTCAAAATAATAGGCAGAACCCGACATGTACAAACGCCATACCCGGTAGCTTGCTTCTCCCACCATGGCGATGGCCTGTTCCCGGTTGGCCTCCAGTGCCTGCACCCAGCTACGCAGGGTCAGGGCATAGTGACGACGCAGACCTTCCACATCGACAACTTCAAAACCGGCTTTTTCCATGGCATTGATCACGATGCCAATGCGTGTAAGTTCACCATCCGGAAAGACGTAACTGTTGATGAAATGGGTAATTGGCGTGTCCTGCCAACCGGTATCGTTGGTGATGCCGTGGTTGAGAAATAGCCCTTCCGGATTGAGTGCGCGTTTGATAATGTCAAAATAACGCGAAAAATTAGCAACCCCGATGTGTTCAAACATGCCGACACTGACGATACGGTCGTATTGGACATCTTCGGGTAAATCCCGATAGTCGCGCAGCTCTATGGTGACCTGCCCCTCCAGATCCTCGTGTCGTACCCGCTCGCAAGCGTACTGATATTGTTGTTTGCTGAGAGTAATACCATGCACCCGCACACCATAGTGTCGTGCGGCCCAGCAGGCCAGAGCACCCCAGCCACAACCGATGTCCAGCAGCGTCTGGTTTGGAATCAGTCGCAGCTTGCGGCAGATGTAGTCCAGCTTGTCACGCTGAGCTTTGTCCAGTGATCGGTCAACCTCGGGAAAATAGGCACAGGAATAAACCATTTCACGATCCAGCCACAACCGGTAAAAATCATTGCTGACATCGTAGTGGTGAGCAATGCTTTCACTTGTATTGTCATGCCCCCTGGCCCTGGCCTGCGTCATTTGTATCCCTTTTTTTCCGGGATGGTGTTTTCCCGGCAGACTGAAAGCCAGGCGGGTAACTTTCCACTTCACAGACCAGGAAAGTTTCAGGTCTCGCATGTAACATACCAGATCAAACAGGCTTTCAATATCACCCTCGATGTCACCATCACCGGCCAGATAAGCTTCAGCCAGATGCACAACATTCCTGTGCAGTATCAGGCCGCGTAACATCGACGGCTGATGAAACACCACGGTACAGAGCGCGTCTTCATTGCCAACAGCCAGTTTGCCATCCCACAGGCGTATTGACACCGGGCCCCGATAGTCTGACAAAACCTGCGTCAGGATTTGTCGCCCTGTTTCTGCACCTTCAGGTGTATTTACCCCGGTTAACATAATATTAACCTCTTTTCTGTTTTTGGAAATAAAGGTCTGCTTCGCCGAAATTGCCAGCAAACGCAGTATCACTAATTACAATTTTTTCTCATCACCTCGCAACGTAACAAAGTTATAAACGGGCACCCAGATTAACGCAAAAAACCAACCGTAGCCGTAAGCTTCAATCAATCCCAGGAAAAAACTTTTCCAGTTAAGCCACTCAAAACCCGGCAGCAGTTGTTGCCAGGTTCCATACATGGCATGGTCAGGAAAAAGCAAATCAAAAATGACACACAGCGCAAAGCTTATTGCCAGAAGAAAACTGGTGGCATGGCCAACACCCAATAATGAAATTCCCTGTTTTTGATAACGGCTTGTCATCGTATCAATGGTCATTGTGGTTCTCCTCCATCAAGGCTTGCTGTTTGTTGATATAACGCTCTGGCTCAGAGTCAAATTTGTCCAGGCAGCTTCGGGAACAAAACCGGTAGAGTGTGCCCTGATACATCTTGCCGTAACCTTGTTCGGTTTCGACTTCCATATCACAAACAGGGTCAACATATCTGGTTACCCTATCGTGGCCAGAGGTATTTTCTTTGGAGTGCTCATGACCACTCTGTCCATGCTTCATATGTGAACCACAACCAAAGCGCATCATGAAATAAAAAAGTGCGGCAAACAGCAAAAACGAACCTAGGCCTTCCATATCTCACCTCCTGTTCTGATTCCCGTTACGACGCTTCTTCACCCGGAATATTCACCGTTAAAAATGCCTTCCATTTATTCAGTGGCGGAAAAAAAGCCGGTGTTTTACGTACATATTCGTCGTATTCCACGCTAAACTCCGCCTCGGCTCGCCGTTCTTCCACTCTTGCCAGATGTACATAAGCAAACAAAAGAATCGGTGCCATTATTACGGTGAGTATCGTGGGCCACTGCACCAGAAAACCGATGATCACTAGAAATAGTCCGGTGTATTGCGGATGACGGGCGTAGGCATAAATGCCGTTAGTCACCAAGCCGCCGTGAGCGGCATGAATCTGTGTCCAGCCTTTTGAAAGCAGCGTGTAGCCCATCAGCATCAACGCCAGACTCAGGGCCATCACCACAGCCCAGGCCAGAGTTGACCCTCCAAGCACCACAACCCACAGATGTCCGAGTTTATGGCTGAAGGGTTCCAGTGCGGGATAGGCATCACCTAACCAGCCCGTGAGCAGATAAATGGTTAGCGGGAAGCCGTACATTTCGGCAAACAGGGCGACAAAAAAAGCCGTTACCACACCCATACTGCGCCATTCCTGGCTACCCCGTGGTTTCAGAAAGCTCAGGGTAAAAAAGAGGAACAGGCCAACGTTAAACGCCACCACCACCCACATACCATATGCATACCCACTGCCATGCATTTTGAGTTCCCCCGCTTTTATTTGCTCCTGACTTTTTGTGTAAACGCTATAAAGTTGTTATCCCGGTATCTGACTTATAAACGCACATTTCTCAGTCGCAGAGCATTCATGATGACCGACACTGAACTGAAGCTCATGGCCGCTGCGGCAATGATGGGTGACAACAGGATGCCGAAGAAGGGATACAGTAACCCTGCTGCCACCGGTACACCCAGTGTGTTATAGATGAAGGCAAAAAACAGATTTTGCCGAATATTGCTCATCGTGGCCTGAGACAAACGCCGTGCCCGCACAATGCCACGCAGGTCACCCTTCACCAGGGTCACTCCGGCGCTTTCCATGGCGACATCGGTACCCGTTCCCATCGCGACACCCACATGGGCCTGCGCCAGGGCCGGGGCATCATTAATGCCATCACCCGCCATGGCGACGATGCGTCCTTCATCCTGAAGTTGCTTGACTACGGCGGCTTTCTGGTCGGGTAATACTTCTGCCTGTACCTGGTCAATATCCAGCCTGGCGGCTACGGCTTCGGCTGTTTTGCGGCTGTCACCGGTGAGCATAACTACCTTGATACCGGCTGCATGCAAGTCACGAATCGCTTCGGGAGTGGTTTCCTTGATGGGATCGGCCACACCAATTAATCCGGCGGCCTTGCCATCAATGGCAAAAAACATCACCGTCTGGCCCTCGGCACGTTGTGTGTCGGCCTGTTGAGGCAGGTCTCCTGCATCGATACCCAGGTCTTGTAACAATTTGAGGTTACCCATAGCCACGCTGTGTCCATCGACATCACCTGTCACACCCTTGCCGGTGACTGACTGGAAGTTGTCGGCCTTCACCAATGCCAGTTTGCGCGCTTCCGCGCCCTGCACAATGGCTTCGGCCAGAGGGTGTTCACTGGCACGTTCCAGGCTGGCAATAAGCCGCAGAGCTTCACCTTCAGAAAAATCACCGACAGAAGTTACAGCCACCAGCTTTGGTTTGCCTTCAGTAAGCGTGCCGGTTTTGTCCACCACCAGGGTGTCCACCTTGCGCAAGACCTCCAGCGCTTCGGCATTTTTGAACAGTACCCCCATCATCGCGCCTTTGCCGGTACCGACCATGATGGACATGGGTGTTGCCAGGCCCAGCGCACAGGGACAGGCGATGATCAATACCGCCACCGCATTAATCACAGCATAGGCAATAGCCGGTTCCGGCCCCCACAAACTCCAGACGATGAAGGTAATAATGGCGATCACCACCACCACGGGCACAAAATAGCCAGCCACAAGATCAGCCAGTCTCTGAATGGGTGCCCGTGAGCGCTGGGCGTCGGCAACCATTTGAACGATCTGTGCTAACAGGGTATCTGCCCCCACTTTTTCAGCTCGCATCAACAGGCCACCGGTACCATTGACAGTGGCGCCGATAAGGCGCTCACCCTTGTTTTTTCCTACCGGCAGCGGCTCACCGGTGACCATAGATTCATCGACATTGCTTTCGCCCTCAATGACAGTGCCATCCACTGGCACTTTTTCACCCGGACGTACCCGCAAGATATCGCCGACCTGCACATGTTCCATGGGGATATCTTCTTCTGTGCCATCCTCGCGCACGATACGTGCAGTTTTGGGTGCCAGACCTAACAGCAACTTGATGGCAGTATTGGTCTGACTGCGTGCCCGCAGTTCCAGCACCTGCCCCAGCAGTATCAACGCAGTGATGACGGCCGCTGCTTCGAAATAAACCGGCACAACGCCAACGTCATTAAAGACCGCCGCCGGAAAGATGCCGGGGGCGACAGTGGCAATGACACTATAGGTAAAGGCAACCGATACGCCGAGCCCGATAAGGGTAAACATATTCAGGTTACGTGTGACAACAGATTGGATAGCGCGCACATAAAATATCCAACCGCCCCAAATAATGACCGGTGCTGACACAATCATTTCCAGCCATTGCCGCAGACTGGGGTCAATCAATTTCGCCATACCTTCAGGCCAGAATTCGGCAGCCATGGCACTGAATAATACGGGAATGGCCAATGCGGCACTGACCCAGAAACGTTTGCTCATGTACTCCAATTCACTGGTATCTTCTTCCGCTTCTACAGTAACGGCTTCCAGTGCCATGCCACACTTGGGACAACTGCCAGGATGATCCTGAATAATCTCTGGGTGCATAGGGCAGGTGTATTTTGTTTTGGTCGCCGTCAGAGGTACATTTTTTGGCTCCAGTGCCATACCGCATTTGGGGCAGGCACCCGGTCCCTGTTGCTCGACCTCGGGGTGCATAGGGCAAGTGTAAACTGCCGACTCATCAACGGGCTGCTGGTGGACATCGCTCTTGTGCTCATGGCTGCAACCATTGCTTTCCTGTTCGTGTAAATACTGTTGCGGATTTTTTTCAAACTTGTGCTGGCAGTTCTCACTACAGAAATAATAATCCTCACCTTCATGTCCCGAGTGAAAATCAGAGTCAGTGGTAACATCCATACCACACACAGGATCCTTAAGCTGGCTGTCTTTTACATATGAAGCCGGGGTATCCTCAAACTTGTGCTGACAATTTTCACTACAAAAATAGTAGGTATCCCCTGCATATTCTGAGTGATGCCCGGATGTTTCGGCGACATCCATTCCACAAACTGGATCCTTGATCATTGTCTCACTCCTGCTGCCTGCTTTTATTGTTATAAATTGCTGAACATAACGATAACGAAGCAATTATTTCTTTGTATCCATCATCATGGATTGCTGTTTGAGCATTTGCTCCATCATGCCCTGCATCATATCCATACGTTTTGACATCATTTTCTGATGTTGTTCCGTATTCATATTCTCCGGCATGGAGTCACTCATCATGCCCTTCATATTACCCATCATACCTTGCATCTTTTTCATGTGTTTACGCATCATCTCATGGCGTTTGTCCATGTCCTTTGTCGTATGGGCCTCTTCCATCATTTTCGACATCTCACCCATTTGGCCTTGCATTTCATCCATATTCATCATTTGCTTATTGTGTTGCCCGGACATTCCGCCCATACCTTTGCCATGCTGCTCTCCTGCATACAACAGAGGAGTTGCCAACAATGCAATCAGAAAAATGGATGTGCCTAAAACCGGTTTCATTGTGAATTTCATGACCAATCTCCTTTATCTGTCTAAAAGCAACTAACGTGTTATTTGTTTTCTGCTAACAAGTGTAGAACCTGTGTGCAACTCATAGGTCAAGCTTTTGAATTTAACAAAGTCACCGACTCGATCAAGTGACAAACCGAATCTCCATCAGGCTGCCCATTGGGTATGTTTTCCCAAAGCAATAAGGCATCTTCCATGCGTTTTTGTAAAGCATTCAATGCATCCAGTTTGGTTTTATTTTCAACAATCCGGCGTTGCATCAGCTCACGTACCTGAGGACAGGGAGATCCTCCTGCCATGGAATGATTAAGAATTTCACCAATTTCTGCCAAGGTGAAGCCCAGGCTTTGCGCCTGACGAATGAAGCGCAGTTTGGTAACATCCTCACCAGTAAATAACTTATAACCGTTATGAGGATTACGTTCGGGCTTCAACATACCAATATGCACATAATGACGCACCGTATCAGGTGTGACATCTGTCCGCTTCGCCAATTCACTAACTGTAAACATGGGTGACTCCTATTTGTTGTCTAAACGAATAACCATCTGATGTGCCACACCCTTACCCAGATCGATTTCATTTTCGATTTGCAGAGTTTGTGCGTTAAGCACCCAGATTTTTGGTATTTTTCGGCTGGAAATATAAAGTTTGTTCAGCCTGGCAATATATGCGACGTGATACGGTGCTGGAGATAAATCAATCGTGGTAATTTTTCCAGTGGAAAGATTGACCCGGCTCAGCGTGTCAGTGCCCTTACTGGCAACAAACAACCAGCGACCATCGTCTGACAAATCGATACCGTGTACCTTTTCACCCACAGACCAGGTTTTTGTCACCTTGCCATCCTTCAGGTTGACAACAGAAACAGACCCGCTAGCCTTATTTGCAACATAAAGAAATTTATCATCAGCACTGATCACCATGTGCTCCGGCTCTTTACCAACATTTATTTCTCGTGTGACCTGCCATGTTCGGGTATCAATTTCACTTACCATGCCCATTCCGGCATTAGTGATATAAAGAAAATTTCCATCACTGGTAAACACCGCGTAATTAGGCCATGTCCCGGTTTGCAGTGTTTTGATAACATTCATTTTATTGAGATCGATAACAGAAATACCACCCGCCCCGGAATGTACTGCAATGGCGATTTTTCCATCAGGTGATACTGCCGTATGATGTGTCAGGGCACGCACTTCGACACGTCGCATGACGTGCCCATGTTTGGCATGAATAATTGAAACATAACTTGGGGTAGCGGTTTGTTCAGCCTTGCTCTTGGTATTCGCATGGTGTGTGGCATGTTCAGCCTCACTCATTTTCGCGGGCTTGGCTGCACCCGATTTTTTTGTACCCGGCACTTGCATACTGCCTGCAACCAGATATTCAGTATGACGACTGCTCGACAGACCATGGGCATTTTCCAGTTCATCAATCCGCCCAATGATTTTGTCTGTACTGAGATCAATAATCACAACATCATTAGTGTTGCCAGTAGGGACATACAGCAACGGCTGTGCATTTGTGATAAAGGGAAATAATAACGTGAAGATTGATAAATGTATCAGTATATTTTTCATCGTTAACGTCCTCATATACCTGTGTATTTGAGATTCAGGTGTTAAGTGTGGCATCAGCACACTACACTCATAGCCGTTCAAAACCAGAATCGAAGACCTGCTACGGCGCGCGTTTCATGAGTATCGAATCCTGCTGCACGAGCATAATCGGCCGTGCTACCATATGTGCTGGCCCACTCAATGCCCGCATAAGGTGCGAATTCTCGCCGAATTTCATAACGTAAACGAAGCCCCGCAGAAAACTCAGATAACCCGGAACCAATGCCACGTTTGACATCATCTTTACCATAAACACTCGCTTCGATGCGTGGCGTCAGAATCAATTTTTGCGTGAACAGTATTTCGTACTCTGCTTCCAGGCCCAGAGCTGTGCGGCCTTCTTCACCGACATAACCCGTAATGTCCAGTTCAAACCAATAAGGTGCCAAACCCTGCACGCCAAAAGCCACCCAGCTACGACCAGGATTTTCACCACTGTCGTAACGAAGGCCTAATTGTCCATCCCAATAAGTTGCCAAGGCGTGGCTCCATAACAACTCGGTACTGGCTTCCTCTATTTTCCTATTGTCCACATTGCCTTCGGCCTTGAGCACCAAACGATCATAATCACGCCCATACCAGGCTTGCAGGTCATAGGTTATCGAGCTGTTATCCGAAGTGCGCACCGTTTCCAGTCGATCAACCAGCAGTGATGCAAAATTATATTCATCCGCCAGTTTTAATATCCGTGGTCCTGGTAAAGCATACTTACCGGACTCAATGGAGTAGCCGCCTGAATAAGCATGTGGATCACGGGCATTTGCCGGTGCCGATCCACCCTGCGCCCTGCCCTGCATAGCACCCGGTTCTTCACTGGAGATTTGTTTATCGCCATGCTTCATACCCGGCATAGCACTGTGATCCATATTTTCCATAGGCATAGCATTCATGGTCTGCCCATCTTGTGTCGTGCCATTGTCTGCCCAGGTGGGGAAAACACTGCTGCTCAGCAAAAACACGCAGCCTAATGTCAATCGTTTGTTCATTGCTGTCACCTTTTCCTTCATCACCCTACTCACGTCACTATCACTTCGCGAAACATGCCCGCATCCATGTGATAAAGCAGATGGCAGTGCCAGGCCCAACGTCCGAGAGCATCAGCAGTCACCCGAAAACTGACACGCTGCGCCGGTTGCACGCTGATGGTGTGCCGGCGCGCCAGGAACTCTCCGTCAGCGTCTTCCATGTCACTCCACATACCGTGCAAATGCATGGGATGGGTCATCATCGTGTCGTTATGCAGAATCACTCGCAGGCGCTCACCATGGCGGAAATGTATTGGCGTAGACTTGCCAAATTCCAGGCCATCAAGCGACCAGGTATAGCGTTCCATATTTCCCGTTAGATGTAATTCAATGTCCCGGCCAGGATCACGCGGATCAACAGGTTCTCCAGGTGTTTTTATATCCGCGTAAGTCAGCACTCGTCGGCCATTGTTACGCAGACCGATACCCGGATCATCCAGATTGGTACGCGGCATATCCACACGCATATCCACACTCGGTCCGTATTCTGTTTTAGCGTGACGTACCGGTGTGGCATTTTTATTCATGCTGCCTGACATGCTGTGACCACTGTGATTCATACCACCCATTCCAGCCATAACACCACCCTGGGCCATCGCACCCATCATATCGGTCATGGTCAGCCATTCAGGTTCATCCAGTTCAGGGACAGGGGGGGCAAGGCCAGCACGGGTCGCGAGCGTGCCACGTGCATAGCCGGTACGATCCATGGATTGCGCAAAAATAGTGTAGGCATCGTCCTGAGGAGTCACCAGCACATCATAGGTTTCACCCGGCCCGCAGCGGAATTCATCCACGGTGACCGGTTCGATATCCTGACCATCCACATGCACTACGGTCATTTTCAGACC
>UOFV01000226.1_pt1 | contig 16808 bp, 10 predicted proteins | sample 1988291 | NCBI WGS metagenome assembly UOFV01 (sample SAMEA4712194, study PRJEB27164) | hydrothermal vent metagenome | biome: marine basaltic hydrothermal vent biome; feature: marine hydrothermal vent; material: mineral | place: Pacific Ocean | collected 2011-06-14/2011-07-23 | depth 1689 m | reverse complement strand
TCACAGGCATGGCAGTTATGCGGATAAACACAGCACCTTGTTCTGGTACTCAGGGAGCTAGCTCCGTGCAGATTACTGCCCGGCAACACTACAAAAAACGCAAACCGACGGACTCCCTCAGCCAATCAGTTTGCGGGTAACAGTTTACCGATTCACAAGCAATGCAGCCAGCATATCGACAAAACCTTTTTATATTTTATGGTGGTGGTGCATCAAAAGTATTATTGAAATATTGTGCGCCAATATCTAACCATTCGTACAACAAACGCAATTCAGCAGGTGTTAACAAACCCATGTGTTCAACAGTGCCTACCCCTGTTGTCGTAAAACGATTAAAGAATCTTGAGCTGGCAGCTGCGCCTCTTACCCGCATAGACGGCGCTTCTTCAGCAGGTACATTTCGCGTGACCATAATAGGAATTGGCAGCATCGTAACAGGATCAATGACCTGTACGATTTCCCCAGTCACCGGGTCAACCATCGTTTCAAACAACAGCTCATTGGTTACCGGGTCGCGCGCTTGCACTTCTTCAGTAACGGGCATCAATACACCTCCCGCTAACTGCCATTGCACTCGATCCCGTACGAATAACTCCTGATAGGATTTAAAACGCTCCGGATCATTATCATTGCCCCGCAGCCCATCACTAAGATCCAATTGTGCCATGGGCACCATAGGTGCATTTGCATTGGCGACATCCTGATTACTGTGACAAGAAGTACAGGTGCGATCCAGCATTCCTGTCGCAAAATCAGTCCGCGGTAAACTCCACAACGGATGAATACTGTCTTCGTAATTAATAATGGTACGACAAGTGAAGTCCCATTTTGCTCCTGCTACCGCACCGGGAATACATTGTGCCGTTGCCGGTATACCGGCTGCCATGGCAACATCAAGTTCGGAATAGCGCAAGCTAATATCATCAGAGATAGGGCTCGCTTTTGCCCACACATCAAAAAACACTGGGTCAGGACTCGGACTAAGTTCAGGACAACCTGCTGCTGTTTTAAGAAAAACGCCACTTGCATTCGTGCAACTGACTCGGATACGCGCCTGCGCCATGGTTTCACCATCCTGCGGGAAAATGGTCTCATCAACCGTTAGCGTCATCGGGTCATCCGTCGAAGTACCCGGAAAAGTCCAATCCGGCACGGTCAGTTCCGCACCAATATTGAGTGCCGTTGGCGCATCATTGTAACCATGAGGCACCGGTAACGCGGGTGCTGCGACACTGTGAGTATGACAACCATTACATTCCAGAGTTTCGCCCCCGCGTACCTGTATCCAGTTCAGGTGTCGCCCGCCAATGCGACGGCCATCTTTATCTACTACCTGAATTGACAAGGGCACATTGGCGGGCACTTTAGTCATCACCGAACCATCCGGCTCGATGGTGGCATAACCAATAATCTCACGCATGCCGCCGCGCCGACCACCGGCACCAAAGGCCACGCCAGCATCAAACTCCGTAGCAGCATCCCGGCGGTCCGGTATTGCTGTTGCTTTGACGATACGCAAATAACGTGCATTACGTTGATCCGCGCCCGTTCTGGTGGGATTAGCCATTTCGGCCAGCGTGGTGACCGGGTTGTTCATATTATCTAAGGTGCTCAGCGCATTAAAATTACCATCAAAATCGTAAACACTACGAATATGCAAAATACCGACAAACTCTTCTTCCGCCAGCGCCTGATCCAGCTCCAGACCAACAACTTTATCAACCAACACCGCTGGACGCGGGCGTGGTGCCAACACAACAGGTTCATCAATGATGATATTTTCTTCAGGGATAAGCACTGGCAGCTGGGTATCCTGTGCAAAGTCGTATACATAAATACCGTATAACGGAAAAGCCTCTACAGCATCGGTAGGAATGACGCTCGGACAAGGCGTAGGAGCAGCATCGGGAATGCGCAAACCTTCTGAATCTGTAAGATGCAGACGGCATTGCGACCAGCTCACTAACGCGCGGTTGCTGCCATCCGCAAGCGGGTACACTGAACGATACCGGCCGGCCGGTGAAATGCTGTCATCGGTACGCACATCCTGATTAATCGCCAGCACTTGTCCCGGACCCGCCAACATACCCAGGTTGGGTACCGTTGGTTGATTAATATCGGCGTAGTCCGCTACATTGATGGCCACTGGTGCGCCACCACCGGCCGAACCATTAAATGGTTTCAGCATGGTCAGCACACGTCCATCATTCAGTTCACGCGGATCCAGGAATTGTACTGTACTGCCATCGGTGCCCACGTCGGCATCATGTAAACCATAAAGCGCCTTCAGCTCGGTGCCATCTGGGTGTATTGTGTACAATCTGATGGCGCTGCGCGCCCTCGCGCCATCCCAGCGTGAGAAAATAATCTCACCACTGCTTAATACACTGGCATCCAGGTCGTGGCTTTGGTTGAATGAAATCTGTTTGATGTCAGTGCCATCGGCATTCATCACATGCAATACCACGGCGGGTTCACGCAAATCTTCATCAAAAGGCGAAAACTGGCTTTTGCCCTCATTGAGCAAGGATTCTCGTGTCGTCACCGAGGCATTGGAGCTAAACACAATGCGCCCGTCAGGCAGGTAATGCGGGGCAACATCATCACCCTTGGCGGCGGCAAAATCATCGGCGATAACCCGGGTCGGACAACCGCCTACTTCGGTGTCATATTCGTAGAGATTCCACTTGGGCACATCATTGCCATTGGTGAGGTCTTCCAGGCGCAAAGAAAAAATCAGTTTGGTGCCATCGTAAGAGGTTTCCAAGTCTCGTACATCACCCGTGCCAACACCATCATCATCAATATCGGTAATACACAGGGTAATGTTTCGTTCCGCGGCGGATATCGAGGCACGCTCCCGTAGGTAAACATCCCCACCTTCATTAAAATCTGTGGCCTCACGCACGTCAGGATCCACGGGTATCGTTTCGTTGGTATCCTGATCTACTTCCGTAGGCACAGGACGCTTGACATAGGCAATGGAAAAATCAGGTACGGTTTGATCCTGATTCTCTGCCCCACAACCCGCTAACAACAGTACAGCTACTGCCAAACACAGCATCCGCACACGTAATAGCTTCTTATATTTCAATGAATCACTGCCGAAAAACATACTGCCACCTTCGTTTGTAATCAGGTAAAATCGCCAGTGCGGGCTAACGCCAACTCAAGCTCCTCATTCATTAATACGACTATATCGACTTTTTTGCCGAGAGCTCAGTCACAAACTCGTTACCGTTCCTTTCGCAGTTATCGGGCACAATCCACGCGCACTTTATACAAAATTTTCTACGCCGTACCTGTATACCTTTGCCACATGCCACGATAAACGTCGAAAAACTGACATTTGTTCCGCATACTGCCATAAATACTGGCCAATCTATCGTTGATTTACCGTGGTTTTAGCGGCTCACTGCACGTATAATCCTCAGTTCAATGGAATATCACTGTGGGAGAGTGTGGTTCTCTGATTATTATTTGTCAGGGTAAAAAACCACCGCCGAAGGCGCAACCGCCCGGAATCGCTCAGGCAACCGGACCGCAGACCGACAATCGTTGACTCTGGAGAGAGACTGAAGCTACAGGCGTCAGTCCGCCGAAGGGGCTAAAGCTCTCAGGCACCACGGACAGAGGGGTGGCAAAACAGCACAATTGCTGTTTGAAAACCCGTGTCCATAAAAACCAGAGGTCTACACGTATGTCATCATCACCGTCAGCAACACTTTCGCCAGCACGCACCCCACTGTACGCGCAACATCTTGTCGCCGGGGCAAAAATGGTGGATTTTGCTGGCTGGAAAATGCCCATCCACTACGGCTCACAACTCGAAGAACATCATCAGGTGCGTAATGACGCAGGCATGTTTGATGTCTCCCACATGGTGGTGCTGGATCTCACGGGTAGCAGCATCACTGATTTTTTGCGTTATCTGCTAGCTAATGACGTGGCACGGATCCAAACTCCTGGCAAAGCACTGTATTCCTGTCTGCTTAACGAGCGCGGTGGCGTTATTGATGACCTCATCATCTATTTTATGGCTGAGGACAGGTACCGCATGGTGGTTAACGCCGCCACCCGCGACAAAGACCTAGCCTGGGTTCGTCAGCAAGCCTTAAACGCGAATAAAAAAAAGAAGTGCAACGTGGAAATCCGCGAGCGCGACGACCTGGCAATGATCGCCGTACAAGGTCCCAATGCACGCGATAAAGCCCACGCCGCACTGGGTACAGACATCGATGCCGCCCGCGAACTCAAGCCCTTTTTTGCCGCAGATTGCAATGACAGCAAGGGCGACCTGTTTGTCGCCCGCACCGGTTATACCGGCGAAGATGGCTACGAAATCATCCTGCCCGCCGAACAGGCAGGTGCAACCTGGAAGGCACTGCTGGCCGCCGGAGTCAAGCCCATCGGCCTCGGTGCGCGTGACACCTTGCGATTGGAAGCGGGTATGAACCTGTACGGCCAGGATATGAATGAAGACATCAGCCCGCTGGAAGCCGGGCTCAGCTGGACAGTGGCCTTCACACCGGAAGACCGTGACTTCATCGGTCGCGCCGCTCTGACCCAACAAAAAACCGATGGTCCGGCAAACAAACTCGTTGGCCTGATCCTCGAAGATCGCGGCGTATTACGCGCCCACCAAAAAGTCAACACCGAACACGGCGAGGGCGAAACCACCAGCGGTAGTTTTTCTCCCACCTTGGGTAAATCCATTGCCCTGGCCCGCGTACCTACTGCTGCAACTGAGCACTGCCAAGTAGAAATACGTGGTAAACAATTGGCCGCACGCATCGTAAAATACCCCTTTGCCCGCAATGGTAAAAGTCTGTTTGATTAAGCATCCGTAACAAACAATTTAAAGAAACAATCAGTGAGGAGACAGCCATGAGCAATGTGCCAAGCGAATTAAAATACACCAAAAGTCACGAGTGGGTTCGTACCGAGGTCGACGGCAGCATCACCGTAGGCATTACCGATCATGCGCAGGAATTGCTGGGTGACATGGTCTTTATCGAATTGCCAGAAACCGAGGCCAATTACACCGCCGGTGATGAATGCGCTGTCGTAGAATCCGTAAAAGCGGCTTCTGATGTATACAGCCCAATCACCGGTGAAGTGATTGCCATCAATGAAGAATTGGCCGACGCCCCCGAAACTGTCAATGAGGATGCCTTTGATACCGGCTGGATGTTCAAAATGCAGCCCGAAGACGCCGGTGAAATTGACGAGTTGATGAGCGCTGAAGCCTACGCCGAATTGATTGCCGAAGAAGAGCATTAAGCCTGAACCCTGCAAGTGATCGTACTTGCAGGATCCAGGTTAAATTTTGTTTTTATCAAAACCAACATTAAGTAGATATCGCAATGCCTTTTATTCCCCATACTGAAAATGACACTCGCACCATGCTCGACACCATCGGTGCCGATTCCATCGAAGACCTGTTTGATGAAATACCCGCTGAATTACGCGCCCAACCCTTGAGCGAAGTCCCCGCAGGCCGAAACGAAATGGCCGTCTCCCGACTGGTACAGGCACGTGCAGCACAAGACACACAGGCGTTGTCATTTTTGGGGGCGGGTGCTTACGAACATCATATTCCTGCGGCAGTGTGGGAACTGACCACCCGTGGCGAATTCTACACCGCTTACACTCCCTATCAGGCCGAAGCCAGTCAGGGTACTTTGCAATTGTTATATGAATTCCAGACCATGATGGCCGAACTCACTGCCATGGATGTCTCCAACGCCTCCTTGTACGACGGTGCCTCGGCACTGGCTGAAGCAGTACTGATGGCAGTACGCGCCAATAGAAAATCAAAAAGCAAACGTATTTTGATGCCTGCCACGGTAAATCCTACTTATCGCAGCGTGGTCAACACTATCGTGCGTCATCAAGGCATCCAACTGGAATTAGTAGATTATGACACACAGAGCGGATACATCGACCCAGCCAGTCTGCCAACCGATCCCGGTGACATCACTGCACTGGTGATCCCACAACCCAACTTCTTTGGCACACTGGAAGATGTCGATGCCCTCACCGACTGGGCACAGGCCCACGGCGCACTGGTGATCGGCCTGGTCAACCCCACCGCCATGGCATTGATTACACCGCCCGGCGAATGGGGTAACGGTACAGGTGCCGATATTGTTTGTGGTGAAGGCCAACCGCTAGGCGCACCGTTGTCTTCCGGCGGCCCCTATTTTGGTTTTATGTGCTGTGCGCAAAAACATGTGCGGCAAATGCCTGGGCGTATCATTGGCCGTACCGACGATATCGAGGGAAAAACCGGTTATGTACTGACACTGCAAGCCCGCGAGCAACATATCCGCCGTTCCAAGGCCACTTCCAACATTTGCACCAACCAGGGACTACTGACCACAGCAGCGACTATCTATTTGTCCTTAATGGGCCCGGAAGGATTACGCCAAACTGCCGAGCACAGCCACGCCAACACACAAAAACTGGCAGAAAAACTGTGCGCGATTAAAGGTGTCGAAAAAATATTTAACCGCCCCTGTTTTCACGAAACCGTATTGCGCCTGCCTAAACCAGCCAATGAGATATTGAGCGCGCTGGATACACAGGGAGTGCTGGGTGGTTTTGATCTGTCTCAGGCTTATCCTGAGCTGGGTAATGCCATCCTGGTCTGCGCAACGGAAACCAAAACCGACAATGATCTTGAGCAATATGCCACGGCGCTGCGCAATGTTCTTGCATAACTCTCGCACAATCAACAGCGCAAATTAAACACGCCCTCAGCATATGCCATCCTACGAAAAAACCCACATTATTCACCCAGCAGAAAAAGCACCAAGCCGCAGCGAATTATTGCGTTGGGCTGGCTGGTTTTTTCTTGCCAACAGTTTTATTGCACTGTTGATTGCACTGCGATACCTGACGGCGGTACAATTTCCTGATGGTGATTACACCGTAACGTTCAGCATACTGGCCTTCATTGGTCACTTTGCCTCGATGGGGTTCATCGGTGCAATATTATTATTCCTGCCCATTCTGCTTTTCCCGCGCCGGTCATTTATTTTTGGCTTAGGCATCGTTATCGCACTCATTTTTATCCTGGGAATCACCCTGGACACTTTCATTTTCAGTCAATACCGTTTTCACTTCAACGGCATGGTAATGAACCTGCTGCTCGGCGGTGCTGCTGAAGAAATTTTCACCTTCTCCGCTTTTTTATGGACGCTGCTGGGTCTGTTTGTGTTGGCCCTGATTGGCTTTCAATTCTGGTTAAGCCGACGCATATGGTCTTTTGTGCTGGCCACACCTCATCGCCCCTTCGGTTACATTGTTGGTTTTTTACTATTCACAATATTTTTTGCGCAAAACGTTTTATATGCCTGGGCCGATGCTAATACCTATACGCCCATCACCAAACAAATCCGTTTTTTACCGGCTTATAAACCTCTCACTGCTGATCGATGGTTTATTGCTCGCGGCTGGGCAGACCCCAAAAACGGTGCCAAACTGGCACATATCGATACTAGTAGCTCACTTGACTACCCAACGCAGCCGCTAACCTGCACAGCGAAAAACACGCCGTTTAACATCGTTTATATTGTGGTGGACTCCTGGCGTTTTGATACTCTCACAGCTCGAGCGACACCCAATATTTACCGTTTTGCAAAAGATGCCCTAGTGTTTAACAACCACTACAGCGGAGCCAATTCCACTCGCACCGGAATCTTCACGCTGTTTTATGGCCTGCCCGGCACCTATTGGCATGCCATGCTGGCAGAACAACGTGGCGCAGAATTTATCAATCAACTCATTGCTCAAGATTACCAGCTGGGTATTTTTGCCAGTGCCAAGCTCTATAGTCCGGAATTTGATCGCACCGTATTTGCCAACGTTAAAAATCTGCGCCTGCAATCCAAGGGGAATTCACCTCGCCAACGCGACCAAAATATCCGCGATGAGTTTCTTGTCTTTCTTGATAAACAGATGGAAGAAAAAAACAGGCGATCTCCCTTCTTTGGTTTTCTGTTTTTTGACTCCCCGCACGGCTACGATTTCCCCAGCGACTATCCTTTGACCTTTGAGCCTAGTCTGAAAACTGTCAACTACATCGCGCTTAACAACGACTATGATCGCACGCCACTTTTTAACCGCTACAAAAACTCCGTGCATTTTGTCGATAGTCTTATCGCACCGATTCTCGACAAATTAAAGACTGACAAGCTATTGGACAATACAATTGTCGTCATCACCGGCGACCATGGCCAGGAATTCAATGACAACAAGCTGAATTACTGGGGACACAACAGTAATTTTTCACCTTGGCAAACACAGGTACCAATGGTCATTCACTGGCCCGGAAAAGACGCACAGCATATCAACAAACAAACCAGCCATTTTGATATTTCACCGACACTGATGAAGGATGTACTGGGTTGCAGCAATGACCTGCACGACTACAGCAGTGGCAACCACTTACTCACTGAAGAGCCCGGGCCTTACCTTTTACTTAGCAACTATAACCAGTTTGCGGTCATGGAAAAGGACCGCCTCACCGTGGTAGATGAATTTGGTAATGTCGATATTCTGGACAAACATTACCGCAACATTCACGATGCCAAATTATCCAATACACTTATGCTCTCGGTGATGGATGAAATGAGCCGCTTTTATAAAAAATAAACGTAAGCTGTTTTTATAAAAATACACTTGATACACAACAGGCAAAACACATGCACGATACACACACACCCTTGATTTTTGAACATTCCCGACCAGGCCGGATAAACAATACACATACCCAACGCAGCACCGCTCAAACGAGCACCATTCCTGACGCCATGCTGCGTAAAACACCGCCACGCCTACCGGAAGTGTCAGAAATGGATGCCGTACGTCACTATACCCGCCTGTCGCAAAAAAACTTTTCCATCGACACCCATTTCTACCCGCTGGGTTCCTGCACGATGAAACACAACCCGCGCGCCTGTAATACGCTAGCCATGCTACCCGGCTTTCTCAGCCGCCACCCACTGTCTCCAGAGCAGCATGGCCAAGGCTATTTGAGCTGCATGTGGGATTTGCAGGAAATTCTCAAAGACGTGACCGGCATGACCGCCGTTTCCCTCACCCCCATGGCTGGGGCCCAAGGTGAGTTTGCTGGTGTCGCCATGATACGCGCCTATCACGACGCCAATAATGACACCACACGCAGTGAGATTCTGGTACCCGATGCAGCCCACGGCACTAATCCTGCCACGGCCACTATGTGTGGTTATGCCACTAAAGAAATCCCCACCGATGCCAATGGTGACGTGGATGTCGATGCACTTAAAGCCGTCGTAGGCCCGCAAACGGCAGGCATCATGCTCACCAACCCCTCTACGCTAGGTGTGTTTGATCGACGCATTAAAGAAATTGCCGGGATCGTACACAAAGCAGGAGGATTGCTCTATTACGACGGAGCCAATCTCAATGCCATACTCGGCAAGGTCAAACCCGGCGATATGGGTTTTGATGTGATTCACATGAACTTGCACAAAACATTTTCTACCCCGCATGGCGGTGGTGGACCGGGAGCCGGGCCCGTGGGTGTCAGCGAACGCCTCAAACCCTTTATGCCAATTCCCGTTGTGGGAAAAAATGACAATGGTTATTACTGGCTGACAGAAAAAGATCTTCCACAAAGCATTGGCCGTCTTTCCGCCTTCATGGGCAATGCCGGAGTATTGTTACGCGCCTATATTTATGCCTTGCTGCTAGGGCGTGAAGGCATGACACGGGTTGCGGATTACGCCACACTCAATGCCAATTACCTAATGGCAAAACTCAGTCAGGCCGGTTTTGACATGGCTCTGCCTGAGCGACGTGCCACTCACGAATTTATTCTAACCCTGAAACGGCAGGCTAAAGAGCAAGGCGTTACCGCCATGGACTTTGCCAAACGATTGCTGGATTATGGCTTCCATGCACCCACCACTTATTTTCCATTGATCGTGCCGGAGTGTCTGCTCATTGAGCCAACAGAATCGGAATCCAAAGAAACACTGGATGCCTTCGTGGAGGCCATGGCAGCAATACAAAAAGAAGCAGAATCTGATGCACAAACGTTAAAAGGTGCCCCATATACCATGCCTATGCGCCGCCTGGATGATGTTAAAGCGGCACGCGAACTTGATCTGCGCTACAAACCGTCATGAGCAAACCCGGTAACACAGGACTGAAGCGCGTCATCAAGGCTGCGGGTTATTCCTGGGCCGGGCTCAAAGCCGCCTTCAAACACGAAGCCGCCTTTCGACAGGAACTGGCACTGTGTCTTGTGCTGATCCCGACCGGATTGTGGCTGGGACAAAGCGGTATTGAGCGCGCCCTGCTCATAGGCAGCCTGTTGCTGGTATTAATCATCGAATTATTAAACTCAGCCATCGAAGCTGTGGTGGATCGTTTTGGTGGAGAGCAACATGAACTATCTGGGCGTGCCAAAGATATTGGTTCGGCTGCTGTGTTTATTGCCTTGTTAAATACCGTGGTGGTTTGGGTTTTGTTATTGATCCCATAGGATATTACGTTTTCGGGTTATCAATATAGCTCTTTCTCCTTTCAAATAACCCGCGACATTTGAAACCGCATATTTTGGCGGAATCCTGATGCATATACCCGTAGCGATTGAGATTTAGGTCGTATGCACGCCCTATTTGCTCCATGGCTGCGTTGTTGTCCTTGCAATAGAGTGACTATTACGCGTCATTTCGCCTTGCCATGAAACAAATATGACGCACACTTAAACCTAACTCCCAAACGCTACGGGTATATATGAATATGATCAGGCATCAAGCAGTCTTCTTTAATAAGCACATCTTTTTCACCTGACGAATTTATGTAGCATCTCACCCGTGTTTTTCAATTGATTGATGGGGCTCCCTATTTATTAAAAGTCCGAAATATCGTTTAAAAAAACCAAATCTTATAACCATAACGCTTACGGTAAATCCAGAATCGCACTAATCATTCTCTATACCACTGATCAACCATGAAGTTTTTCAAATAAATACAAGATGGCCTGATTCTTGTATATCTGTTTATTATTATCTGTAAAAAAACATTACCCAATGAAACTTATAAGCCTTTATTTCGTATCACTTACAGCATTTCTTATTGCGGTTATTTTTCTGAAAATGATCATGTCAGCTATAACTATTAATTAGATACAATTGATGTTAACCGAAGTAATTACTGCTGAATCAGACCTTGTCAATACATTATCACGCATACAATTCGGCATTACAGCCAGCTATCACATTATTTTCCCCAGCCTTTTGATTGGCTTGTCTACGCTACTCACTTATCTTTACGGAAAGTGGCTTCAAACAAACAATCATGTGTACCTTGTCAGCTATGAATTCTGGCTAAAATTAGTCGCTATCGTATATCTACTCGCAGCTATCACAGGCGTCGCGCTTTCTTCACAAATAGATAATGTCTTTGGTGGTTTTTACCAGCAGTTGGAAAGCGCTTTATCTCCTATACGGCAAATCGAATTGATTCTTGCTATCGTTTTAGAGGGCGGCTGCATAGGTGTAATGCTTTTTTATGCCCGCACTCAACGATCTTACGGCCGTTTTTCCGCAACTATTTTATTCAATATTGGAATCTTCTTAACGGCATTATTTGTTATCAGCAGAAATTCATGGATGAATACACCAGCAGGCATCGAGTGGGTTGACAACGAAATTCATGTACTAAATTATATCGATATTCTTTTTAACCCAAGCTTCCCATTGCGTTATCTGCATATGATTGTGGCGGGATTAATGGCTACCAGTTTTGTTGTTATGGGAATTGCGGCCTTTAGGTTGCTTAAATATAACCATGATATCGTTGCCATTAAAAGCTTTAACATTGGATTCAAATCGGCATTAGTATTTACGATATGCCAATTCATTATTGGTGACCTACACGGCCTTAACGTGTACAAACATCAACCATTAAAAATAGCCAGTATGGAAGGGCACTGGGAGACCAAAAAAGGGAGTGATTTTATTCTTTGGGCAAACCCCAGTGAAGAAAATGAACTCAATCACCACGAAATAAAAATACCGTATGCATTAAGCATAATCCTTACTCACGAAATTAATGGCGAAGTACTAGGCATAAAGGAGATGCCAAAAAATGAACGGCCCAATATAAGCCTCGCGTTCTATACCTTTCGGATAATGCTTGCCTTGTCACTACTGATGTTAGCCATGGTGTTAATCGGTGTAATCAAATCAAAATCAAACCCGCTCCATCAGCAGAAATGGTTTTTAAGAATGGCATTATTTATGTCACCTTCTGGCTTAATCGCAATTATTGCCGGATGGATTGTCGCCGAAGTTTCCCGACAGCCCTGGGTAGTTTACGGCATGATTAAAACCAGCCAAACAATTAGCGCTCACTCAGCCGGGCAAATAATCACTTCGATGATCACCTTCTCACTCCTGTATTTGCTTTTATCGATTGCTGCAATAATATTTGTCGGTAAAGTTATCCTTAATGGAAACATACCAACAAAATATAGAATAGGAAGCGATTAATGTTTGGCGGCGATTACATCAGTTATATTGATGCCAAGTTTTATCATACGTGAACGTAAAGTATTGGGGTGCATGGACAATACTGCAGCGGCACCTCTTGTGCCAGAAATAATACCGCGAGTATGCATTAAAATGCGTTCAATGTGTGCGCGTTCTACTTCTGCCAGTGTCAGTAGCTGTTGAGAATCAGCCCCCGCTACTTCTAGCCTCTTTGGGATAAGACTTATCACATCGACACTGGACATTGTTGCCAATATTGCGGCACGCTCGATAACATTCCTCAGCTCGCGGATATTCCCTGGCCAGTCATATGCCTCTAACATTGCCAAACCATCACCGGAAAACCCGGTAAGCGTCTTACCAAATTTGCGTGCTGCACAACTGAGAAAATGTTTCGCCAACAATGCAACATCTTCGTGACGCTCACGTAATGCCGGGGCTTCTATCGGGAATACATTTAAACGATAATAGAGGTCTTTTCGGAAGCTGCCTTCTTCGACCAACTGAGCCAAATCACGATTCGTCGCAGCGATAATCCTGACATTAACACGGATCAGTTTTTCACCACCAAGGCGCTCGAACTCTTGCTCTTGCAGTACACGCAAGAGTTTTACTTGCGTATCTAACGGCAATTCACCAACCTCATCAAGAAACAAAGTGCCGCCATCAGCAAGCTCAAAACGCCCTCTACGGCGATCATGCGCACCAGTAAAGGCTCCCTTTTCATGACCAAAAAGCTCACTCTCTACCAGGCTTGATGACAACGTCCCACAATTCACCTTTACCAGCGGGTGATCACGCCGCGGGCTGTTTTCATGCACTGCATGGGCGATTAATTCTTTACCTGTCCCGCTTTCTCCTAATACCAGAACGCTCGCATCCGTCGGTGCGACATGTTCAATTTTTTCCAGCATTCGTCGAACAGGTAACGATGTACCGACAACCTCACCAAAAGCCAACTCTTCTCGAATTTCTTCCTGTAAGTAATTGTTTTGCTCTTCAAGCTGCTCTTTTAATTTTGCTACCTCATCAAATGCTTCAAGAAGATCTTTTTTAGCCTTTTTTTGCGCAGTGGTATCTTTAAAAACCGCAACAGCTCCCACTAATGTTCCATTCTCATAGATGGGAGTACTGGTGTATTCCACCGGAAAACAGGTACCGTCCTTACGCCAAAATACCTCGCCTTCAATATGATGGATTACACCATCTTTTATTGCGGCATAAATTGGACATTCTTCCTGGGGGTAGGGCGTTCCATCTTCGTGACTATGATGATGAAGATAATGAATTGAGCGACCAATCATCTCTGCGGCACTCCATCCTGTCATGCGTTCTGCGGCTGGGTTAACAAACGTTGCCTTACCTTCGAGATTAAGCCCGTAAATGCCTTCGCCAGCAGCGTTCAGAATCGACTCAGCATGGTGCTTAAGCACCTTTATGTCAGCTTCGGATTTTTTATACTGGCTGATATTAGCCGCAATGACATCCACACCAACAACACCCTCACTCTTATCGTTCACGGGCGTCATCGTAAAAAGAAATAGGCGACTGGCAATACATTGTTCAAACACCTGAACCTCGCCATTTAATGCTTTTTGACAGTTTTCAATTAATTCAGTGGAGATGCCAAGGCTGTGCAGCCGCTGCCCCAGTATTGATGCACCCTCATAGGAAAAAGGCCATTTTTGTCCTGCAAACTCGATAACACGCATATCATGACCCACCCTCCAATAAAAACTTTGGGCAGTCTCTTTTAGTTCATTGCTCATCACGATTTTCACTTTTACGTTACTGATGTTACGCAGAATTCAGCTATGGGTTCATTATTCGAGAGCGTGGCATCAGTTGCTTTAAAAAAGACACTTTACTGTCTATTCGTCACCCAATAGAGCGTCAAGCCTAACGAAATATCGTGCAAAAGCCAAACAAAGACATAAAGCCTCTTTTCTTATCACTATATTTCGTATAATTACTATATATCGTAACGCCCTGTATGCGCCGTAATTCATACTGCATCCGCACGAAACATCTATCCTGTTGAATTAAAAAGAAATTCATTACAAATAAAAAGATGGCTCATTTTTTGCCTTATCACTGCGAAGGGTTGCACTTAAATAGTGTGCTACCCGCACTAAATCATCTGGAAAACTCAATGACAAAAGATATGAGCCTTAACATTACCACCGCCCTATTATTGATAATAAGCACTCACACACTAGCAGGCTTCGAACCACTACCACTTATTGCTCCAGCCCCATCAGACAACCCAAGCTCTGCCGCCAAAATAAACTTAGGGAAACAACTTTTTTTTGACCCTCGCCTGTCACTTGACGGAACAATATCCTGCAATACTTGCCATGATGTTTCTGGCAACGGCACCGATAGCGCCGCAGTCTCAACGGGTATCGGTGGACAAAAAGGAGAACGTTCTTCACCCACCATATGGAACGCCGCCTTCCTAAGCTCACAATTTTGGGATGGGCGCGCCGCTACGCTTGAGGAACAAGCAAAAGGTCCGATTCTCAACCCTATTGAAATGGGAATGCCACATCAGGAGGCTGCTGTTGAGCGTATTGCGGCAATCCCTGGATACCGAAAACAATTCGCTGCGATCTTTGATGAGAAAAACCCCGTAACTTATGACAATATCGCCAAAGCAATCGCGGCCTATGAGCGCACACTCATTACACCCAACAGTCCGTTTGATCGTTTTTTAAGAGGGGATAAAACAGCGCTGTCTGCACAAGCACAGAAAGGCATGAAGGAGTTCGAAGAAATTGGCTGTATTCTTTGCCATAAAGGGCCAGCTCTCGCAGGACCATCGACGCTGAAAAAAGGTGAAATTTATTTTCAATGGTTCCCGGCCATATCCAGCCACTACGATGAAAAATACAAACTTAAAGAAGACCTTGGATACAATCAGGGAAATGATAAAGCCCCTACAGGTAAGTGGCGTGTGCCCACTCTGCGTAACATCGCCCTCACAGCGCCATACTTTCATAATGGCTCAGTAAAAACATTAAATGAAGCCGTGCGAGTAATGGCCCGCGCACAACGCAATCGCGTACTAACAGATCAACAAGCTGCAAACCTTGTCGCATTTCTTGAGAGTCTGACAGGTGAATTTGTTGTACAAAAAAGACCTGAACTTCCGCCAATGGGCGATGAGGATCAACAATCAACGTTTTCAAACTATTAAAATAAGCTCCGCAGAGCAGAAATGAGGGGAGACACAGGCACAGACACATGAACAAAATAGAAAAAAGAAGAAAGCCTGTGATTTACAATAAAATGCTATCAAACAGCTATGGCCTTTGAAGTGTAGATATCAAAACCCTAACATCACACTTAGAACGAACCTTGAGTCAAATGCAAATGATTTTAATGCTGGATCATTATCGACATGGGAAAATTTATACAGGCTTGCTTCAACAAACCATTGATGTTTGATACGTGTTTTGGCTCGAAGATCCCAAAGAGTTGAATCATAATCCAGGTCACGGGTTAATCGCAGCTCATATTCGGTGCTGTTTAAGTCATTTACAGCAAGGCGAAGACCAAGAAAAATATCATTCTGAAAAGGCGTTATAGGCGAGCTACTATCAGATTTTCGTCCATCATAATAATACTCACCATACAATGTCAGCGCATTTTTGCTGGAACCCATACGTGGAAATTCACGTTCCAGACCAATACCCAAACCAGTAAAATTATCATCACTCGTGGAGCGATAAGTTGACTCCAGCTTTATCAACAATTGCCCTTTGATCCATAACAGTTCAAGCCCGGCTTGTTCTATCCGGGCATAATTGGGTTGTAATGTCGTGACATGAGCAATGCCATCCAGGTTTGGTGTAAAATAAGGTGACCGGGCATGGCCTTTGTAATAAGAGACAGCAAACTCCAGGGATGCCAGCATTTGTGAAATACGCACTGCGGAAGAAAGTGTATTTTGTCCTTTTTCAAACTCTGCATCAGAATATGCAAATGCTGAGTTCCTGAACCGGTCTTTCCCTTCAGACAAACGCTCTTCCCTGCTATAAGGCAATAACCATACATCAGCCCTGCCATTATCCAGTAACCAGGAGATCCTTCCTCCTGGAATACCCTGCTTTATATCCCCCTGGAAATCCTCAACGCGATCTCTCGGGTTCAGTATGTCCACCGGGCTGAATGCTTCCAGCACACCCCAGCGCTCCATTAGCATACCGCCAGACATTTCAAGCTGTGAAGCGTAGTAACTCAATGCAAGTTCAC